>JABAOH010012635.1_pt1 | contig 23954 bp, 23 predicted proteins | sample 7062181 | NCBI WGS metagenome assembly JABAOH01 (sample SAMN14538630, study PRJNA623070) | marine sediment metagenome | biome: marine biome [ENVO:00000428]; feature: marine pelagic biome [ENVO:01000023]; material: deep marine sediment [ENVO:00002113]; isolation source: pool of 5 deep marine... | reverse complement strand
CATTAATTCTCAGATTTACTTGGAATAGCTCTTGTTTCCTGACAATTCAAAAAATGGAGGTGAGATGGATTTGTAATGTAGGATTACTTCGGGGTTCATAGTAGAGTGCACAGATGGGGCTGAAAATCAACGATTTGAGAAAATGGTGCGACAGAGAGGAGTAAAAGGACAGGAAGGAACAGGGAAATCCCATCGGTGGGCCACCTCATGGGTTCATACTATTACGGATCAAATTTCGCAACACATCAGGAAAGTTCAGCCTCCAGATATCTACAAAGAAATCCGGTTTCCCCCTGACCTGGGGGATGTGTTGACGGGGTTTTCAGTTCAACGTGATGCTTCCGCGACACGCTGTCGGCATTCCTCACGAAGGGGTAGCACTCAGTTGATGATCCCGCCAGGCCTTTCTCCCTGGAAGAAGCGCTGGATGTTTCCCAGCGAGGCGGGAATGTCCACGTCCCAGTGGCGGCCTGAGCCCGCGCCGGTATGAGGAAGGAGGACCACATTGGGCAGTTCGCACAACGGGCTCGATGCCGGAAGTGGCTCCATGCGATAGACATCCAACCCGGCCATGGCGATACGGCCACCTCGAAGGCTTTCTATGAGGGCATCTTCATCGACGAGACCTCCCCGGCCAACGTTAATGAGGGTAGCCGAGGATTTCATTCGTGCGAATTGTTCGGCGCCAATCAACCCTTCCGACTCGGGGGTATGAGGGATGACCAAGACGACGTAGTCGGACAAGGCCAGGAGTTCATCGAGGGGCAGGTAGCGGACCTCGAGGGCTGCCTCCACTTCCTTTGGGTGGGGAGTCCGCTGGTAGTAGTATACCTCCATTCCAAAAGTTCGACAGCGCTTGGCGATCTCCATTCCGATGTCGCCCATACCCACAACTCCAGCAGTGGCCTGGAAGAGCTCGATCACCCCCTCGATCCGGGCCCAGTTCCCCTGGAAGTTCCACTGGGTCGTCTGAATGGGTTCCAGGCCAATCTCCCGGTAGGTGGCCTCCACGACGGCCCTATGGCCGGGGATGACCCTACGGGCGCAGGCGAGCATAAGTGTCAAGGCTTGCTCCGCCACGGTCGCGTTCCGTATGAGGGGCTGTGTAGCAACCGGAACGCCCCTTTCGGTAGCAGCTCCAACGTCAATGTTCTTGCAGTTGAGTCCGTGTTTTTGGATGAACTTGAGGGAGGTGGCGGCTCGGATCACGGTGCCGGGAAGATTGCCCTTGTAACAGAGAATGGCATCCGTCTTGGGCGCCACGGAGAGAAGAGCATCTTCGGAATCGGTCTCTGGGGCGAGGATCAGAAACGGGGCTGCCGCCGGACTCTTCCGCACTCGCTCAAGGAAGAGACCCGAGGCTGCGTCAGCTACGAGGAGACGAATGGGATCGCTCATAACAAAAGTCCTCCTATTATTGGGTTTTACAATTTTCCGATTCGGGAGCGGGCTCGGCTAACGCCTGCCCGAGCTTCACGAACGTGGGTTTTGAAACAGGATAATACTGTTCCTCCTCTTGGCAACTCTAAATTTATCCCTTTTGATAATTGCTGTACTATTGACCGCTTCTAAGGGGCATTCAAATGATGATTTGTCAGAATAATGCTCCATATTAATATCTAAAGCCTTTCTTTTTTCCTCGTTGCTCCTCACCTTTGTTGGTACGTTTTTATATGGCGTCTTGAGGATAAAGAAGTTTCAGAGGGCAATTTGGGTGAAAGGAAACGAAGCCTTTTTAGAAGTTCCCGGAAGTCTCAACGCGTTTCTTTCTATTTCTTATGGCCCACGGGCATGATGAGAAGAGGTATTCATTATCCACCTCACACCAAAGGAACCGTCTGGCAACGACATTGCAATAAGGAATCATGGGGGAGACGAAAAATGGATCAAGGCCCCTTCAGATACCTCTCCTTCAGCTTCAAATAGTTCTGACAATGCCTCATGATCCTCTTTTTCAGTCGTTCATCCACCTGGCCCACTATCTTGCCCGGTATTCCAAGGACCAGTGAATAGGGAGGGATGACCGTATCCTCCGTCACGATGGCACCAGCCCCAATGATACTGTATTCCCCTATCACGCATCCATTCAAGACTTTGGCACCGATGCCGATGAGACAGTTGCTCTTCACCGTGGATGCATGGATCAACCCACAGTGACCGACGGTGACATTGTCTCCAACGACCACGGGTTTTCCGACATACGCATGGACAACCGATGAATCCTGTATGTTGCAATTCTCACCGATGGATATCGGCCCCATATCTCCCCTGATGACGGTATTGAACCATATACTGGAATGCTTTCCGATTGTTACCTCCCCCAAGACAACCGCTGTTGCGGCGATGAAAATCGTCGGATCGAAGTTCAGGTTATCGTCTATCATACGGTCATACCCTTACGTTCTTCGTTCCGACTAACCTAACCAACCCTATTGCTCCAGTCAAGGATTTTCCGTCGTGACAAGCGGTCCGAGATACGAAAAGGGTTGAAATTAAATCGAGGGATGCCCTCTTTCCAAGGAAGGGTACATCCGGTAGGACCCGAATTTGAGCCTTGACAAATCACGGTTCTCATTTATCATTCTTAAAAAAAGTGAGAGTGGGTTGCATGAGGAGGTGACCGATGGTTATCGAATATTTGAAGAACACTCTTTTCTTCGAGGGCCTGACTCGTGAGGAGTTGGATCAAATTTCCAACGTCTGTTCGCTGGAGGAGTTTTCCAAGGGAGACCGTATCTTCTCCGAAGGCACAGCTGGCGATAAGTTCTACATCATCGTATCGGGAGGGGTTCGAATCGAAAAGGAAATTCCCAAAGCAGGGCCAGAAACTCTGAGGCTGCTCGAGCCGGGAGAAGCATTCGGTGAGATGGCCCTGGTTGAGGAGATGCCGAGATCGGCCAGTGCCGTAGTGGTTGAAGATTCACGACTCGTCTCCATCGGAAAGTCCGATCTGGATCGCCTTTTTGGCGAAAATTATTCCATTGCATTAAAGATGCTGACCACTTTTTGCAAGACAATGTCGTCTCGTCTGCGGGAGTCGAGTCAGAGGATGATCAGACTCTTCGAGGAAAAGGAAATCGAAATAAGGGACGATAAGAGCGGGAAAGCGATCCCCCACAAATCTCCCATGTGGTACAGAATGATCTGGAAGATGGTTGGAATCTAACATGGCCTAAATACATCGGACATAATTGTTGCGGCGAGCAGGATGATGAAAGCATCATTCTCATTACGCCATTAACACCTCCATCGAACACAGGGCAACCCTGCTCCGCAGCTTGTAACACGAAGATTCCAAAAATTTCGGTCATAAAGCAAGCTCTGAGACCTCACGTGTCCCCTAGGGCCTTGGACGCCTCTCTGGTAAACTTCTTCGAGCGTGGCTAACTCTCCTTGATTGACTCCAGGTAGATGGTGAGCTTGAATATGAGTGCGAAGTCTTACTAAAGCGTCCACCATTTCCTCTTTGTCCTCTTTTTTTTAGCTGAGATTAACCTTGATTTTAAAACCAATACGGATAATTATTTCCTCATTACCATATTAACAGGGGAGGAAGAGGACATGTCTGATACGGCAAAAAGAACCATTCTATTTCGAAAGGAGGTCATCAAAAAAATTAAACTATGTGAAAGGAGATGGGAAGAGGAATACCTCCGGCCTGAAGGTAAGGAATCTGAGGAAACCTATCTTACTTTATCTGGAATACCAATTAAATCCCTCTACAGCCCTGCGGATATAGAAGAATTTGATTATCGGAGAGACCTTGGATTTCCCGGGACGGAACCTTTTACCCGTGGCATACATCCAACCATGTACAGGGGAAGACCATTCACAATTCGCCAAATAGCCGGATTTGGAGGACCCGAAGACTGTAACAATCGTTTGAAATTTCTTCTAAAGCAAGGAGCAAACGGTATAAACATAGTATTTGACTTGCCTACTATTCGAGGCTACACCTCCGAAGACCCAGAGGCAGAAGGCAATGTAGGTCAATGCGGTGTGACTATAGATTCTATCGAAGACATGCACACATTATTTGCTGGTATTCCCATTGACGCCATAAGCGTTTCCTTGGTAACGCATTTGCCCAGTGTAACAACCATTTTGCTTGCGATGTATCTGGTAATGGCGGACGAGCGAGGTATTCGATGGGAAAAATTGGCTGGGACAAGCCAGAACGACTTCTTGATGGAGACCACTATTGGAAGTGCTCCGGAGATAATGCCCCCTCAAGATTCATTCAGATTACAATGCGATGTTATAGAGTTTGTGACGGGACGACTTCCTCGTTGGAATCCCATCAGTTATAACGGATACAACTTGAGAGAGGCGGGAACCAATGCTGTGCAAGAGGTAGCCGTTGCTATTTCTAACGCTATCCATACGATAGAAGAGTTGCAAAAAAGAGGATTAGATGTAGACGCTTTTGCTCCTCGGCTTTCGTTTTTCTGGGATCTCTGCAATGACTTTTTCGAGGAGATCGCTAAATGTAGGGCCTCTCGACGGGTCTGGTACAAAATTATGAAAGAACATTTTGGGGCCAAAAATCAGCGATCCATGTGGATGCGATTCCATGTTCAGACTTCTGGTTTCAGCCTGACGGCTATTGAACCGTTCAATAATATAGCGAGGTCAACTATCCAGGGACTGGCAGCGGTATTAGGGGGTGCACAATCCTTACACATAGACTCCTATGATGAGGCCTATTCTGTGCCCACCGAGATGGCTGCCCTTGTATCCCTGAGGACCCAGCAGATCATACAGGCGGAAACGAATGTGACCAACGTCGTTGATCCCCTCGGAGGCTCATATTATGTGGAGAATCTCACCGACCAAATGGAACAGAGGATCTTCGAATATATGGAGAAAATCAAGTCTTCGGGTGGCCTCATAAAAGCAGTAGACATGGGTTGGCTCCATAAAGAGATCGCTGATCAGGCTTACGAATATCAGAAGGCTACAGAAGATGCCAAGAGCAAAATTGTTGGGGTGAATTATTACCCGAGCGATGAGGTTCAAAGGCCCATAGAGGTATTTAAATATCCGCACACCGAAGAAAAACAGAGGGCAAAGTTGAAGGAACTACGCAGGAAAAGAGATAATCCAACGGTTAAAAAGACGTTGGAAGAATTACGGGGGAAATGCACCAGTGGAGAGAACGTAATGCGTTATGTTATGGAAAGTGTCAAAGCAAGAGCTACAATTGGAGAGATAGCCGATATTTATAGGGAGGCATTCGGGCTTTGGACGTTTCCGCTCTTTTAGCATATTGAAAAGAGGCGAACATGAAAAGACCGATAAAAGTAATAATAGCCAAGCTCGGTTTGGATATCCATTGGCGTGGTGCTGTGGTAGTAGCCAAGTTTCTCAAAGATGTCGGAATGGAAGTGATTTACCTGGGCAATCAATTCCCCAAAGAAATAGTGAACGCTGCCTTACAAGAGGGTGCAGATGTGGTGGCATTAAGTACACTAGGTGGGAATCACCTTACCTTAGGACCGAAAGTGGTTAAGCTGCTCAGGGATAAAGGTCTTAACGACATTCTGGTTGTCATGGGAGGCGTTATTCCTCCTGATGACATCCCCGTCTTAAAGTCTCAAGGGTTCGATGAAATTTTTACACCCCATACTTCCTTGAAAGAAGCTGCAGAGTTTATAAGAGAAAGGGTTTACAGAAGAGAAGAGTCTCAAAAAGCGTGAAAATGTAATGATCAAATTAAATAAAGAGGGTGGAAATATGTACCCAAAAGAATGGCCCCCGGCATACGATGATGATTATTTTCCTCCGAAGGATTCGCGGTACTGGTTTAAGAAGATAGAAACTATGGATCCAAAGGAAAGGGAAAAGATTATTCTCAAGAAACTGAAAGCGCAGATGGAATGGGCGTATAATCGTTCCCCTTTCTATAAAAAGAAATGGGAGGCTGCGGGCGTAAAACCCCAAAAAATAAAAACTCTTCAAGACTTTCAGGATGTCCCTTTTCTAAAGAAAGGTGAAATAAGGGAAGATCAGGAAAAAAACCCGCCTTTCGGAAGCTACCTTTGTATCCCCATGGATGAAGTCTTACACACCCACGGTACTTCCGGCACAACGGGACGCCCAACCGCCTTTGGAATAGGTTTTGATGATTGGCATCGGATCTCTAATGCTCATGCCAGGATCATGTGGGGATGTGGGATAAGACCCTCCGACATGATCTTCATAGGTTCCTTTTTCAGCCTCTATATGGGAAGTTGGGGGGCCTTGGTAGGGGGAGAGAGATTGCGGGCGAAATGCTTCCCCTTCGGTGCCGGTGTGCCAGGGCAGTCAGTTATGGGCCTTAGATGGATTAAGGATATGCAGCCCACCGTTTTTTATGGTACCCCATCATATTCCCTTTATCTGGCTGAAGTTGCCAAAAAAGAAGGATACGACCCAAGAAGGGATTTTCATTTTAGGATTATGTTTTTCTCTGGGGAACCCGGGGCAGGCATTCCGACGACGAAAAAGCTCATTGAGGAGGCCTATGGTTGTGCTTGCATTGATACGGGGTCCACAGCCGAGATGACCCCATGGATGACAAATGCGGAGTGTGAGTTCAGGACGGGGATGCATTTGTGGAACGATATTGTCTATACGGAAGTAGTCGACGTGAAGACCGGAAAAGTCCTTCCCTTTGGAGAGGAAGGTGTCCCAGTCTACACACATTTAGAGCGAACTTCTCAACCGATGATTCGTTTCTGGTCCGGTGATATAACCATGTGGACAGATGAACCTTGTCCCTGTGGTCGCACCTATCCTCGACTCCCCAATGGAATTTATGGACGGGCGGATGATATGCTGGTGATAAGAGGTGAAAATATCTATCCAAGTGCCATTGAGGAAGTACTCAGGGGAATCGAAGGGATCGGTGGAGAATTCAGGATAATCGTCACGAGGGAGAAGGTCATGGATGAACTTATAGTGCAGGCAGAATACACCCCGGACATAGCCAGAAGGGCGCAGGAGAACCCTCAACTGTTTGAGGACTTTGAAAAAGAGATAACGACGAGACTGAAAAGCAGAATAGGTATCAGACCCACTGTGGAGCTCCAAAAGCCTAATACCCTCGAGAGGACTGAGTTTAAATCAAGACGGGTGATAGATAAAAGGGATTTTGTAAAGAGGATTCAATAAATTGCCATTATTGAGAGGTATCCCGATTCTGTGCTCCCCTCGGTGGAAAGGGGAACCATCGCCTTGCTTCTTTCTCCTCTCCTTTCCGAAAGGGAAATCCAACCTCACCGGTTGTCACCCACTGCCTCATATCATGGCCTTTCGACATTGGGCCAATACGGAAAGTATTTCGAAGGGCTCCTCGATCAACGGAAACGTTGGCACCCCTTTAGGTTCCAGATAAGCCTTAGCAGCTTCCATGTGCTCCTTATCTCCGCTGAAAGTCACGTAGACCGGCTTTTCGGGATATTTGCGAGCTAGTTCCACAATGAAGTCCAAAGAGGGCATTCCGGTTTCTTTGGTAAGCATGAGGATCGGCACAACGGCGTCGATATTCGAATCCTTGAGGACTGCCTCCATCCCTTCACGGTACGCATACTCGATCCCGTGGACCGAAGCGGACGGCCAAATGTCCACGGGATTACGCATACGGATGTAGGGGGGGCTGATCTCCTGCAAACGCTGTCGTGTTGATTCCTCAAGGTTGGGAACTTCCAAGCCCCAGCGCTGGTGGCATAGATCAGTCATTATAACGAGCATGGCACCCGAAGGCGCCATGAAGCTCACCCGGTTTCCCCTGGGCAGGGGCATCAAGGATAAGGCTTTGGCGGTCAGGAAGAGGTGGGAATATTTGTAGACTCGTGTAATCCCGGCTTGCTTCAGAGCCCCGTCAATAATCTGATCAGCTGAGGCCAGAGCCGCCGTGTGTGCTACGGCAGCCCGCGCTCCTTGCGAGGTACTCCCCCCTTTAAGGAAAATGATGGGTTTGGTTCGCGTCACTTTACGAGCAGTCTCCAAAAATCGTTTTGGTCTCTTAAAGCTTTCCAGGTAGACAAAGATCGCTTTGGTTTCTGGATCGTCTGCATAATACTCGAGAACCTCGCTTTCATCCATGTCCACCTTGTTACCGAGTCCAACGACCCTGGCCACACCAAAGTTTTCTCCGGTAATAATGTAGCGCATGGTATGGGTGGCAAAGTTTCCCGTCTGAGCGATATAAGAAATATTCCCTCGTGGGATTTTACCTAAAGGAAAGAAGCTCGATGTAAAGTTGTACGGGGTAGAGGTGTGCCCGGATGTATTAGGCCCGATTACTCGAACGCCCGTCTCACGGATGGCTCTAAGAAGCTCCTCCTGTAAGGCCTCTCCTTCTTGGTCCACCTCTGAAAAGCCACTTGCAGCAAGAACAATGGCCGGGATCCCTCTTGCCGCACATTCTCTGACCGCCTGGGGGTTGGATTCCGCGGGAAGGATGACAATGGCAAGATCAATCCCCTCGGGAAGCTCACGAATCGAGGAGGAGACCTTCATCCCCATTATCTCGCCACCCTTAGGATTGACAAGGTAGAGTTTCCCACCATAGTCATTGGCCAGGATGTTTCGTATGACCTGGTATCCGGGTTTACCGGCGATAGATGAGGCTCCAATGATAGCAACGCTGTTGGGTTCGAAAAATGGGGTTAATTCCCCATCCATAGAAGATTCTCCAGATCGGTCTCGGAAAAACCGGGAAACAGGGAAAGGACCCTTTCAATAAAGAAGGCACGGCAGAACAGATCCCGGACTCAGCGATCGATTCCTCCGCCGCCCTTCAGGACAACGAGAGCATCTACCGACACAGGCTTGCCATCGGACTGGATCTTAAGGGGGTTGATGTCGATTTCGTGCACGCCCTCATATTGAAGCCCGATCTCACCGAGAGCCACCAATATTTGAGCCAGTACATCCATGTCAACGGCGGGTTCCCCCCTGAAGGGCTCGATGATCTTTCGGGCCCGAATCTCCTCCATCATTTCCTGGGCATCCCGAGGGGTCAAAGGGGCAATGCGGAAGACAACGTCTCCGAGGAGTTCGGTTAAGATTCCTCCGAGCCCGAACATAACGCACGGACCGAATTGGGCATCCCTCGTCAGGCCGCAAACGAGTTCCCGATCACCCCTTACCATTTCCTGAACCAGTAAGGCCTCACACCCTTGAATCTTCAGAAGGCGGCGACTTTCTTCTTTAACCTCCTCTTCACTCCTGATGTTTAACACAACGCCTCCTATTTCGGTCTTGTGAAAGAGATTTTTCCCGGATGCCTTGAGGACTACCGGAAAACCAATCTTCTCAGCTTCGGCCGCTGCAGATTCAGCATCAAAGGCCATCGCTTCCCGGATCACCGGTATACCAAAGGACGAAAGAAACCTCATTGAGTCATACTCGCTCAGGGCCGATTGGCCCCTTGCCAGAGCTTCTTTGATCAGATTCACGGGGTCCTTCATTTTCCTGATCTTTTACCTCCGGTTTTCCCTTCGCCGCTCATAGAGCTGAGGCTCCAGGTGCATTTACCTCGGCTTCCCTCTCTATTCCCCTGTGAGCCGGCATTGAAATTGAAAATTATCATTTAGGTCAACAGTTTTTTTAGTAAACATACAATGGTATAAATCCCCTATTAACGATACCTGAATACGGTAAGTAGTAACACTAAGATTGGATAAATCCCCTTGTCAAGTCTTTTTTCGTACCCTCCCGCCTTATTACTCGAACTGAGGATCTTGCGGCGAAAATGATTCTGCACAGGGTACTCTACGCTCTTTAGGATGGAATGAATCAATTTCCCTTTTCGTGCTTCGGTTCATGGTATGTTTCTCGCAGGGTTTTCCTTGACAAATGAATGCTGTCTCTTTAGAGTCGTCGCATCAACCAGATTGAAGATCATAAGCAGGACTACCCTTTCAAGCTATGAGGGGAATATTGGAATCCAAGCTTTCCTGAGGGGAGGATCGAGGAGAAATGCCCTTGATGAAGGAAGAAGCCCCCTTTAAGCGTCTCTATTATGGTTGGGTCATCGTCGGAGTTACCCTGGCCTCTCTGGCCCTTTGGTTTGGCATCCGGGGTGCACTTCGATCTTGCATATAATAACATAATTTTGGGATGTTGGGATCATTTTGTAGCGATGCTCTTTTGCCAACTGGCTCAAGCCTAAGGCCTCCGACTAGTTGAAGAATTTGAAGATGCATTCACAATTTCGACTTCTGATTCTCCGTAACATTAGACGAAGAAAGCATCTTGGGTCGCTGCGGGCTTTGTTCTTCTCTTTGTTCCTGCGATTTTTTTCGCTAAATGAATTGGGCCTTAATGCTGTAGCTAGATCAAGCCTCACCTGCAATAGCTTGGGCCAAGGCATAAATCCTTTTCGATTTTTCTACCACCGCATAGTCTATGAATCTTCCTTCCAATTGTATTGCCGCCTTTCCCTCACGCTCCGCTTCCTCAAAAGCCTCGATAACTTGCTTCGCATAGGCTATCTCCTCTTCAGAAGGGGTAAAAACACGATGACAAGGCTCAATCTGATTTGGATGGATCACTATCTTGCCTTGAAAGCCATAAGCTTTGGCCTTCTTCGCATCCGCAATCAGCCCATCGATATCTTTTAGGTCGACCATCCATGGGGTATCCAGAGGAGGCATCATGCCCGCAGCACGACACACTATGGGTATTCGAACACGTGGATATTCTAGTTCCCTTCCCTCCCGCGTTAAGCTAATTCCCAAATCCAACGTGTAATCGGCTGCTCCAAAGGCAACTACGGAGATCCGATTGAACACTGGTTTCGCCGAGACAATTTGGTAAAGCTCCTCAAGACCCTTAGCGGTTTCGCAAATGGAAATTACCTCCAAGACCCCAGCTTTCAACCCGTTCCTTTCTTCTAAATCAGTGAGAAGTTTGTCTATATTTAGGATATCCTCTGGAGACTCCACCTTAGGTAACATTATCCCCATGAGATTTTTGGATGCGATGGCTTTTAAATCCTCTTTGGCGTATGGCGTAGTCAAGGCATTGATTCTGACATAGACTCGTCTTCCAGGGTGCCTGTCCAACACCTCTCTCACAACGGCTCGACTCGATTCCTTCTCAGCAATAGGAACAGCATCTTCTAAGTCGATAATTACTGCATCTGCGCCCAATCCAATCGCTTTCTCTGCCCGGTCCGGTCTATTGCCGGGGGCAAATAGGGCTGTTCTTAGCGGTTTCATTCGTCATCCCCTTTCACTTTATTTAAATGATCTATTCCCTTACGCCTCATAAGACCAGGTCATGACCAATAGGCATTTTCCCGACTATTTTGTCATCACATCTTGCAATATCTCACCGATTTCATTAAAATTATCCGCCACATGACAACCTGCATCCCTGAGTCTGGCTATCTTGGTAGACGGCTTCCCCATGCCCCCTTCGATAATTGAGGCGGCATGCCCAAACACGGTTCCCTCAGGCATCTCTTCAACAAACCTCCCGGCAATATAAGCGATTAGTGGCTTTGTGAAACCTCCGTTCTTTGCGAAGCCAGCAACATCCTCTTCATAATTGGTTCCCGGCTCACCCCACATTACAACTGCCTTTGTTTTTGGATCCTCTTCAAACATCCCCAAAATAACTTTTGGCGGTGAACCAATAAGAGGATCCCCACCGATACTAACGCTCGTGCTTATACCGAAACCTGCTCTTTTCACCATCCAAGAACACTCTGCTGTCATACCACCGCTCCGTGAAACTACGCCAACCACTCCGGGAACAAAACAACGGTCAACGTTGTCACCGCCGATGGCACCAAGTTTAACCCTATCCTCCGGGGTTATTACCCCCACTGAATTCGGTCCTATAACGGTGCACTTAGCTTCTTTTGCGGCGAGGAGAAACTTGGCCACATCGTGTCTTGGAATTCGCTCGGTAATTACGACAATTAACTTTATGCCGTTGCCTATGGCTTCCATGACTGCGTCATAGGCAAAGGCCGGTGGCACATATATGACGGAGGTATTCAATTCTTTCTCTTGGCAAGCACGTTTTAAAGTGTCGTATACAGGAACACCTTCGACGTCCTGGCCTTCCTTCCCAGGAGTAACGCCCGCCACGATCTTTGTCCCGTAAGCCAATGCGTGTTTGGTGACCATTGAGGCTTCTCTGCCCGTTATCCCTTGAATAACGATCTTTGAATTCTTATTGACTAATATGGCCATTTAGCGCACCTCCCCTGAATAGGCCCTTTTCATTTTATCAACAAGAAGTCGGGCAGCGTCTTCCATGGTGACATCATCCCCGTAATACTCAATGCCAGCTTCGGAAAAGATTCTCCTTGCTTCACTGTCATTTACTCCCGCAAGCCTGACTAGTGTTGGAAATCTCTTGGGATCAATGTTCATCTCCTCAAAGGCTTTGATGATTCCCTTGGCGACGACGTCGGTCTGGGTATTATTGGTAATATTGGCATCCATAAAAAAACTCTTCACGCCCGGTTTGGACAAAACGCCTTTTACCAATCCGGTCACCTTGGTTTCTGTGGGATTCCCGCCGAATTCCGTATAGTTCGCAGGCTTACCACCATACCTGAGCAAGGTATCATAGACCAAGAGACTACCGCCACCTCCGCCACATAAAAAGCCAATCTCTCCTCCCTCCATTTCGGTGTAGCGGGCAGTGCCCCGGTAAGACTCAGATCGATCGACAGCTACCATCTCTTTTTCCAAAGCGGTAAGGGGTCGCCAGGCTCGATCGCTTCCAGCTTCAACTTTTTCCGATAAATCGGGCTGTCTATATAATGCATCATCATCGACCCCCATTAAAATCGCAGCAGCCACTAAATCGCCTTCAGAAGTTATTGCTAAAGGATTAATCTCGATAATCGTGGCGTCATACTTCTCAAAGATCTGATAGAGCCTCCAAAGGATCGAAGTAGCCTTTTGTAAGGTGCTGATTGTCAGCCCCAAATCTGACCATATTTCTTTCGCCTTGTACTGGTATAACCCTTCTCGAATATTTACATGGCATTTGACTATTTTCTCAGGCTGAGTTCTTGCGATTCCTTCAATATCGATTCCTCCTACACAGCTTGCAATGATAATCGGGGCTCTTTCGGATGAATCGAAGGCAATTGAAACGTAAAGCTCCTGAGCTATGTCAAGCTTCTTTTCTATCAGTAACTTTTCTACCGGAAAATTGCTCACGGTCATGGACAAGATTTCTTGGGCAATCTTTTCAGTCTCCTCAGGATCTTCCGCAAACCGAACAGCACCCGCCTTTCCTCGCTTTCCAACTGTAACCAAGGCCTTTATGACAACAGGGTAGCCAAGTTCATCAGCAGCCTCCCGGGCCCCTTTGACATCATCTACAACCAGAAAGTCAGGGATCGGTATCCCGTTTCTTCTAAGCAAATCTTTACCAATATTCTCTAATACTCTGGCCATGAAAACCTCCATACAAACTTAACTATTCGTACCATGGCAGGAATCGATACTCAGATGCAAATGTGCACCGGGCTGCTCAGTTGAACCACTCGGCAGAATTATCACATGGGTTGTCTTCAGTGTCTCTCTGACTTCTAACCACGTTATTTCATCCGATCCACGGCCATAATCATGTCCCCAACAATAGGACGTATCTAGCATGTATGAAACTTACTTAGCCTAAGTCGTTCTTATTTTTTCTATCAATTCCTCCAGAGAAAGTCCTGCGAAGGTCTGTGGGTATTGTATATATCTCTTGCAAGGATCAAGACCTTCCTTGCGATAAATATCTCGAGTATTTTCATAAACTTCTTCCATGACCCCTTCTACTAATGAATTACCCTGAGAATCAATCCCGACCATCAGGGGTCCAAAATTGTTTACATCAAAGACCCACACCGCCTCGGGATAGCCAAGATCGAGCCAGTGCACTTTTGTTTGATTTATCATCTTTTGATAGGTAACCGCACAACCGCCGACCGCCTCTAAATACACGCCCTTCCCCTTCAGGGCATCCAGCATTTTCTTCCCCATCGTTCCTTTTCCAATGGCAACTTTGATTATCCCTTGGTCAAGTAGGAAAGCAGCGTCATTCGTAAACCGCGAGCTCGTGGTTGGTCCTGCAGCATTAATACACCAGCGATCTGAGTCCCTTGCTATCACAGGGCCACAGTGATAAATCACGCCGTTCTCCAATATCTCTTTGGGAATCTCATGCCCCTTAGCTTCTTTTACCTTTTCAACCATGCGCCGGTGAGCTCCATCGCGAGAGGTACAGATTGTCCCATTTAGGTAAACAATATCCCTGACACGGAGCTTCAAAATATCTTCGATGCTTATCGGTATGTTCAGTCTATAAATGTTCCCCTTGGTATCTGATCTTGAAAGCTCCCGGGAAAGCATCTCCCTTAATTCCGGGATCTCTTCTCTCTGTATATGAGGAGTAAGATATTCTACCTTGTTCTCTGTCACCAAGGCCTCGGAACCTCGCGAGGCCCAACATTGATGTGACACCGCCACTGGAGCTACTGCGGTATGTGTTCCACGTCTCTCCACGTAAACACCGAGCGTGGTTGTCTTCCCTCCGTCCCCCATAGGACCCAGTCCTAGACTGTTTACGCAACGAGCGATCCTCTTTTCAAGGGGATGAATGAGGCTATCATTCATATAAGAAGAGCTGTCCGAGACTATGTGAGTCAGTTCCCGAAAAACTGCATTTTTAGCGTTAAACATCGCCTCCGAGACATAACCTCCTACCCCGACACCCAAAAATCCGGGGATACAGCCTTCTCCCTTTGATAATATGACATTGCTCAGTACATACGCTAAAACTGCATTTTCCATATCCTCAGTGCTGGTAAAGATCCAATCTGCAGTGGATTTGATCTCTGCACCAAATCCCTTTAGCTCCGCTCTTATCCTCATAGGACCTGGATCATGGCTATAGTGAAAATAGATAAACGGAGTTCCCCATCCGGTATTATTTCCTGAGTTGTTGAAGCTAAAGGGCTCTATCACATTCTTCCGAATCGGGACCTCATCTGTCGCCCGAATTGTCGCCTCGGTAATTGCCGCATTAATATCACCTTCGATAAGTATACTCGGGTTCAGATAGATATGAAATGTTGGAACGCCCGTATCCTGACAGAGACAAGCAGACTCCTCCGCTGCGAAAAGAATATTTTGGATTATTGAAGCAAGAACGCCTTTGCTACTCAGGCTTTCTTCGTTTTTAAGGCTCTCAAACAACTTTTCCAGATAATTCTTTGGATATCTTGTGGCCGTACTAGCTAGCAAATTATACGCAATATCACCGATTGTCTTTTGAGAAACACTTTCCATAAGAGAATCCCTTGGGATCTTATCCTCTTTCCCTCACCTCATTCATTTTCCTCGAATGAAGGTGCTACAAAAATCCTGATTTGATGTGCTTTCCTCCCATCCTTCGACTAAGGAGCGTAATATTATAGGGGGCTATTTCTGCAGGCCACCCACCCGAGCATAGTCCGCACATAACACATGACATTGATTGAAATGCCATGCTTGCAATATCTCCTCTAATCCCCGCAGACATGCGTTTCTTGATATTGATATCTGCTGAACTGAGCCCTACCAACAAAGTCTGACAATTTTTCTGTGATTTCTCCCATCCCAAGTTTTTCAGACATCCCCACGATCACAGCCTCCTCTTCATTACTCTACTACTTCCCTGCATAGTTACCACTACCTAAAATTTCCTTTATCTTTTCAACTACATCGTGTTTAAATCCTATGTTAGGATTAAGCAGGCTCATCAACCCGCATCGATATCAGTACAGGTATAAGTGTAGTCCTTGATGTCGTACTTTTCATAAGCTGCTTCTAATTCCCTGCTCACCTGTGCATTTACACGATCAAATAGGTTATTACCATTTGCATCTATGTCAACAATAAAGGGCCCAAAGTTCTCAACTTCCAATACCCAGGTTGCCTCTAGGGCTCCTAATTCATCCAGGTCCTATACATCCACTACTCTCTTAACATTTCTAGCCAGAATGTTACCTATCAATGCACCCCACGAAAGGTGGACACATCCTGCCTCTTCCATAGCCCGCATGGTTTTCGCACCCATGGTACTTTTTCCTATTATCGCACGAACACCTAGTTTGTTAATTATTGGCGCCCCAAGTTTTTCGAAACGAATACTTGAGGTACAAAGCAAGCTGACTGCCTCCCATCTGTTCTCCACCTTCTTCATTGCTCCGCCCATGTGAAGCATTACATTCATATTCTCAAAATCGATCGGAGGTAAGATATTCTGTTCTACTGCTCTTATTTGAAATAGCGATCGGCACGTATAAATTAGGCCATCGAGGAACACCACATCTTCAATATTTAGTTGCCGAACCTCTCTCTCTGAAAGTGGAATAGTTAATCTTTTTGTGTTCATATTCCGCTTCCCCTATGCGAAGGCCTAAATTATTCTCTTATCTGTACTCCCACTCCGGGAGGTCACTGTAAGTTATTTCTCCGTCAGACCCAATTCGGGCCACTTTCCGTCGACTGAGCCAGCATTGGGCATTATAAGCTATTGGCAAACCAGCAATATGGGTAGCAGCATACTCTATATGTATATCAAGTACTCCAGAACTACCCCCCATTCCCACTGGCCCTATTCCAAATGAATTGACAAGATCCACTAGTTCCTGTTCCAGTTCAGCGATATCTTTATCAGGATGGCGGCTGCCAATTGGACGAAGAACGGCCGCTTGCTTGGCTATCTTCATGCAGGTATCTGCTGTTCCACCAATCCCTATCCCGATGATATTAGGGGGACAAGTCTTGTCGGCATACGTTGAGCTTTTAATACAATCTAGGATGAATCTCATTATGCCTTTCTTCCCATCTATGGGAGACATCATACGATAGAATGTACCAGATGTCTCAGAACCGCCACTTATTGGAACTGCAACAACATCCATATGGTCGATATTCGGGTCGAATCTTAACTCAACCTGAGGAGTGTAGTAACCAAGGTTTGTTCCCGTGTTCTTTCGGGTTATCGGGTGAACCATATTTGGTCTTAGTTTGCCGTTCATAGTTGCATCTTTGATGGCCTTCTTACTCTCCTCATAGAGGTCGGAAACCCCTCTCTCTATTCTCACATTATCCCCTATCCTCACATAGTACAGAGGAGCACCAGTATCAGGGCAGAGAAGCTGATTCTCCTTCTCATTAGAATCAAGGCCATTCTTCATAGTTAGTTCCAAGTTCAATCTGGCTACCTCATTGCCTTCCTTTGTTATTAATTCTGATAGTTTTGCTTTGACATCTGCGGGCATGATATTGACTGCCATGACCATGGAATTATACATCAATTTATACACTGTTTTAGTGCTCACAAACAGTTCTTCCATCAAGTCCTTCGATTTTCGAGACCTTGAATCTATGGATCTTTTTTTCCATAGATTTTGTTTGCTGGGAAAAGAGAAAGTGAAAGACCAGTCAACATGTCTTGAGATATTTTTTTCAAGAATATTCTATGTTCTATAACGGTTATTTTGTGGCTATCATTTCCCTGTAACATAAGCAAATCTTGGCTTTCTCTATCGGAGAATAGCTGTCTATGTTCAATATGGCTTATAATATTAATCCATTCCCGATGATCGAGCTAATGTTAACGACTGCTATGAGAAGAAGGCGTCGAGATATCTATTCGAACCGTTGAGCGCGTGCTCAGGAAAGAGGGGTTTGCACAACTTCCCCAATGTAATGGAGGTCTCCTCTAAGCGGGTATCCTATCAATCCAGGCAAAACGTGGCTCATGTATAGGCACCCTTATGTCAGCCATCTCCTCAACCCTGATAAGGCTTTCATAAGCCTGTACAGGGTCACTGTGAATGCCTGGGCAAAGAACTTCCATCCTTTCTTCTAGGGAAGGAGGAACATTCCAGTTAGCATCCGTAGTGCACAGGCTATCGTGTATCGCTACCCCTTTGACCGTATCCACAGCCACGGACTGTCCCCCAGGAGTATGGCCTGGGGTTAATAATACCTTTATTCCCTCTTCAATCTGGTAATCTCCATTCACCACTTCCCAGTTTAACGTATCGAGCAATTCCTTTGGACACGGTCTTGGATCAACAGGAGCCGGGGGGGGTTCGATGGTAATCTAGCTCTGCTTGTTGCACTAGGAATTGAGCATTACGGAATTTATGGGCTAATGGAATATGATCAACATGACAATGAGTCATGATCACCAAGTCAATATCCTCGGGCTTAAGCCCGTGCTTGCCCAGTCCTTCCTCTAACGTTTGGATATGTATGACACCAGTACTAAGTCCAGGAACGTTAGCATTCTTCAACATCTCCGCGGTCATTCCCGTGTCAACCACAATATTCTGCTCTGTGCCCTCAATATACCACAGATAAACACCGTCAATTGCTATTTGCCCGACATACGCTCCCACACGGTAGATTTGCTCGTGTATTGATCGAACCAATAACATCCAGCGGAATAGGATGTATTATATGTTCTGCCATTACTGCCGTCCTCCTTATTTTAAGCTTTTTTTGATTCCCAATAGTCCATGTGAGTTGCTTGCTTAAATGCGCCGACTTTCTTCTTTAACCTCCTCTTCACTCCTGATGTTTAACACAACGCCTCCTATTTCGGTCTTGTGAAAGAGATTTTTCCCGGATGCCTTGAGGACTACCGGAAAACCAATCTTCTCAGCTTCGGCCGCTGCAGATTCAGCATCAAAGGCCATCGCTTCCCGGATCACCGGTATACCAAAGGACGAAAGAAACCTCATTGAGTCATACTCGCTCAGGGCCGATTGGCCCCTTGCCAGAGCTTCTTTGATCAGATTCACGGGGTCCTTCATTTTCCTGATCTTTTACCTCCGGGCTTCCCTTCGCCGCTCATAGAGCTGAGGCTCCAGGTGGAACAACCCTAACCGGCCCTATTGCTCTCGTCAAGGATTTTCCGTCGTGACAAGCGCTCCGAGATACGAAACCTGAGGAGATTCAACCCTGAGGATGTGATTCTCCCTGGATTTCCGGAGAGCACCAAAATATTCCTGAGCATACCTCTATCTACTTTCTCCCAATTTCAGTGGCTGCCGATATTCGGGACATCAACGGAGGAGGTTATGCTCAAACTGAGGATCTCTCGTACGAGATTACTGGTCAAATCACATGTGCCCAGGTGAACACTTTACTGAAGGGGATTGATCTGTGAGCTTGGGTCACATTCCAGGGGAGATCCCTATCTGCTCTCAAGGCAAAGGTGGTGATAGCTACCAGATAAACGGGATAACTGCCCGCTAGTATTCTTTCACCAGTTGGGTAGCTTTCCGAAATGCTTCTTCCATGTCGGGCAGATGGGTCATCTCTGGGACCACCTGGATGTATCGGACTACGCCATGCTTGTCCACCAGGATCACAGTGCGTGCTAAAAGCATGAAGCCATCCATGAGGAGTCCTGTAGATCTTCCGAAGTCTCCTTCCTTGTAATCCGACAGGTAACGAATGTCCGTGAGTTTCGCCTCTCGAGCAAAGCGTTTCTGGGCAAAGGGTGTATCTCGGCTGATGGTGATCCGTTGGACTTCATGGGGCAGTCGATCTCCCTCTTCTCCCAAATAGTGGGTTTGGGCTTCGCAAACCGCCGTATCGATGGACGGCACAATACTCAAAAAGAGAACTCTCCCCTTTTCCCGTGACAAGTCCACCTCCTCCATAGTAACGGCGTCAACCAGTGGGACTGCGGGCAGGGGTTTCCCCACAGAGATGGGTGTGCCAAGAAGCGAGAATCGCTTATGCCCGCGGGCCACTGCACTGGCAGGCTTTACCGATGTTCGATCCACGGGGGGCCCCGTTTGGATGGGCGCACATCCTCCGATTACAAGGAAAAGAACGTATCCACACCAAAGGAAGCTTTTCCTTGAACTCATGATTATCCCTCCTTGTCGTACATTCGCTTCATTTTTCATTCTCAGTTTTTCCCTGGTTATAAAGATAATACATAATCCCGTTCTTTTCCAAAAAATTTCATATGATCCTGTCTCTCCTTCGGATCCCGCATATCGTGGTCTAAGATAGGGAGTTCATAAGGGTTTTGGGGGAAACCCGAACATTTCAGTCTTTATGCTGCGGTTCATGGCATAGGTCCAACAGCGTTTTCCTTGACAAATGAATGCTGCCTCTTTAGAGTCGTCGCATCAACCAGATTGAAGATCATAAGCAGGACTACCCTTTCAAGCTATGAGGGGAATATTGGAATCCAAGCTTTCCTGAGGGGAGGATCGAGGAGAAATGCCCTTGATGAAGGAAGAAGCCCCCTTTAAGCGTCTCTATTATGGTTGGCTCATCGTAGGAGTCAGCATTGTCTCCTTGACTTTTTGGTTTGGGATGCGGGGTACCTTTTCGGTCTTCTATGTAGCTTTGCTGGAAGACTTTCCCTGGAGCCGAGGTGGTGGAGCGGGTGCCCAGTCCATGTCCCTCATCACCTACACGATCATGGCCCCTCTCGTGGGGGTACTGATTGACCGCTTCGGTCCCCGTCGCATCATTGTTCCAGGGATCTTCCTCCTGGCCTCGGGACTGATCCTCTGCGCGTCTATAAAGAGCCTCGCCCAATTTTACCTCCTTTATGGGGTGCTCGCGTCAATCGGAGCTGCCTCCATCGGAGTTGTCTCCTATACGGCCATCCTGGCCCATTGGTTTGAAAAAAAGAGGGGAGCGGCCAGTGGTCTCGCGGTGTCGGGGGTTGGTTTGGGAGCCTTCATTTTGGTTCCCGTATCTCAGCACTTCATCTCTTTGTGGGGATGGCGTCTTGCCTTTGTGGCACTCGGAGTGCTGGCTTTGATCTTCTTGCTTCCCCTGAACAGTTTATTCCTGCGCCATAAACCTCAAGAGCTTGGCCTTTACCCCGACGGGGTGAGAGGAGGATCCCCCGAAAGGGGAGCGCTGGAGGTAATGGACTCCGCATGGTCGGAGACAGACTGGACCCTTAGAAAGGCCTTGAGAACCGGGAGGTTCTGGGCCTTCATGATCTTCCCCTTTTGTGCCGTCGTCGCTGTATATATTATCCTCGTTCATCATGTCCAGTTCTTGGTTGATAAGGGGACAGAAAAGATGACGGCGGCCTTCATCTTCGCTTTCATAGGGATTATCTCCTCAGCCTTTCGGATCTTTTGGGGATGGCTCTCGGATAGCTTTGGACGTGAAAAGACTTTCACCCTCGGGGCGATATGTATCTGCATGGGGATATGTTCCCTGCTCCTGTTAGAAATCACAGGGGAGAAGAACCTCGTTTATCCCTTTGTCATTTTTCTCGGCGCGGGCTGGGGGGTAACGGCTCCAATTTTCATGTCGGTAGCCGCTGACCTTTTTCAAGGAAGGGGATTTGGTGCTATCTATGGCATGGTAGAAGGATCGATTGGAATGGGGTGTGCCTTGGGAGCCTGGGTAGCGGGGTTCATCTTTGACAAGACCCAGAGCTATCAATGGGCCTTTGTCCTGGCCGCCTCCCTCAGCATAGTATCCTGCCTCTTTGTCTGGTTGGCTGCCCCTCGGAAGGTGCGAGGGACAAGGAAGATGAAGGTTATAGAAAAACAGTAAGGGACAGGCCGGAACAAACGGCCCGAAACACTTCATGATTACTCTGAAATCATGGAGCTTTTTGAACGGTCCACCTCCCATTTCGTTCGACGTAGCCCCCCTAGTCTTGTCTATCACGGTTATCATGATTATATTTAGATTGAGTGCAACCCTCTGAGCTAGAGGAGAAATAACCATGGGAAAAGTTTTCCGATGGACATCAAACGAAGGCCTCGATATCAAGAATAGGCGAGGCCTTGAAACTGACCACCAGTCTGATGACAGTCTCTTAGATGTCTATTCGCGGTCAGTTATCAGTGCGGCGGAAAAGGTCAGCCCTTCGGTTGTCAATATCGATGTTCACCAGCGGTTGAGGGGACGCCAGGCAGCCAATCCCCACTTCCCTCCAGAATTACACGGCAGTGGTTCGGGATTCATCTTCACGCCGGATGGTTTCATTCTCACGAACAGCCATGTCGTACATAATGCAACCAAAATTGAGGTGATTCTCACGGATGGCCGCCGTTTTCAAGCTGATATGGTAGGCGATGACCCGGATACAGATCTAGCGGTGGTAAGAATCGATGCATCAAACGTGCTTCCTGCGAATTTGGGAGACTCGCACTCAATAAGAGTTGGCCAACTGGTGATCGCCATTGGCAACCCTTATGGCTTCCAGTGCTCGGTTACCGCTGGAGTTGTAAGCGCTCTCGGGCGTTCGCTCAGGTCGAGCTCCGGTCGACTCATAGATGACATCATTCAGACCGACGCAGCGCTCAACCCCGGTAACTCGGGCGGCCCCCTCGTCACGTCGCGCGGAGATGTCATAGGCGTGAGTACAGCGGTCATTCTGCCGGCACAGGGCATCTGTTTCGCCATCGGGATTAACACGGCAAAGTTTGTCGCCGGACGACTCATCAAAGACGGGACAATCAGGCGCGGTTACATAGGTGTGGCGGGACAAAATGTTCCGCTCCCTCGTCGCATTGTACGGTTCCACAGCTTGCCTGTCGAGAGTGGCGTCTCCGTCGTCTCAATTGAAAACAACAGCGCGGCACAGAGGGCCGGCTTGATCGAGAGGGATGTGATAGTTGGTTATGACGGACAGCCAATTTCCGGTATCGATGACTTGCACAGGCTATTGACGGAAAAGCAGATTGGACTAGCATCACAACTGACGATCATACGGCGCTCTGAGAAGATGGTTCTCGATATCGTTCCTGAAGAATCGAAAACCAGAGGATGATCGCAGAGTTACAACACGCCTTCTTGGATGCGGAAGCCGCCTTGACCTGGCCTCCTTTCACCTTCGGCTCCTCTTCTTTTCCCTTTCATTCTTATTGAAAATAGATTTATAATTGGTGTGCCACTCCTTCTGGACTTTCATGGGACGGGCATTACAGGAGCTCTGTTGGTGGAAACCATAGGATGGGGAAGCTGGATGCTATAGCCCCGTTCTGTACACTCGTCAGGGGACAACTGTTCGAAAAGAGCTTTGGTTTCGGAGATCTGGTGGTTGATGGCCGGTTGAAACAAGAATCTCTGATAATGTACAAGGGCTCGGGAAAGGAGGAATATCAATGAAGCTACTAACCTTCAGAAAACACGGCGAGACAATAACGCGGGTTGGTACCATGAGTGCAGGAGGAGAGGTAGTAGACGTAACCTCCGCCTATGCCTCCTATTTATTCGACAGAGGGGATCCACACCCCATTCAGGCCGCCAACGCATATATCCCCACGGACATGATAGGGTTCATACATGGCGGCGAGATTTCACTCAAAGCCGCGGGAACTGCCCTCGCACATGCTGAGGCGAAAAAGCAAGAGGGAAATCCATTGGGCCTCAACTCCGAGAAGTTGCTAGTGTCCGAAGAGGAAATAGAGTATATGCCCCCAATCCTGCATCCGAGTAAGATGCTCAGTGCTGGGATGAACTACAGAGAACATCTTGCAGAATCCGATAAGGCTGCACCGGAGATGCCGGTAGCGTTTTTCCAGTCACCCTCTGCATTTGTAGGACACGGAGGTGAAATAGTCTGGACCAGAAAGACCACGGCATTGGACTACGAGATTGAACTGGCTTTTGTTATAGGCAAAAAAGGGAAATACATAAAACGCGATGAGGCTGTTGAATATATATATGGATATACGATTTACAACGACATAAGCGAAAGAGATTTACAATTCGCCGAGATGAAACATGGATTGCTACTCGGTGGGAAGAATATGGATACCTTCGCACCCATTGGCCCATGGATCGTTACTCAAGATGAGATCGGAGACCCTCACAACCTCACTATGATTCTCAGGGTGAATGGGGAAATACGGCAAAATTCCAATACAAAGCACATGACATACGGTATATTCGATCAGGTAGCTTACTGGTCGAGCTTGATGACACTCTATCCCG
>JABAOH010056013.1_pt1 | contig 23961 bp, 18 predicted proteins | sample 7062181 | NCBI WGS metagenome assembly JABAOH01 (sample SAMN14538630, study PRJNA623070) | marine sediment metagenome | biome: marine biome [ENVO:00000428]; feature: marine pelagic biome [ENVO:01000023]; material: deep marine sediment [ENVO:00002113]; isolation source: pool of 5 deep marine... | reverse complement strand
GTTGTCAAAAAAGTTTCTCCTGCTCGTGCTGATCTCGATCATCATTGCCTCTCCTGTTGCCTGGTATTCCATAAACACTTGGCTGCAGGACTTTGCCTACCGCATCAACATGAACCTCTTCGTCTTCATTGTGTCTGCGGCTGGAGCCCTGGCAATAGCCCTGGCCACAGTCTGTGTTCAGGGAATCCGGGCGGCTGTGGCCAACCCAGTAAATTCACTGCGGAACGAATAAAAAATAACTCTTACTTTCTGTCTGTTAAAGGCCAAAATCTAAATGATTTAATATTGTCGGATAATATCAACGATTTCTTCCTTCGGATACTTGCGGCTAAATGAAAAGATAAATGAGTAAAATTCGGTGCTTGCGGATGAAAACTCTACGGTCGTCTTTCTGGCGAGATTCGGATTCTCTAGTTCATCCATGATGCCGACGATATTCTCATCGACATTCTCTATTATTCCCTCTCGCTTTGTGTTCTTCTGGCCAGCAGTGCACTTTTTTTGAGGTGCTTATCGAGTTTTTTCGCTTTGCCTGAAGAGGCGAGCCCGCAGCAAAAAAGGCCAGATGAGAAAGAATCAGCGAAAATGTCCACAGGCCAAAGCTTATTCCAATCAAAACGCAATTAATCTTATGATTTGGGTGAGAAAAAACAATAAAAACATTTATAACATACATTTAATATAAATTTTACAGGAATTTTCTTTCGAAGATTACACTCCATCGCATACAATTTTCCTCAATTTCCAACCGCTGATACTCCCGACTGAACTTTTCGCAGTCAAAACGAAAAGCTCAGCAGTGGAAGAGAGAAACACAACAACAGAAACTGACAAACAGTCAGCCATAAGACCGGCTCCACACCGCATACGGCACATGGATGCAGCTGAAACCGCACATGGATTGACACAGTCGGGGCCTGCTGCCAGAAAAGCGTGGCCATCTCCTCCTTCCAATGTCATGAATAATGATGTCTCCACACTCTCTTTGATCGTTCTTGATGGCCTCCGGCCACCTTATGGATTACCAGACGGAAATTACCGTATTCTCTCTCAAAACTGGATTTCGTTTAAAATATTGGGCCTCAAAATTGCGCCGTTTGAGCTTGGCGCTCTTTGTGAGTTTCTTGAATTGTTTCTCGCCAGGTATGTTATAAGGAAATTCCTGCTTACTCGACCGCTGGAAGTGTTATTCCCTCGGGTTCAAAAATAACGAGGCGCTCTCCTTCCTCCACCTGGCCAAGGTCCAGGAGTTCGTATCCCACACTCTTCCCTGTTTCGATTGTCCGGGCCACTTCTTTTTCAGGCACAAAAATGTAGAATCCAATTCCCCAGTTAAATGTTGTCAGACAGTCTTCCAAACTCACTCCAAGTTCCCGCATGAATAAGAAAAGGGCAGGAATTTCATCCACCCATTTTTTAATCCGGTAGGTGAATGGTCTCTTGTCATAGGCAATTTTTGAAATCCCTCCCCCTGTGCCTCCGAGTAAAGAATGTATCTCAATGGCGTTCTCCAGCAAAGCTTCAACAAGTCCCACATAAGACCGGGTGGGGATAAGCGCCTCCTCTCCCAAAGTATGGCCATTCGGCAGATTATGGAGGAACTTATCTTTTAGGGTCAACGCTCGCTTGATCACCAAAGAAATCCCGTTCGAATGGAGCCCTGATGACGTCGCACCAATCACATGATCCCCGACACTTAACTTCTCTCCTGTGACCATTCTCTCAACAGGCGCAATGATTCCGGTGACGCATCCTGATAAAGAAGGAGCGCTCTTGACGGGTGGTTCAGCCTTGATCAAATAGCGGAGCGCAGGAGACTCTCCGGCTGGTAAGGCCATCCCGCACATCTCACATACTTTATAGAAGCTTTCAGCCAGGTCATGGCTGCGCTTTTCATCCATGAACCACTCACTGTCGCCAGCTGCCACCTCATCGGTATAGATCACCGGCAGGGCGCCTTGACAAATCACATCATTGGCAGCCATCAAGGCTGTATCAATACCGATGCCCTCATAATAGGTCCTTCCGGTTCCTGCATGCTGGTACATCCATTCAGCAATCCAGTTTTTGTTTCCCAAGCCTTCCTGAGTCATGCACCAGAGATGGGGTTTATCTCCCTGATACCTGAAAACAACACCATGGGCTCCCAGGCTTTCTTCTTCGATGTAGACATCTCTTTTATTCGGAAATTTCAGCGTTTGCCTCCCTGCTCTGACCATAGCCATCTTGAACGGCTCAATCTTGGTGTAATCAACTCCTGCCTGGGCATACTCTGACTTTTCGTGTTCACCTGACATATCAGGTCTCCTTCGTTAACTCCTCCAAATCAGCATCGGAAGGGTGGTTCGGAATTACCGCAATAGTCTTCCCCTTGAATTCGAATATCTGTTTGTCATCATCAGTAATCTCTGCAATGACCTCCGCTTTTGGCCCTTTGGACCTGACGGCTGTCAATATTTCATCAACGTCCTTTTCTTCCACTTGAACTGCCATCCTTCCCTGGGTCTCACATATCATGATTTCTTCTGGAGTGATATCTTCAACCTTAACAGGGACATTGGTTAAATCTGCCCTTGCCCCGAAGCCGCCGTACCTTGCTGACTCACAAACAGCTGCCCCGATACCGGCGGCTCCCAAATCAGAACATGCCTTCACCTTCCCGGTACGAAACGCAGCTAAGGAGGCTTCCATGATCTGCCTTTCCTCCTCAAACAGAGCGACGGCAGGTATCATTTCTTGAACTACCCCTGCCCTGTAGAGGGTGTCGTTGCCGTCCTTCCCTGTTTCACCGATCAGTATGATTCTGTCTCCGGCTGATTTGGCCGGTTTTGTCAGGGGCTTTTCCGTGATCAATTGGCCCAATACTGAAACGACAACCGCCGGGACAATGTCTGAAAACGAGGTTGAGAAACCACCGCCGATTATGAAAACGTCCATGGCTTTGCACATGTCACTCAGGCCTTTGACCATCAAATCAACTCTTTCTTTGCTTGTCATTTCGATGCATTTTCCGCAAGTGCATTCTCCGTCAAACCCACAAGGGCCGACAATCACCTTCTCATGCAAAGGCTTGGTGCCGATGAAATTCATCAGAAAAATTGGCCGTGCGCCCATGGCAACAACATCCCGCATCGCTCCGCCAGCTCCGGTCGCCGCCGCGTCATAAGGTCTGGGTACACAGGGAGAACAATGACTTTCCATCTTTGCCACAAACGATCCCTCCATGTCAGGAAATTTGAACACAGCTGCGTCGTCTCCCGGGCCTACGAGCAGAGCGTTTGGAAAGATTTTGCTGACCTGATCGTTCAATGCTTCGATCGCCTCAAAGTCAATCGCCTTATCGATGTTGTGATGCAGATGCATGAATAAAGCGTGCATCAATGCCTTTTCAATTGTGTTCATTCTCTCACCTCCTTGAAATCTAAAGTTTCTAAAATGAATAATTCCTTCTGGATAGAAATTAAAATAGACGAATTTTATAAAAGAAGCAAATTTTTTGTTTTTATCTGAGAATTCTTGTCTATTTTAATTGTTCTTCCTTGGGTTGCATATTCTCTTCAAAAGTGATCTGTACCGCAAGCAAGCCGCTTTTGGACTCAATCGTATAATGTCATCTTTGACGATGTTTTCATCCAACCAAGAAGTGAAAACCAAAATGTCTTAAATTAAATTAATAATGTGAGATATCATTCTTGAGGCCCGAAATCAAGACGAAATCCCCCAATCACTATCATATCGTGCTCTGCATAGGATCAAAAATATTGTATAATATTTATAATCCCCAGGAAGGAGTTGCTCATCGCTGAACAAATAATCATTGTTGATGTCAGCCTGGATAATATGTATGAGTCGCCCTGCTGCGGAATCAAGAATACAGAGCATAAAGGATATCAACGAAAGACCAACTGGCTGAAAACCTACTTCAAGAAAGGATTTCGCGCGAAAGTGTTGTACACAGAGGATAACAGGCAGTTCGGTTACATCGAATACCTCCCGGGTCAATACGCCTGGCGGGCAGTCGAGGCCGAAGGCTACATGTTCATCCACTGCATCTGGACATTCTACAAGAAATATAAGGGGAAAGGCTACGGCAAGCTCTTGATCCAGTCTGCAGTAGATGATGCGAGAAAAGAAAAGATGAAGGGAGTGGCTGTCGTTACCCGGAAACGCCCCTGGTTGGCGAAAAGCGATATCTTCTTGAAAAATGGCTTCGAAGTCGTGGACACAGTTCCACCTGATTACGAACTGCTGGTGAAAAAATTCAACACATCTTCCCCCAATCCAAAATTTAAGGGCAACTGGGAAGATAAATTAAAAAAGTACGGCCAGGGCCTGACCATCATCCGAGCGGACCAATGCCCTCATTCTATCAAGTTTGCTGACGAAATTGCTGAAACGGCAAATACCATTTATAAACTGAAAATCAATATAATCGAACTCCAAACACACCAGGATGCCCAGAACGCTCCCACTCCTTACGCCGTGTTCGCCATCATCTATAACAGCCAGATACTGGCTGACCATCAGATCAGCAGGACAAGATTTAAAAACATCATGGAAAAGGCTTTACAATGACTGAAAAACTCAAAACAATTTTCAGGTTTTTCTTAAGCAAGAAAAACATCATTCCTTTTGTTCTCATTATTTTATTCTCTGGATCGGGCAATAGACTTTGTCCACAAAGCAGAGACGATGAATACAGAGTCCCAGTAAAGCTCAATGACGGATGGGAGGTCGCATCCTTAAAAGAAGTTGGAATCAATCCAGGGAAAATCGAGCAAATCACCCAGGAGATCAGGAATGATGATAAGTTCGATGGCATCCACAGCATGTTGATCGTTAAAGACGGCAAACTTGTTCATGAAGCCTATTTCTGGGGGCATCAGCGCAACAGCCCGCATGTCATGGCCTCCATCACCAAGAGCGTTACCTCCACCCTCATCGGGATTGCCATCGATAAGGGATTTATAAAATCTGTAGATGAGAGTGTTGTGTCATTGCTTCCTGAGTACTCTGAGCTCACGAAGGATCCCAAAAAAAAGGCCGTAACACTCAGACACATACTCACGATGTCGAGCGGCCTGGATTGGCTGGAACACGGGACTTCTTACAATGACCTGGAGAATTCAGAATACCAGATGGTCGACAGCGAGGATTGGATAGAGTATGTCCTGTCCAAACCGATGAAAGATACTCCCGGCACCGTTTTTCTTTATAACACAGGAGGTATCCACCTTCTGAGCGCGGTTATCCAGAGTACAACAGGGCTGAGGACGAATATATTTGCCGAGAAACATCTGTTTGAACCTCTGGGAATCTATGCCTATCAATGGAACCGTGACTCAACAGGTCATCCCTGCACGGGAGGAACTGACGGAGGGGTGGGATTGAGGACCAGGGATATCGCCAAATTCGGATGGCTCTTCCTGCATGACGGGAAATGGAAGGGGAAGCCGGTCGTCTCCGAAAAATGGGTCAAGCTAGCAACCCGGAAACACATAAGGAATCCCCGTGGGGGCCAATATTACGGGTTCTGTTGGTTTCCGGGAACTTTGCGACGGGAAGGAAAAGAAGTGGAGTATGTGGCCTCTTTCGGATACGGGGGACAAACCCTTTATTTGATTCCGGAACTGGATCTAATCATCGTTTTCACTTGTGAATTGACCGATAGAAATACTTATGTTTTCATTCCAGTGAGGAAAACCTTTGACGCTATTTTCCAAAATTGAAACTCAAAGAGTGACTGTCAGGAGGATAAACTGAATTGCAATATGCTAAAAAAATTTTAAAGGGGAGTGAGAAATGAAAAGAATTCTCATAGCATTATTATCGACACTAATCATTCTACCATCTGCAACATTGCTTTCTTGCACAATGTTCACTTTAACAAAAAATGGTAAAACCTTAGTTGGAAATAACGAAGACTGGAGCAATCCTAATACTAAAATATGGTTTGTCCTCCCTGAAAACGGAAAAAATGGAATTATATATTTTGGTTTTGACAATTTCAGCCCCCAAGGAGGAATGAACGATAAGGGACTGGTTTTTGATTATATGGCTACACCTCCATTAGAAGTAAAAAATTCACTGAATAAAGAAACTTATAGGGGAAATCTGATGGATAAAGTGATGAGAGAATGCTCCACTATGGAAGAAGCACTCAAACTCATTGATAATTATAATCTTAAATATTTTAGAAAATTCCAGGTGATGATAGTGGATAAGTCAGGGGCCTCTGCGATAATTGAGGGAGATGTTATACACCGGAAAAAAAATAACTTTCAAGTATGTACGAATTTTTACCTCTCTCAACTTAAGAAAGGAGAAGTCATCCCCTGTGGCAGATATAAAATCGCAACTAACTTATTGATTAAAAATGAGTTAACCGTAGATGCATTCCGTAATATCCTCGCAGCCGTTCATCAAGAAGGAGATTGGGGAGGCACACAATACTCAAACATCTATGATGTAAATCGTGGTTTGATTTATTTATACCATTTTCACAACTATGAAAATGTCGTAATAATAAACCTTGAAGAGGAATTAAAGAAGGGGGAACACACGATTGATCTGCCATCACTATTCCCCGATACTTATGCAGCAACTAAATACAGGAAAAGATATAACTCAAAATAAGATAATCTGTGTGTTTTAATTTGTGATCGGCAAAGCAGAACTCAGGCCAGGCCTCACCTCTATAGCTTGAGTTCTCGTTTATCTTTGAACGTCCTTGTAATCTTGACGACAAGGCCGGCTTCACTGGGATCCGGACAGCGGATATATTCCGTGGTCACTCCCTCAAGGTCGATGACTTTTTCATAGGGTGTTCCTTTATAGAGCCAGGGATAGATGGCTCCGCCAGCTAAAGAAGTCAAGACCGGGTCCAGTGCATTTCTCAGCCAATGACACAGATTGCCCATGTCCTGGGGCCAGGTAAATTTTTCTCCCTTCTTGTGACACCGAGTCCTTGATCCAACCTCGTAGACTTCGACTTCGATGTCGAACCTGCGGAGAATCAATGGCTCCTTTTCACCCGTGGAGGCCTGCGCCATTGGAGATACAGCTAATCCAACTGCGCCACAACCGGCTTTTCCCAGAAATTCTCTTCGTTTCATAATCCCTCCTGATGTTCATTTAAATGCTCAAAGCGCTGTGAGATATCTGCTATTTTCCATGATAACCCTACGTGTTCTGGATGTCCACAGAATGCCAAAATGGAAGGGCGGCGATTATGCAGACAGCTTTTTATATATGATTTTATCCCAAAGGAATAAATCAAATATTATTGCTGAGCCCACCCCAATGAAATAGGCGACAAAATCGTAAGGATCAAATGTACTGCCGAATACTCCTACTCCCCGATACTGTAAATATTCAATGACGGCTCCAAAAGCAAAAATGCCAGCCCCAACCGCTATTTTCTGCCATGTCGGATTGACATTCAGTGTAAATAAAAAATAGAGAAAAAATGGAAGAAGAATATCGATGATATAACCGGTGAGAAAATTTTTGAAAGGCCCCTTGTAACTCGGCCCGATGACGAAATGCAAAATCGCGACTATAGCCGCCATTATGATAACAAACGCTTTCTTATAATTTTTTATTCTTTTTGTGTTCATGCGAAATAACAAACCAACTGAAACCGTGATTTCCTCATATCATTTGACATCATTCATACCTGAGCGAATCGACAGGATCAGCTACGGCAGCTTTAATGGACTGGTAGCCCATGGGCAGTGACGCAATAATAAACGAAAGCACTCCGGCAAGAATGAATGGCCAAATACTTATACTTGTTCGGTAAGCAAAATTTTCCAGCCATTTGTGCATCGCATACCAACCGATAGGCCAGGCGATGATGTTGGCCAGAAGGATCCATCTGGAAAACTCTTTGGAAAGAAGGATCACGATACTGGAGACAGTGGCTCCAAGGACCTTACGAATACCGATCTCTTTAGTTTTCTTTTCAGCAGTAAAAGAAGCGAGGCCGAAAATTCCCAGACAGGAGACAAAAATAGCGACGAACGCAAAGTAGCCGAAGATTCTTCCTAATTTTTGTTCGGCCTGGTAGAGGTTGCCGACTCCTTGATCGAGGAAACTGTATTCGTAAGGATAGTCAGGCGCATAGCTCTCTGACGTCTCTTTAATATATCCGAGAGTATCCGGAATATTGCCGGGCTTTATCTTGATGAATACATATTTCAGCGCTCGGAAATTACGCGGATTTATGGTGAACACATGCGGCATGATCTCCCTGTGCAGGGGAACATGATGATAATTTTTAACAACGCCGATAATGCTCCCCACATTTCCCCAGAAACTGAGCCGTTGTCCGACCGGGTCATCCATCCCCATGTATCTGGCGGCCTCTTCATTGATGACATAATTACTTATGTCGGCCAAAGACTCCTTTCTAAAGCTGCGGCCATCCACAATTTCCATCTCGAATGTCTCGATATAATCGAAATGCGAAATAGAGTATCTCACGTTGGGGGATAACTCTGGGTCTTTTCCCTCCCATTCCACTCCGCTGGTCTTATAATCTTCTTGGTAGGGAACTTCCTGTCCTGCCGTGACATTCAATATGTTGGGATTTTGAAGCAGTTTGCTTTTATAACTTCCAAACCGATTCAAAAGAGATGGGTTAACGCGCGTTTTGACCACAAAATCTGTCTTGATGCCCAGAGGTCTTTTCTGGATGTAGCTCAATTGCTTAAAGACCACCGCTGTGCAGGCGATAAGCAAGACGGAAATCACGAACTGACCAACCACTGACACCAGGCGAAACGATGAACGTTTAGACCTAAAGCCCAGAGAAGCCTTGAGAGTGTCCACAGGCCGGCTGGAGGAGAGGAAGAAGGCCGGATAGACTCCTGAAATCAATCCCACAGCAAATATCAGTGCGAACAGGAATAAATACATCGAATGACTATGAAGAAGAGAAAACGTGAGCTGTTTGGAGGTGAGTTCGTTTATTAACGGAAGGCCAATCTTGACCAGAATGAGAGAAAAAGCAAGCCCCAAAGCAGACATGAAAATGGATTCTCCTAAGAACTGCTGGATGAGTTCAGGACGTTTGGCTCCCATGACCTTCCTCAATCCGACTTCTCTGGCTCGATTGGATGAGCTAGCTGTTGCCAGATTCATGTAATTGATAGAGGCGATAAGCAGAATAAAAACAGCGATCACGGAAAATATGTAGATATAGGTTTTGCGTCCAAAGTCCAAGTGAACTTTAGTCAGCGGCAAAAGATCGGTTTTTAATCTTTCGGCCTGCTGGTAGGGGCTGTATTTTTTTAAAGCTCCAGCGATCTTCTCCTTAAGGTCGGATAAAGAAGCATTCCTGTCGAGAAGCACATAAGAGGGATCACTCCAGTTCCAGTTATTTTCCAATCTGCTGGGCAAGAGCGTAATAAAATCCAACTGGATGTGAGAATTGGAGGGGATGTTTATAACACCCGAGACGACTAAGTCTGTCCTGTTGTTGAGGTTTAAAATTTTTCCCATTGGATTGGTGTGACCGAAATACTTGTTGGCTATTTTATCGTTGATAACGATTGAATTGGGATTCTGCAAAGCTGTCTCAGGGGTGCCGTGTATAAAACGGAAAGAGAACATGGAAAAAAAGGAGGAGTCGACGAGATTCACATTACTCTCATAAAACTTGATGGGCAGGCCTTCCTCCGGCTGATATTTGAATGAACATGTCCGCTGATTGCCTAGTTCGTATATCCGAGTGTAATGGATGATCTCGGGAAATTCATCCGCCAAGCGAGGGGCCAACGCATAGGGGACATTGGGATCCCTTACGTCGTCGGGATGTATGATCGTCAGCAGGTAGAGGTTATCCTTATTTGCATGGAATTTATCAAAACTCAGCTCATCCTGAATCCAGAGCGTGATTAATATGAAACAGGCCATCCCCACGGCTAATCCGAGGGTATTAATAGTGGCAAAAAGCTTATTTCTCATTATATTTCTGAAAGCAATTTTAAAGTAGTTTTTCAGCATACTCATCCTCTCTTTTTAGATTAATGGGTTGAAATAGAACAAGACAGAATTCTAGAGTGAGAATTGAATACATGAACACCCTCATAAGATATATACTGTTATATTAAAAAAAAGTTTACTTTTTATCTGAAAATCAGGAATGCACCGGACTCGCCCAAAGCAATCGGGTGTTCACTAGAATATAATGCGATATAATGCTGGATTAATTTATATTGGTTTAGTACTTCTTTACAGATTTTAAGGCTTCTTGTTTCTCGAGCCGTTTTAAAGCTTCAGCCGCCCACATCCGGACTTCTTCGTCTTCATCTTTCAGCGCCACGATCAATGATTTAACGGCCTTGTCTGAAGGTATCTTCTCTAATGCCCAGGCAGCCGCCCGTCGCTTCTTTATATTTTTCTCCTTAAGCGCCCGAATGAGCGGCTTTACTGCTTTCTCAGACTGAATCTTCCCCAGGGCCATGGCTGCCATCCAGCCCGAATCCTTTTCTTTAAGTGCATGAATCAGAGGATTAACCGCTGTTTCGGATTTCATCTCCCCCAGAATCCAAGCGGCCTCCTCCCGGACATAACTGTTCTCATTTTCCAACATCCCGATAAGAGGCTCAATAACATTCCCGGAGTTGATCCTGACCAGGGCGACCGCCGCTTCATTCCGCACCATCCAGTCACTGTCTTTTAAAGCCTCAATCAGCACTTCTACAGCCCTTTCAGGCTGAATCACACCCAAGATCCGGGCCGCCTCCCAGCGGACAACATTATCATCATCCTTGAGAAGCGGGATAAGATGTTCGAACATGGGTTCACCGATTTCCACCAAGGCCTTAACAGAATCCTCACGAGCCCCCCAGTCTTCATCTCTCAAGGCCATGATTAAGAATTCGGTCTTTTTTTCTGGCCGTAATCTTATGAGATGAGGATAAGTCAGTCTCCGGATGTAACCATTCCTATCTTTCAAAGCTTTCATCAGCCCATCCACCGCTTTTTCCGAACCGATATGCCCCAGACCATAGACTGCTCCCATGCGCATTTGAACATTTTCCTCGCTCAAGACACTGATCAGAGAGGGGACCGCTTTTTCGGATCGAATATCACCCAGAGCATACGCCGCCCCGAATCGAGGTGGAGGGTTTGATTCCTTATCTTCCAGAACCTTAATCAACGGCTCAACCGCTTTTTCGGATTTAATTTTTCTCAACATCATTGCCGCCTCATACCGGCCGTAATCATGCAGTTTCCTGTCCTGCACCATCTCAATCAGGAGTTCAATCGCTCTCTCTGTTCTCACTTGCCCCAGCGCCCAGGCAATCCTTCTCTGGTGCCATTCAATCCTGTACGGAGACCATTCGCTCGTTTCTTTATCTCTCAGCATCTTCATCAAGGGCTCAAGGATCGGGTCTCCTATCTCTCTGAAAGCTTCGCTCATACTCCCCCATTCCCCATAAGACAGACTCCAGAATTTTTTAATGAGCTGATCTATCTTTTCCTCTTCGCTCGATTGACTGTCCTCTGCGAATCCATGGAACCAGCCCATCGCAAGCAGGATAATACTTAAAATCAATCTGAGCTTATTCTTCACATCCGGCTCCCTTTCGCAGAGATATTCTCTTTTGCAAAATCCTCTGTGAGCGTTTTATGCAGGTTTCCCTTGAATGCTTTTTCGATTTCCTCCAAGCTTCTCAGGCCGAATATGAGCGAGATGGCTATGGGATCAGCCCGGTAACCTGTATGGCCTTCATAAAAACCATAACGCATGATGTAAAACGGCACCATCTCCCCTGTATGAATATGGCTGAGCATTTTTTGAAAATCTGTCATCTGTTCATCACTCAAATTTGAGTATCTTTCTTGTAAAAAGGCTTTTTCATCCTCATCCAATTCTACAGAAAACTCAAGATGATACATCCCCTGGATTTCATCATTAAATATGGAATACTGCCATCCCCGACCGCCAGCGTTTATAAGACGAATTTTTTTTCCGTTATACAGAAAATAATCGATGCTGCCGATAGATCGACCGGCACGTCGACTTGTGTAACCGACCCATCGGGCGATATTCCAGACGTGAAACAGGGGTTTGGCCATTTGAGGATGAATCAGCCCCAATTTCTTGACCAGACGGTTATCTCCTTTCAGGACAGAAATGATATCTTCCTCTTGGCTCATAAAACCCGCACCGGATGAACCTCCGGGCCGGCCGCTATCTGTAATTTCTGCGATGGAACGGCCTGTGATCAATCTTGTGTGTTCCAGCTCCACTTCCGAATGCAATCCTGTTCGGGCTAATGTCAGGAAATCTTCGGCATCGACTTCGAGTATGCGGATTTTGTCCCAATCTCTTTCCCTGTAACCAAGAGATTCACCTTTTTTAACTGTCACGGGTATGAGCGTGAATTTATTGTCTTTGGTGAGCGCTATGATGATTTCTATCCCGCCTTTCATCGCGTAGGGAGATGGAAGCTCCGGGCATTGGTCATAGGTGTGAGGAAAAAACTTCAAGTATTCCTTTTTTTGGGGAAGCTGTTTAACCTGAGTCTCTTGCGATGCCACAAGAGCCATAGAGGAAATGGCGATGAAAAGAACGGCCCGCAGCAACACACCTTTAACCATACAGTCTTTCATTTAAAACTCCTTTCCAATCCTTCTACCTATTGTAGGGACTTATCTTATGGAAATGATGAGTAATAGTTAATTTGGCGTCATTTTAGATGTACTTTCTCGAGTATCAGTTAGAATTATCTGTAATTTCCACGCTGTCAAGAATATTCTTTATCATGTGCATGTGCTGTTCGTAATTTTCCTCTGGACACCAGATCTGGATAATATGGAGAGCGTTTTCTCGCGGATAGGTTTTTGATTTGCCATCCGGAATCACGGCAAGCAGCATTCGAATGGGTTCTTTGTTTATGAAACCGGGAACATTGTAAAACCAGGCATCACGACCCTTGATCTGCATTTTCGCAGGCTTCCCCTCAAGGACGAGGTCTTTCATGTCTGCCATTTTCTCGAGGTATCGAGGGCCGTCCTGTTCGGTTGTTGTGTACCAGAGCATGATATGCACGTTTGTATCGGGATTAAATATTTCATAAATTAATTTATCCCCATGATAAGGATTTTCTTTCCACTTCGCCGGAGCCTCAAATTGAATATTCAGTCTTGGGTGTTTGTAAACCTCAAGCTCCTGACCAATTGTCGGATTCATCATGAACAGGGAAACGGTAAGGGCCAATAAAAACAAGCCTTTAATCACACGGTTTTTCATTGTGTATCTCCATCGGAATCCTTAACCATATTATTAGTACAACGCCATTTAAACACAACTTAAACAATTCTGAAAAAGTATTAAGGATCCCAATCCTGGAAAATTCTCACAAGAGAAAGGTCCCATTTCCAAACAGAGAAAATTCATTCTAGCTGGACAGTGGTGAATAAATTATGACGTCCTAACTATATATTTCGCAAAATTCGATATTTTCCCTAAAAAAAATGAAAATGTCGCTAAATAATTAATTTATCGACATACTGCTTATTTTCTCACCGGCAGGTTCATCCGCCGGAGCAGGTCTTGGAAGCGTGGGTCGTCGCGCAGTGGATCCCACTTTGGATACACGCTGAGATAAATCATGTTCTGCAAACGCTCCTGGTAGGCCTTCTCCAGCCATTCCAGCGCTCGCTCCTTTTCCCCCGCAAACGTGTATAGTGTCGCAATGCGCAGAGCGTAGGGGAGGACAGAACGCGCCGCCATCGACTCGGCTGCTCGGCGCATCGCTTCGGAGTAGCCACCGTCCGCATTGCCACGTTCCAGCGCCTCCACGACGGCGTGCTCGCCTTTGGCGGCAAAGAGCTTTCTCGTTGCAGCCAAAGCTTCTTCATACATTCCCTTCATATGGAACGAATTCTTGAGACCGGACAACGCGTCGACGAAATCAGGTGCCAAGTCAAGACCTTTTTGATACTGGGTGATCGCCTCGTCGACCCGGCGGGAACGTTCATAAGCTACACCCAGATAAGTCTGGTACATGAAATTGAGTGGGTCCAATTCTAATGCTCGCTCTATATGCGCTCTTGCTTCGGACAAGCGTTCCATCGCCGTAAGGAATAGCCCGTAAAAACAGTGCGTATCCGCGTGGTTGGGACTGAGCTCGAGCGCCAGACGGAACTCCCGCTCCGCCTTATCCCAATCCCATTCGTACCACGTCGCGATAACCGCCGATGCAAAATGAGGCTCTGCGAGTGTTCTGTCCAGTTCAAGGCTTCTGTTGGCTGCTTCTCTTGCTTTGGGAGCCGCCTCATGCGGCATCGCTGCAGCCGCCGTCGCTGTCGCTCGTGCCATCCAGACGAAAGAGATGCCGCTGTATGCCGGAGCGTAAGAAGGATCCTTCTCCAGAGCCAGCTCGAAGTAACGCTGGGCAGTATTGAGATCGACAGGCGTCAGCTTCTTCCAGTAGTAGGAGCCCTTAAGGTAGGCGTCGTAAGCCTCAGGATTGACCTGGCGGGCGTTTGTAAGACGCATCGTTTCTTCTGCAGTCAAATTGACTCGAGTATTATTGGCAATGGCGCGTGCCATTTCGCTGTACATGACCAGCACATCGGTCACAGCCCGTTCGTACGTCTGTGTCCAAAGATTACGCTCCTCCGGGAGCGCATCAATCAATTCCACCCTGACGCGCACGTTTTCGCCGACCTGATATACCGTCCCCTCCACCACAGCATCCACGTTCAATTCCTGTGCAATCTCAGGCAAGGACTTCTCCGCCCCCTTATACTGCATAACCGTTCTGCGGGAAATCACCCGCAAAGCTCCAATCTGAGCCAATTGCCCGATTAATTCGTCGGTGACTCCATCGACAAAATATTCCTGCTCCGCATCACCCGTGAGGTTTTCAAGCGGCAGGACCGCGATGGAATCGATCGCTTCCGCACGTCCTGTGAATAGGTTCAGGGCTAACACAGCCAAAATGATGATCAAACCTGTCGCTCCCGAATAAAGGATGGCCTTTTTTCTCTTGCGCAGCGTCGCTTTTCTCAGCCTCACTTTAATCTCTTCTGGCACTATCCCTGCTGATATGGATTTCAAATCATCCAAAAGTTCCTCTACCTGCTGGTATCGCTCATCCGGATCCTTCTCCAGTGCCTTGCTCACAACCTGACCTATGGACTTGGGAATCTCGGATCGCATATCCGCAACCGGCTTGGGATTTTCATTCAAGATGGAATACACCACACTTTGCTCATGCTCCCCTCTGAAAGGCAACTGCCCGATGAGCATTTCATAAAGAACCACTCCCAATGACCAGATATCCGTGCGATGATCTACCTTTTCTCCTCTCGCTTGTTCAGGCGACATGTAGGCTATCGTCCCCATGGTCGTCCCTTCTTGGGTAACCAGAGTGCCTCCGGTCACCCTAGCCAATCCGAAATCCATGATCTTCGCCTGTTTGTTCTCCGTCACCATGATGTTGGCACTCTTGATGTCCCTGTGCACGACTCCTTTCTTATGGGCTTCCTGCAGTCCTTCTGCAACTTGCATGGTTATCTTCAGCACCTCATTCAGCTCCAGTGTGCCCGATTCGATTTTCTCTTTCAAGCTCTGGCCTTCGATGTAAGCCATGGAAATGAAGGATGTTTCTTCGGCTTCGTCGAATTCATAGACGGTGCAAATGTTAGGATGATCCAGAGCGGCAGCAGCCTGTGCCTCGTGCTTGAAGCGATCGTGAACCTCGGGGATGTGTGTCAGCTCTGCCGGCAGAAACTTGAGGGCGACGTTTCTTCTGAGCTTTGTGTCCTCAGCTTTGTAGACCACACCCATGCCCCCTCGACCCAGCTCCTCGATGATCTTGTATCTTCCTGCAAGAGTGCTCCCCTTTTGCAGACTTTCTGAATGCGGTATAAAAGTTTTGGTATTAGAGATTTTTTCAGAAGATTTTAAAGGTGCAGCACACTTGCCGCAGTAAAGAGTATCGTCAGGATTTTCATGCTGACATTTGGGGCAATTAACTCCCATTGCTTTCCCTTCTAACTAACGCGGAGAAAGAATATCAATTCCATAGAGAAGAGTCAAATAGAGGAGCTGATTGATGGCGCTAAATGTAATATTTAACGACATTTGTGTAAATAAAAGTGGAGCTTGAATTTCTCAGCCTTTAAACCAATAATATCTGAATATGAACTTCTTCACTAATACTCTCTTTTCCCTTTCAAAGTATCCTTAATACCTACGTGATTTTTTAGAGTCAGAGAACCATTCAAGACAATCATTCCATTCTGAAATCTCGTCTTTTAGGCGGTATTGGGGAACTTGAATCAATTCACCAAGGGGCAGATATTCAATCGTTTTGATCTCTCCGGATTGATTCTTAAACTTGATTGTAACTGGCATTTCAGTTCGATCCCAATAAATGCTTCGGCCGACAATTGTATCGTTCACCCTGAGGCCTGCCTTAAACGCAGGCCCTTTGGGATTGACTTTGGTCACATGCCAATCTCTGCTAGTTTTGGATCTTATATACTCAAACCCGATATCAAACCTATGGAATTTATCATCCGTTAATTCTAGACAAAAACCCAGATCATCCTTGCCGGGAACAATTATCTCACCCTTGTTCACAAACCTCTCTATATCCTCCATGATTCCGGATTTCAGATATTTCCGGGCATGCAAATCGACGTTCTCAGCCGAAACGAGCATGTTTGATTTCTGTGCTGAAGTTAAAATATCAAACATGACGTTATCCAGAGAGTATCCTGACGATTTCTTGATCAAGGCATTCCACCGCGTTGCCAGCAGATCTCCTCTGAGATAGGGAATTCGCTCAACATGACGATCAATGTGCGTCTTTTTTAAAATTTCTTCATTGGTTGAATGAATCGCCGGGGAGAAATAATACTCCTTAATGGCGCGGTTATAGTCCGAAATATACTCTTTTAACGTAATTAACTTGCTGCGCAAAAGGATCAGGCGTGTGTAATAATTTGTGAATCCTTCACTGAACCAATAGACGAGCTCCTCAGGTTCTTCCCGTTGAATTTTCCTTCCATTCCAGGTATGGAATAATTCATGAGCTAGAAGGAATTTGAGATCATCCGCAGATTCATGATCAGTCGATACAAAAGTCTCAAAGGAATATGTCAGCCCCGTTCCACCCTTTGATTGCTCGTTATCAGTTGGAATCAACGTCACCAGGAAATACGGGAAATCATAGTCGTTCCAGAAACCTCGCACCGCTTTCACCACGGTTTCAACCATATTAGAGAACTCACTTGAAGTGAAATTCCAGGTTCCTCTTTGAACGATGTATAGAGGATAACCCTTTACTCTACGTTCATCCAAAACAAAGTCTCCAGCCATGTAGGCGGCATGACAAAGCTCGGCAATGGAAATCTCAAGCAATTGGTTTCTATTCCGGATGCCAAATGAATTAGCCATAATCCAGTCATCATCAATTCCTTGCCATTCAACAGATATTTTCCTTTTTACTTTTTCATCCCATTCCGGATAGACAAAAACGCCATGCCCTATAAAATGAAAATAAACCTCGTTGATTATTGGCCGGTAATACACATCGCGGTCAAGAGGCTGATCCCAGTATTGGTTCACTTCGTAACCGATCTCAATGACTTGAGACGGCTGGTGTTCTATTCGATATTCAGTATGGTCACTGTTTGGGATCAGATGAACTTCGGGATGAGCGGGCCTTAGATTTTTAATCCCTTTCTCAAGGTCATCTTGCCAAGCCCAAGAATGTGGCACTTTAAGCGAAGTCGACCCTGTCGAGTTTCCCTCGAATATCAAGTTTACTCTGAGCTTTTTTTCCTGATTTGTGGAATCGTAAGATATTATGTATTTTAATGGCTTGGGATTCTCATCATTCGAATCACTGGCTATTTTTCTTTGTTCCTCAGAATAGTTATGAACACGATTCCCCTCAGACTTCTGAGCCAAGGTGCAGCTATGAGCCGCTAAATAAAACACAAGACAAATGAAACCGAATAAAAATAGAATGCTGTAATCCAAAAAGGATAAGAATTTCCTTTTCTGTTTTCCCAGTTGAGTGAGCATTTTATTCTCGATTCTCACATTGGTCATCGTAAGGAAATATAAGTCGTGGAAAAAAATATTTCAAGGACGGCTCGAGAAGGGCGGAATATCGCCCTGATGCCGTTCGAGGCATTAAAAACGTCTCGGATGACCCAGGCCCTTCTTTCGAGGAATCTTCACGACATTCGAGATAATTTTTTTTGTGGCATATGATGTTTCCAGGAATTCGGGTTCGAGTAGAGAAGTTTTCGTGGTCTTCGGTTCAGTAACAACAGCTGCCTGATGAAGTGACCCACAATTATTATCTCCAAACAAGTGAAGCACAATCCTATGGCGCTTAATAATTTTTATCCCAGCAGAGAGAGAGAAAAAGAAAGAAAAAAAAGAAACCTTTTCTCAAGTTCCTTCGTATAATATACTGTAAAACAGTATAATGATTGGAGCGAGAGATGAAAGACCTGACAAAAATCGAGGAGATTCTTCTCCTATCCATCTGGGAGCTAAAGAGTGAGGCCTACGGCTTTAAAATCAGGCATCACGTCTCGAACATTATCGAGAAGGATTTTACTTACGGAAATTTGTACAGTGCCCTCGACCGGTTAACACGGAAAAAATATGTCTCTAAACGCCCGGGAGAATCCACCCCTCAACGAAGAGGAAAAACGCGGATGTACTACACAATCTCTTCGGCCGGGATCGAGGCCTTAAAAGCGGCTTGTGCCATGAACCAAAAGCTCTGGGGGGCCCTCAAACCCTATTCTTTCGAAACAGATAAAAAATGAAAAAGCATCAACCGAAACTTCCCAAATTCGGAGACTGGCTTCTCAAGCTTTCGGCCAGATACGATGTCAATCTTCATCTGCGTGGCGATTTTGACGAGGAATTCAGTCTGATTTGTGAAACCAAAGGATTTGTTCGAGCCTGGTTCTGGTACTGGACTCATCTTCTGCGGTCGCTGCCTGTTTTCATAAAAGATATTCTCTACTGGAGGTTTGTTATGATTATTAACTATTTAAAACTGGCTATAAGGAATATCAAGAGGCACAAAGGTTATTCATTCATAAACATTGCCGGACTTGCCCTCGGTGTTGCGAGTTTCATTCTAATCATGCTCTACCTACAATTTGAATTGAGTTACGATAAATTCCATAAAAACGCAGACAATATCAATCAAGTTTTGGTCCATCTAGAAAAAAATCCAAATCGACAGTTCTTTACAATGCCTCTTCCTCTTGCTCCGGCGATTAAAGATAATTTTCCAGAAGTCATTGAGACCACAAGATTCGAATCAATGGGAAGTGTTTTTCTCAGTTATCAGAATAGAAATTTTTATGAAACCAGCATGCTGGCTGCTGATCCTTCCTTTTTCAAGATGTTTTCCTTTCCTTTTTTGCAAGGCAATCCTGATTCTCCATTGGAAGATCCATATTCCATTGTGATTTCAGAAGCACAGGCCAAAAAGTATTTTTCCAATGAAGATCCGATTGGAAAAGTGCTCAGGATGAATAATCAACAGGAATTAACCGTTACAGGAATTATAAAAAATGTGCCCGATAATTCTACACTCGAGTTCGATTTTATTGTGCCGTTAGAGTTAAAAATATTGATACAAGAGCGTCGGCATGATCATTGGGGTCAATTTTCCACACCGACATTCATAGAGCTTCGAGAAAATGTCAATATCAATGCGTTAAACATAAAAATCGCTGACCTGCTTAATGAGCGTCTTCTTAAACAGGGGCAACTTTGGGATAAAAATATTGTATCGATGTTGCCATTTGCTGGAAGGTATTTTTTCTTTTATTCAGACAAAACATATGTTTACATTTTTTCATTGGTCGCATTTTTTATTCTTATAATTGCTTGTATTAATTATATGAATCTGACAACCGCACGCTCTGCAAACAGAGCCAAAGAAGTCGGTGTGAGAAAGATTACAGGGGCAAATCGAAAAAGCCTTATCTTTCAATTCTTGGGAGAATCTCTTCTTTTATCATTCACTTCTGTCATTTTTGGCATCCTCCTGGTATTTCTCTTTCTTCCTGTAATTAATAGTCTTGTTGGAACGGAACTCGTATTGAATCGACCATTCATCCTTCTAGTTTTGGTTGGATTGGTCCTGTTTACTGGAATTGCTGGAGGCAGTTATCCCGCCCTTTTCTTATCTGCCTTTCAACCAGACAAAGTGCTGAAGGGGCATCTCACTTCAAATCTTAGAAGAAAGAACTTTAGAAGACTTCTTGTTGTCATTCAATTCTCCCTCTCGATCATACTCATCGCCGGAACAGGTGTTGTACACAAACAGATTTCTTTCCTTAAGAATAAGACTATCGGTTATGACAAGGAGCATATCATCAGGATCTCAATGAGAGGGGAAAGTAGAAGGTATTATAAAGTTTTTAAGGATGAATTGCTTCAGGATGAAAGAATCTTGGGAGTTACCGGATCAGCACAAGGTCTTCCCTTTTTCTATCACAGAGAAGGCGGAGGTGTAGATTGGGAAGGGAAAGATCCAAACAATAAAGTAGGAGTCTGTGCGAATGTTGTCGATTACGATTTCACGGAAACTTTGAAAATTGATATCGTTGATGGAAGAGGATTTTCTAGGGAATTTCCAACTGATGTAAGGGAGGCGTGTCTTGTGAATGAGGAAATGGCTAAATTAATGGAATTAGAATCAGTGGACGGGGCTTCTATAAAATATTATTCGAACGAAATAAAAATTATCGGTGTAATGAAAAATTTTCACTTTAAACCGCTCTTCAATCTAATAGAACCTCTTTTCCTCCGGTTAGACCCAGAAGAAATCAGATCCGTGTTGATCCGAATCCCCGCTGAAAATATCTCTTCATCCCTTGCATTTATAGAAAATACCTGGAAAAGGGTGATTCCGCTGTTTCCCTTTGAGTTCAACTTTCTCGAGGAAACTGTTGATAGAACTTATAGAAGGATAGAAAGAACAGGGAAACTCACTAACAATTTTACAATACTGGCCGTATTCATTGCCTGTCTTGGCTTGTTCGGTTTAGCTTCTTTCATGGCAGAACAACGCACAAAAGAAATTGGAATAAGAAAAGTCATTGGTGCTTCAGTGTCTAATATTATTTTATTGCTGATGAAAGAATTCACAAAATATGTATTGATCGCAAATATCATCGCCTGGCCTGTTGCCTATTATTTCATGAATAGGTGGCTTGAAAATTTTCCTTATCGAACTAAGTTTGGATTGGATATTTTTATCTTTTCTGCAACACTTACTTTTATTCTCGCACTCCTGACAGTCAGCTATCAATCCATCAAGGCTACCGTAGCCAATCCGGTGGATTCGCTGAGGTATGAATGAAAATATAAATGAAGCTGTGTTTTTCTTCATGAGGAATATCTATTTCTGTTCGGATGTTCGCACTGTCTGTTCGAGAATGGTCATATAGAGTCAAATAAGCATTCGAAAACCCCAGAAAGTCATAATTGCCTATTTAATGCAAGTTGTTTATAATAATAAAATAATGGGAAAAAAATGAAAACAAATAAAAAAATTATCATCGTGTTGCTGGTACTATTTGTTTTTAAAATGCCGGTGCTTTCACAGGAAAAGTCGGAAATGCAGGAAAAATTAAATTTTCTTGTTGGTGAGTGGAAGAGCATTTCTGTGAATCAAGCCACGGGTGAAGAGTCCACCGGGAATTCATCCATTCAATGGGTAATGGACGGAGCATGGCTGCAATGGAAATATGTCGGGCAATTGGAACAAGGTACGCTGGAAGTAATCACATTGATCAATTATCATCGCGAAAAAAAACAGTATGCATTTTATTCGTTCAATCCATTTGATGAGGAACCCCTCCCTCATTACGGCAATTGGATCGATGCAAACACATTGCGGTTGGAGATCACGTCACAAGGAGTAAAAACCTGTGTCGATTTTAAGATAAGAGAAAACGGAGACTTTGATCAGGAACACTCGGACATCAATGCTTCGGGTGAACGAGTCAATACAAGGAAAACGAGATATATAAAACTCAGAAAGCCTATCCCGGGATTCTCTCAAGGCCCATGAGTGATTCTATCGAGACAATTTCTAATAAATCACAAGCTCAACCACTCTCTCCTGCCCATTATATGACTCATATATAATTTGAAAGCTATCAAAGCTGATTGGACATTTTTGAATTGAAGGAAAATGCCAGAATTAGGTGAAGAAGAACGAAGCACACTAAAAGGTGTTTTTCCAAGATGAAAGGAGAAAAAATGAAGTTAAGAATGAAGTTCATCTTTTTGCTTTTGTTGGCCGTTTTTATAGTCAATCTCTCTGCCGCATACACCATTGTCCAAGACGTTGAGAGCGAAGACTCGAATGAAATTTCCGATATCGAACTCAAAAGTGGGGAAGCTGAAGTCTGGTATCTCTTTCACGCGGGATGGGCCGTAAAAACATCCAGCGCATTGATGATTTTTGATTACCTGGTAGATACGGGGAAGCCGGAGCAGCGCTCATTATCCAATGGATTTGTCGATCCCAATGAGATCAAGGACCAAAACGTCTTTGTATTCATATCGCACGGCCATGGAGACCATTTTGACAAAAATGTACTTGAGTGGAAAAAAGTAATCCCCAGTATCACTTATGTATTCGGCTGGCAGGCTCAGGAGGCAGAGGGCCATCATGCTTTCGGCAAAGACCGTGTGTCTAAGTCCATTGGTCCGTTGAAGGTCAAGAATATTTTCCACAATTTCGATAACATCCCGGAGTCAGCTTTCCTGATAGAGGTGGACGGCCTGACTATCTATTTTTCAGGTGACCATGGGAATTCTCCCGGTGCCTTGAATCCGGTTTATAAGGACAACATCGATTATATGGCTCTGCAATCGAAGGAATTCGACTTAGTCTTCCTATCGATCTTCGGAAGCCCAACATACGGCGGAGAGTTGTATGCAATCGATAAGTTCAAGCCACGGGTGATGCTGCCCATGCATTATTGGGGCAGAGAATCAGATGCGAAGAATTTTGTTTCTCTGGCCCAGCCAAAATTTCCAAAGACCGAATTCTGGCACCCATTGAACAGAGGCGACAGATTTTTATACAAAAAAGGCAAAATTTTCCCTTTGAAATGAAGTGAAGCGATCGGTCATTTGACCATATGGAGTGCTAAAGATAAATTGATCCTTCTTCAATCTATAATACGGCTTTCCCGTGCATAAAGCTGCTTCATATGTTCATGCTATTTTTATTCTGTGATTTCTCTTCAAAAAAATGGCAGAAAGTAATATGTTATAAGTAAAGCAAATAAAAAAAGGAAAAAAGTCATAAAACAATGAAACGAAAACGAGGCAGAGAGGATTCGACAGCGGTTAAAGTCATAAAAGGTGTAACGACTATCCTTTTCATTCTGGCTTTGCTCTTCGTTCCCGCAGGAACGCTCAACTGGCCTGAGGCCTGGCTCCTCCTTCTCCTGTATTTCGCAATGATCTCAGGAGTGCTGATCTGGATGAAGATAAAGGCTCCCGGCTTGCTAAAGGAACGAATGTCGAGGAATAAAGAGGTCAAGAGCTGGGATAAGATCATAATGGCTGCCTATTCTTTTCTTCTGATAATCCTCCTGGCTGTCGCGGGACTCGATGCGGTGCGCTTCGGCTGGTCAGAAGTCCCTCTTGTCGCCAAAGTCCTGGGATTTATCGGCTATATTCCTGCCCTGATTTTTGGGTTCTTGGCAATTAGAGAAAACACATACGCCTCGGATGTGGTTCGGATACAGGAAGACCGCGGCCATACGGTGTGCACCACAGGACCCTACAAATTCGTCCGGCATCCGATGTATGTGGGAGTTATCCTGTTTATACTCTGTTTTCCACTCTCCCTCGGTTCACTCTATTCATTCATTCCCGCCTCTTTAATCATCGTTCTCTTCATCATCCGC
>JABAOH010019615.1_pt1 | contig 23972 bp, 24 predicted proteins | sample 7062181 | NCBI WGS metagenome assembly JABAOH01 (sample SAMN14538630, study PRJNA623070) | marine sediment metagenome | biome: marine biome [ENVO:00000428]; feature: marine pelagic biome [ENVO:01000023]; material: deep marine sediment [ENVO:00002113]; isolation source: pool of 5 deep marine... | reverse complement strand
ACGGTCGAAGAGAACCTGTTGACGGGTGCGTATGCCCGTACCGACGGGCGCACCGCCATCGAACGCGACTTGGAGATGGTGTATAGCTATTTTCCGCGCATCAAGGAACGGCGCACCGGCCTGGCGGGATATATCTCCGGCGGCGAGCAGCAGATGACGGCGCTCGGGCGTGCGCTGATGTCGCGACCCAAGATGATCCTGCTTGATGAGCCTTCCATGGGCCTGGCGCCGCAGTTGGTGGAGGAGATCTTCGAGATCGTGAAGCGGCTCAACGAAAACGAGGGGGTAAGCTTTCTGCTGGCCGAGCAAAATACGAATATGGCCTTGCGCTATGCGCAATACGGCTACATCCTTGAGAACGGCCGCGTGGTCATGGACGGAGACGCCAAGACACTGTCCGAAAACGAGGATGTCAAGGAGTTCTATCTCGGCATGAGCGGCGGCGACCGCCGGAGTTTCCGCGACTTCAAGCACTACCGGCGGCGCAAGCGCTGGCTGGCTTGATGCCGTGGCGAGTAGCGGGTAACGGGCCAAAACAAGCCAGTAAACACCCAACGCAGAGGCGCAAAGACGCAGAGTTTATTTCTTGGCTAAAAACTCTTTGCGTGTTGGCGTCTTCGCGTGGAGTCGTTACGAGGGTCAGTATGGGCACGCATCACGAGTACTTCGACGAGCTCGAGACCCGAGCTGCCGACGAGCGCCGTCGAGCCCAGCTCGCCGAGCTGCCGGCGCGGATTGCGCATGCGCAGCAGAACTCACCCGCGTTTGCCAGGATCCTCAAGGGAATAGACAGCGCTCAAATCAGCACGCCGACAGCGCTGGCACAGCTGCCGGTGACGCGCAAGTCCGAGCTCGCCGAGCTGCAGCGCCGGTACCCGCCTTTTGGCGGACTCGCCACGGTCCAGCCGGGTGAAGCCGCAAAGATTTTCTCCTCCCCAGGCCCGATCTACGAGCCGGAAACTCACCGGCGGGATTACTGGCGGTTGGGGCGCGCGCTGTTTGCCGCCGGCTTTCGCAGAGGCGAGCTCCTGCACAACACCTTCGCCTACCACCTAACGCCGGCCGGATCGATGGTCGAAACGGCGGCGCATGCCATCGGTTGCGCCGTCTTCCCCGGCGGTGTGGGACAGACTGAGCTGCAGGTGCAGGCCATCGCCGATTTGCGCCCCGATGGCTATGTCGGGACGCCGTCGTTCCTGCGAATCCTTCTGCAGAAGGCCGACGAGATGAAGGCCGACACCTCGAGCCTGCGTAAGGCAGCGGTATCCGGTGAGGCGTTCCCGCCCAGCATGCGAGAGGAGTTCCAGCGCCACGGGATCGAAGCGCTGCAATGCTATGTGACGGCCGACCTAGGCTTGATCGCCTACGAGTCAGCGGCGAAACAAGGGATGATCATTGACGAGGGCGTGATCGTCGAGATCGTGCGGCCGGGGACGGGCGATCCGGTGCCCGAAGGCGAGGTCGGCGAAGTCGTCGTCACCACCTTTAACCCTGACTACCCTTTGATCCGCTTTGCCACCGGCGATCTGTCGGCGGTGCTGCCCGGGCCAAGCCCCTGCGGGCGCACCAACATGCGCATCAAGGGCTGGCTGGGTCGTGCCGACCAGACAACCAAGGTGCGCGGCATGTTCGTGACGCCCTCGCAGATTGCCGAGGTGGCCAAACGCCACCCGCAGATCCAGCGGCTACGGCTTGTCGTCGATCGGGATGCCACGAATGATACGATGGTCTTGCATTGCGAGGTGGAAGGCCGCGGCGAGGGACTTGCCGAAGCCATTGCAAACAGTATTCGTGAAATCTGCAAATTACGCGGCGAGGTTGTCCTGGAGAAACCGGGCATGCTTGCCAACGACGGCAAGGTGATTGACGATGTGCGCAAGTACGATTAGTGCCGAATGAGCGGCCTTATGCGTCGCCGTGCGCACGGCGCGTCAAAGCCGCTCGGAGCGAATCATGACCGATATTCCGACCCTGCGCCGCATCCTGCATGAGAACCGGGTGGTCGCCTCCGTCGGGCTCTCGGCAAACTGGTATCGCCCGAGCTACTTTGCCGCCAAGTACCTGCAGGAGCACGGCTATAGAGTGATCCCAGTGAACCCCAGCTACGAAGAGATCCTGGGCGAGAAATGCTACCCGAGCCTGCTTGAGATTCCCGAGCCCGTAGACGTCGTGCAGATTTTCCAGCGGCCCGACCGCATCCCGCCTTTCGTCGAGCAGGCGATCAAGATCGGTGCCAAGGTGGTGTGGATGCAGCTCGGTATCGTCAACGAGGCGGCGGCGAAGCGCGCGCGCGAGGCCGGTCTTGAAGTCGTGATGGACCGTTGCATGAAGATCGAGCACGCACGACTCTTCGGAGGATTGAATTTCGTCGGCGTCAATACGCGCGTCGTCTCTTCCAAGCGAACCAAGATCATTGCTAATTGATCAGTGCCAACACGGACGGTTTTGAACGAATAGTAATCGCTGGTGGCGGCACGCGGCTCCAGCTTCGCCCTGTTTCGCCTGCACCCCGGCGCCTGCCGCCGAGGCATTCCTGCCTCGGCGCTCGGGCGCAACATCCTGTCCGCGCCCTCTTGCGGGGCGTGACCTGGAACGCAGGCGGGGCTCGCCAGTCGCCTTTGCATTACCACCAGCGATTGTTGACATTGGTGTGCGCCCTCAGAAAGGTCTCTAGAGAGAGGTAAAGCAAGATGGCCGATCGACAGTACGGTATTGAAACCTTATGCCTGCACGCCGGGCAGCTGCCGGACCCGACGACCGCGGCCCGCGCCGTGCCGATTTATCAGACCGCAGCGTACGTATTCGACGATACGAACCACGCTGCCAGTCTTTTTAATCTGCAGACCTTCGGCAATATCTACAGCCGTTTGATGAATCCGACCAACGCGGTATTCGAGGAACGCATGGCGGCACTCGAGGGCGGGCGCGCGGCGGTCGCCACCGCCTCGGGTATGGCGGCGCAGATGGCGGCCCTGCTGACGCTGCTTGAGCAGGGCGATCATCTGGTATCGGCGAGCACGCTTTACGGTGGCACCGTAACGCAGTTTGATGTGACATTTCATAAGTTCGGTATTCGTACGACCTTCGTCAATCCCGATGACCCGGAAAACTTCCGTCGCGCCATCACCCCGCGGACCAAGCTGCTCTACGGCGAAACCATCGGCAATCCGCTCAACAACATCTTCGATATCGAGGCCGTCGCCGCTATTGCGCACGAGCACGGCATTCCGCTAGTCGTGGACAATACGCTCGCCTCCCCGTACCTGTGCCGGCCGATCGAGCACGGCGCCGACATCATCGTGCACTCTGCGACCAAGTTCATCGGCGGCCACGGGACTTCGATAGGCGGGGTACTGGTCGAATCCGGGAAGTTCCCGTGGGATAACGGAAAATTCCCCGCGATGATGGAGCCGTCCCGCGGCTACCATGGAATCCGCTTTTACGAAACCTTCGGCGACTTCGGTTACACCATGAAGGTGCGTTGCGAGACGCTGCGCACCTTGGGCCCCACGATGAGTCCGTTTAACGCCTTTCTGTTCCTGCAGGGCCTGGAAACCTTGCATGTACGCATGGACCGGCACTGCGAAAACGCCATCGGTGTGGCGCGCTTTCTCCAAGACCATGAGGCTGTGAGCTGGGTCAAGTTTGCCGGGTTGCCCGATCACCCGCAGCACGATTTGGCGCAGAAATACTTGCCTAAAGGCGCGGGCTCGGTGTTGACCTTCGGCATCAAGGGAGGCGCCGAAGCCGGCGCGAAATTTATCGAGGGCGTGCAGTTCTTGAGCCATCTGGCCAACGTCGGCGATGCGAAGACACTGGTAGTGCATCCCGCCTCGACGACGCATCGCCAACTCTCCGACGAAGAACAGCTCGCCGCTGGCGTGACGCCCGACATGGTTCGCATCTCGGTCGGCCTCGAGACCCTCGACGACATCCTGTGGGACATCGATCAGGCATTGGCGAAATCGCAAACCAAACTGCGAGTGGCGAGGTAACCCACGGGGGCAGGCAACGAGCAGCTCATGGCCAACGCGGCGATCTTTTTTTGATACGTGCCACGTCGCACTTGCCGCTCGGGTTGTGACAATGAACCTTATCGATCCCAAGCAGCGCGACTTCGATGCCCTCCATGGCGCCTTCGCGTGGGACGTGCCGGAGTATTACAACATCGCTCAACAGGTGTGCGAGCGGCACCACCGCCATTTTGCGGACCCCGCTCTGTACTACGAGAACGCCGCCGGTGCCAGGCAGACCTTCACGTTCGGGCAAATAAAGTCGTTGTCTGACCGTTTCGCCAATGCCTTGCTCGGTCTTGGCGTCGGTCGCGGGGATCGCGTAGCTATTATCCTGCCGCAGCGCGTCGAGACCGCAGTCACCCATCTGGCCGCTTACAAGATCGGTGCCATCGCATTGCCACTGTCGATTCTGTTCGGACCGGAGGCAGTAGAATACCGGCTGCGCGATAGCGCTGCCAAGGCCGTGGTCACCGACGCGGCCCACGTGGCGATGCTGGCGGGCCTCAAGGCAAAGCTTCCCGAGCTGCAAGTGCTGATCAGCACCGATGCAGGTGATGACGCCGCGGTATTTTCCACGCTCGTCGACGAGGCCTCGGAGTCGCTGGAGATCGTGCAGACACGTGCCGATGACCCGGCACTGCTCATTTACACCTCGGGCACCACAGGTCCGCCGAAAGGGGCCCTGATCGCTCACCGTTCGCTGCTCGGCAACCTGAGCGGCTTTGAGCTTTCACAGAACTTCTTTCCGCAAGAAGGCGATTGTTTCTGGACGCCCGCCGATTGGGCCTGGACCGGCGGACTGTTGGACGGGTTGCTGCCAGCGTGGCACTACGCGCGACCGATCGTCGCTTACGAAGGCGGCAAGTTCGATCCGGAAAGGGCCTGTACGCTGTTACAGGACTACCGTGTGACTAATGCGTTCATTCCACCCACGGCGTTGAAAATGCTGCGTCAGGTGTCCAACCTGCGTCAGCGCTTTAAGCTATGCCTGCGCGGCGTGATGTCGGCCGGCGAGGCCGTAGGGGTCGAGCTGTATCATTGGGCGCGCGAAGCGCTGGGCGTCGAGGTCAACGAGATGTGGGGGCAGACCGAGTTCAACTACCTGGTCGGTAACTGCTCCGCGATTATGCCGGTGCGGCCCGGCTCCATGGGCAAGCCTTATCCGGGACATCAGGTCGATGCTATCGACGACCGCGGGAAGCCGATGCCGGCCGGGGAGACCGGTGAGCTCGCCGCTCGGCGCGGCGACCCGGTGATGTTCCTCGGCTACTGGCAGAACGAAGAAGCCACACGTCAGAAATTCATCGGCGAGTGGTTTTGTACCGGTGATATCGGTTACCGTGACGAGGACGGTTATTTGTGGTTTGTCGGGCGCAAGGATGATGTGATCTCGAGCGCCGGTTACCGCATCGGCCCAGGTGAGATCGAAGACTGTCTGCTCAAACACCCCGCGGTGGCACAGGCGGCGGTTATCGGCAGCCCCGATGATTTGCGCGGTAGCATCGTCAAGGCCTTCATCGTGCTGGCAAGTGGTTACACTCCGTCGGACGAGCTCAAGCAGGACATCCAGACCGCGGTGCGCACACGACTGGCTGCCTACGAATATCCGCGTGAGGTCGAGTTCATCGATGAGATGCCGATGACCACGACCGNNCGGCGTGACCTGGAGCGCAAGCGCCCAAGCTGACTATCCGCCTCTGCGCATCAACATCGGCCCCAGGCGCCGGCCTCCGAGCAGATGCATGTGCAGGTGATATACTTCCTGCCCGCCGTGAGGCCCGCAATTAATGATCAGACGGTAACCGTCCTCGGCAATACCGCGCTCTTTGGCCACTCTTGCCGCTACGACGAACATATGCCCGAGGTCGGCCTCGTCGTCGGGGCTGACGTCGTTCACGGTCGCGATGAGCCTATTGGGCACGATAAGGATGTGTGTGGGCGCCTGCGGGCTGATGTCCTCGAACGCAGTCACGCGATCGTCCTGAAACACGATGGCTGCCTGGATCTCGCGCCTGATTATCTTGCTGAAGATCGTTTCTTCCGGCATGGGCAGTCTCCCGAGTCGTGGTCTTGCAGTCCTTCCAGGGTAGAGCTGTCTTTCAGGGAGCAGAGATTATACCGTCTGTATGTCTCCGATCGTACGTGCTACCGATCGCTTTCTTTTGTTATTCTTCACTCTGTTGACTGTCGGATAGAGCGTATGCCCAGCGGTTCGAAGAATCCACCAGCGGCTCGAGACGGTTTTGCCCATTTCCTTTCGATACCAACACGGTGGATGGATAACGATGTGTATGGGCATGTCAACAATGTTGTTTACTATTCGTATTTTGACACGGTGATTTGCCGTTACCTGATCGCCGAAGCGAAACTGGATATTGTTAACGGGTCGATATTGCCGTTCACCGTGGAGAACGGTTGTCGCTACCATCGATCGCTGACATTCCCACAAGTGATCGATGCCGGTTTGCGCGTTACGCGTATCGGTAACTCCAGTGTGCGCTATGAAATCGCCCTGTTTGATGGCAGAGAGCGGCAGTGTGCTGCCGAGGGCTATTTCGTCGATGTTTTTGTCGATCGCGCGACGCACCGTGCCGTGTCTATCCCAAGCGACATTCGCCGGGCGCTGGCGAGGCTGTCGGTGGAATGAGATTATGGGCAGTGCCTGCCTGCAATTAGAAGTCTTGCAAAAATGAGTCGGCTGCGTGTCATTGAGCTGGCCAACGCCCGCATCGGACCATTGAGCATGGACATTCGTGGCGGCGAGTGTGTCTGTCTCTCGGGACCGTCGGGCTCGGGCAAGTCGACATTGCTGCGCGCCATTGCCGATCTCGAGATCCACGACGGCCGGGTGTTGCTGGATAACAAAGAATGTACAAGCTTCAGGGGTTCGGAATGGCGCCGCCGTGTAGGCATGCTGCCCGCGGAAAGCGCTTGGTGGTACGACCGCGTAGGAGAACACTTTGACGTAGTCGATGAGAAAGCGCTGGCCCAGCTTGGTTTTGCTGCCGACATCGTCGACCGCAAGGTAGCACGGTTGTCCACAGGTGAACGCCAGCGGTTGGCCTTGTTGCGCTTGCTGGCGGGTCGACCACGCGTGCTGTTGTTAGATGAACCCACCGCGAGTCTCGATCCGAAAAATACGCGGCGCGCCGAGCAGCTACTGGCGCAATATCGTCAAGTTGAACGCGCACCTGTGCTGTGGGTGAGCCACGACCCACGGCAGATGAAACGCGTGTGCAAGCGTCGCTTGCGTTTACATGCGGGTCAGCTGCTTTCGGAGAAACGCTGATGACCATCATCGCGCTGACACCGTTTGATCTTAGCCTAGCGGCGCTATTGGTGCTGGCGCTTGCCGGGCTGTCGTGGCCGTTAGGGTTGGATATCAGTAAACAGCTTATCGCCGCTGCCGCGCGCACGACGGTGCAGCTGCTGCTCGTCGGGCTCGTGCTTAAAGTATTGTTTGAAAACGCTAATCTAGGATGGGTGAGTCTGGTCGCGCTGGTCATGCTGGTCGTGGCCGGGCGCGAAGTGATGGTGCGTCAGAAGCGGCGCTTGCGCGGGTGGTGGGGTTTCGGGGTCGGCGGCTTGTCCATGTTCGTATCCACCTTCGCCATCACAGTGCTGGCGCTGACCGTAATAATCGGCACGCAGCCGTGGTATAAGCCGCAATACGCGATTCCGCTGCTCGGCATGATGCTGGGTAACACCATGAACGGCGTCGCGCTTGGCCTTGAGCGCCTCACCCACGAGGCATGGCAGCAACGCGCCGTGATCGAGACGCGTTTGACGCTCGGGCACACGTGGCAACAAGCGATCGGTGATATTCGCCGCGACAGTGTGCGCAGCGGGATGATTCCGATTGTCAACGCCATGGCCGTGGCAGGCGTCGTCAGCCTGCCCGGCATGATGACGGGACAGATTCTTGCGGGAAACCCGCCTTTCGAGGCGGTGAAGTATCAGATTCTGGTGATGTTCATGATCGGCAGCGGTACGGGCTTTGGCACGATCGCAGCGGTGTGGGCCACCTCGCGACGGTTGTTCGACCAGCGCGAGCGCCTGCGCCTTGATCGCGTCAGGAGCGCAGACGGTTAGGGTGCGAGGCCGAGCGATGACTCAGCTCAGACAGCGCGCGCAGATGTTGCGAGAGATCGAAGCGGAAGTGCGAAGTACCCGCCGCTGGATTGGCAAGTCGGCGCTGGACAAGCGTGTCATGGATGCCATGAATCACGTCCCGCGCCACGAGTTCGTGCCCGCGGATATGATCCATCTGGCATACCAGAATGAGCCCTTGCCTATCGGCTTCGGCCAGACGATCTCGCAACCGTACATCGTCGCCCTGATGACCGATATGTTGGAGCCACACGAAAGCGACGTCGTCTTGGAGATCGGCACCGGTTGTGGTTATCAGACTGCTGTCGTGAGTGAACTGGTCAAGCAAGTGTACACCGTCGAGGTCATCCGCCAGCTTGGCGAGCAAGCCAAGAAGCGACTGACACAACTGGGGTACCGTAATATCGAGTTTCACGTCGGTGACGGCTACCGTGGGTGGCCCGAGCATGCGCCCTACGATGCCATTATCGTCACGGCTGCCGCGGAAGCGATCCCGGAAAAGCTGATCGAGCAGCTGAAACCTGGCGGACGCATGGCAATACCGGTCGGCACGCTGCATCGTGGGCAGACACTGTTGCGTGTGCACAAGAACGAGAACGGCACCATCGACCGCAAGGAGATTCTGCCAGTCGCGTTCGTGCCTCTGACCGGCGGGTCCTGATCACCAATGACTGACAGGGTTTGGCAATTCTGGATCGATCGTGGCGGCACCTTTACCGACGTCGTCGCCCGTCATGCCGATGGTACGCTGATCACGCACAAGCTACTGTCGGACAACCCGGAGCGCTACCGGGATGCGGCATTGCAGGGCATCCGTGAGGTGTTGGGCTTGCCTGGTAATGCGCACATCCCTTCGCAGAGCATCGAGTCGGTGAAGATGGGCACCACCGTGGCGACCAACGCGCTGCTGGAACGCAAGGGCGAGCGCACGCTGTTGGTCATTACGCGCGGCTTTCGCGACGCGCTGCGCATCGCCTACCAGAATAGACCGAAGATATTTGCCCGCCATATAGAGCTGCCAGAGCTGCTGTACGAGCGAGTTGTGGAGATCGACGAACGGATAAATGCGGACGGTGAGGAGCTCGTGCCGTTGGACGTCGCTGGCGCGCGCGACGCCCTGCAGGCGGCTTACGATGACGGGATCGCTTCGGCGGCGGTCGTTTTCATGCACAGTTATCGCTACCCCGAGCATGAGCAACGCGTCGCCGCGCTGGCGTGCCAGATCGGTTTCACGCAGGTGTCGACTTCCCACGAAGTCAGTCCGTTGATGAAGCTGGTCGGACGAGGTGACACGACGGTCGTTGACGCCTATCTGTCTCCGATCTTGCGGCGTTATATCGACCAAGTCAGCGCCGATCTGGGCGACACGCGGTTGCTGTTTATGCAGTCAAACGGCGGTTTGGTAGACAGTCACTTCTTTCAGGGAAAGAACAGCATCCTTTCGGGTCCTGCGGCCGGGGTCGTCGGTGCGGTGCGTACCAGTGACGCTGCTGGATTCGGCAAGATCATCGGTTTCGACATGGGCGGCACCTCTACTGACGTCTCGCACTTCGACGGCGAGTATGAGCGCACATTCGAGAGCGAGGTGGCCGGCGTGCGTATGCGCGCCCCGATGATGTTCATCCACACGGTAGCCGCCGGGGGCGGATCGATCTTGAAGTTTGACGGCAGCCGCTATCGTGTCGGCCCCCAGTCCGCCGGTGCAAACCCGGGTCCTGCCTGTTACCGGCGCGGAGGGCCGCTCACCGTCACCGACTGCAATGTCATGGTCGGCAAGATCGTGTCCGAGCACTTTCCACGGGTCTTCGGTGCTGACGCCGATCTGCCGCTCGATGCCGAGCGGGTGCGGCAGAAGTTCACGGAACTGGCAAACGAGATCTCGCGCGCGACCGGCGACACCCGCACGCCGCAGCAGGTGGCACACGGGTTCCTGCAGATCGCGGTGGACAACATGGCCCACGCGATTCGCAAGATCTCGGTGCAGCGTGGATACGATGTGACCGAGTACACGTTGGCGTGCTTTGGCGGCGCGGGTCCCCAGCATGCTTGTCTGGTGGCAGACGCGCTTGGCATCTCGCGCGTCCTGATCCACCCCTATGCTGGCGTGCTGTCCGCGTACGGCATGGGCCTCGCAGATCAGCGCCTGATACGCGAGCAGGCCGTGGAGGCCCAGCTGGCTGAGGTGCTTGTCCCGGAGCTGGATGAGCTGCTGGAGCGCATGGAAAGCGACGGCTGCGATGAGATGCGCAAGCAAGGCGTGAGTGCTGAGCGGATCTCGAGCGTACGCAAGGTGCACGTGCGCTATGACGGTACTGACACCGCACTGCTGACTGACTACGGAACGCCGGCGGAGATTGCGCAGAACTTCGCCTTCGAGCACCGGCGGCGATTTGGTTTCGTGCAGCCGGAACGGGCGTTGGTAGTAGAGGCCGCGTCGGTCGAGGTCATCGGTGCCGGTGATGTGAGCGACGACCTGATGGCTGCATTGGGCGAACCCAGCGCCGCAGGCGGACATCCCCGCGAGCCGGTGGCCGAGGTCGAGATGTATACCTCCAACGCCGCGCATAACGGCGAACAGGCGTTCAGGACACCGGTCCTCTATCGCGGTCAGCTGACTGCAGGTGCTCCCATCGATGGCCCCGCGATCATTATCGAGCCCAACAGCACGATTGTCGTCGAACCGGGATGGCAGGCCGAGCTCACCTCGCGCAATCACCTGATCTTGCAGCGGTGCGTGCCGCTTGCGCGCAGGGCGGCGGTAGGCACGGAAGTTGACCCGGTCAGGCTCGAGATCTTCAACAATCTCTTTATGTCGATTGCCGAGCAAATGGGGACGACGCTACAGAAAACCAGTCACTCGGTGAACATGAAGGAGCGGCTTGATTTCTCTTGCGCGCTATTCGACACGCAAGGCAGGCTGGTTGCCAATGCGCCGCATATCCCCGTGCATCTCGGTTCAATGGGCGAGAGCGTGCAGACGATCATCCGCCAGCGCGGCAAGACCATGAAGCCCGGCGATGTCTACGTGCTGAATGCACCTTACAACGGCGGCACCCATTTGCCCGATGTGACGGTCATTACACCGGTGTTTGATCAGGGTAGTGAACAGCCCTTGCTCTATGTGGGTTCGCGCGGACACCACGCCGACATCGGCGGCATCACACCCGGTTCGATGCCGCCGGATAGTGTCACCATCGACCAGGAAGGTATCCTGATCGATAACTTTACGCTTGTGGACGGTGGCCGCTTTTGTGAACAGGAGGTGCGCAATTTGTTGAGCTCCGGTCCTCATCCGGTGCGCAACTTGGAGCAAAATATCGCCGACCTCAAGGCGCAGATTGCCGCCAATGAAACCGGCGTACAGAGCGTGCATAAGATGATTGCGCACTTCGGCCTGGCTACGGTGCAAGCGTTTATGAAGCATGTCCAGGACAATGCAGAGGAGTCTGTGCGTCGCGTGCTCGATGTCTTGCGCGACGGCAAGTTTAGCTATGCACTCGACAACGGCGGCGTCGTTGAGGTGAGCATTAGCATCGACAAAGCGGCACGGCGCGCGCGCATCGATTTCAGCGGCACCTCGGCGCAGCAACAGAGCAATTTCAATGCCCCGGCAGCTGTGTGTAAGGCAGCGGTGCTTTACGTGTTTCGCACGCTGGTTGATGACGATATCCCCCTGAATGATGGCTGCCTCAAGCCGATCGAGATAGTCATTCCCCCGGGTAGCCTGCTCAATCCCAAACCGCCCGCGGCGGTCGTGGCCGGTAATGTGGAAACCTCGCAGGTGATCGTCGACACCCTTTACGGAGCCCTCGGCGCGATGGCGGCGTCGCAAGGCACGATGAACAACTTCACATTCGGTAATGAGCGCTGGCAATACTACGAAACGATCTGTGGGGGCGCCGGCGCCGGACCGGACTTCGACGGCACTGATGCCGTGCACACCCATATGACCAACTCGCGTATCACTGATCCGGAAGTGTTGGAATGGCGTTTCCCCGTGTTGCTGGAATCGTTTCGTATTCGCGTCGGCAGCGGCGGTACGGGCGCTAGGCATGGTGGCAACGGCGTCACGCGGCGTATTCGTTTTTTGGCGCCGATGACAGCGGCCATCCTGTCCAATCACCGCAGGGTGGCGCCTTTTGGCCTAAACGGCGGCGAATCCGGGGCAGTCGGTGTCAACCAGGTGGAGCGCCAGGATGGGACAGTATTGCAACTGCGCGGCGCGGATCAGGCGCAAATGGGTGCGGGCGATGTTTTCGTGATAGAAACGCCTGGCGGCGGTGGCTATGGGGCAGCCGACTGATTCGAGATGGTGTAGCAACCGCGCTCAGACGGGCGAGTTGGCAACCCTTCCCTGGGTTGCCATGGCGATTCTGGCTCGTCAGCAGTGGAGATAATTAGACCAAGTCCTTCAGGCCCTTTAGTGGCTGGACCTTAACGACGTTTCTCGCGGGCTTGGCCTTGAAAATCGTTTCTTCTTTCGTGAAGGGATTGATGCCCTTGCGCTCCGGAACGGCCGGCTTGTGCACCATCTTGATCTTCATCAGCCCAGGAACATTGAACACGCCGGGCCCACGTTTCAGGTCGCGGGAAATGAGCTCCGTCAGGGCGTCGAAGACTGCGCTCACCTGTTTCTTCTTAAGATCGGTGCGCTCGGAGATATAGGCGTAAACTTCTGACTTGGTAGAGGGTTTGTTTGCCATCTATCGCTCCTAAAGGGGACTTTGGGTTTGGTTGTCGATCATCACAGGGAAAACCGCTTTTACTTGTGCGCGTACGTTAGCACAGTCGAACTGCAGGCGGTAGCACAAAGCCTAAGAAACCTCGCTGCTTCTTCGCTTGCCAGAGCTGCAGCACTCGGCGCCGATGGACCCGCCATCGACGCTGGCGATAGAAAACTTTCGCAATGGGAACGAGAAGCATGGCTAATTTATTAATTTGAAATCCCTTTCGGTCTTGTTTCGATAGCCCGACTTCCGCGTCAGGCGCCGGCGCCACTACCGCTTGCGTGGTTTGTTAGCGGCTTGAACACCTCTGGGCGTAGGTTCGGGCTGTCCCGCGCACGCTTGCTTGCCTAAGCTAAGGATTGCTGAGAGAAAACGCAATCCAAGCAGTGCTAAACCGTGCATGGCACCCCAGTGCCCGTCGCATCTTGCCGCTTATCCGTTATGCTAAACCGCCTATCGGTTGCTGTCTACTTGCATTGATCAGCAGGTCGCAGGGCGAACCGAGCCACGTTCGGTTCAACCAAAGATTGACAGCGGGGAACGATTGTGGTCCGGGTCATGACGCATAGCACATCGACCACTTGTCGCGCTGTCTATGACTGGGATCGTCGTCGACACCCGATGGTCGTGCAATCCCTCACGGCGCGTCCGTCATCGCTCATCGGCGAGGCGTCGTTGGTTTTGCGGGGGTGATGCAAGACGACGTAAGGCATGCTCGGCTTGAAAACAGGGGCAGGCTGCGTCGTCGCATTCGGCGCCGGCGATCGATGGCGGGCGTCTTCATGCTACCCACCGACCGACCCCTCGGCCCCCTTTTACATCGCTTGTCGGGCAGCTCGGACGGCGGCTTCGCTTTGCGGCAGCGCCGCCGCCCGGGGTGCGCGCGCAGGCGTGTCTGCGTGAACTGGTAGGCGCGGCCTCGACGGCGTGGCGTCTGTGGTCGGCGCGCAGTTTGCCGTGAGGGTGCGGGGCGCGCGGGCGGGTGCCGGCAGCGGCCTGGTCGCAGCGCAGACGAAGGGGGACCGCGGACAATCCTTAAAAAATAATGCGTTAGAGGAGGGGGGCCGTTATAATCCGCTTGACTTGGAGCCACACCGCCCCTACTTGTAAAGGGCGGTGTGTTTTTTGGAGATTTGGCAATGCCGATCTACGAGTACAAGTGCCTGGATTGCGGCCATCAGCTGGAGGCCATCCAGCGTGTGAGCGAGCCGGCGCTGACGGATTGCCCCGCTTGCGGGAAGCCGGAACTGAAAAAGCTGGTATCGGCGGCAGGCTTCCAGCTCAAGGGCACCGGGTGGTATGTCACCGATTTCCGCAACAAAGACCAGAAGAAGCCCGCAGGTGACAAGAAGCCCAAGGATGAGGGAACGAAGTCGGAGACCAAGACCGAGAAAAAGGAAACATCGGCCCCTGCTTCGGGCAGCAGCGACGACTAAAGGCGAACAGCAATCATGATGTCTCACTTCCGGCGCTACTTGATAGCCGGCCTGCTCGTGTGGGTACCGCTCGGGATCACCTGGTTTGTCATCAAGTTCATGATCGACTTGATGGACCAAACCCTGCTGCTGCTTCCCGAGAGCCTGCGCCCGGAGCACCTGGTCGGCTACCGGATCTGGGGCCTGGGTGTCGTATTGACCGTCGTGATCCTGCTGACCACCGGGCTCATCGTCGCCAACCTGGTCGGGCGCAAGCTCGTCCATATCGGCGAGCGTGTGCTCGACCGCATACCGCTGGTTCGATCTATCTACTCCAGCGTGAAGCAGGTCATGGAGACGATGCTTGCCGGAAGCGGCAAGTCGTTTCGCAGCGTGGTCTTGATCGAATATCCGCGCAGGGAAATCTGGACGCTCGCATTTCTCACCGGTGAGCAAGGCGTCGAGGAGATCGAGACGAAGACCGGTCGACGCATGGCGCATATCTTCGTGCCCACGACGCCGAACCCCACCTCCGGATTCTTTCTGGTCATGCCGTCGGAGGACGTTACCGTACTGGACATGTCGATCGATGATGGTCTGAAGTTGATCATGTCCGCGGGTGTCGTGATACCGAAAAACCGCAAAGAAGCATTGCTTCAACGGCGCACCGGCACCGCTTGAGTCGCGCCGACCTACCGCTTATGCGCAGCCATTTCTGTGGACACGTCGACGAGTCGATGATCGACCAACAGGTCACCGTGTGCGGCTGGGTGCACAGCTACCGTGACCACGGCGGTCTTATCTTTGTCGATGTACGCGATCGCGAGGGCGTCGTACAGGCGGTGTTCGATCCGGCTGAAAAGGAGGCATTCGCGGCGGCCGAAAGCGTGCGCAGCGAGGATGTGGTGCGCATTCACGGGCGCGTGCGCCGACGCCCGGTCGGCACCGAGAACCCGCACTTGTCGACCGGCCAGATCGAGGTCGTCGGGGCGCGTTTGGAGATACTTAATAAGTCGGAAGTGCTGCCGTTTCAGCTCGACGAGACCGATGTCAGTGAGGCGGTCCGCTTGAAGTACCGCTACCTCGATCTGCGCCGTGCGAGCATGCACCAGAACATCCGCTTGCGCCATCGGGTCACCGCGACACTGCGCCGTTTCCTAGAGGATCAGGGCTTTGTCGAGATCGAGACACCGATGTTGACCAAGTCCACCCCCGAAGGGGCGCGCGATTACCTCGTGCCGTCGCGGGTGCAGCCAGGTCAGTTTTTCGCCCTGCCGCAGTCGCCTCAGCTGTTCAAGCAGATCCTGATGGTGGCGGGTTTCGAACGCTACTTTCAGATCGCGCGCTGTTTTCGCGACGAGGACCTGCGCGCCGATCGCCAGCCCGAATTCACCCAGCTCGACATCGAGACCGCGTTCCTGGACGAAGAGGCGATCATGGCGCTCGTGGAGGCGATGGTCCGCCGCCTGTTCAAAGAGGTGCTGGATACCGATCTGCCGGACCCGTTCCCGCGCCTGCGCCATGAGGAGGCGCTGTCTCGCTACGGTACCGACCGACCGGACCTGCGCATCCCCTTGGAGCTCGTCGAGGTCGCCGAGCTCGTACGCGAGGTCGAGTTCAAGGTCTTTTCGGAACCGGCCAACCGGCCCGGTGGCCGGGTCGCGGCCCTGCGCGTGCCGGGCGGTGGCGAGCTCACGCGCAAGGCCATCGATGACTACGAGGCGCTCGTCAAAAAACAGTTCGGTGCCAAGGGGCTCGCCTATATCAAAGTCAACGACGCAGCCAAAGGGCGCGCAGGCTTGCAGTCGCCGATTCTCAAGTTTCTTCCCGATGCGGCCCTCGATGGGATCATGCAGCGCACGGGCGCGCAGACAGGCGATTTGATTTTCTTCGGCGCCGATCGGGCGGCGATCGTCAACGATTCGCTGGGCGCGTTGCGCGTTCGCGTTTCCGCCGATATGGGCTTGACGGCGGCCGGCTGGCGGCCTGTCTGGGTCTACGATTTTCCGATGTTCGAGTACGACGCCGAGGCGAAACGTTGGGTGGCCTTGCACCATCCTTTCACGGCGCCCAAAGAGGCGGATGCCGAGCGCCTCGATATCGACCCCGGCGACGTGCAGTCGCGCGCTTACGACATGGTCCTGAACGGTGCCGAGATCGGCGGCGGTTCCATCCGCAACCATCGCCTCGACGTGCAGCAGCGTGTCTTCGCCGCCCTCGGTATCGAGCCGCAAGAGGCGCAGCAACGATTCGGCTTCCTGCTCGAGGCCCTCAAGTACGGCGCGCCGCCCCACGGCGGCATCGCCTTCGGCCTCGATCGCATCGTCGCGCTGATGGCCGGGGTCGATTCCATCCGCGATGTCATCGCCTTTCCCAAGACCCAGCGCGCCGCATGCCTGATGACGGAGGCGCCGAGTCCGGTTGACGATCGTCAACTGCGCGAGCTGCACGTGAAGTTGCGCAAACCAGTGGAAGCCACGCGCGGCGACAAGGCGCAGTCCTAACGGGATGGTAAAGCCTGCCGGTGCTCGCTTCGTTCCCCGGCCTCGGCCTGATCGCCACGCGGTCCGCTCCGGCCGACGCGGCGCCCTTGCCCGTCCCCGGCGGGGCTATTCGGTCCGCCTGGCTGGCCTCCTCAAATCGAACTTCGCAAGCACCGACAGGCTACCCACGTTGCTGTCGGTGAGATGAAGGAATACAAACGCCCCGAATCGGTCCTGGTCGTGGTGTATACGCGTACCGACAAGGTACTGCTGCTGCGGCGTCGTGACCGTCCCGACTTCTGGCAGTCCGTCACCGGTAGCATGCGTTGGGACGAGGACGATCCCGCGGTCACGGCGCGCCGCGAGCTCGCGGAAGAGACCGGACTCACCGACACGGCCGCTTTGCGCGATTGGCAGCGGACCTATCGCTTCGAGATCGTGGCGCCGTGGACGCGCCGTTTCGCGCCGGGGACGCGCGAGAACGTGGAGCACATGTTCTCGCTCGAGTTGGCGGACGAGGTCGCGGTCGTCTTGAATCCGGCGGAGCATGCCGAGTACGTGTGGCTGTGCTTCGATCAGGCGGTGCAGCGCGTCAGCTCCTGGACGAATCGTGAAGCCATCGAGCTCGTGCTGCGATCGCGCTCATCGGGCTAGAATCTGTGTCAAGATGCCTGGCCGCTCCAGGCGCTCTGGAATGAACGCAGAGGTCGCAGAGACGCCAAGTACGCGAAGAAAGCTATAAATGCTTTGTGTTCAAATATTCTCTGCGTCCTCTGCGCCTTGGCGTTCTTTGCGTCGCTTCCAGGACGTAACGATTTGCTCATCAATCTTCAATTGAGACGGTTCCAGTTAGGATAAAGCATAGCTGTGAGCCCCGGGACGAAGCACGCAGGTGAGACGGTCGTGCTGGTTCACGGCCTGTGGTTGTCGGGCTGGTGCCTGCTCGCGCTGCAACGGCACTTGCGGCGTTGCGGTTTCAGCGATGCGCGCGCATTTTCCTATCGCTCGGTGAGCCGCGACCTGCTCGAGAATGCGCAGGCGCTACAGCGCTATGTGCAGCAACTCGATGCGCCGACGGTACACTTCGTTGGCCACAGCCTGGGCGGGCTGGTGATTCGCGCCCTGTTTCATCAGTACCCGCAACAGCCGCCAGGGCGCATCGTTACTCTAGGCGCACCGCACCGGGGCAACCATCCTGCGCGCATCCTGGCGCGCGCGGCAATCGGGCGGGCGATCACCGGGCGCTCGGTTGCGCAGCTGGTGGCGGGCGTGCCCGATGGCTGGGCGCTGCCGCCGCGGGACCTTGGCATCATCGCCGGTGATCTTAGCGTCGGTTTAGGTCGGCTGTTCCCGGGCCTGCCCACCCCCAACGATGGGGTGGTGGCACTGGCCGAAACGGATCTGCCGGGCGCAATGGACCGGATCCGGGTGCACGCCTCGCATACGGCGCTGGTGTTGTCGCGGCGGGTTGCCGAGCAGGTCTGCCATTTTCTGAAACATGGCCGCTTCGCGCGCTGATCGCGGCGCCCCCCGGTTGGGGGGCGCCGCGGCCAGATGTTAAACTGCTGCCCGTCATGGACCCCCGGCGTCCAGGTGTGCGGGCGCCCCACAATCGANNCAATCGAGGACCGCTATCTAAGGCGCACTGATGGCCGGCCACAGCAAATGGGCCAACATTCGCTTTCGCAAGGGCGCCCAGGATGCGCGGCGCGGCAAGCTCTTCACCAAGCTCATCCGCGAAATCACGGTCGCGGCCCGCATTGGCGGCGAGGATGCGAGCAGCAACCCGCGCTTGCGTGCGGCGATCGACAAGGCCTTGTCCAACAACATGCCAAAGGACAAGGTCGAGCGCGCCATCAAGCGCGGTGCCGGCGGCCTTGACGGTACCCACTACGAGGAGGTTCGCTACGAGGGCTACGGCCCGAGCGGCATCGCCATCCTGGTCGAGTGCACGACCGATAACCGCAATCGCACGGTCGGTGAAGTGCGCCACGCCTTCTCCAAGCACGGCGGCAATCTCGGCACCGACGGCTCCGTCGCCTACCTGTTCAACAAGCAAGGCACGCTTAGCTTTGCGGCGGGCAGCGACGAAGACGCCATAATGGAAGTGGCCATCGCCGCCGGGGCCGAGGACGTGGTCAAGAACGATGACGGCAGCCTCGAGGTCGTGACCCCGCCGCAGGACTTCGAGGGCGTGTGCGAGGCGATGCGCGAGCATGCGCTGGTGCCGGAGCTCGCCGAGGTGAGCCAGCGTGCCTCCGCCAGCGTGCACCTCGAGGGCGCGGAGGCGGAAAAAGCGCTGCGCCTGCTGGAGGCACTGGAGGATCTGGATGACGTGCAGAATGTCCACACGAACGCCGATTTTCCCGAGGAGATGGCGGCTGCGCATTAGGCCGCACAAAACGTTGAACCCGTTACGGCTAACACGGAGATATCAGGCTATTGATGCGCGTGCTCGGCATTGATCCGGGATCGCGGATCACCGGTTTCGGCATGGTGAGCGTAGCGCCGGACGGCGCGCTCACGTACCTCGGCAGCGGGTGTGTGCATGCCGATGACAGCAACCAATCGCAGCGCCTGAAATCGATTTACGACGGCGTGTCGGAAGTGATCCGTTCGTACAAGCCGGATGTGATAGCGATCGAGAGGGTCTTCATGGCGCGCAACGCCGACTCGGCGCTCAAGCTCGGCCAGGCGCGGGGCGCGGCGATCTGTGCCGGCATGAATCATCAGTTGGAAGCGCAGGAGTATTCGGCATTGCAGATCAAGCGCGCTGTCGTCGGCAGCGGCCATGCCCGCAAACAGCAGGTGCAGCTCATGGTGCGAGCGTTATTGCATCTGACGGAGATGCCGCAGGCCGACGCTGCCGACGCGCTGGCCTGCGCCATTTGCCACGCGCATTACACCGTCGGTCGCATGGCGCTGGCACGCGGACTGAGAGTTGTACGATGATCGGGCGGCTACGCGGCAAATTGTTGCACAAGGCCCCGCCTTCGCTGTTAGTCGACGTGGGCGGCGTCGCCTACGAGCTCGAGGCACCGATGACGACCTTTTATGATTTGCCGCCGCTCGGCGAGACGGTCACGCTCTATACCCATATGGTGGTGCGCGAGGATGCGCAGCTGCTTTACGGTTTCAGCCGTGAAGCGCAACGGCGTCTGTTTCGCAGTCTGCTCAAGGTAAGCGGCATCGGACCGCGCGTGGCACTGGCGATCCTGTCGGGCCTGTCTGTCGACGAGTTCATGCAATGTATCAGCACCCAGGATGTCGATCGCCTGCGCCAGGCGCCGGGCGTGGGGCGCAAGACGGCGGAACGCCTGCTGATCGAATTACGCGACAGCGCGCTCATCGAGCCGGGCGCGGGCGTTGCACTCACAGCGGGGGAGGCGCCGCCGCTCGATGCCAGCGGCGAGGCGGTGGCGGCGCTGATCGCGCTCGGCTACAAGGCCAACGAAGCGCACCGTGCCGTGAGCGGCGTGTCCACCGCGGGGCTCTCCACGGAAGAGATCATTCGTCAGGCATTGAAACGGGCAGGATAGACACGTGATTGAATCGGATCGACTGGTGTCGGCGCATGTGCTGACCACGCCTGAGGACAGCCAAAACGAGCGCCGGCTGCGTCCGGCGACGCTCGCCGAGTACGTCGGTCAGCCGCATGTGCATCGGCAGATGGAGGTGTTCATACCGGCGGCGTGCGCGCGCAGCGAAGCGCTCGACCACGTGCTGGTGTTTGGGCCGCCGGGGCTGGGCAAGACTACGCTTGCGCACATTATCGCCAACGCGCTTGGCGTGAACCTGCGCCAGACCTCGGGTCCGGTGCTCGAGCGCCCGGGCGATCTCGCCGCCTTGTTGACCAACCTGCAACCGCGCGACGTGTTGTTTATCGATGAAGTGCACCGCCTGAGCCCGGTGGTCGAAGAGATCCTCTACCCGGCGATGGAGGACTACCAGCTCGACATCGTCATCGGCGAAGGCCCGGGGGCGCGCTCGATCAAGCTCGACCTGCCGCCCTTCACCCTGGTGGGCGCGACCACGCGTGCCGGGCTCCTCACCTCGCCGTTGCGCGACCGTTTCGGGATCGTGCTGCGTCTCGAGTTCTACGCGGTCGAGGATCTCGCCAAGATCATCGAACGGTCGGCGACGATACTCGGCGTCAGCACGGAGCCGGAAGGGATCGCCGCCATCGCTCGGCGCTCGCGCGGGACCCCGCGCATCGCCAATCGGCTGCTGCGGCGTGCCCGCGACTACGCGCAAGTCAAGGGCGACGGTCGGCTGACGCGTCGCTGTGCCGAGGAGGCATTGCGGATGCTCGATGTGGACGAAAGCGGTTTCGATCTGCTCGACCGCAAGCTCCTGCTCACCGTGGTCGAGAAGTTTGGCGGTGGACCGGTCGGCATCGACAGCCTGGCGGCGGCGATCGGCGAGGAACGCGGCACGATCGAAGACGTGGTCGAGCCCTATCTGATCCAGCAAGGCTTTCTACTGCGCACCCCGCGGGGACGCACCGCCACGGCCAAGGCCTGGCAACATCTGGGGCTGTCGGCGCCGGCGCAGCCGGAGCTGGCGCAAGGCAGCATCTTCGAACGCGAGTCCTAACCCGAAACCCGCTCGTTCGCGTTTATGGCCGAAGGGAACATTGCCAAGAAGGGGGATTTTTCCATACCGGTGCGTGTCTACTATGAGGACACGGACTGCGGCGGGGTCGTCTATTATGCCAATTACCTGAAGTTCATGGAGCGGGCGCGGACCGAGTGGTTGCGGGCACGAGGTTTCGAGCAGGACCAGTTGTCGACGCAGGAGCGGGTGATCTTCGCGGTTCGGGCGATCAAGGTGGATTTTCTCAAGCCCGGGCGCTTTAATGATCTGCTCGAGGCAACCGTCAACGTGCGGCGGATCGGCGGCGCGAGCTTGACCTTCTTGCAGGCAATCCAGCGCAAGACGACGACGCTTTGTCAGGCCGAGGTCAGGGTCGCGTGTCTCGACGCGCAGTCGTTCGCGCCGCGGGCAATCCCCAATCACATTGTTTCACAACTCGGAAAGGTGAACTGATCTTGGACGTCGTAGCGACACCCGAAGGCATCGCGTTATTCACGTTGATCAAAAATGCGAGCTGGGTCGTGCAAGCGGTGATGGTGGCGCTGTTGCTGGCATCGCTGATCTCCTGGTATTTCATCTTCGGCAAGTTTTTCGCGTTCAAGTCGGCGAGCGCGGCGGCCGACCGCTTCGAGCGCCGATTCTGGTCGGGCGGCAACTTGAGCCAGATGTACACCGAGCTCGCGCGCGATGACGCCGCCACGACCGGGATGGCAGGCGTGTTCGTGGACGGTTTTCGCGAGTACAAGCGACTGGTGCAGGCCGGCAAGGCGAAGCCGGCGGAGATCCTCGAGGGTGTGCAACGGGCGATGCGGGTGGCGCTGACGCGCGAGATCGACGATCTGGAGACGCATCTGCCGTTTCTGGCGACGGTCGGCTCGACCAGCCCCTACGTCGGTCTGTTCGGCACCGTCTGGGGGATCATGAACTCGTTTCGTGCGCTCGGGGCGTTACAGCAGGCGACGATCGCGCACGTGGCCCCGGGCATCGCCGAGGCGCTGATCGCCACCGCCATGGGCCTGCTGGCGGCGATCCCGGCGGTGATCGCCTACAACCGTTACTCGAGCAAGGTCGAGCGGCTGGTGACGCGCTATGAGATTTTTATGGAAGAATTTGCGAGCATCGTGCAGCGCCAGGCGCTCCTGCCGAGGACCTGAGCCATGGAACCGTATCGGGCACGACGCAAGCAGCTCATGAGCGAGATCAACGTGGTCCCGTACATCGATGTCATGCTGGTGTTGTTGGTGATTTTCATGATTACGGCGCCGCTGCTGATGCAGGGCGTGGAGGTCGAGCTGCCGCAGGCGGCGGCCCGGCCGATCGACAGCCAGGACACGGAGACGCTGGTGGTGGCGATTACGCGCCAGGGCGAGTACTACCTCGATGACCGCAAGATCACGGCCGACGCGTTGCGGCAACGGGTGAGCGCGATACTGCGGTTGCGGCCGAAGACGCCGGTGGTTGTGCGCGGCGACCGTCGCGTGCCTTACGGCGAGGTCGTGAAGGCGATGGCGCTGTTGCAAGAGGCCGGCGCCCCTAGCGTCGGCCTGGTGACGGAGCCGGCGCGCAAAAACTAAGATGGCGCGATCACGGTTCAGATTACGTAGGCCGCAGGGCAGCATGAAGGCATGGGCCCTGGCCATTGGCTTGCACGTCGTCGTCATCACGGCGCTGGTGATTGGTTTTCGCTGGCCGGCCATCACCGGTCAGGACACCGAGGTCATTCAGGCGGTCGCGGTCGAGGACCCGAAGCAGGCGCAAGCGGAGCAACGCAAGCGCGAGGAGGAGGAGGCACGCACGCGCAAGGAAGAAGAGGCGCGCAAGCGCGAAGAGCAGGCCCGTCAGCGCAAGCTCGAGCAGGAGCGCCAGCGCATCGAGGCGGAGAAGCAGCGGCTCACCGAGGCGCGAAAGAAAGAGGAAGCGGCGCGCCGCAAGGCCGTCGAAGATCGACGGCGCAAGGAAGAGCAGGAGCGCCAGCGCCTGGAAGACGAGAAGCGGCGGCTGGCCGAGGAGCGCCAGCGCATCGAGGCGGAACGTCAGCGTATTGCCGAGGAACGCCGGCAACGGGAGGAGGAAGAGCGCAAGAAGCAAGCGGAGGAACAGCTGGCGGCGGCGATGGCCGCCGAGGAGCGCGAGCGCCAGGAGGCGGAGCGCCGCGCCCGCGCGCTGACGGCGGCGGAGAAGTACAAGATACTCATTCGCCAGAAGGTGAGTCGCAACTGGGTGCGCCCGACCGGCACGGAAAAAGGTTTGCAATGCACGATCCGGGTGCGATTGGCGGCGAGCGGCGAGGTGTTGACGGTGGGGATCGTGCGTTCGAGCGGCAACGAGGTGTTCGACCGCTCGGTGGAGAATGCGGTGTACAAGGCCTCGCCGTTGCCGTTGCCGGAGGAGAGAGACCTTTTCGATTACTTTCGTGACATTGAATTCTTGTTCAATCCGGAGGCCTAAACTGTCCCCATGTACAAACGTCTACTGAGTTGTCTCACCGTTGGCTGGTTGACGCTGGCGAGCACGAGCTCGCACGCGGTGCTGACCATCGAAATCACGCAAGGTGCCGATGTCGGCATCCCGATCGCCGTCGTCCCCTTCGGCTGGCAGGGCCAGTCGCCACCGCCGGACACGGTG
>JABAOH010081113.1_pt1 | contig 23991 bp, 15 predicted proteins | sample 7062181 | NCBI WGS metagenome assembly JABAOH01 (sample SAMN14538630, study PRJNA623070) | marine sediment metagenome | biome: marine biome [ENVO:00000428]; feature: marine pelagic biome [ENVO:01000023]; material: deep marine sediment [ENVO:00002113]; isolation source: pool of 5 deep marine... | reverse complement strand
GATTTATTCAAAGATACAGAGGGTGGGAATATAGTTCCCTTGCTTGCTTGAATGATCACTAGAGATATCATAAAATAAATATTGCCATGAAAAGGAAATTCTTGGTTATCTTTTTTGTCTTGCCTTCCCTGATTCTCCTGGCAAAAAGTAAGTCGCCAAAAGACATCCCAGAGATGTACAAAAAGTGGCTTGAAGAAGAAGTCACTTATATTATTACGAAAACCGAAAAAGAAGTTTTTCTCAAGCTCGAGACAAATAGAGAGAGGGATATATTTATTGAAGCCTTCTGGAGACAGAGAGATCCTACTCCAGGAACCTCAGAGAATGAGTTCAAGAGGGAACATTACCGTCGCTTCAATTACGCAAATAAACATTTTCGTCCGGGAGGATGGCGATCTGACATGGGAAGAGTTTATATCATCTTGGGGGAACCTCGGAATATTCACAGGCACACCTTTTACACGAAGGTCTACCCCATGGAAATCTGGTTTTATCAGCAGGCTCCGAGGGGAGGTCTGCCCCCAAATTTTAACGTCGTATTTTTTGAAAAAAGAGGGGCAGGAGAATATGTCCTTTATTCGCCTCGAAATGACGGTCCCCAGAGTCTTTTGATCGGATTTCAGGGACACCCCCATGATTACCTAAGGGCCTATGAAATTCTCAACGAATACAATTCTTTTTTAGCCCAAGTTTCCATCACATTGATCCCGGGTGAGGACACCACGCCCGGTCAGCCCAGCATGGTTTCTGATATGCTCCTCCAAAAGATAGATAGGGTACCAAAACTGGAAATTGAAGACATCTATGCAGAAAAATTTCTCAAGTTTAAAGATATCATCCAGGTGGAATATTCGGCCAACTACATAGGGAATGATAATCTCGTTCAGATCATCACAGATGATTCAAGGACAAGTTTCGTGAGCTACTTCATCAGCTTGAAAAGGCTTTCTGTCAACCAGTACGAAGACAAATATTACGCAGAAATCGAGATCAATGGTATGGTGACGACTAAATCAGGAGAGGTTGTTTACCAGTTTGAAAAAAATTATCCTCTCAGGATGAATCAAGAACAGTTTGAAAGAATAAGAGACAGTTCTTTTGCTATCTATGACACGTTTCCTCTGGTTCCGGGAGATTATAAATTTTCTCTTCTGTTGAAGAATAAAGCTTCGAAAGAATTCACTTCTTTTGAGAAAGACATCTCGATTGTCCAAGAAACAGATGAAATGTTTATGACTTCTCTTCTACTTGCTTATGACTTGAAGCCGCAGAATGCCTCCCCCTCGCTTATACCTTTTCGAATCAAAGAAGGACAACTCATTTGTCATCCTGGGAACACATTTACAAAAAATGACATCTTATACGTTTTCTTCCAATTATATGGCTTGAACGACAATCTTCAGGAAAGCGGAAAAATTATTTTCACCTTTTATGAGATTCATAAAAGCGGAGAAGAATTCCTGAGCGTGACAAAAAGAATAGCTGATTTTGCTGAGGAACAAGGAAATATTCTAGTAGATTTTGTTATGAGAGATTTTCCAGCATCTAATTACAAACTTGTGGTCTCCATGTATGACCAGAATAAGCAGCCGATTCTGACAGACAGCCAATATTTCTCTGTTTCCCCGCAGAAGCAGATAGCAAGACCTCAGATTTTCTCAAAGGTTGTTTCAAATACTAATGAGGCGTTGGTTCCTTATATCAAAGGAATGCAACACCTGAACAAAGGAGATGTGAAAGAAGGGAGCAAGTTGTTAGAGTTCGCTTACTATAGGAATCCCAGGGTGATTGATTTTGCCATTGGTCTTAGCCGGGCCTATCTTCTATCCAAACAATACTGGAATGTTGAAGCTGTTATTTCTCCTTTTCTTGAAGGCGAAAAATCCAAATACGAAGTTCTTTTCCTTTTAGCAGAAGCCAAGAAGAACTCAAGTCAGTATGATGAAGCTATAAAGCTATACAGGGATATCATTATCAAATTTGGATTGAGAATAAACATTTTGAATTCTTTAGGCTATTGTTATTACCGAGTAGGGAATGAGACAGAGGCTCGCGCTGCCTGGGAAAAATCCATTGAAATCAATTCAAATCAGCCAAAAATCAAGAAAATGCTTGATTCCATAAGAAAGAAATAAGGAAGGGGAATATGCTTAAAAATAATAAAAGCCTGCTCTTTTTCTTTCTGTTATTGTTATTGTTCCTGTCCTTAAATTTTTGCCGTCTGTACATGCTAGAGAGAAAGCTTGACGAAGAGGATGCTGAATTTTTATCCCAGGTGAGATATATCATCAATAAAGAAGAGAAAAAGATGTATTTGGAAATGCCCAAATCAGACAGAACAAATTTTAAAGAAGAATTCTGGAAAAAACGCGATACAAATCCAGATACAGAGTTAAACGAATTCAAAACAGAGTATTTTGATAGAATAGACGAAGCCAACCGGCTTTTCACAGCTGGTAAACCTGGATGGCTTACTGACAGAGGACAAACCCTAATTCTGCTTGGTCCCCCTGCCCATAAGTCAGTCTACCCTATGGGTGATGTTTTAAGCGGTCTCGCTCGCCCGACAGAAATATGGCATTATCCAGAAGTCCCTGTGGTTTTTATTGATTATGGTGGAACTGGTGATTACGGATATTATTTTTTGAGTATGGGTCATCAACAAGAGTTTTATAAAAATTTGCTTGAAGCAAAAAAACTCCCTTCGGAGAAGGAAAAAGCAACTTTTGACTACACCTTTAGGTTAAGTCCAAAAGATGATCAAAACGTCATCCTCATCGAGGTTGAAAAGAGGAATCTTTGGATGAGAGAAGAAGAGGAAGAGATGGTGACAACTCTGGATGTTGAACTTGAAATCTATAGTATGGATAATAAAAAAATATGGCAACACAAGGAGGAATATAAAGTCACCCTATCAAAAAAAGAACTAGACCAGACTTTGATGAGCACTCATACCATAGAGATTGGAATTGACCTGTCTCCCGGGACTTATACAATCATTTCGAGAATTAAAAATCTGACAGATGATGAAAAAAGAAGCAAGACCAAGATCATAAAGATTGAGTAAAAGGAGAATTTTTATGAAACATCAGAAAATCATAAGACATTTCCTTGTTGTCATGATCTTATTCACTCTGCCCTTAATAGGTGCAGTTAGAGGAAAGGTGAGAGTTTTTATCACGGATTCAAAAGGAAAGCCTATCGAGGGAGTTAAAGTCACGCTAATAAGCCAGAGAACTTCCGTCGTTAAGCACGTTATTTATTCAAATAAAAGAGGGATGGCTACTCATGGTTCTCTCGAAAATCATATCTTTGAATTTACTTTTGAAAAAGAAGGCTACCAACCTCAAAAGAAAATGATCAAAATTCCAGCAGGACTCTTAGAGAAAGACAATATAACATTATATACCAAAGAAGAAGTAGTCATGCAGATGCAAGCCAAAGATCCCTATGCACAGGCTATAAATAAATACAATCAGGCAGCGATTTTTTTAAAGAAAGAGGATTATGAGAAAGCCTTAGAGTTGCTGAAAGAATCTATCTCTTTAGATGACACCATCCATCAGGCTCATTATGAGATCAGCAGACTCTATTATCTCCAGGAAGCGTATGAGGATGCCATCAACCATGCCAAAGAAGCGATTTTTTTGGAAGAAAACTATTCCCCTCCCTATAGGTTATTGGCTGCTATTTATGAGAAGATGGGCAATATGGAGGAGTCGCAAAAATATACAACCCTTGCTCAAGAAATTGGTGGCATGAGCGGAATTGATAAGTACAATGAAGCCGTTAAATATATTAATAACGGAGACGTGGATTCAGCCATTCGTTTGCTTGAGGAAGCCCTTCAAATTGATCCGAAATTGGCTGATGCCTACTACCAACTGGGTTTGTCGTATATAAACAAAGCGGAAAAAGAAAAGGCTATCTCGAATTTTGAGAAATACCTGGAACTTGTACCCGAGGGGCAAAACGCAAAAACAGCTACTTCCTTGTTGGAATTTCTAAAGAAACAATAACAAATCAGAACGCTATATTGAGAGATCAGTTTTTCTTTCTCTGAGAATTAATTTCTTCTAATTTTTTTAGGACATTCTCGACTTCTGTTTTGTTGGGAGTATCTGGCCAGCGCTTCAAAAACTCTCTGTAGTTCTTTATGGCGTTCTTAGGGTCTCTTGCGATCACATAGGAATTAGCCAAAAGAAAATACGCATTCGGATGAATTCCAGGCTCAAGCTCAATAGCCATAGAAAGATGGAGGATCGTCTCCGCGGTTTGCTTCAGTTGGAAACAGTTTATTCCGACCAAGTAATGAGCTTGAGATTTTTTTTGACTGTCCTTATCCTCCGACTCTGAGTATTCAAGATATTTTTTCAGATAGAGGCTGGACTGAGAGTATTTCCGCTGCATATGGAGGGTTTCTCCGAGAGCATAGAGAGCTAAGTGGTAGTGTTTCTTATGTCTGATGGCTTTAACAAAGTGGTTGACAGCCTCATGGAGATTTCCAGTTTGTCTGAGCAAGATCCCAAGATTATAATGAGCTTCCGCATACTCTGGCTCAATGTCAATAGCCTTCTGAAAATGACTGATGGCCTTATAAAACTCATTGTTGGCGACAGCTTTTTTCGCCAGTGAGATCTCCTCAAGAGCATCCTTAGAAAAATCAGGTATATCTGATTTTCGGACACGTAGGTAAATATTTGCTTCGAATTCCTTAGCCCCAGTTTTATGTATGATCACAGGAGTCCATGTCTGGAGAAAATGATCAGCATATCTGACGAGGAGAAGGTAAGCTCCTGGGTTGGGGACTCCGCTTATTCTGTAATACCCGTTGCTGTCAGTTTCAGCCCAGGCAAAGATATTCGTTCCCAAGGTATAGACAAGATATTCCCAGATGTAGTGTTCAAATTCCAATGCACCCGGGATCTCAGGTTCCTCTTCTTGGACGTTATATGCCAACCTGATTTCGACCGTTATCCCAGGCAAAGGATGTTTGCTTTCGTTATAGACATGGCCCACAATCGTTATTCTATCAAAATCGTGATACCTCGGAGGCTCTTGGGTCTGACCTGATACCCAAGATATAAAAAGCAGCGTCATCAATAACAAAGTCGATGTCTTCTTCAATTCTTTTTCTCTGGGTACATACTCTCCAATTTTTCCAGAATAGCCTTGATCTTCTCGATGTTGGGAGCATCAGGATAAAGCTCCATGAATTTTTTGTAATTCTTTATGGCGTTTTCTCCGTCTCGGGCGATCACATAAGAATTGGCAAGGAAGATATAAGCATTGGGATGGATTCCAGGTTTGAGTTCAATGGCCTTAGAAAGGTGAATAATAGCTCTTTTGGCCTTTTTCAAGTTCAAATAATTTGTGCCGGTCAAATAGTGAGCTTGGGCAACAGTATCAATTTCTTCTTCCCCTGTCACTTCAAGGTATTTCAGGAGGTGAGGATTGGATTGAGAGTATTTTTTCTGAGCATGGAGTGTTTCGCCGAGCGCAAAGAGAGCCAGCCCATAATTCTCTTTGCATTCAATGGCTTTTGCAAACTGCTCGACAGCGTCATCGATTTCTCTCCTTTGTCTGAGGATGATTCCCAGATTATAGTAGGTTTCAGCAAACTCTGGCTCGATCTCGATTGCCTTTTTTAAGTGCTTGATGGCTTTATCGAAATCTCTCTTGGCATTAGCTTCTTTAGCCTGCGCAATCTCCTTTAGAGCTTTTTTTGAGAGAAGCGGGGCTGCGGATTTTCGAGCGCGGAGAATAATGTCAGCCTCAAATTCCTTGGTCCCTGTTTTATGAATGATCACAGGAACTTTTGTCTGAAGATGATCCTCTGCGTGTCTGACTAGAAGAAAGTAAGCACCCGGTCTGGGAATACCGTTAATTCTGTACAAACCTTCCTCGTCGCTTTCTGCCCAGCCGAAGACATTTGATCCCAATGTCTTAACAAGAAAATCCCAGACATGGCTTTGGATGTCCGAGGCTCCCATGATTTCCGGTTGTTTCCGTTGAGAGTCATAGGCTAATCTGATCTCAACCTTTATTCCGGCTAAGGGTTGCTCGCCTTCATCGTAGACATGACCCCAAATAGAAATCTTGTCGAAGTTCAGGTACATAACTTGGTCTTCTACCTGTTGGTGACTCAGGCCAGAAAGGCAAAGAGAAAAGGTCAACATCAGAGCAATCATTATCCTTTTCATCTGTTTTTCTCCTTAATTCTCCTCTTCAAAAATTGTAGCACACGTGAATCATGAAAAAAAGGGCAGCCCTTTTAAGGGCTGCCCTTTCGAAATCAGCGCAAGTGGAGACTCAGCTTAAAATTCGACCTTGACTCCGATAAAGAAAGATGTTGGCGGGTACCACCGCGTGAAGTTTCCATAATCGAGGTTCGGGCTTATCACGGTATAAGAAGCACCAATTTGGTCTCCGGCTAACTGAATATCGCCAATTGAGTTATCTCTTACCATTTCGACCTGGTTGTTGAGGAGGTTGAAGACATCGGCATAAGCGGAAATCGAAACTTTGTTTAAGATTGTGAATTTTTTCTCTAACCTTAGATCAATTCTCCATCTCGGAGGATACCGGCCACTGCTTCCACGTTCGTCAAGTCTGTATGTTTTACCTCTGTTATCTATTGGGTTGTACGCGGTTGCTGTCTCTGTATAGGGCTGACCGCTGGTCCAGTAAAAAGTGGTTCCGATATTGAATCCATAGGGCAGGAAGACATTGCCGTTGAATTTGACCATATGCCTGATGTCATTGGGCAAGTAGCCAAGCGCGTTATAGTCTTCCTCTGGACTGTCTCCCCAGTTTGCGTCAGAATCAGAACTTTCCCATCCCTTCAAATCAGACAGAGTGTAAGACGCGAGGAACTGGTATTTGTCATTGCCAAGATTCTTCTTGAAACTGATGATAGCGGCTCGGTACCTCTTGTAAGTGCTGCCCCAATCTGGATGAGTGGCGTTGTCAAAATGCCAGACGCCATCCAAATCTGGATTGTTGTAGGGAGCATCAGAATAGCCATAGTCAAAGTCTTCGACTCTCCGCTTCCAGGATCGGGTCATTATATCGACACCTACGGAAATGACATCCGTGAGCATGTGCTCATAGCCGATTCCAAACTCATCCATGTAGGAAGGCTTGATATCGGGATTGTATGATGATGTTGAAGCGGTGCCTGTGGTATAAGTACCGATTAGTGTCCAGGTGGGTACGCCGTAGTATTCTCCTCTGTAGTATTCGTAGCTGTAAGAGAATGCATCAGGTTGGTTGTTTCTGATGAGCCAATCTCCGTAAACGTCATAGAATCTTCCAAAATTCGCATGAATCTTGTTGCCCTTGAGGTTGTAGGCCACTCCAATCCGAGGCGCCAGCATTTTGCCCAGTCCCCAGCTGAGGATAGCCACTTTATCGTGGTTTTTCCACTTCATCGTTTCCGCTCTCAGCCCGATGTTTAAGGTCAAATTGGGCGCCACTTCCCATTTGTCCTGGATAAAGAAGGTCCAGAACCTGTCGTAAACCCACATGTCGTATTCGCTTCTTGGTCTATCAGGCATAAGATATCTGTACATAGGTGTGGCCGCGTCATCGTAATGGTACCTTATGAACTCGTTTCCAGGATAAGATTGAGAGTACCATGAGAGCCTGATATCCATCATTTCCGCCCCAATTTTGAGGTCGTGGAGGCCGAAGCTCGTTTCAGCAAAGTGGCTCAGGCTGAGTTGTACCTGATCATGATATCGTCGTGTAAAATAGGCTGAGGATGCGTTGCCGTAGTAAACACCCCCTCTGTAGAAGGTCGTGCCAGATCCTACTGGCTCATTGTTGAGCTCGTTTCTCTTCAGACTGTAGCGGATGGTCATGAAGGTATTGGCTCCGAAAACGGAAGTCCATTCGGAGTTCAAATTCCAGCCGCCCTGGAACCTGACTGCATCGGATTCATCGTTTCGACTTGAATAACCAATATAAGCGTAGAGCAACGGGATTCTTATCGGGTCTTCCATCCACTGGCCCATGATGGACTGATTGGGGAAGGGCTTGAAGGTGAGCTTTGCTGAGGCATAGTGTCCCCGATAGTAGCACTTTATTCCTGTCGTCGGTTCGAGGTCATCTATCCAGTCCGCGAAATTCTCGTAGCGTGAGCCAGGTTTCCACTTGTTCCGCCTTTCCCAGGAGGCAAAGAACCACAACATGTCGGGCATGATCGGCCCACCGACGTTGATGCTGGGCCTTTTCTCGGTGAGATAGTGGGTAGCATCAGAAAAATAATACCTGCCTCCAGTCGCCTGGGCATTCCAGCCGACATCAGTTAAATGAAATCTTAGAAGCCCATGGAAAGTATTACTTCCAGATTTGGTGACGACGTTGATAACAGCTCCTGTTCCACGTCCAAATTCTGGCGGAGCACCTGAGATAACCACCTGCATTTCCTCGAAATTGTCGAAGTTCATGGCCGTTGACCACGTTTTGGTCATAGGGTCGGTGGAGTCCATTCCATCGAACAGATACATGTTGTCTGATCCGGAACCACCAAACATGAACGGGTTGTTGGCATCGATAGCCCCTGGCATCATAGCCATGATGGTCTGGTACTGCCTATCATTGGCCAAAGTCTCGACTAAGTCTTTGGAAATGGTGATTTGGCTTGTGCTTGATTTGGTGTCAACAATCGGAGAGACTGCTATCACTGTGATTTCCTCTTCCAAGGTCGTTACTTCCATCACGATTTTCAAATCGAGAGTTTTTCCAAGTTCAACGGTGATTCTCGGCCAGTTTACTTTTTTGAAGCCAGGAAGCATGAAAACGGCCGTATATCCACGTTTTGCAACAGGAAGCGGGCCAATCCTAAAATATCCTCTTTCGTTGGTGATATCTGTTCGTTCACCTTGGAGATATTCTCCTGTAACGGTCACACTGACCCCGGGTAGAGGAACTGCTTCTTCATCTGTGACAATTCCAGCTAATGCGCCATATTTTTCAGTAGCGGAGCTCCAGGAGAAAACAAGAAGCACGGCTAAAGCCGTCAGAAAGAATTTCTTTGATTTCAAGTGCCTTTCTCCTTTTTAAAATTCCTTGAAACATCTCCTTACCAAAGCCCTGATTTAACAGGACCTACCCATAACTTTAATACATTTAGTACTCTTATTTATTATCACCTCCCTTTAGTTTTAAATTATTATTTTAAGTAGTATTTACTTTAGCATGGAATGCATTACTTCAGGTCTATGTGATTAACCCCTTTTAAATTCTATAGTTAAATTCTATAGCTAAAGACGTTCAATTTGATTTTTATGCCCATCATAATCTCTGATTCAATGGGCCCTTCGCCCTTATTTAGGATATAATTATAGTGCAAAATGCGTGCCAATCTTTATTTTTAGATTAATTGCTTAAGTTATTGAAATTAAAAAAGATAAAAAAGAAAGAAAATCATACTAATGTAATTTATATCCAAAAAATTGGATTGATACAATTATTTGGATTCTTATTCAATAAATTAAAATTGAATACAAACTAAAAAATAGACCTGATGTAACTATTTTAGCTCCACCTCTTCGTAGCTATAATAATAGGTCACTGCCACATGTTTTCAAGGGGAAAAAATTCTGTCTCTTTATGTACAAATATGCTGAATGGAATTCAGGAATGCGTATTAATGAAACTATTGTTCCATGGATGTCTCTTTGGTTATTTTACTATGAAGTATGGCTATTAACTGGTGAATGGCATGGTGGGGGAGAGCATCCAGAAAAGGGAAAAGCTAAATCCAAGAAAGGATAGGTATACAACATGAAATCTTGTTATATAATAATGATAATAAATTGAAATAAAAAAAATGTTATAAGGTCTCGTTTTCAAGGTTATTGGCCCAGAAAGGGCACATAACCTATTCATTAAAACTCGGGCTAAAAATAGGTTTAAATTGCTGCTAACTATATTATAATCAGCGATTTAGAAACAAAAGGTAGCTTTCAATCAAAAGAGCTCATAACCCGGGGGTCGTTGGTTCAAATCCAACCCCCGCTACTATCCTATTCTCCCTTATATTTCTCTGAAAATTCTTATGTTTCCTTTATCTTTCTATTTTAGCCTACATATATCCCACCATGGGTTTTTCAGCATGAGAAAATCCGCTCTCTATTGCGCAAGACTAAACAAAGCATTTGTATTTCGGTCTGGATAATGCTAGCTGAGTTTGAGGTCTTCTTCTACTGTGTGGTATTATTATTTAAACTTCCATTACACAGAAATTGGTAAAATTGTGAGAGGATTGTCGATCCCTCCTAAAAGAAATTTCTATCATAAAGGAGGTTACATGAGACTACGAAATTCAGTGTTCCTCGGGTATTTAGTGACCTTGTTGCTGGTCGGAAGCACGGTCCAGATCTCTGCAAATGAGCGTTCTAATCGATTGATTGCCAAGCTTGAATCTGGCAAACCAGTCATCGGAGTCCTTGCGGGCGCGATAGCCGCACCACGTATCGCTAAGGTCCTAGGCACAAGCGACCTTGATTTCATCTTGGCTGACCTAGAACACGAGGTCCACGATTTCGGTATGCTTCGTCAATTTGTCCTTGGGGTGAACGACTTCAGCCGGCGATATCGAAGAGAGGAGAGTCCAGCACCATCGGTGCTGGTCAAGTTAGGCCACCGTGCTGGATGGGATGCACGTTATGAGGTCGCTGAGGCCCTGAAAGTAGCTCCCATCGTGGGAGTTTGTGTCCCGTTCGTGGAATCTCGGGCAGATTTGGAGAAGATCATTTCTGCAGTGCGGCATGCGGAGACAACTGCATTAGCAGGGATGAACGTGCCTAAGAAAGTCCGCGAACCATGGCCCCTTGATCCCAAAGGTGAGCTATTTGTAGTAGCGATGATTGAGTCTGAGGAAGGAGTGCTTCATGCTCAGGAAATTGTGGAAACGCCGGGAGCCGGGGCGATTTGGGCGGTTCACGTTTCGGACGAGGAATCGGCAAGAATCCTGAAAATGTGTGAAGAGAAAGGGATTATAGCACTGACCGAGGCAAACACAGAGGATGTCAAGGCTAAGGTCGATGCCGGGTATCAGATGGTTCTCGTGGGATGGGATTTCCAGCTGCTTGAAAAAGAGCTCAGGGAGAACATTCAGAAAATGCGGACCGTGCTGAAGTAGAGGATTCCAGGTAGAGACTGGCTGGGTTGAAAAGTAAGTAGTTTTTCGTTATTAGTTTGTGTCGTCTAACTTATGTTATGCGATAATTTTCAAAAATTACTATCAATTAAAAAAGAGAGGATACCTAAATGAAAGCGATTGTATATCAAAAATACGGGCCACCAGAAGTTCTTCAGCTCAAAGAGGTAGCCAAACCTGTCCCCAAGGATAATCAAATACTGGTAAAAATATATGCGACGACAGTAACAGCTGGAGACTACAAAATGCGAAGTTTCACATTCCCTCCCTTGTTCTGGCTCCCCGCTCGAATAATGTTTGGTCTCATAAGACCAAGGAAAAAAATACTAGGGCATGAGCTAGCCGGGGAAATTGAAGCAGTTGGTAAAGATGTAAAGCAATTTAAGGAAGGTGACCAGGTTTTTGCATCTACCGGGATGAGTTCGGGCTCTTATGCTGAGTACATCTGTCTGCCTGAAGACGGGATAGTAGCAATAAAACCGACCAATATGACCTATGAGGAAGCCGCCGCCGTTCCTGTTGGGGGAATGACAGCATTGTATATTCTTAGAAAAGGAAATATCCAGAGTGGACAAAAAGTCCTTATCTATGGAGCTTCTGGAAGTGTAGGTACCTATGCGGTACAGCTTGCCAAGTACTTTGGGGCGGAAGTTACCGGCGTATGCAGTACCACGAATATAGAATTGGTGAAATCTCTGGGAGCCGATAAGGTTATTGATTACACAAAAGAGGACTTTGCTAAAAGCGGTCGGACCTATGATATTTTTTTTGACGCGGTAAACAAGAGTTCTCTTTCACGCAGTAAAAGCTCTCTAAAGCAAGGAGGGGTCTATCTTCTCACTAGAGCTTTTTCAAGCGAAAAGGCCGAATATTTAATTTTCCTCAAAGAGCTTATTGAAGAGGGGAAGATAAAATCGGTCATTGATAAACGCTATCCGTTGGAGCAAATTATCGAGGCCCACAGGTATGCCGATAAAGGGCATAAAAAGGGGAATGTCGTCATAACTGTGCGTGAGTGAGTCCTTGACTTCAAATATAAAAGGCAATCGCCTTGAAGCTAAAAGCAATTGTTCATAGAAAATAACCCATCAAATCATTTATTAGGTTTGCCATAATCTATGGCCCGAATCAAAAACTCTCTTATCGGTTTTGCAGCTGAATAGTAGTCCATAAAAATATCAACCAAACCGGGTTTCTGGAAAGGAACCTTTTTACATTTTAAACCGTCTACAAAAGTGAATACCGAAAACTGAAAGTGTGGTTGAGTAGACGGATGAAGTGGCTCACAAGAAGCGAAGAAATCATGCTCCCTGCCAGGGATGTAAACTGATCATAGCATCTATGGAGGCCTTATCATGCTTAAAAACTATATAAAAATCGCTTTCCGCAACATGAAAAGATACAAAGGATTTTCATTTATCAATATTTTTGGACTTGCGATCGGCTTATCATGTAGTTTTCTTGTTTTTACGTACGTATTTGATGAATTGAGTTATGATAGGTTTCACCAGGACGCCGATAGGATTTACCGGATTATAATGAACATCAAAACTAAAGATTCTGAAGACAAAGGTTTACTTACATCCTATATTTTGGCAAAAACGCTAAGGGAAGATTATCCGGAGAAATTTCTGGTAAGCCAGGTAAAATTAAGAGAATCAATAGTCAGTATTAATTCAAAAAGTTTTGGCAATGAACGGATAATAGGCGCAGATAATAGCTTTTTTAATGTGTTTACCTATCAGTTTGTTATGGGGAATCCAAAAACTGCGCTTAATTCTCCCAATGAGGTGATAATTACCGATGAAGCTGCGGCTAAGTATTTTGGAAACGCCGAGACTATGGGGCAGACTATCCAGCTAAATGGTAATCCATATAAAATAACCGGGATAATAAAAAATAATCATCAAAATTCACATTTCTATTTTGATGCTGTATTTTCTTTAAAATCATTGAGTAATTATGGTGACACCAGATTTCTACATGGCTATTATTCAACTTACGTGAAGCTTCCTCTTTCAGTCTCTGTATCTCGTCTGAAGAATATTCTTGCTGATTATGATGAGAATAATCTAGGCCCTCTGCTGGCTAAAAGCGACCTCAGGATATCCCACAGTATTGAAACGTTACTTGGCATACACTTACATTCAGATTTAAACGGGCCCTATGGTGCAAATAGCAAGATTGAATATGTATATATATTTTCTGCTATCGCTTTTTTAATTCTTATAATAGCCTGTATTAATTATGTTAATTTAACAAATGCAAAGAACTTGAATAGGGCGAGGGAAGTAGGCATTCGCAAAGTCGTAGGTTCGATGCGTACGCAGATAATTAAACAATTTCTCCTGGAATCAGTTGTCTTTTGTTGGATTGCGGTGGGCATTGCTCTAATACTTGTGAAAATATATTTACCTTTTTTCAGCAATTTTCTTGGTAAAGTACTGCAGCTCGATTACCTCAGTAATCCTTTAACAATAATCGGCTTTATTATGTTTGCAACAATAACTGGGGCAATGGCCGGTATTTATCCTGCACTATATTTATCCTCATTTGAGCCAATAAAAGTACTTAAAGATAGTCGACAAGGTGGGCAGAAGAAATTAAGATTTCAGAGTTCGCTAGTTGTTTTTCAATACGCGATATCAGTTATTTTTATAATTAGCACTTTTGTTATCAGCGAGCAATTAGGATTGGTTCATAAAACGAATCTTGGGTTTAATAAAGAACAGGTGATTGTTATTCATCGGGGAGAGACATTGGGAAGGCAAAAAGAGGTTTTTAAAAATAATTTACTAAAGCATCCTGAAATTATAAATGTAACAGGGACATCATCACTGCCCGGAAGAGATTTCAGCTCGTGGAGCTCAACACCTGAAGATGTAGAATCCAGCTCACTTGCCATATATTTTTGTGATTACAACTTTGCTGAAACTATGGGTATTGATATGCAAAGTGGCAGGTTTTTTTCAAAAGAATTTCCCAGTGATGAGCGTGCGATCATAATAAATGAAAATGCAGTTGAACAATTTGGATGGGCTGAAGATCCAGTAGGGAAGAAAATTCAACTGAATGTTCATGGTGATTACACAATAATAGGAGTTGTTAAAAATTTCCATTATGAAACCTTGCACAATAGATTAGGGAAGATGGGAATGCTGCTTACACAGGGTAGGTATTATGGTATGGAAAAGTACCTGGCAATAAGATATTCTTCACAAAATATAGCTGATGTCATAAGCACAATTAAAAAAGAATGGAATGCTATAATTCCGAGCGCACCTTTTAATTACTCGTTTTTAGATGAGGATTATTATCGCTTGTATAAAAGCGAACAACAGACGCAAAAAATTACATTATTATTTTCATTATTAGCAATACTAATTTCAGCGTTAGGAATGTACGGTCTTGCCTCTCTTACAGCAGAACGACGAACGAAGGAAATCGGCATCCGCAAGGTGCTGGGAGCTTCGATTTCTAATGTGATGATGCTCTTGTCCAAGGAATTCACTAAATGGGTGATTTTAGCGAATGTATTTGCCTGGCCTATTGCTTACATTGTGATGAATAGATGGCTGCAGAATTTCGCCTACCGGGTAAGGATCGAACTCTGGACTTTTCTCCTATCTGCGGTGATTGCGTTGGTAGTCGCGATTCTGACTGTCAGTTATCAGTCCATCAAATCTGCTGTGGCGAATCCTGTGGAATCTCTTCGGTATGAATGATTGATCTCGAAACCAGTCTATTCGGTTATCCAGTATAAGTATTTGACTTTTGGTATGTTCTTTCACTATAACGTAAACTTGGGTTATACGGTGTCTATATCATCAAAAAAGCATAAAGGGAGTAAATCATGACCAAGATAAAAAATTGTATGAATCGGAGGAATTTTATATCAAAAGGATTAGCGGGCATTGCTGGTGCTGTAGCTTTTCCGCATATTGGTTTCATGGGAACTGCTTGCAAAAGAGTAGGAGAAGGGGAGGGGCGCAAGCTTGTTTACCGAACCCTTGGGAAAACAGGAATAAAACTCCCGATTGTAAGCATGGGGACCATGGATGCCATATCAGAAGCTCTGGTTAGGACTGCGCTGGATGCAGGGATCCGCCATATCGCAACAGCTCAGTACTATGCGGAAGGCCGCGCAGAAGAATTCGTGGGAAAAATCATTAAGAACTATAAAAGAGAAGATATCATCTTGGCCACTGGTGTAATACCACAGCCGATAGATTACAGAGCAGGCGTTTTCTCGAAAGATACAGATATTTCCAGGTTTGAAAGAGAATTCGAGGGCAGCCTGAGGAGGATGGATACTGATTATGTTGATTTCTTCTACCTTCCGTTTTCGGCAAAGAAAGAATCGGTCACGTTTGAGCCACTGATGAAATCGATGGAAGGGATTAAAAAGGCCGGGAAAGCCAGGTTCTTAGGTATCGGCTCGCATAGTTTCGTTCCAGAAGCTGTCCGCGCGGCTGCGGACAGCGGTTTTTATGATGTAGCCATGATAGCCTACAACTTCCAGATCAAAGACATCGAAGAAAGAAAAGAAGCGATTGCCTATGCAGCAAGTAAGGGGATGGGGATAGTCGCCATGAAGACCATTACCGGAGAGTCGTGGATGGCCGGCAAACAAAAAGCGGTTAGCAATCCCAAGGCAGCCCTCAAGTGGGTACTTCAAAACGAGAATATCCACACCGCTGTCCCGGGCTTTACAACATTTGACCAGCTTGAAACGGATCTATCTATCATGGAAGACCTGACATTGACACCTGAAGAGAGAAAATATCTTGAGCTTGCGCGGGTCAACCATAAGGACAGCCTCTTTTGCCAGGGGTGTGGGACATGTTTGGAACAATGTAAGATAGCGCCTGATATCCCAACCCTGATGCGCTGCTACATGTATGCTTACGGTTATAGAGACCTTGCTGCTGCCGCGAGAAACATAGAATCTGTCAAGGATAACCCTATCGCCTGCGCTGATTGTTCCTCTTGTGTCGTGAAATGCCGGATGGGCTTTGATATCAAAGACAGGGCCGTGGATATCATAAGGTTAAGAGACTTTCCATCGGAATTTTTCGCATAAGATTAAAGAAAAGATACCCGTTTGCCTGGATCAACTTCATGGGCTTTGCGGATTATCTCCGCCCAGCCTTTGAAGGGGCCAAAAACAAGCTCTTTTTTGCCACTTTGGGCATTAGAATAAAGGCATTAGAGGCTTATAAAACATTTCTTCGCAGCTCGATTTTTTTTATATGTAATTCTTCTAGACTCATATTGCCTATCTCGTCTTCATTGCCGTAAAGGACGTGGCGAATCATTCTAGGCTCTTTACCAAACAATTTCGATGCTGCTGCATCAATAGCCACGATATCAGTTGAAATGAGTAAAGTCTTCATTAGCGCCAAGTCATCTTTGCCTGCGCGTTGGGGTCCATTGCGCATAGTCACCCTGTAAGCGTCCATTATGTTAAGATCCGGTATTTTAAAATGGCAGAAATCGCTGATGCAGCGGTGCAAATCTGTATTATGGTATTCCATGCGATCCCAGACGACTCCCATTTGGTTTTTCATCGCCAAGGTAAGGGTAGTGTAGGAATGATGCTTTAAAACAGGCACGCTGATGTACACATCAGATTCGAGAATCAGCTCATGGACTTTTGTTTTCTTTAACTTTTTTGCATTTGGTATACTTACTTCTTGGTAGTTTTTTTCTTGATTTCCAGGAACAACCAATGCTCCCGCGCTGCTTGCAGCTTGTTCAATTCCACTGTGCTTGTAGCAATCCGGTTCATGGTCTATAGAATGGTCAAAAACATATATCCTTTTTGCTCCTGCCTGCTTGCAGTGTTCAACAATTCTCTGCACAAGTAAGGGATTCGTGTTTGCTCCTGTATCCGCTCCACGATTCCAGGCAATATTTGGCTTTATTACTACGGTTTGCCCTTTTTTTACAAATCGAGATATTCCGCCAATTGCCTTAATAGCTTTATCAAAAAGTGTATCCGGTTCTCCGTTTTTAACGGCTACCAGATCTGGCAAAGCGCTGGGATTACCATTGCCAAAGAGCCTATACAGGTTGTCCGGCATAATGGGAGCTAAAGTTGCTGCTGAAAATATCAAACCCTTTTTGAGAAAATCCCTGCGATTACATTTTCCTGTCATTTTAGCCTCTAAAACCTCACCTGATTCAAGAGAAAGCTGAGATGCATAACTCTTTTTCCTGCTCACATTAATAACCACAGCATCTGCATTTTTATTTTGGTTGAGTCACTTAATCCAAAGTAAAGAAAACGCTATTTATTTCCTCTCTTCTTTGCTTCTTCCTCCACATCGTGCAGAACTTTTTTATACATCTCAATCCTATTTTGTTTTGGATTTGAGTTTACCTCTTCGGTCTGTATGGCTTTCTTGAAACAACTTATTGCTGATTCCAGGTCTTCGATTCTGTAGTACATGATACCCAGATTGAATAAAGCATAGGAGGATTTTGGATTTTTTTTCGCTAGATACTCTGCAATCTTTAAAGATTCGTCATATTTACCTTGTAATACAGCCAGGTTCATTAAAAATTCATAGGATTCAGCCGCATCATTTCCCTCATATCCATTTTCCTTGGCTAATTTTAAAGAATAGGTATCAACATTATCACTATTATCGCTCAAAATATCTGGGGTAAAACTCCAATTGTAGTAAAGAGATTTCAGTCCTTCGTATAATCCGAGAAATGGTGCAGTGTTGTGGCCTTCATTTCGTACCTCTAGATATCTGAATTGTTTATTTTTACTAAATGCATTCATCATCAACGGCAAAAAGCTATATTTTACCGAGTTTTCCATATCTCCTCTTTCAAGAGAACCCAAGGTGACCGTTAATTTCTTATCTGGCAATTTATTGGATGCAATTAGAGATTCAGTCTGTTTTACTGCTATTTGATTATCCCACCACAAGCTTGGGCTTATCGCCAGATAAGCTGAGAAGTCATCCGGATGATTCAAATAGGTATGAATCGTAAATAATCCTCCGAGAGACCAACCGGCTAAAACTTTGTGAGGTTTTGTTCTGTACTCTTTTTCGATGAAGGGCATTAGTTCTTTTTTTAAAAAATTAAAAAATTTATTGGCCCCTCCACTGGTCGGGAATCTAAATGCTTCGTATACAGGCATATGAGTGGGTGTAAAATCCCGATTCCGATCATTACTTACGATCCCGATAACGATAAGCTCAGGTATGAGGTTTTGTCGGATATAGGGGCAGTTTGAAAGGAATTGAACAGCAGCAGTTGCCTGATTGATAAAAAACTCTCCGTCCAAAAGATAAAACACAGGGTATTCTTTTTTTGAGCTGTGGTAGTTTTCAGGAAGGTAAATGATGAGTTTAATATCTTCTTCCAGAAGACTTGATTTTAATGTCGTTACTTTTCCAAGATATTTGTTCTCTGATTTATCCTGTGTGTTTAAAATTCCCGAATGAATGATGATGGAGGACATTAATAAAATTTTTAAAATTTTTCTTAGTTTTTTAGTCATGACTATATCTCACTTTAAATCTCCCTGTTAGTTTCTTTATAAACTAATCTAACGATGCTAAATTTACAAAAAAACTTTTAACATGTCATGTTTAGCAAGTATTGTATAGCCTATTAAAATAATACGAATCTGCAAAAAGAATGGTTTATTAAATCATGATTTTCACTTACTGGCATGCAGGAATGAGAATATCGCGGGAAAGATGGAAATAATATTAATTTGCAAGTATAGTGTTTCGTGATTAATCCATGATGCGATTGGGTTTATCGCAGGAGGTTGAATTATGAGCTTAAAACAAAATTCATCTAATCTAACTAAGTTCAATAACTCTCGACTTGTCAAAGCTCTCTCCAGCTTGCTTTTTCTCTTTTTAATTTTTTCTCTTGCTTTTTCGCCTGTCGAAGGTAAATCTAAAAAATCTCTTTACTTTCCACCAAAGGGTGATAGCTGGGAAAAACGCAAACCCGAAGATTTGGGTATGGACTCGAAGCTCTTGCAGGAGGCAGTAGAGTTCGCGCTGAAAAACGAATGGAAAGGTCCCAAAGATTTGAAAAAAGCCATTGAGAACAGCTTTTCACGAGAGTCTTTCTTTTCGATAATAGGGCCCACAAAAGAACGAGGTGAGACAAACGGCATAGTGATTAGAAATGGGTACGTCGTGGCGGAATGGGGTGACACAGAACGTGTAGACATGACGTTCAGTGTGACAAAAAGCTTTCTTTCCACAGTAGCAGGATTAGCTCTGGACGCTGGCTTGATTCGTGATGTCCAAGAGCCAGTAAAGAAATATGTCAAAGACGGCAAATTCGACTCTGAACACAATGCTAAAATAACCTGGCACCATCTGTTGAACCAGACATCCGACTGGTCTGGAACTCTTTGGGACAGACAAGATTGGGCAGACAGGCCTCCTAAAGGTGCGACATGGGATAAAATCCGAAACCGCAAGCTGATAGAGCCAGGCAAAAATTTTAAATACAACGATGTCCGGGTTAATTTGCTGGCCTATTCACTCCTTCAAGTATGGCGCCTGCCCCTGCCTGTAATTTTGCGGGAGAAGATCATGGACCGCATAGGTGCTTCCTCGGCTTGGCGCTGGCATGGCTACGAAAATTCATGGGTTCTTATAGATGGGATGAAAGTGCAGTCAGTCAGCGGCGGTGGACACTGGGGTGGAGGTATGTTCATCAGTACACGGGATCAAGCCCGGTTTGGGCTTCTTTTCCTGCGGAAGGGAAACTGGAGCGGGAAACAGCTTATTTCGCAGAAGTGGGTAAGTATGGTTCAGGTTCCGACACCTGTTGTTCCGGTATACGGTTACATGTGGTGGTTGAACACAAAGAAGCTTCGTATCCCGAGTGCGCCTGAGTCTGTCTATTTTGCGGCGGGATTCGGAGGAAATTATATAGTAGTGGATAACGAGCATGATCTAGTCATTGTTGTCCGCTGGACCGGAGATTTGGATGGAGTAATTAATCGGATTCTTGCTTCAATAAGATAGGCTATACGGTGTTAGGAGGTATGCAATTTTGCCCCTTATCTCTGAAAGCCAAGATTAACGAATGCTTGTATTGTTTTTTAGGGAGGTTTTAGTAAATGAGAACAAAAAGTGCAATTCTCTCATTGTTAATATTGATTATTTTAGGGAGCTATATAATCGCACTGGACCAGGAGGAGAGGAGTCCTCTTCTTGATTCGTGGGAACAGTACCTCAAGCTAAAAAAAAGCTCTAAGTTCAATCTTGATTGGATTTCGCTGGGACCCGTCATGAATTCAGCAAGGGTCGAAGCTGTTCAGTGTGATCCATCCAATCCAGGAACAATGTATGTGGCTTTTGGCTCGGGAAATCTATGGAAGACCACTAATCATGCTCTGACCTGGAAGCCGATTTTTGAAAATCAATCAGCCCTTGGTATCGGAGACATAGCGCTGGCTCCGTCAAATCCAAATATCCTCTGGCTTGGTTCAGGTGAAAGCCTCAAAAAAGCGAGGAATTTCACCATGCCGGGCACTGGGGTGTTTAGATCTGATGATGGCGGCGAGACGTGGCAGAATATGGGGCTTCCGGATTCTTACCATATAGGGGAAATTGCTGTTCATCCCAAAAATCCTGAAATTGTCTTTGTGGCAGTTCAGGGCCATTTCTGGTCCACCAACAGAAACCGAGGTCTTTATAGAACTGGGGATGGCGGGAAGACTTGGGAACACGTTCTTTATGTTAACGAGCGGACAGGAGCTAACGATGTTGTCGTCTCTCCCTCTAACCCGGATGTTGTCTATGTATCTATGTGGGAAAACTATCCTGGCATATCCGGGAAAGAGAGTGGTGTTTATAAGAGCACAGATGGAGGGAAAACATGGGAGAGGTTGGGAGGTGGTCTTCCTGATGGGCCAAAAACAGGACGGGTTGGCTTAGCTGTTTCCTGGTCCAATCCGGATAAGGTATATGCCCTGGTCGATAACCTGAACAAAAAAAGTGACCTTGCCGCCGAAGTTTACCTTACCCTGGATGGAGGAAAAACCTGGGAAAGAACCCACAAGGATGACCTCTACATCTTTCCTGATATCGGCTGGTATTTTGCCGACTGCTATGTGAATCCTCAGGACGATGAAGAGGTTTTTGCGCTTGGTGTTAGGGCTGCCCACAGTGAGGACGGCGGCAGGACTTTTAAATTAATTGGTGGAGATGTGTTCCATTTTTTTCCCAACCCGTCTGAAGTCCTCCACCTTGACTACTGCGAGATGTGGATAAATCCTGAAAATCCAAACCATCTGGCACTTGGCAATGATGGGGGCTTTTACGTCAGCTATGATAAGGGAAAATCCTGGATGCATTACAACAATATCCCTGCTGGAGAGTTTTACGATATTTCAGTCGATAATCAAGATCCCTATTATGTGTATGGCGGAGTTCAAGATGATTCATCTGTGTATGGCCCTACAAAGGAATGGAATCCCAAATACGCAGATGGATGGCAGTATGTCTGGCTCGATGCTTGGGCAGGAGGAGATGGGTGTTACACGATGGCAGATCCGATAGACCCGAACATTGTCTATTTCTCAAGTCAGAGAGGAGGGATAAGGAGAAAAGACATGCGGGCAGACCGGTCTGTGTGGATACGGCCTAGGCTGCCAAAGGGTCATTCTGGTGCGCTGGCTTACAATTTTGTTGCCCCATACATTATCTCTTCCCATAATCCTTTAATCCTATATCATGCAGGTAACTATGTTTTTAAAAGCCTAAATAGAGGGGATTCCTGGAAGCTGATAAGCCCAGACCTATCCCTATCAGCACACAAGGAGAAGAAATCTGAAGCCATCGGTGCCATTGCTGAGTCTCCTTTAGAGCCGGGAGTTCTGTTTGCAGGAACTGATAGAGGAGCTTTCTGGGTAACCCATAATGATGGCATAGATTGGGAAGAATACTCCGAAGGGCTCTCGAACGGATATATTCGGAGCATATGCCCATCGAATTTCAGTAAGTCGCGTGTTTATGTATCTGTGACAGGTATCAATTATGATGACCTCACAAATCACTTATACGTCTCTGAAGATTACGGGAAAACCTGGACATCTATCGTCTCTAACCTTCCTGATGAAGTCGCCTATGTTATCCTTGAAGATCCAGTGAATCAGAATATTCTGTATGCAGGCCTGTACAGAGGAGTTTACATCTCTGTGGACCGGGGAAAAAGGTGGTCTTTGCTGGGTCCTGAGCTGGCGGCCATGAGTATTTCTGATTTGGTCATCCAGGAGAAAACGATGGACCTTGTAGCTGGAACACACGGGCGAGGAATATACAAAATAAATATCCGGCCGATTCAAAAGGCGTTTGAAAAGGGGACTCCCCAAAACAACATTCTTTTTGAGACACCTGTCGCCCGTCGGCCCTGGATTAACGACACTCATAGAGAACCAAAGTACAGCACCGTAGAAAAGGTCCCGATTACTTTTCTTCTTATTAAAGAAGCTGAGGTCGAGATTCGAGTGAATGACGAAAAAGGCAAAACAGTCTGGTCCAGGACATTAAAGGGCAAGCAGGGTTTCAATCAATTCAGATGGAACCTTATCACCAAGACAGTTGATAGCCCACGACCCTATTTCATTCATTATGCCAATTTCGCCGCTCCAGGGATGTACGAGATTCAGGTCGTTGGAGAAGGAATCAACTTGAAGGGAGAAATGACTATAACAGAACGCAAATCACCCTTGTACTAATTTGAGGATTGGTTACTAAGTTACTTAATTCCTGTTTTTATTTTCGGTATTTGTGCTTTGAGGTGAGGACTTTTTTAAAGGCATTTACTGCCCCTGGGTGGAATTGTTTCCCAGATCCTTTTTCTAATTCCTCGAACGCTTGCCANNCATAAGCATCAGCAACAGCTATTATAGCGGCTCCCAGGGAAACTTCCTTGCCGCCGCGCTCTTCCTCCTTGGAAGGAGGTTTCTCGGCTTCAAAAAAGTATTTATGATGAGCTGAGACAATAGTAACCGCCTCTTTTAAGACTCCTCCTACCAGAGATAGAATTCTTGCTCCTTTTTCTGTATGGGAATCCATAAGTTCTTTTTCGTCTTCAGTGAGAGAGGCTGCTTTGTGAATGACGTCGAGACTTATTTCAATTTTTCCTATGTCGTGGAGCAGCGCTGCTGCTCTTATATTTTCTACCTCTAAGGGCGATAATCCCATAGCGCGAGCTATTTCTGCTGATAAATGTGCGACTCTCACCGAATGTCCTTGAGTATATTTGTCTGCGGATTCAAGGTACTTTGACAGTATCTCTAAAATTCCCATATATGCAGCCCTTAGATCGTTTATTTTTCTTTCTTTTTCTTCGTACAAGTATCCTATGACAGCACTTGTTAAGATTAGGAAGGAACCCCAGGCAACTAGGCTCACAATTATGTAGGTTTTGTTCGTTCCCTCAGTGAAAAAGGAAGAAGGAAAAAGCAGTAAAAAAAGGGCTACTATCAGAATGCAGAAAACAGCAGTGAGAACAGCCATTCTCCTGCCCAGGAAATAGCCGGCTGCGATTATAGGGAGATAAAAAAAGTTCAAGAAGCCGATTTTATAAGGAGTAAAATAATTAATGAGCACAATGCCAAGTAAGACGGAGGCTACGATAATCTTTTCGAAATGCTTAAAGAATACTTCTCTTATTTTTTCCAACTTCGGCCTCTTTTAATGAGAATGATATTTTAGCTCATTCTCTCTATAAATAGTTGATAAAAATCTTTGAGTCAAGTCGTTGATGCCTGAATTTCTCTTTTTAAGCAACCACAAACCTGACCACAGGTT
>JABAOH010026846.1_pt1 | contig 24019 bp, 25 predicted proteins | sample 7062181 | NCBI WGS metagenome assembly JABAOH01 (sample SAMN14538630, study PRJNA623070) | marine sediment metagenome | biome: marine biome [ENVO:00000428]; feature: marine pelagic biome [ENVO:01000023]; material: deep marine sediment [ENVO:00002113]; isolation source: pool of 5 deep marine... | reverse complement strand
TAAAGACACAGGCCAGATACTCTACCGTTCAGAGATGGGAGACATCGACGAGATCGGTGATGAGGACCTTGATTGGGATACGTATATAGAGATCCCCCACAAGAACGACTTGGACTTAGGTCAACGACTCGTCTTCGAGTTTATCGAGACGCACTTGCCCGATGAGTATCACCGCGTGCAGCAGATCTTCCGGAGACGGGGAGCGTATGGACGGTTCAAAGATTTTCTGGAATCAAGGGGACTGTTGGAGAGTTGGTACGCTTTCGAGAGTCAGTGCGAGGAACAGGTGCTCCGGCAGTGGTGCGAAGAGAACGAGATAGAATTGGGGAGGGATGAGGGACATCCTTAAAATTATAAGTTACTTCGAGCTTGATGATGGCATGCCTAAAGGTGTGTTATATTGTACTCTTGCGGCCTGAAGGTGGTATGAAAAAACTATATGGACTATAGTTAGCCTCGGGTAAGGAGGAAGCGACATGCTGCAGAATATTTCCGGCTTCGTTGTCTTGTTCATAATCTCCATCGGGATTTCGCTCATAGTTTATGTGCTGGCTCGGAAGAGCCTACGCGATTTGTTGGACGAAGTGGTCAAACTGCCATCAGGGACGACTTTCTACATGCGCCTATTCTTGATTGGTCTCGTCTTTATCGCCCTTTCATCAGCGCTCGATAAAGAGTTTGCTCTGAAAGGGGATGCGGCGTTCATGGAGTATGTGTGGAAGGTCGCTGATGGCCTTTCTGATGTATTCGGATATACATGTCTTTATATTTTAGGTTATCTCACTTTAGTAACGATTGTTGTTGTCGTCTTAAGGCGCAGACATGACAAATGAACAATATCTTTTAGTTTCTTACTTCACCGTAGGATTGCTCTCACTGGGGTTCGCCTTGGCAGTATATCTGTGGCTTCGCCGTAGCTTCATAGCGGTAACGCAAGCTGTTGGCGGCAAGTTGTCCATCATTCTTCGAAGGCTATTCTTTATAGGTATCATTTTTCCGGCCTTGGTTGGATTCTTCTCAGTCAGCTTCCGTAGCTGTTTGAAAACGACCTACCCTCAGATTATTGCTGACAGGTCTTACTTGGTTGCAAAGAATCAAGAACAGTTTTCTACATCCTTATCTCATATAGTTGTCGCGCTCTTACTGTGGGGCCTTATCATCCTTGGAGCCTTTATTATCAACAAAAACCACGAGATCACTGAGAGGGACTAACAAACAAAAAGAAGAAGGGACGTTGTTGAAAACTGTTACTTTTCCCTCTGTGATTTAGGCTTTTGAATTGCTTTGACACTGGACAAGCGAAGAGCCCCCTGCCCGAAGCGTCGAAGATGCGGCGGGCGGGGGCTCTCTTGCTATTTCCCTTCAAAAGCTTTCACATATTCCCCGTAGCCCTCTTTTTCCAGATCCTCCTTGGGAATGAATCGCAACGCAGCTGAATTGATACAGTACCGAAGTCCTGCTGGTGGCGGGCCGTCGGAGAAGACATGGCCCAGATGGGAGTCGGCATGTCGACTCCTCACCTCGATAGGCCTCATAAAGAAGCTCCTGTCCTCCCTTTCAACAATATTGTCCGGCTCCAGGGGCTTGGTGAAGCTTGGCCATCCGGTTCCGGAACGAAACTTGTCCAGGGAGCTGAACAAGGGTTCCCCGGAAACAACGTCAACGTAAATACCTTCCCTTTTGTTATCCCAGCACTGGTTCTGAAAGGCCGGCTCGGTGCCGTCTTTCTGGGTTACTTCATACTGCCAGCGTGACAGGGTCTTTCTCAGGGTGGCGTCGTCCGGCTTTGTATAAACCCTCTTTTCCTTAGGCATTAAAAAAGAGGGACGTTGTTNNGGGACGTTGTTTAAAACTATTACTTTTCTCTCTGTGATTCTAGCTTCTGAATGCCCTTGATATTGAACAAAAGAAGATCTCCCACCCTTCGCATCTTCTGGGATGAGGGACCTCCATGAAATTATAAGTTTCTGATAGGCATGGGGGGCTAGACCTGACATTGAATAAACGATCCTGGGTTAACCACTCAACGCAGCAAGCCATTCGATTCGCTGACGCTCGCCCAGGGACGCTGATCTCGAGCGTGTTGTGGCTGAAGCATCCTCTTCAATTATGAGTTTACAAATTTCGTGACAATGCTATACTTTTTTGGGGTGGGCGGTGACCACGGGTCCAAGTACCGGGATAGATGTCACTGCCCCGGGGCGTCAGGACATGTTCCTTGGGAACCATAATCCTGTTTTCAGGAGCGCCGACATCAGTGTGGCACCGCCTGCCCTTGCATTGTAATCTTGAAGCCTCCTTTTGACGGACTCCGGTCCACCTTTCTGCTACCTCTCCAAAGCTGAACGGAAACTAAGGATGGACGGGATTCGTAAAAGCGTTCTCGGAACACATAACCCGTCAATGCAGCTGACCCTTCGACTCGCTGCACTCGCTCAAGGCTATCATTCTGGGTCAATGAAAAGATCATGGCACTACCCGAGTTAACAAAGAGGCAAATCGAGAAAACGCTGGCGGCTTATTGTAAGGCGAAGGTCCCGGCCAACCTTAAGCACAAGGTTAGGGTGGGTTTCAAGCTCCGCGGCAATAAGGTCACGCTCTATGAAGAACGCCCAGCTTTCGGCAAGCCCAATATCTGGGTGGACATAGTTTTGGCGCAGTTTCGGTTCAACTCAGAATCGAGAGAATGGACCCTGTATTGTGCGGATCGAAATTCGAAATGGCACCTCTATTATGAGGCCGAGCCAAGCAAGAATTTTGAGGAACTTCTCAAACAGGTCGATGAAGACCCGACCGGAATATTTTGGGGTTAAGGTATTGACGTATAACAAAATGCGAATGGGCTCAGTCTTTTTGCAAAAATAGAAAGAGGTAGAAAGAGGGACGTTGTTGAAAACTGTTACTTTTCCCTCTTTGATTGCGGCTTCTGAATCCCTTTGACATTGGACAAGCGAAGAGCCCCTGCCCGAAGCTTCGAAGATGCGGAGGACAGGGGCTCTCTTACTATTTCCCCTCAAAAAGCTTTCCATATTCCCCGTAGCCCTCTTTTTCCAAATCCTCCTTGGGAATGAATCGCAACGCAGCTGAATTGATACAATAACGAATTCCTGCTGGTGGCGGACCGTCGGGGAAGACATGGCCCAGATGGGAGTCGGCATGTCGGCTCCTCACCTCGATACGCCTCATAAAGAAGCTCCTGTCCTCCCTTTCAACAATATTGTCTGGCTCCAGGGGCTTGGTGAAGCTTGGCCATCCGGTTCCGGAACGAAACTTGTCCTGGGAGCTGAACAAGGGTTCCCCGGAAACAATGTCAACGTAAATCCCTTCACTTTTGTTATCCCAGTACTGGTTCTGAAAAGCCGGCTCGGTGCCGTCTTTCTGGGTTACTTCATACTGCCAGCGTGACAGGGTCTTTCTCAGGGTGGCGTCGTCCGGCTTTGTATAAACCCTCTTTTTTTTCGGCATTGCGCTTTTTACTTCCTTTCCCCACACCCTCTTCAGGAATTGGTCGCGGCCAGACCCGTTTCTGTAGTATTTGTATCTTAGCGAATGCCTCTTATAGTAATCCTGGTGATACTCCTCTGCTTCATAGAACTTGTTGAAGGGTAAGATCTCCGTGACAATGGGTTTGTCGAACCGCCCGGATTTGCTCAGCGCTTCTTTCGATTCTTCCGCCAGGCGTTTCTGCGCCTCATCGTGATAGAATATGGCGCTGCGATATTGGGGCCCGCGATCGACAAACTGTCCCCCGGAGTCCGTTGGATCGATAGTTCTCCAGAAGAAATCGACCAACTCTTGATACGTTATTTTTGAGGGATCATAATAGACTTGGGCCGCCTCCAGGTGCCCTGTCTTGCCAGATGATACCTCCTTATAAGACGGATTTTCTTCATGACCGCCCGTGTAGCCCGATACCGCCTTTAGGACGCCGGGCACTTTTTCGAAATCGGCCTCCGTACACCAGAAACAACCCCCCGCAAATGTGGCGATGCGTGTCATCGCCTTCCCTTCAGCCATGGTTTTCCCCTCCTCCTTCTGCATGGCACGGGCCTGTCCTGGTCCTGTCATTACGGACAATATGAAAATAAGGAGCATGAGTAAGATTTTCATTTTTACCTCCGTAAATTAGTGTCTTGTTTGGGTTATGTGCACAACGGAATTCCTTTTTTATTTAAGAATAACGGGAGGATATTAAGGCTGCATAAAGAAAGGGTAAAGATTTTGTAAAGATTAAGGCGAAGGTGTAGAGCTCTTCGCGGGAAGGGTGAACCAGAGCCTTACCTCTCCCGGGGAAACTTCGGCCCCGACCTTTCCGTCATGGGCTTCGACCAACTCCTTCACGATGGCGAGGCCGATGCCCGCCCCTCCATGTTTACGTGAGCGCGACTTTTCACCCCGGTAAAACCGTTCAAAGATATAGGGAAGATCTTTTTCGGCTATTTCGCCACCGGTATTGGCAAAAACCACCTTGATTTCTCCCGGCATCCGTTCCGCCGAGATCCCAACTGTGCCACCCGGCAGGGTATACTGCAAAGCGTTCTGGAGGAGGTTTCCGATTACCTGTGAAAGTTTATCGGAATCTGCCTTTACTTGATCGGCCCCGTTATTGAAATGTGTTTCCACCCTGATCTTCTTTTCGTTAAATTGGGCTCGAAGCGAATCCATGATGTGCCCGATCAAGCCGGAGAGGCGCACGTCCGTTATATGAAGGGTATCCTTGGCGGCATCCGCTTTGGCCAAGCGAAGGATGTCCTCTACCAAATGAACCAAACGCAATGTCTCCTCCTGGAGCAACTCAAAGGTTTCCGAGGAGGGGGTCACAACTCCATCCGTCAAGGCTTCGAGATACCCCTTGATGTTGGTCAGGGGCGTCCTGAGCTCATGGGCCACATCGATCATCATCGTCTTCCGAAGTTGCTCGATCTTCTGAAGGCCTTCGGCCATGCGGTTGAAAGCCGTTGCCAGCTCTCCGACTTCATCTCCGGACGTAATGGGGACTTTATCCGAGTAGTCCCCCGATGCGATCTTCCGGGTAATGTCAGTCATTCGGGTAAGTGGGCCCAATACCCTTTTCATGAGCAAGAAGCTGAGGGTCAAGGCCAGAACGAGGGCGCCGATGCTCGCCCAAATGAGATACCGATGGGCGGCATCGAGGAACATTTGATGAGTCTCCGTGGGCGAGATATTGTATTTTTTCATCAGAACCATGAAATAGTCTGCCGCGAGGTAGTCAATGACCAGCCACACAAGGATGATCACAAAGCCGATCGTGAGGATATTGATCCCAAGGAGCTTCCACAGGAGGCTTTTCTTTGTCACCGTTAGCCACTCCTCATCATTCCGCCTCGACGTCGGCAAATTGATACCCGATCCCTCTGACCGTCAGGATGAATCGGGGACGCGATGGATCTCTCTCAATCTTGTGCCTGAGCTTTCCAACGTGGACATCTATGACTCGGTCAATCACCACTGCTTCACCCCGTGGATAGAGATATCTCACGAGCTCATCGCGCGTGAAGACCTTCCCTGGAGCGGCCATGAGGGCCTCAAGGAGTTTATACTCGTGAGACGTAACCACGACTGGACGTCCGCTCACGCTCACCTTACGTTTTTCCTGATCCAAGACGAGATCTCCATGAGCCAGAACGTTCTCCTCTTTGGCTGATTCCAAGCATCCTCTCCTGAGGATGGCTTTCACGCGTGCTACAAGCTCCCGAGGGCTGAATGGCTTCACGACATAATCATCCGCTCCCAGTGTTAACCCCGAGACCCGGTCGATTTCTTCCCCCCGGGCAGTAAGCATGAGGATGGGAACGTCGGAGGAACGCCTGATTTGTCTGCACACTTCCCACCCGTCTACCAGGGGGAGCATCAGATCGAGGATGACGAAGATGGGTTTGTGTTGCTCTGTAAGTTCGATGGCCTCCTGGCCATCATAAGCGATGACCGTTTGGAATCCTTCCCGCTCGAGATAGAGCGCTACCAGGGATGCGGTCTTCTTATTGTCTTCCACAATCAAAATGGGACCCGAGGTACCAGCTAAAACCATTGTCCTTTCTCCCTTTCCAAGTACTCCTGTGAAAGGAGGCCGCAGATTGTTCGGAAAACTTACCATCCCTCCATATTCTCGTTCTGAATCTTTGCCTATAAAAGATACCTTATGAGACCGCGTGTGTCGATACGGCCAGCCATCGCCCGGCCCCCAGGCCTGCACTTTTGAGAATAAGAGGGACGGTTGTTCTAGCTCACATCACGGCGAAATTCTTAACTCTCTTGTCCCACGTACGTTTAATGTGAGCTCGACACGTTTCGGGTAAATGGAGGGTTTTAAGGAACCCTTTTTTTGAATGAATATGGTGGATGTGAACGTCGTGATGTGTCAGTCTATCAGGAGACCCTTTTCCCTTTATCTTCCCAATATTTATCCCGCAGGCCCTTCTTATAAATTTTGCCGGAACCCGTCTTGGGGAGCTCATCGATGAAGTCCACCGATTTGGGGGCCTTGTAGTGGGCGATATTTTCCCTGCAGAAGGTGATGATCTCCTCCTCGGTGGCCTTCTGGCCCTCCTTTAAGACCACGACGGCCTTTACCGCCTCGCCCCATTTTTCATCGGGCACTCCGACCACCGCCGCCTCCAGGATCGCTGGATGCATGTAGAGGACATTCTCCACCTCGGTGGAATAGACGTTCTCGCCGCCGGTGACGATCATGTCTTTCTTGCGGTCGACGATATTGACATATCCCTCCGTATCTATCACGGCGAGATCCCCCGTATAGAGCCACCCATCCTTGATAGCCTTTTCCGTTTCCTCGGGAAGACCCCAATACCCCTGGGTGACGGCGTCCCCCTTTACAACGATCTCCCCCACCTCTTTCCCGTCGTGTTTCACCTCTTCGCCCTTTTCGTCGGCAACCTTAAGGCTAATACCCATAACGGCTCGGCCGGTTGCAGCCTTGTACTTGAACTGCTCCTCCTCGGGCAATTGCTTGAGGTGGCCCTTTAAGATGGACATGGTCAAATAAGGGCTGGTCTCGGTCATGCCATAGGTCTGAATGTAATCGCACTTGAAGGTCTCCATGATTTTTCGAACGACCTCCGGGGCGATGGGGGCACCGCCGCTGAGGATGGCCCTCAAGCTGGAGAGGTCGTATTTGTCTACCTCCGGGTAATTGACGAGCATATTGAGCATCATCGGGATCATATTGCTTATGGTAACCCTCTCCCTCTGGATGGTCTCCAGCACTTCCGTAGGGTTGAACTCCTTGACGAAGGTATGGGTTGCCCCTACCCACGTGATGGCCCATGTGGCCCAGGCGTCGGCTAGATGGAACATGGGAGCGGCGTGGATCCAGACATCCTCGTCGGTCAGGTGGAGTTCGGCAATGGTGCTCAGGGCGTGGGTGTATACATTTCGGTGGGAGAGCATCACCCCCTTCTGCCTGCCCGTTGTTCCACTGGTATAGTAGAGCTGAATCACCCCTTCTTCCTTGATGGATACGCCCGAAGGGGGAAAAGGCGACGCCGAGTCACAGAGGTCTTCGTATCCACTTCCCTCAAGGCCTTCTGTGGGTTCCCCAGAGGTCCAGATGACCTCCTTGAGGTGGGGGACCTGGGGGAAGGTTTTCTTAACCTGGTCGACGAAATGGCCCTCGGCTATCAGGGCCTTAGCCCCATTATCATTGAGAATGAAGGCAAACTCCCTCGGGGAAAGGCGGTAGTTGAGGGGACAGAGAACGATGCCGACCTGCATGGTTGCGAAATAGGCTTCCAGATACTGGTGGCAATTCCGATGGAGGATCGCCACCGTATCGCCTCTCCTCAACCCGAGATCCTGGAGAGCGTTGGAGAATCGATCAACCCTTTCGCCGAATTGAGAATAGGTAAATCTCCTGTCCCCGCAAATGACCCCATACTTCTCGGGGTAGAACGCCCTTGCCTTCTCCATCATCTCGGTGACGAGCATGGGTTATCCTCCTGTTCCCCGCTAGCGATCTCCTATTCCGGCTTCCGCAGAGCTCTATTCAGAGCCCGTCGAAACCGCGAGGGGACCTTAAAACCCAGCGCCTCTGCCTTATCAGCATGCTCTGCAGCCAATTCGTAATGGCCCGTGGCATAGTAGCACACGGCCAGCCCATAGTGGGGTCCGGCATAGCCGGGATCCAGCTCGATGGCTTTGTAAAAGGAAGCGAAGGCCTCCTCGTAATTTCCCTTTTTTCCCAAGGCGTTGCCGAGGTTATAGTAGGCGGTGGCATTTCGGGGATCCAATTCGATGGCCTTCTTGGAGGCCGACACGGATTGGCCGATGGTTCCCTTTTCACCGTAAGCTGCCCCCAGACTCGTATAAGCCGCGGTGTACTCTGGGCGCATGGCGATGGCAGTTTCGAATTCGACGATGGCCTCATCGATCTTTCCCCTGCGCGCCAAGACCTCCCCACGGGCGAAGTGATCCTCCGCGGTCCTGGGTGGAGGCACAGCGGCGCAGGCGACAAAGAGGATGATAATTGATACAATGGAAGATCTGAAGATCCTTCGTGGCCCAGTTTCCCTCATCTGGCAATCCCTCTGCTTACCGTGTAAATTATCCCATCGATTTCATCTGCTGAGTGTTTATATAGCCCCGGGTGTCATCTGTCAAGAAAGAGCTGGGAGCCGCACAGGAGAACGAGCCCGATTGGATCGGGCAGAGTGAACGGAAATTCTTGCTGATCAGTCCTTTTTAGGATAAGAGATTGAATATGGACGTCTTTTCAATCTACGCAGATGTATGGAATCGCATCGATTGGGCCCTCTTTTCGCTCGCGGCAGTCCTCTTTTTTTCCGGGGTCTTCTTCGCCCCCATTGTGGTAAAAAAAGAGGTGGGGTTGCTGCTGTGGTATCCCCTTTGGATATGGGGCCTCATTAAACGCCATATCGATCTCGGCGCGCCCTTTTTTAGGCTGTGGGCACTCATCTTCTCCCTCAACTCCCTCTCCCTTTTGTGCAACGTGGTATCGGGGTTTTTCATTATCCTTCCTTTCCTGTTTGCCTTTCTTCTCGGGATTCACATCGCCATCATTTCGCTGAAGGAGATAGGGAAATTGAAGCTTGTCTTCCTTATCCTGAACCCGGTTTCCCTTTTCGAGCTTCCCGCAGCCTGGATGAGCCTTGCCCTTGGCATGGGATTTGGAAGGGATTTGTACCTGAGTGAATACACCAACGTGCTTCCCCTATTTGACCGGAATCTCATGGGATATTTCTTCTTGGTGCTCCCCCTGTTGGCCATTGCCGGAATCATCGAGGTTTCATTAATCAAGGCCTTGGGAAGAGGGACGATTATCGATTCGGGATTCAAACGGGAAAAAGGGGAGGGACAAAATGGCGGAAGTTATGATAAACTGTAGGGAATCAACCCTTCCATAGTACGGAGGGCATTATGGCGGGAAAGATCATCTTCAGGGGGGAATCGGATTTGCCGTTAACCCCCATCTCTTCCGGCGATATGAGCTGGAACAGGACGGGGACGTGGAGGTATATCAGGCCCAAATACGAGGACAAAACGCCACCGTGCAACGCCGCCTGCCCAGCGGGAGTTGATATTCCGGTGTTCATCGGATTGGTAGCAGAGGAAAAATACCAAGAGGCTTGGAATGTAATCAGGGAGGAGAACCCTTTCCCAGGGGTCTGTGGACGGGTTTGCTTTCATCCCTGTGAGTCTCTCTGTAATAGAATGCATTACGATGAGACTTTGGCCATCAACGCCCTGGAACGATTTGTGGCGGATCGAGCTCTGGATGTGGAACCACAAGTTCCCGTAAGAGGGACACGAACGGAGAAAGTAGCCATTGTGGGGTCAGGACCCTCGGGGCTCAGCTGTGCCTACCACCTGACCAGAATGGGGTATCAGGTGGCCGCCTTCGAGGCCCTTTCCGAGCCAGGGGGAATCCTCAGGATGGGCATCCCCTCATACCGTCTCCCCAAGGATATCTTGGATAAAGAGATAGCGGATATCCAGGCATATGGGGTGGAGATAAAGACCAATACCCGATTGGGAGGGAATCTCTCCTTTGAGGACCTGGAGGAATACGAGGCCATATTTCTCGCAACTGGGGCTCACATCAGTCGGACGCTGAATATCCCGGGAGAGGATTTGGAGGGGGTGGTCTCAGGCCTGGATCTCCTCAGTGATATCAATCTCGGGAAGGAGGTTCGGATCGGGGGAAGGGTAGCGGTGATCGGAGGGGGAAATACGGCCGTGGATGTGGCGAGAGCGGTTCTCCGGCTGGGGGGAAATCCCATTATCCTCTATCGGAGATCGAGAGATGAGATGCCCGCCTTCGATGAAGAGGTTTCGGAAACGTTGGAGGAGGGGATTGAAATACGCTACCTCACCGGACCAACCGAGATCATCGGGCGAAAGGGGCGAGTAATTGAGCTGAAATGCACTGAGATGAAGCTGGGAAAGGAGGATGAGACGGGGAGGAGAAGGCCCATCCCCATCCCCGATTCCCATTTCACGATCCCCGTGGATGCCGTCATCGCCGCCATCGGCGAGGAACCCGATCTGACGTTTCTTCCAAAGGATATGCGAGTCGAGAACAAAATGGTTGCTGCGGATAATGGCGCTCGGACGAGCAGAGAGGGGGTCTTTGCCGGCGGGGATATGGCCCACCTCCATCGGACCGTAGCCCACGCCATTGGGTTTGGAAAGCGTGCCGCCATCTCCATCGATTGTTTGATCGGAAAGAGGGATGTGAACACCGTCCTTCAGGGGATTGGGGTGGGGGAGGACGGGACCCTCTCTATCGCCAAATACCTCAGCGAAGTAGCCCGAAGGCGTAATGACCACGTGGTGACCTTTGAGGAGCTCAATGTGGCCTATTTCGAGCACGAGGAGAGAAACGAGAGGGCCAAATTAGCAGTTCCCGAAAGGGTGCGGGATTTCAGGGAAGTCAGCGCAGGGCTGACCGAACAGGAGGCCTTGAAGGAGGCCGATCGGTGTTTCAGTTGCGGTCTGTGTAACGAATGCGAGAATTGCTATATCTTCTGCCCGGACCTATCGGTCATTATAGACAGCGGGGCGGTGAAATATCGGATCAATTACGACTTCTGTAAGGGATGTGGCATCTGTATCGCCGAATGCCCCCGTAATGCCTTATCCGTGGAAAAGGAGGCCAGATGAAACGGGTCATAAGCGGGAATAAGGCGGTAGCCTATGGGGTGATGCTTTCGCAGGTGAAGGTCATCTCGGCATACCCGATAACCCCCCAAACGACCATAGTAGAGGAATTATCCCGATTCTGTGCCGAGGGGGAGATGCAGGCCAAATTCATCAAGGTAGAATCGGAACACTCAGCCATGGCCAGCATCATCGCCTCTTGCCTGGCGGGATCAAGGTCTTTCACGGCCACCTCCTCTCAAGGCCTGGCCCTCATGCACGAGATGCTCCACTGGGCCGCAGGGGGTAGGCTCCCCTTGGTGTTGGTCAACGTGAACCGGGCACTGGGGCCGGGGTGGAATATATGGACCGACCAAGGCGACAGTCTCTCCCAGAGGGATACGGGATGGATTCAGCTCTATTGCGAGGACAGTCAAGAAGTACTGGATACCATTATCCAGGCCTTTAAGATCGCGGAAACGGTTTGTCTACCCGTAATGGTGGTGCTGGATGCCTTCTTTCTCTCTCATACCTCCGAGATTGTCGAAATCCCCCCGCGTGAAGAGGTAGACCAGTTCCTTCCCCCGTTTGAGCCGAAATTCCGTGTGAATCTTGAGGATCCCCAGGCCTATTATGGGATGTGTTCCCCGGATTACTTTATGGAATTTCGTTACAAGATGCAGAGGGCCATGGAGGAGACCATAGAGGTGGCAAAGAGCGTGGAGGAGGAATTCGCTCGTCAATTCGGGAGGAGGTATGGGCTCGTCGAGCCTTACCGGTGTGAGGATGCCGAGGTGGTCATGGTGACCTCGGGGACGATAACGAGTACGTCAAGGATGGTCATAGATCGGTTACGGGAGGATGGGATTAAGGTCGGATTATTAAAGGTGAAGATGTTTAGGCCTTTTCCCATGGAGGAGATCAAGCGGGCACTGAAAGGGGTTGAAAAGGTCGGCGTGATCGATCGAAACATCTCCTTTGGCCACGGGGGCATATTTGCCCAGGAGATTCGTTCGACTTTCTGCAGTGTGGACGGAAGACCCACGGTCTTCGGGTTCATTATGGGATTGGGGGGCAGGGATGTGACCCCTGAAACCATCGAGGAAGCAATCCGCGTTACAATGGACAACGCTCGTCCGAAGCAGGAGATCCTCTGGATCGGGTTAAAGGGATGAATGTTGAGGGGAGACTATCATGAAGATCCGTATACCGAGGGATGAATACGTGGATTCCGGACACCTGGCCTGTTCCGGGTGTGGATCACCCTTGGGGCTTCGATTAGCCCTGAAGGCCTTGGGGGAAAAGACCATCATCGTGATCCCGGCCTCCTGTATGTCCATCATTGTCGGTCCGTTTCCCTACACTGCTGTCAAAGTCCCTATTGTCCATGTGGCTTTTGAAACGGCTGCGTGTTCGGCCTCCGGGGTTCGGGCATCCCTGGATATCCAGGGAGATGAAGAGACTACGGTGCTCGCATGGGCGGGAGATGGTGGTACCTTTGACATCGGACTTCAGGCGTTATCCGGTGCGGCGGAGCGAAACGACGATTTCATCTACATCTGCAGTGACAACGAGGCTTACATGAACACCGGGATTCAACGGAGTTCGGCAACGCCCTATTTGGCCTGGACCACAACGACCCCTGTCGGCAGTCTGAAGGAGCGTCCGAAGAAGGATATAATGGCCATCATGGCCGACCACGATATTCCCTATGCCGCCACGGCTTGTGTCGCTTACCCGGAGGACCTTATTCGAAAGCTCGAGAAGGCCAAGGGTATGAAGGGCACGAGGTTTATTCATCTCCTCTGTCCCTGCCCGCCTGGGTGGCGGATTGCCTCCGATGAATCGATCAAGGTGGCGAGGTTGGCCGTAGAGGCAAAAGTCTTTCCACTCTACGAGATCGAACACGGTGAGATATATACGCTCACCTATAAACCGAAGGAGATTCCCGTTGAAGCGTATCTGAGTCAACAGGGTAGGTTCAGGCATCTCACGGAGGAAGCGATGGCGGCAATTCAGGAAAACGTAGACCACCAGTGGAATCGCCTTTTGGAGAAGTGTGAGGTTGGAGCGAGTTGAGTGGATGGAATCGACCCGGAGAATGGGAGAGGGCGATGAGGGATGTGACTAAATTGGCGAGGAAGGGAATTTTGGATCTGAAACCGTATGTTTCAGGTAAGCCCGTTGAGGAGGTACAGAGGGAGCTGGGACTGAAGGAGTTGGTCAAACTGGCTTCCAACGAGAATTCCACCGGCCCTTCCCCCGAGGCCTTACGGGCCATCGAGGAAGAACTGGGCAACACCTTTCGATACCCCGATCCTCCATGTACCTCGTTGAAGAGCGCACTTGCCGAGAGGCTGGGAATAAGAGAGGAAATGGTAATCCTGGCAAATGGATGCGACAATATCATTCATTTGATCGCGGCGGCCTTCATAAACGAGGGCGATGAAGTGATCATGGCTGAGCCAACGTTTCCCATCTATGAGAACGTCACCCGCATCATGGGGGGAAAGCCCGTACCCGTTCAACTGAGGGACTTTACACACGATCTGGAGGAGATGGCCCACCGAATCGGTCCAAAGACGAAGCTGGTCTTTATCTGCAATCCCAATAATCCCACGGGAACTCTCGTTCCCGAAGAAGTGTTGCATCGTTTTTTGAGCGGTCTTCCGGGCCACATCATCATTATTCTGGACGAGGCTTATTTCGAGTATGTATCGGAGGCAGACTATCCGGCTGGCATCTCTCTTCTCAGAGACGATCTCAATATGATCGCCTTGAGGACCTTCTCGAAAATTTATGGTTTGGCGGGATTGCGCGTAGGGTTTGCCGTGGCCCATGGAGATCTCATCAGTGTCATTGAACGGGTTCGGGAGCCATTTCCCGTCAACCGGCTCGCTCAAGCCGCCGCATTGGCCGCGCTGGGGGATGAGAAACACGTGAAGGAGGTCTTACTGGCAAACGAGGAGGGGAAGGCCTTTTTATACGGCGAATTCGAACGATTGGGGATCGATTATGTACCCACCCAGGCCAATTTCATCTTCGTCGATTTCAAGAGAGACTCCCAGGAGATTTACCACGCCTTGCTGCGGGAGGGCATGATTATCAGACCGGGCTCCATATGGGATTATCCCACATCCGCCAGAATTACCATCGGGACCATGGATGAAAACCGGAGATTCATCGAGAAGCTGGAGGGGGTCTTACGGAGAACATGAGCGCGAGGAAATCCTGACCGCCGAGCTCCTCTGGCATTCATTGTCTGAGTTTCAGACGTAGGCCATCGCCCAATCGTATGCCGGGTGGTCTCCTCTTCAGGATAAGACTGGACGATTCCCTTGAGCGGCTTCGTATGGTGCCCTTACGGGAGTTCCCAATCATATGTCCTGCCTCGCGCACAACTGATTGAGCTTCATTTTCCCCCATTGTATAACACCACATTTCCATACCTTCGAAGGGTTTCCATAAAAATCGCTGAGCCTCATTAGGCCGATGAATGTCGCGGAAATCCTTCGTTTTCAGGTCAATTTCGGGATATAATTTAATTGTGGGGCGATAATTTCTTGACAAAGGGGTTATCTTCTTTTATGTAAAAGACGCCTCACCTCACAATAGATTGCCCCACACGTTTTCAAATTTTCAGGGTCTAACAAGAGACATGGCTGAACTTTTTCTCCTCATCATCGGCGTTATGCTCGTAAACAATTTCGTTTTAACCCGCTTTTTGGGTATTTGTCCCTTCTTGGGGGTGTCGAGGAGAACCGAGACCGCCCTGGGCATGGGGATGGCCGTGATTTTCGTGATGACCGTAGCTTCGGTCGTTACATGGATTATCCAACGGACCGTATTGACCCCCCTTGGTATTGAATATCTTCAGACGGTTATGTTCATTTTGGTGATTGCATCCCTGGTCCAGCTGGTGGAGATGGTCATCCAAAAGACGAGCCCAGTTCTCTACCAGGCTTTGGGGATCTATTTACCCCTAATCACCACTAATTGTGCCGTTTTGGGAGTTGCCATCTTAACCATCCAGAAGGACTTTACCTTCGTCGAAACCACGTTTTTCGGCTTCGGTGCCTCTGTGGGATTCACCCTGGCCTTGGTTCTTTTTTCTGGATTGCGCGAAAGGATCGCCCTGGCCAACGTGCCGAGGGCTTTTCAAGGAACGGCAATCGCCCTGATTACAGCCGGTCTTCTCTCCTTGGCCTTCATGGGGTTTACCGGACTGGTTAAGTGAGGGAAATATGTTGATCGCTATACTCAGTTTAAGCGGACTTGGCCTTCTGGCGAGCCTCGGATTGGGGCTCGTGTCCAAGCGGTTTGCCGTCGAAGTTGACCCGAAGATTGAGGAAGTGGAGAGGGTTCTTCCCGGGATGAACGATGGGGGATGCGGATATCCGAGCTGCGGCGAATTCGCCAGGGCGGTGGTAGAAGGAAGGGCTCCCGTGACGGGATGCGTCGCCGGTAGCGAGGCCACAATCAAGGCCGTGGCCGAGGTCATGGGTGTAGAAGCTACCCTGAGCGAGAAAAATGTTGCGGTTGTCTTGTGTAAAGGGGGAAAAGAGGAGAGCAAAACCAAATTCACCTACAGAGGGGTGGAGGACTGCAAGGCCGCCGTCCTCGTATCGGGTGGGGATAAGGCGTGTCCTCACGGATGTCTCGGTTTGGGAACCTGTAAGAGGGTTTGTCCCTTCGATGCCGTGGTAATCTCCGAAGATGGCCTTTCCGTCATCGATACCGAAAAGTGCACGGGTTGTGGGATATGCGTCAAGGAATGCCCTAGGGGGATCATCGAGTTGATCCCTATTGGGAAAAGGGTGAGCATTCTCTGTCGCTCCGAGGAGAAGGCGTCTGAGGTCCGGAAAAAGTGTGAGGTGGGCTGTATCGCATGCGAGGTTTGCGTTCGGATTTGCCCCTTCGACGCCATTTTCATGGAGGGGAACCTGGCGGTTTTGGATCACGAGCGGTGTCGGGTCTGTGGCCTCTGTATTCCCCGTTGTCCCACTCACGCTATCGAGGCGCGGGATGGGCCCTTCCCTCCGGTTGAAATTGTAGCTGATAAATGTTCGGGCTGTGGAATCTGCAGAACAATTTGCCCCGTTGATGCCATCGAGGGCGAGAAAAAGGAGGCGCACGTGGTCTCGGAGGAGCGATGCATCGGTTGCTCGCTGTGCATTGATCGATGCCCAAAGGAGGCCATTGGAATAGAGGTTCCGATAAATACTTCTTTGGAGTTAGCTGCTCGATGAAAGGACTTTATCTATTTCAGGGAGGAATTCATCCTTCCGAGGAGAAATTTTCCCAAGATTCACCCATCGAGGAGCTGAAGGCACCTGATAGGGTTGTCGTCCCGCTGTCTCAACACATCGGGGCTCCGTGCCAAGCCACCGTTGGTCCTGGCGATCGGGTAAGGAAGGGGGATTGCGTGGGACGAGCCACGGGATTTGTCTCCGTGGATCTCCATGCCCCCATATCGGGGATGATCAGAGGTGTTGGTCTTTTCCCCCATCCCCTGGGCAGGCCTCTCCCTGCCGTGGAAATCGAATGGGACGGAGAGGATACATGGACCGATAATCTCAAGCCCCATGCAGAGTACATGGAGCTATCCGTTGAGGCAATGAAGGAGATCATTCGCGACATGGGGATCGTGGGAATGGGTGGGGCAGCCTTCCCAACCCACGTGAAACTGAGTCCTCCCAAGGAGAAGCCCATTGATACGCTCATCATCAATGGAGCCGAATGCGAGCCTTACCTGACTGCTGATCACCGTTTGATGCTGGAGGAGGCCGAGAACATTATCGAGGGAGCCAGAATTGCCATGCGAATCCTCGGGGTGGACCGAGGGATTATCGCCATCGAGTCCAATAAACCCGATGCCATACAGAAGATGAGCGGGTTGACCGAGGATATCCCCGACTTGGAGGTAGTTGCGCTGAGGGTGAGATACCCCCAAGGGGCCGAGAAGCAATTGATCAAGACCCTCTTAAACAGAGAGGTTCCCTTTTCGGGGGGATTGCCCATGGACGTCGGTGTCATCGTCCAAAATGTGGGAACGTTATCGGCCATATACAATGGGGTCCGATTTGGGGTCCCCTTGATAGAGAGGATTATTACGGTAACGGGGTCCGGGGTCCGCCAACCAAAGAACCTGAGAGCCAGAATAGGCACTCCCATTAAAGCACTGATCGAGGCTTGTGCGGGGGTTACGTCAGAGGTAGGGAAGGTCATCATGGGGGGACCCATGATGGGTGTAAGCCAGTACAGTCTGGAGGTTCCCGTCGTCAAGGGAACCTCTGGAATTGTGGTCCAACCCTTATCCGAGGTTGAGGAAGGAAGTGCCCAGCCATGCATCAGGTGTGGGAGTTGTGTCCGGGCGTGCCCTGCGCGACTCATGCCAACGGTCCTGGGGGTTTTTGCCCAGCTGGATATGTTTGAGGATGCGGAGCGGTATGACGTGATGGACTGCATCGAGTGCGGGTGTTGCAACTACGTCTGCCCGGCAAAGATCCCCCTGGTGCAGCTTTTGCGATATGCCAAAGCCGAGATATTGACCAGGAAAAAAGCGGCTTAGATTCTCATGGAAGATCGCCAACTCATTCTTTCGTCTTCACCCCATATTCATGGTGGGGAATCCATCCCGCGGATTATGTATGCTGTGGTAGTAGCATTGATTCCGGCGATGTTCATGGGAATGTATCTATTTGGATTCCGAGCCTTGGCCATAATCCTCCTATCCGTTGTGGCGGGCATGGCCACGGAGGCGGGGGCCCAAAGGATGATGGGACGAAAAGTGACCATCTCTGATGGGAGCGCTATGGTGACCGGGATCTTATTGGCCCTCAATTTACCTCCAACGGTTCCCTGGTGGCTGGTAGTTGCCGGCTCTGGCATCGCAATCGTGATCGGGAAACAGATCTACGGGGGATTGGGATACAATCCCTTCAATCCTGCCTTGGTGGCGAGGGTTATTCTCTTAATCTCCTTTCCCGTGCAGATGACCAGCTGGGTTAAGCCAAGCCCGCTTTTCTCCGGGACAATCGATGTTGTGACAACGGCTACCCCCCTTGGTGAGATGAAAACCCACCTCTTGGTTGAAAAAAGCCTGGCAGGGTTTACTATGGGTGGGCTCTGGAACCCCTTCATAGGGAACATCGGGGGGTGCATTGGAGAAACATCGGTCATCGCCCTGCTTATTGGGGCTGGGTTTCTTCTGTATCGGGGGTATATAACCTGGCATATTCCCCTCACCTTTGTCGGGACGGTTTTTGTCCTCAGCGGGCTTTTTTGGTTGATCAACCCGGATCAGTATATGAACCCGATCTTTCACATCGTCACCGGCGGGTTGATGCTGGGAGCTTTTTACATGGCCACGGATATGGTGAGTTCCCCCGTTACGAGTCGAGGCATGATGGTCTTTGGCGCTGGATGCGGGATTATCACCATCATCATTCGGCTCTTTGGAGGGTATCCGGAGGGGGTCTCTTATTCCATTTTGCTCATGAACGCTGCCACCCCTTTGATCGATCGGTATACCAGGCCGATAACCTTTGGTTGGAAAGAGGTCTCTCCGCGGTGATCCCATGAAAGATATCCTGAGGCTCATCGTCGTCTTGACATCTCTCTGCATTGTTTCGGCAATTGCCCTGGCGAAGATTTACGACCTGACCAAAGGACCAATTGCCCATCAGAAGAGGTTGGAGGTGTTGCGGGCGATTAAGACGGTACTCCCGGCGCATGACAATGAGCCTGATCGAGATAGGGTAAAACTGTCCATAGGAGTTGACAAGAGGGGCGAGGAGATGCAGGGGGAATTCTACCGCGGTCGAAAAGAGGGCCGCTTGATCGGCATCGCTTTCAAGATCACCTCCCGTGAGGGATATGGAGGTGATATTCAGGTGATGGTGGGGTTATTGCCGAACGGGATGATCAATGGGGTTGAGGTCCTGTCTCACCTGGAAACCCCTGGGTTGGGGGCCAAAATTGGGGAGGCGAAGTTTAAGGATCGGTTCAAGAACCGCAATCTATCTAATACCGCGTGGGCAGTCAAAAAGGACGGGGGCGATATCGACGGGATAACGGGGGCGACGATCTCCTCGAGAGCTGTGATCAAGGCAGTCAAAGAGGGCTTGAAATTCTATGGAGATCATGAGCCAAGGATTGTGGACCTCGGTCAATAAGGGATGAGAAATGGCCATCGCGAGGGAATTCACTAAGGGTTTTTGGAGGGAGAATCCAATATTCCGCTTGGTCTTGGGGATGTGTCCCACCCTTGCCGTAACAACGGCGGCTGTCAATGGAATTGGAATGGGCTTGGCAACGACCTTCGTTCTCGTCTGTTCCAATGTGGTCATTTCCCTCCTGAGGAACTTCATTCCTCCCCGGGTGCGGATACCCTCGTTCATCCTGGTCATTGCGTCCTTTGTCACCATCGTAGATCTGGTAATGGCCGGCTTCTTTTTTCAGCTCCATAAGACCTTGGGCCTTTTCATCCCCCTTATTGTGGTCAACTGCATCATCCTGGGAAGGGCCGAGGCCTTTGCCTCAAAACACCCCCTTGTGGACTCCATCGCCGATGGATTCGGCATGGGATTCGGCTTTACCCTCTCGCTTCTCGTATTGGGCTCCATCCGGGAGATTTTGGGGAACGGGACCCTCTTCGATATCCCCGCGTTCGGCTCGGGATATTTCCCCTTTCTGGTCATGATCTTGCCTCCAGGTGCCTTCATCACGTTGGGCTTTCTCCTGGCTTTGATGAATCGATTGAGCGGCCAAAGGCCGTCTTAGGCATCTCCCCAAATAAAGATTGACATAAGGGGAAGACTATGTTAAAAATTTAACAAAGTCACCGTAATCATCCCGCCGTATCAACGGAAGTAGTTATCGAAGGTTCCTTACGCATTCTCCTTCAATTACCTTCGGGTTTAGCCAATTGTGTAACTCGCCGGGATAGAAATGGAGAAATCCGAGTGGAAGAGGGACCGGGGGTTTCCCTTTTCCCCGACAGTATAGTAAGGGAAAGGAGGAATGAGGTGTTCAGGATAATAGAGAAGAGGGAGATGGCAGAGAGGACGGTGTGCGAGTTCAAAATCGAAGCCCCGGATATCGCCAAAAAGGCCAAGCCAGGTCAATTCGTGGTGATTCGGGCCAATGAGACGGGGGAAAGGATTCCCCTCACCATGGCGGGAACTGACCCGAAGGCGGGAACCGTCAATATCATCTTTCAGGTGGTGGGGAAGACAACTGCCCTTCTGAGGAGTTTGGGGGAGGATGATGAGATCCTAGACATCATAGGTCCCTTAGGTGTCCCTACTGACGTGAAAAAGTTGGGGACGGTAATCTGTGTGGGTGGTGGGACAGGAGTGGCCGTCATGTACCCGATCACCAAGGCGTACAAGGAAGCCGGCAATCACGTCATCGCCATCATCGGAGCCCGGACAAAGGACTTGTTGATCCTTGAAGAAGAGATGAAGGAGGCCTCGCACGATCTTCGCGTAACCACCGATGATGGGAGCTACGGTCATCACGGTTTTGTCACCGATGTGTTGAAGCAGATCCTGGATGAACGGGATGAAGTCAAGTTGGTGGTTGGAATTGGCCCCGTTCCCATGATGAAATTTCTCTGTAAGATGACCAAGGAATACGATGTCAAGACCGTTGTCAGTTTGAACCCAATTATGGTTGACGCTACCGGAATGTGTGGGGCCTGCAGGGTCAGCGTCGGAGGAAGGACTCGGTTCTGTTGCGTGGATGGGCCGGAATTCGACGGTCACGAGGTGGATTTCGATGAATTGGTGAAGAGGCAGCGGGCCTACCTCACCGAGGAGAAAGAATCAATGGATCGATTCATGGGACAGATTCCAGAATAAGGTACGATCAAAGACCGGAGGGACACATGGTCGAACAAGAAGTCAAGGGGAAGAAGGAGAAGGTTCCGCGGCAGGAGATGCCTGAGCAAAAGCCCGAGGACAGGGTGGGGAATTTCGACGAGGTCCCCTTCGGGTATCCACCGGAGCTGGCCCGTTTGGAGGCGGGGCGTTGCCTTCAGTGCAAGAAGCCGAAATGCATCGATGGATGTCCGGTTGAAATCGATATCCCCGCCTTTATTCAACTCATCTGGGAGGAGGATTACATCGGCGCTGCCAAAAAACTGAAGGAGATGAACAGTCTGCCCGCCATATGTGGCAGGGTATGCCCGCAAGAGGATCAGTGTGAAAAGGTCTGTATCCTGGGGAAAAAAGACGAGCCAGTAGCCGTAGGAAGGCTCGAGAGGTTTGCCGCCGATTGGGAACGCGCCCAGGGAGAAGTCGAGATTCCCCCAAAAGATCCTCCGACCGGGAAGAGAGTTGCCGTGGTCGGATCGGGTCCCGGTGGCCTCACCGTGGCCGGAGATCTCATCAAGAAAGGCCACGAGGTGACCATATTTGAGGCCCTCCACAAAACGGGAGGGGTTTTGGTTTATGGAATCCCCGAATTCAGGCTTCCCAAGGCCATCGTCCAGGCGGAGGTGGACTATTTGGCCAAATTGGGGGTGGAAATCAAGGTGGACTATGTCATCGGGAGGATCAAGACCATAGACGAGCTCTTCCAGGAGGGCTATGATGCCGTCTTTTTGGGGTTAGGAGCCGGTTTACCCTTGTTCATGAATATTCCCGGGGAAAACTTCTGTGGGATTTATTCGGCCAACGAATATCTGACCCGTTCCAATTTGATGAAGGCATACCTCTTTCCCGAATACGATACCCCCATAGCCCGGGGAAAGAACGTGGCCGTTTTGGGAGCTGGCAATGTCTCCATGGATTCGGCTCGAACAGCCCTCCGGTTGGGGGCGGAGAAGGTCAGGATTGTTTACAGACGTTCACGGGTTGAGATGCCCGCGAGGATCGAGGAGATCGAGCGGGCCGAGGAGGAGGGCGTGGAATTCCACCTGTTAACAACTCCGACCCGTTTCTTCGGAGATGACAACGGGTGGGTGACGGGGATGGAGTGTATCCGCATGGAATTGGGGGAACCCGATGAATCCGGGAGACGGAGGCCCATTCCCATCAAGGGATCGGAGTCTGCCATGGACTGTGATTTGGTGGTGGTGGCCATTGGGGCAGGTGCCAATCCCCTCCTTCCCACTACAACACCCGGCCTGGAGCTCAATAAGAGGGGGTATATAGTAGCGGATCAGGAGACGGGGAAAACGGCCAAAAAGGGGGTTTGGGCCGGCGGGGATATTGTTACGGGGTCGGCCACGGTAATTTTGGCCATGGGCGCGGGGAGGCAGGCGGCCAATTCCATCCACGAATACTTGATGAGCGGGCAGACGAACTGGCCGTAGGGTGCCACAGTGGCTGGAAAACGGTCAAAGCGGGAGGCAAGGTGCAAGGTCCTCCCGTTTTTTTGTGAACTGTTGACCGTCAAGGCACGTATCTTTTCTGCCATTTCGTGGAAACTATGAAAAAAAGTTAGGGTCTTTAGAGGAGCGAGTTTTGGGTACAAGTGTGTAAGTTACTAAAAACACTCTTATTTTTTACTACAAGGTGTTTGGCATAGAAAATGCAAAATTGATCGTCACAAGGTTTTTTCAAACGAGGTGAGAGAGATTGGCTGAATACTACGAGGATCGAGTCCTAACGACCGAAGAATCCTGTCAATACCTGAGGATTACGAAGCCTACCTTCTTCAAATACATTCGTATCGGACGCATCAAGGCCACTAAGGCGGGCAAGGGGTGGAGGGTGTTGCAATCCGAACTGACCCGCTTCCTCAATGGAGAAAGGAATAGATGACGGTTTAAGAGGTGGAAATCCCCTCTTTTACAGAGGTTTGCGGGGATTCTGCTTCGGTAGGTTATTGGTCAGATCTATATAAAATCTGCATGTTGTATCTTGAAAGGGCATCCACAGCGATGCTCTTTTCGTTTATGGTTTGCCCCACGTGTTTGTAGATGTTGCGAAATATGGTGGAGTTTGTGAAATCCCTTCCCCCTTTTAGTTCAATTTCCGCTCCCTCGACGAACTGTCGAAACCCCTTGTAGTCAAATAGCCTAATCTTCATTAAAATGGGGCCCTTATCTCGCCATGCGATTTCGTCGAGTACTTGGATGGAGAAAAAGTGTCAGATAGAATCAAGGCTACGGGCTTAACCGGAGGGAACTGGCCCACGATGCTCCCCGACCAGGAATTTCCCCACCGTACAGGGTGTTTGTGTACGTTTATCTCGGTTCTACCACCGATTTTGTTCATAAATGGTAATTCAACGTAAAAAGAACCCATGCCCTTCAGTCTAGCAACGAACTTTCTTAGAATCACAAAATTACCTCTTCGCACTCCTCGCTTTTATACTCCCCACCCTGTAACTGCCAAGTGTGCATCGTCTATTCGATGCTGTGCATCGCCCACAGATCCGATTGAATCTCCCTTCGGCTACAAATTCCTGGTCGCATTTAAGGCAAGTTCGCTTAATACGTCGGGGTCTCGGTAATTCGGGTTTTTTGATATACCCCATTGCTCTTTCTTCCTAACAAAAAAGACCGGTCATCCAAGGTAGCACTGCAGTTGGAGTCCCGACCTAGTCTGCCGTTGTGAGAAAAGCTTCAACTCCCTGTCCTCGTTCCATCATAAACCATCGGTTAATTTTTGCAACAATATTCTACGGGATAAGAAAAAGAAGTAGGGGAGGTGCAGGGAATGCTTAGTGGTGCGGGAACCCGTTAGATTTTCGTTGTAACCACCATTCTACTCTGTTATTATGGGCTCATGAGATGGCCTAACCAAAGAAAGGTGTAACCCTCTCTGAGAAAGGAGTATACGACATGGTCTTCACTCCAGGTATTATTGTGGTCGTCATTTTCGCTTTTATCATTTTGGCCTCCGCGGTAAAAATCGCCCGGGAATAC
>JABAOH010014636.1_pt1 | contig 24028 bp, 25 predicted proteins | sample 7062181 | NCBI WGS metagenome assembly JABAOH01 (sample SAMN14538630, study PRJNA623070) | marine sediment metagenome | biome: marine biome [ENVO:00000428]; feature: marine pelagic biome [ENVO:01000023]; material: deep marine sediment [ENVO:00002113]; isolation source: pool of 5 deep marine... | reverse complement strand
ATGGTTGAATCTGGGCATATTCTTGGTGCAGTATTCGATGGCGTCGACGGCCAGCTTCATCGATGAGTCCAAGGAGAGCATCCAGGCGTTCCTGGCCACCGACTCCTTCAAGACATCGTTCTGAATCGTCCCCGCCAGCTTCTCCTGGGGAACCCCTTGCTTCTCACCCACGGCTATGTACATGGCCAGCATGATGGGAGCCGTTGCGTTGATCGTCATCGAGGTCGAGACCTTGTCCAAGGGGATCCCATCGAATACCGTCTCCATATCCCTCAGCGAATTTATGGGAACCCCCACACGCCCCACCTCACCCTGAGCCAGAGGGTTGTCAGAGTCATAACCACACTGACAGGGCAAGTCGAAGGCCAGGCTCAACCCCCTCTGACCCCACGCCAAGAGCCTCTTAAAGATCTGATTGGTCTCCTCAGGAGACCCATAACCCGAGTACTGCCTGATAGTCCAGAGCCTAGACCGATACATCGAAGGATAGACACCCCGAGTAAACGGATACACCCCCGGAAACCCAATCTCCTCCTGGAAGTCCCCCCTCACATCAAGCGGCGTGTAAAGAAGCTTATGCGGTATAGCCGACGTCCTCGTCGCAAACTCTTTCTTCCTAAAAGGAGCCTTTCTAAGAGCGGGATCCAAACACTGATCCTCCCATCTCTCCAAGTCTTGCTCTTTCGGAGAAGCCAAGATGAAACACCTTTAAACCATAATCTTCTATGAAAGCTTTCTAATAAACCTTTTAAAAGGTAAATCAAACATGAAAAATTTTGATTATCCTAAGAAACTCTCACTCTAAGATATTTACTTTCTTCAAAACCCAATCTGATCGTACCTATGGATCGCGTATTTTGCTTAAGTTGGTGTAGCCCCTTCTTTAAAGTCGTATCCTCTCTCCTTCAACTTATTCATGAGTCCTTTCTTCGAACCCGATGAGATGTCCACGGTGATTATGACCTCTGCCATCCCAGGGGAGAATCGGTGGTCCAGTCTGTTGTGCTCTATGTTTAAGACATTTCCTCGAGTCTCGGAGACGGCTCCCAACACCTCGCTCAGCTCNNCGAATTCCCTATCTATAATCTGAGAGAGTAAAGAGAGATCGATGTTACCCCCACTTAACACTGCGACGGTCTTTTTGCCTTCCACATCTAGTTTCCCGTTTATCATGGCGGCAACAGAGGCCGAGCCGGCGGCTTCAACCAGAATCTTACATCTCTGAAGTAGTAGGAAGATGGCTCGAGACATATCCTCATCAGATACGGTGACAACGTCTTCGACATAATCCCTAACAATCTTAAAAGTGAGATCTCCGGTCTTTTTAGCCGCCAGCCCGTCAGCTATCGTCTTCTCCGCTTGTATCTTCACAGGCCTCTGTGCCTTTAAAGCCTCCTTCATAGAGGGAACTGCCTCGGACTGGACGCCATAAATCTTTGCATTAGGATTTAAACTCTTAATAGCTAGGGTCACACCACTGATTAGGCCTCCACCCCCTATAGGTACCGCCACGATCTCAACGTCTTTCAAGGCTTCATGGATCTCGAGGCCAAGGGTGCCCTGACCAGCGATTATATCGATATCGTCGAAGGGATGTATGTATGTAAGCCCCTTTTTCTTAGCTAGACTGAGGGATTCCTCAAAAGACTCGTCCCAGATATTACCGTGAAAAATCACTTCAGCCCCATAGTCTCTGCAAGCCTCGACCTTGGTTATCGATGCATTCTCCGGCATAACGACAGTGGCGGGAGCGCCGACGAGTTTAGCGGCGAAGGCTGTTGCCTGGGCGTGGTTTCCAGCCGAGGCGGTGATAACACCGGCTCTTCTCTCCTGGGGGCTCAGAAGGCTCATCTTATAGGTTGCCCCTCTCATCTTGAAGGACCCTGTCTTCTGGAAGTTCTCTAGTTTTAAGTAGATCTCTCCTTTGGTCATGTCAGATATCAGGCGGGAGCGGTGGATTGGCGTCCTGTGAATGTGAGAGTTAACAATTCTGTTGGCTTCTTTGATCTTGGGGAGCGCTCCTTCAAGAAGTTTCATGAAAATATTAGATTATAATTTCAATAAAAACTTTGTATAGAAGTTAGACCAAGAGAAGAGAATCAACATTACCCCGATAGATGTTTTGCCTTTAGAGGAGAGTTTGAATAACTTTTATAGAGGAACTATCGATTACGCTGTTTACTCAATAAATTCCTCCACTTGAAAGCCTATTAACTTCTTTCTTATTAAGTAAAGAAAGGGAGGCTACGATGGAGAAAAGAGTTATCGATCTGAGGACAGATACGTCAACCCTGCCGACTGAAGAGATGCTGGAGGCCATGAGGAACGCCATACTCGGTAATGATGGGTTTGGCGAGGACCCCACGGTTAACAGGCTTCAAGAGATGGCGGCCGAGAAGATGGGTAAAGAAGCGGCCCTCTTTGTTCCGAGCGGTACACTTGGCAACCTATCGGCTCTAATGTGCTACACTAGGCGGGGAGATGAGATCATAGCCGAGGAGAATACCCACATATTCACCCTAGAGTCGGGATTCACCGTAGTTTCGGGTTTAGTACCAAGGAAGATACCTGGTCGAATGGGCATCATGAGCTCCGAGGACGTAGAGGAGGCAATCCTCTCTTCGAGGAAAAAATCCACTTACACCCTAGGATCAAGCTTGATATGTCTTGAAAACACCCATAATATCGCGGGTGGCATAGCGGTTCCCCCTGCAAATACCAGAGAGATATGTGAAATAGCGGGGAGATATGATATTCCAGTTCACCTCGATGGTGCTAGGGTCTTCAACGCTGCGGTCGCGCTGGGAACTGATGTCAAGGATCTAGTGAGGCATGTTGACTCGGTAATGTTCTGCCTCTCAAAGGGCCTATGTGCTCCTGTAGGCTCCATTTTGGCTGGAAGCCAGGAGGTCATCGCAAAAGCTGTTAAGGTAAGAAAGATACTAGGAGGTGGTATGCGCCAAGCAGGAGTCTTAGCCGCCGCAGGCATCATAGCCCTTAAAAAAATGGTGACCCACCTGGTGGATGACCACAAAAAGATACGTGTCTTGGCTCAAGGCTTCTCGTCTATAGAGGGTTTATTGATCGATTGGGAAAGGGTCCAGACGAACATACTACACTTCGACGTAAAGTCGACAGGTCTTAATGCCCAAACCTTCATCGAGAAGCTAAACCGATATGGCATCAGGTTTTATCCGAGGGGGAAGACCCTTATCAGAGCGGTGGCCCACAAAGACGTTACCGAGGCTGACATCCAATATGTTATAGAAGTAGTTAGAGAGGTTCTCCTAGGAATAAGGCAGTGAGCCTCTTTTTTTAAAAAATTAGGTACCGTGTACCAATTGTTGGCACACGGTTGTCCCAATAGTTTCAGCTCTGGTGGAGGAGTACTCCGAAGCCCTCTAAATGTTCTTTGATTCCGATCTCTCTTAGGGTGGTCCACATCGTAGCCTGGTTGCTGGAGACCACAGGTTTTCCTAGGTCGTTCTCTAGCTTGCACAGGATGTCGATAGTTCGGAAGTCGGTGCAGCTGACGAAGACGCCGTCTGCATCAGAGGTGTTCACCTCCTTGGCAAGCCTATACGAGGTGGTTCCCGTCTCTTTGCCTATTTTTGTCATGTCATAGTGTTCTAGTCCTTTGATCTTGGTGACTTTGTATCCGTTGCCCTCGACGAACTCCACGACTTTTTTGTTGACTTCTTTTGTGTAGGGTGATGCGATGGCGACCTTCTTCAGGCCCAGGGTCTCAAAAGCCTTCAGAACCGCTGTACTAGTTGTAACAGCTGGGAGATTGGTGATCTTCTCTAGCTTCTCTTTGAGTTCTCTATCATATCCTACACCCTTTACGAGGCTTCCCGTTGTACATCCAAAGACCACGATGTCTACACCAGCCCTAGCCACTCTCACGGCCGCATCCTCAGCCCCCTTACCAATCTGTTCAAGGGTCTCGATAGTCATCTCCGGCTTCTCATAGAACATCCTCGCCGTGTGTATAGCTACCCCTTCAGGCGCCATGAGGTAGAACTCCGGCTCTATAGTGACGTTCTGCGTGGGAACTAAGAGTCCTATATTAGCTCTCCATCCATACATCTAAATCCCTCAAATAACCTCAACTTATAGAACAATAAAAGCATTAAACAAGGTATAATCCTTCAAATACCTTGAGTAAACGTCCATGTTTTATCCAGTCTTTTGCGTCCTACAAACCTCTGAGGACGACATCTGTAAGTCCATATTCTATGATCGTCCTCAAGATCTTAACCCAGCTGATATAGGTCTCCGCGGCGATACCGTCAACATGGAGTGAAGGAAAGGCTGAGACACCGTCAATTCCGCCTGCGTTAATACACTCATAGATCATCCTTCTCTCGACCTCGACGCTCTGAAGCAAGTCAAATTTGTTTAAAAGCCCAGATAGGCAAGTAGTCACACCATAGGCACCGAGATTTGAAACAGCCGTGGCTACAGTCACATCTGTCTCCACCATGGTAGCCAAGCCGGCCCCACAAGGACACTTACACTTCTCTGCATTGGGCACCACCTTTTTGACTACATCTCTAATTGCTCCCATTCCCGCCTCGTTGCCAAGATCTCCGATTCCGATAGTGAGGATATCTCTTTTCCTCGCCTCATCGATAAAATGATCTATCTTCGCTGTCCAACTCGACATGTCGTGTCCGAACCCCGTGTGGTAGACACCTTTCTCGTTGCGCCCTGCCCTCTCCACGGCTATGACAGCTTTGGGATTATATTCGTCAATTATCTCCCTTGTGAGTTTCTGGGCTTTCTCTACTGTGGACAGTGGAAAGCCTCTTGTGTGGGTGGTCTGTGGGTTCTCCTTATGAATCTTCTCGTTTACAGTCCTCAGCTCGGCAGCTCTGAATGTCGCTTCGATCAGTGGGACACATTCGGTCTCTGAGAGAACCAGTACGCTTCCTCCAAGACCCATCGTTATCGCTCTGGCGAGGGAGGCGGCTCCCAAGGGTCCGTCACATTCCCCGACAGGTATCAGTGGAGGAACAATGAAGCCGGTGAGGATGATGACCTGGTCTCCGGCTCCCACCTCTTCCCTGAGTTTCTCGGCGGCTAAGAGGGTGAGTGGCCTCTTAGCCCTTTCTCGGGCGGCCTCGTAGAGTCTTTTGATGTAGCCTCTGATGAAGTTTCTAGGTCTTACCTCGATGGTTACGAGGCGGTCGATGTTATCTCCTATAACCTCCATCTCTCTCATCTCTCAGAATACTTATTTCAAACACGCATAGTTTCTTTATAAAACTTAAAAAGGATTTATAAAAAACATTATTAAATCGATGAGATTATTTAGGATTGTTGAGAGGTCATGGTCTTATTAACTGTTCGCAGTGCTACTAAAAGATTTGGTGGCGTAACAGCCGTGGATAGATGCTCCATGGACCTCGAAGAGGGTGAGATTCTGGGCCTTATAGGCCCTAATGGCGCTGGAAAAACAACTCTGCTCAACGTCATAAACGGAGTATATAAACCTGAGGAGGGCGAGGTCATCTTCAGGGGGGAGAAGATTAGCGGCCTAAAACCCCATGAAGTCGCCAAGAAGGGTGTGGGTAGAACGTTCCAAACGGTGAGAATCTGGAGGCGTATGACCATATTGGAAAACATGTCTGTACCCATTATACACGTACCAACCCTGAGGCGTGAAGATGTTGAGAGGTCCATAGAGCTGTTGAAATTCGTGGAGCTCATAGAGTTCAAGGATAAGCTGGCCATGGAGCTATCGGGTGGGCAGCAGAGGCTTTTAGAGTTCGCGAAGTCCCTAGTGTCTAACCCGGGTGTGGTACTTATGGATGAGCCCCTCGCAGGTGTACATCCTATTTTGAAGAAGAAGCTGATGGATCACATCCTCACCTTGAATAAGGAGGGTCGGACGTTCATCGTTGTAAGCCACGACATCCCCTCCATCATGTATCTCTGCAAAAGGATACTCGTGATGAACGTTGGCAAGATAATCGCCGAGGGAATCCCCGAAGAGATAAGGAAAGATGAAAGAGTCATTGAGGCATATTTGGGTGTGTAGAAATGTCTTTAAAGGTTGAAGACGTCACCGCGGGTTACTTTAAGTGGCTCGATATATTACATGATGTTAACGTAGTCTCAGAGAAGTCGAAGATAACCGCAGTCATAGGGCCAAATGGAGCTGGAAAATCCACTCTATTGAAGACCGTATTTGGCTTCCTAAAGCCTAAGCAGGGTAAAATCATCTTTGAAGGAGAGGATATCACCGGTTCGGATCCCTACACTCTCGTAAAGAAGGGCATAGGTTATATTCCCCAACGTAGATCCGTGTTTCCGTTTATGACAGTGACGGAAAATCTCGAGATGGGCGCTTGGACGCTAGACAAGATCGGTGGTGAGATAGATGAAGTCTTCAAGAGATTTCCGAGGCTGGAGGAAAGAAAGGATGTCTTAGCCGGCTCTCTGAGCGGCGGCGAGCAGAGGATGCTCGAAATCGGGAGGGCCCTCATCATCAATCCAAAGCTCCTATTAATTGATGAGCCCTCAGCGGGTTTGGCTCCGATAATAGCCAACGAGATCTACGAGAAGGTAAAGGATCTGATAAAGGAGGGCATCACAATCCTGTTAGTAGACCAAAATATTAGACAGGCCATAGAGCTATCCCACCACATCTATGTCCTCGAGTTAGGGAGAAACACGGTAGATGGCACCAGAGAGAAACTCGACAAGGAGATCAAAGATATAATAAGGGATTGGCTCAGCTTCTAAGCGTATTCCACCTTTTAGAGTCAAATTTCATTTTGTGATTAGGCACTGATCTTCCTTACCTTTAATATTTATTATATCCCCTTCAACCTTAGGAAAGTTGGTGATAGTTTTGCATAAAGAGAAATTCAGAGAGGGCTTGAAGGAGTTAATCGGAGACAAATACGACTTATGGGTTTACATCGATGGAGAATTCTTAAAGGGTGACGATGCTAAGATCCCGGTCTTTAACCATGGGCTTTTTTATGGGGATGGGGTCTTCGAGGGGATAAGGGCTTACGATGGAAAGGTGTTTAAGCTGGATGAACACCTCGACCGATTATATGCTTCGATGAAGGGAATTTCCATGATAGACCTGCCGATAACCCGGGAGGAACTAAAAGAGGCGACCCTGGAGACCCTGAGAAGGAACAACCTCAAGGAAGCCCATATAAGAATCATAGTGTCAAGAGGCCCTGGGCCGGGAGGACTAAATCCCTTTAAATGTAAAAGACCCTCCGTCTATATCATGTCTTATCCATTTCCAGGGATCTTAGGCGCTGAACCTGTGAGTTTGATTACTTCTTCAATACGTAGGAAGTCTCCACACTCGGTTGACGCGAAGATAAAAAGCCTGAACTATTTGGATAACGTTTTGGCTAAGATCCAAGCCATAGTAGCGGGGGTTGATGATGCCTTGATGCTGGATGTCAGGGGCTTTGTCGCCGAGTGTACGGGCGAGAACATATTCGTAGTTAAGGGAAACAAGGTCATGACTCCCTTCACTCACGCCGCCCTCGAGGGCATAACCAGAGCTACGATTATGGATATGGCCAAGGAGTTTGGATATGAGGTCTATGAGAAGGACACCACTATTCAGGAGCTCTACTCAGCGGACGAGGTTTTCTTATGCGGAAGCGGAGCTGAAATCGTCCCTGTGGGGGAAATAGACGGCCGAGAGATAGGGATCAAGCAACCTGGACCTGTGACAGAGAAGATAAGGAAAGCCTACTTCGAGCTCGTAAAGACAAAGCACATCACACCAATATATGGATAAGGTTAGAAAGGCAACTACGAGTCTTTTGGAGATAAATCTATAACGGATGAAACTCAAAGGGTTTTTGGGTTATTAAACCCATTAAACCTTCGAAGATCAATAAAGACAGTTAAGGTCAGAGGCGACGGAAAATGGGTAAAAAACAGCTGATGATGGGCGATCACGCATGTGCTGAGGGGGCTCTAATGGCAGGCTGTAGATATTTCGCAGGATATCCTATCACACCTGCCAGCGAGATTGTGGAATGGATGTCCAGAAGGATGCCTGAGGAAGATGGGGTATTCATCCAGATGGAGGACGAACTGGCTTCTATATGCTCTGTGATTGGAGCATCCTACACAGGGGTGAAGGCGATGACAGCCACCTCTGGGCCAGGCTTCAGCCTAATGCAGGAAGGTATTGGGACCGCCTTTGCCTCCGAGATACCCTGTGTCATCGTGGATGTCCAGAGAATAGGACCAGGCTCTGGCGGCATCATGAGCATGCAGGGGGATGTAATGCAGGCCCGTTGGGGAACCCATGGAAACGTCCATGAGGCTATCGCCTTGTCCCCTTCGTCGCCCCAAGACATGTTCGACTTCACTATCGACGCCTTCAACCTCTCCGAGGAGTATCGACTGCCCGTCATCGTCCTGAGCGAGACCGCTGTGGGCCGCTTAAGCGAAACTGTAGAGATTCCTGACCCTGAGGACATTAAGATCGTCAACAGAAAGAAACCGACTGTCTCCCCTGAGGAGTTTATACTCCTCGAGGCTCCCGAGGACAGTGCACCTCCGATGCCTTCTTTCGGAGAAGGTTATAGGATTTTTCACACAACCCACACCCGAACGCTTCAAGGGAGACCCGTGCTCAGCCTAATAAAATACCCTCTGACAGAGGCCGTGCGTAAGCGCCTGACAAACAAGATAAGGTTAAACTTAGATAAGATCACAAGGCTCGAAACAGAGTTTATAGACGACGCTGATGTCATCACTCTGGCCTATGGTCTCAGCGCGAGAGCTGCTCGGAGGGCGGTTCTCCAAGCAAGGGAGATGGGTATTAAGGCAGGCTATCTCAGGCCGATCACCATATGGCCCTTCCACTATGAGAGAGTAGGGGAGATCTTCGAGGAGGCTAAGGCGATTGTCGTTGCTGAAGTTAATACCGGTCAGATCTTTTACGAGGTGAAGGCGAGTGTGGGGAAGGATAAGAATGTGGTTCTTTGCCCGAAGCTTGTCGACACCCACAGTCCAGATGAGATTCTTATGAAGATTAAGGAGGTAGCATGATGAGTACCATGAAGCATCCTCTGTCAAGAATCATAAGGACAGAGCTGTTGCCTCACGAGTTCTGTCCTGGATGCGGGATAGGCACAGTATTCCACTACGCCGCCTTGGCGGTGGAGGACCTCCACCTCGACCTCGACAAGGTGGCTTATATTTCTGGTATAGGCTGCAATGGGAGAGGGGCTACCTACATCAGATTCGATTCAGCCATCACGCTGCACGGGAGAGCCCTAGCATTTGCCACGGGCGTGAAGCTCTCGAAGCCAGATCTGACGGTTCTTGTCATGATGGGGGATGGAGATTGCTCGGGAATTGGTGGGAACCACCTCATCCATGCCGCAAGGAGAAATCTGGATGTTACAGCGATAGTTCTGAACAACGAGGTCTACGGATCAACAGGAGGTCAACTAGCCCCAACCACAAGGACAGGTGCCTACAGTCCCACTACTCCCTACGGCAACATAGAGGATCCCTTCGATCTATGTAAGATGGCGGAAGCGGCAGGCGCTACCTATGTGGCCAGATGGACTACAATCCACATGAGGTCGGCCATCAACTCCATAAAGAAGGGAATCCAGAATAAGGGTTTCTCGTTCATCGAGATCCTCACCCAGTGCCCCACCCACTTCGGGAGACGAATTTTAAAGGCTAGAAGTCCAGCCGATGTCTTGAAGTACTATCGCCAGGTGTCCATCAGGAAAGAACAGGCAGCGAAGATGGATGAGAAGGAGTTGGCGGGCAGGATAGTGGTGGGCGAGTTCGTTGACCGAGAGAGACCCTCGCTTTCACAGCGCTATAGAGAACTCGTGAACAGAGTAAGGGGACCTAAGCCTCCACCACAATAGCGTAATCAGGACACAGGAGCTCACATATCTTGCAGCCTGTACACTTCTTGGGATCTTTTGCACGGGGGAAGAGGTATCCCCTCTCGTTGAACTCGTTAGTCTTCTCTAGCACCTTGTGGGGACAAAACTCTATGCATATCTCGCATCCCTTACAATACTCCTTGTAAATGTGGAGTCTCGCCACGTCAGTCTTCCTCCTCAACTCTTCTTTTGATGAGGAAAGTAGCTTCGTATTCAGCCACCTTCTCGTCCGCCTGATTCTTCACGGTGTGTCTGGATGTCAGCACGCCTCTATCGTGCCTCCTTGTCTCCCTCAGCTTTATGATCTCAATCTCAACGGCGATGGTATCGCCTTCCTTCACTGCAACATAGAATCGAGTGTTGTTTATACCGAGGAGGCCGAGCATGTTCTTATGTAGTCCAGCCCGATGCCATAATCCCTGGGCTATAGCTAGGGTTAGGAGACCTGGGGCGATGATCGACTTGTATAGAGACCTCTTAGCAAATTCCTCGTCGAGGAATAAGGGGTTATCCGCGCCTGTCAGGGTTGAGAAATTGACGATCTCCACCTTCGAGATGGTTCTACCTGGTGTTGTGAACTTATCTCCCGCTTTGTAATCTTCATAGAATCTTCCAGACATTGAATCACCCTTAGACCATTTCTATTTGCATACCTCTTCTAAGCGCCTCGAGGTTTTCCTCCCTGAGGCCTGGCGGCGTCGTGGACTCGATGGCCCTGACCACCGCCTCTTGAGAGAGCACATCCGTGATTTTAAGCATGGTTCCTAGCATAACCATGTTTATTAACACTTCTCTCTTCATGTCCAGGGCGATTCTCGCTGCAGGTATCTTCTTAATAATTACTGTCTTCGATGCTGGGAGGCTTTTTACGAGGTCGGAGTCGGCTATGAGGAGACCTGTCGGTTTTAGATAACCGATGTATCTCTTCAGTAGAGACTCATCCATGGCCACTAAGACATCTACGGCCGTGCATCTCGGGTAATCGATCCTCTCACTGGAGATGATAACCTGGGATATACTCGGTCCTCCACGCGTCGCCGCCCCATAGGTGGGCCAGTGGGAAGCATATTTTTCTTCGTAGAATGCGGCCGCGCTTATTATGTTTCCCAGGGTTCGAATGCCCTGGCCTCCAACGCCGAGAATGATGATCTCTGTCTTCATCCCAACTAGGTTTAAAGTTTCGAGTTGAATATTAATTAATCTCTTAGCCTCGATTACAGCTCCGACTTGACCTTCACCTGCACGTCGGCCATCTCTTCACCTGCGGCTATGAACCTACGGGCACTCTCCTCAAGAGCATGAATCTCCTTTGCTTTCTCGACTACTTGACTCAACTTGTCCTGGGGGATGACAACTATCCCGCTGTCGTCTCCGACCACCACATCGCCGGGGTAAACCGTCACCTCACCACAACCCACGGGAACATTAGACGATATCGTCGCAATGCGGCCCCTCCCGGTCTGCGGCACAGCCACCCGTGCGAAGACTGGGTATTGCATGTTGATTATTTCATCGGCATCCCGACATGCGCCGTCGATTACCACACCGCTGATCCCTTTAGTCTTAGCGGCTAAGGATGCCAGACCGCCAAATGTCGAGGCCTTAGTGTAGCCCTCGACGTCTATGACGAGGACGTTTCCTTTCTTGACGTCCCTGAGGATATGGACAATTTTGAATTCCTCTAGGCTGGCTCGTCTTGCGGTCTCTTTGACGGTGAACGCCGTTCCAACCATCTTTAATCCTGGGCCCGCTATACAACGCAACCCATATGCTACTTGGTGAGGTTCGCCGATCCTGTCGAGGGCGTCGGCGATAGTGGGGGTGGCTATTTTCTGTAGATCTTCTAGAAGTACAGATATTTCGGTCAAGCGAGGTCACCAAGAATAGGTTGCATAGAAGTTTAAATATCTGATATCTTTAGGGCATAGGTTGATGATCTTCTCTGTATAATTAATTTAGCTGATAATCAAAATATTGAAGGGTCAGCTTTAGTTGAAGTCAAAAATATTCAAAGATAGAGAGGCACTCACATCAGGATACACGCCCAAGCTCAGCCCATACAGGGATTATCAGCTGAGACGACTAATCGATGCCTTCACTCCTATTCTCAAAGAGTCTGAGCCGCCTGTACAAGTGGTGGCATATGGTGGCATCGGCGTTGGTAAGACCATGGTGGCGAGGCAGATGAGGCATTCTTTAGAGTTCAAAGCGTGTAAAGAGGAAGCATCGTTGAGATGTATCCATATAGATTGCATGAAAGAGCGCACCCTTGGCGGCATCATCCGATTACTGGCCTCTCTATTCTCACCCACCATGCCCTTGCGAGGATACTCTCTTGAGGAGACATTCTTAACGGCTATCAGAGAGGCGAGGGCTAAGAGGCTAAGAGTGCTGTTGATAATCGACGGAGCTGACCCAATCTTTAAGAGTAACCCCAAGATGGCCGTTCTCCTCTCTAGGATGTATGAGGTTTCCCCCAAGCACACTAATCCCTCCCTCTTGATCACCCTCCGATCTCTAGATGTCTTCTCCCAGATGGAGCCTTGGGCTATAAGGAGTCTGAGAAAGAACGTCATCGAGTTTGATAACTATGATAGAGATCAACTGGAGGCCATCCTCAAATACAGGGTGAGATACGCCTTCCAGAGACGCGCCCTACCTAAGGAAACCCTTGCGAGTTGCATAGATTTAGCGTCGGACCAAGGAGGAAACATGAAATATGTGCTCGAACTTCTAAAGAAAGCAGGGGAGCGTGCTGAGTCCAGTGGGCGCTCGGTTGTTACCTTCAACCACATCTCTAAAGCTGTTGAGCAGATCTCTCCCTCATTCACATTCGAGGAGCTGGAGGACCTATCCACCCATGAAAAGCTGATTATGCTCTCATCGGTTCACCTCTTGGATTCTACACAACGCGCCTGTATATCTATGGGGGAGCTGGAGGAGGCTTACATTAAGCTCTGTAAGATATATGGGCTGAGACCTGTAGGGCATACCTGGCTGTGGAAGACCGTAGGCACCCTCTCGATGCTCGGCTTCCTAGAGAAGAGGCTCTCAGGCCTCGGTCGAAAAGGTAAGACTACCCTCATAGAGGTGCCGATAAAGTCGAAGAAGCATCTATACAAACAACTCTCATCCCTCATCAGAAGGAGGACAGCTGAGCCCCCTGAATTGGAGTTGAGTCAAGATACCTTGTGAACCGCTTATTGAAGATCGATAATATACATTCTCTGGAAAGGTTTTTACCTTCAACATATTACTCCTTCATGGTGCATAACTTGCCCCACGTAAGAATGGTGGATATCGATGGGAAGCCCGTTGTATACCGGGAGGCCGAATCAGAGGGCATGATCCTCCTAAGGGAGGAGACCATTCGGCGAATGAAGGAGGCCAGAGTCGAGAAAGGAAATCCTGTTGAGGTGGCCAAGGTGGCAGCGATACAGGCAATCAAGAGAACCCCAGACATCATCCCCTTCTGCCATCCCATCAAGATCACCTCTGTGGATGTCTCCCACCATTTCAACGAGAAATCCGTGATCTTCACCGTGAAGGTGGGAGCAAGGGATCAGACGGGTGTAGAGATGGAGGCCTTGACGGGTCTCTCAGTGGCCCTCCTCACGGTGTGGGATATGGTTAAGATGTATGAGAAGGACGAGAGTGGTAATTACCCTGGGACGAAGATCCACGACATCCGGGTAAAATATAAGGTGAAGAAGAGCCCGAGATAGTTTATTACCGATCGACTATGGGGTGATGGTCCACCTTGGTTAAGAAGGATCACATGAAGAAAGCTCCTAAGAGACCGAGTTTCTCGGTCATAACGGTAAGCTCTAGCCGATATCAGAGCTTCCAGGAAGGAAGGGAATACACCGATGAATCCGGAGATAGAGCCCTCGAGTACCTTGAGGAGTCAGGCTTCGAGTTCAACTCCCGTTACATCGTCCCAGATGACCCGGGAGAGATAAGAGAGTCAATGATAAGAACTTTGCACAAGGATGAATCACAGATCGTGGTCCTCATAGGCGGAACAGGCGTAGCCGAGAAAGACGTCACTATAGAGACCGTCGCGCCCCTTTTCGACAAGACTCTGACAAACTTTCCATCTCTCTTCACCCTCCTTAGCTACGCCAAGGTGGGGTCAGATGTCGTCATCAGCAGGTCCACAGCCGGAATTGTTGGGAGAAACCTGGTGTTCTGTTTGCCAGGTTCACCTGAGGCCGTACAGCTAGCAGTTCAGAAAATCATTGTTCCACAGGCGCGACACCTACTGCACCACCTACGCGAGCCTAGTTGAAACCGGAAAAAAGAAAGTTAAGTGAGAGTTGGAATCTAGTTCCTAGGATAGGTCATCTGTGCTTCAACATAGTCCTCGAAAAGTTTCTCCGACCCATAGCACTTCGTGCAGAGACATGTGTTACCTTTCTTGGGACAGTCTGCGTAAAACATGCACTTACCGCAGTCGACGCTCGTCCCACAGATGGTGCACACTTTGAGGATTTGAAGCTTCCAACCGAATCTCTCATCAAAGAGCTTCTCTAAGACAGCCGTATTGGTGTTGTGGTCAATGTAGAAGCTACTCGCCTTCTTATCATATTTTAACCCCGTTCTCATCAAGGTCCTGAAGACTTCTCTACCCATATAGGGAAGCTTGAACCTCTCCAGCATCTTCACCTTCAGACCCTCTTTCACCTCACAGCTCAATTTCCTTCAAAATCTTCACATCATCTTCGTTTAATCCCAGCGCCTCAGCCATCCAAACCTGACCTGTCTTAACACTAAAGGAGAGAAAGGGGAAAACCTCGAAGATCGCCTTACGGGAGGAATGTTGAAGGCGTCGGCCGATGTTGAGGGCTATCTCCCTTACCTTTTCACGTCGCCTAGCTCGGATAGCACGGAAGAAGATGTAAGTGGGAATCCTATCGACGTAGGATGCCCCTGCGTCCCGTAGCGTAGATACAGCCCCTACAATCATATATGTGACCTCCCTGAGCATCTTCCAATCCCCGGTCTTCATTATCCTCCCCATAAAGATGTCTATTCTCGAAAGCGCGTCTAGGACTTTACACCTTGTCTCTTCGTCTAAATTTGAGGTCGCCGCCATCTCTGCTAACGCCCTGTAGAGGTTCTGGGGTGTGGAAAGCGAGGCTGATATTAACCGGCGTATCTTCCTCTCATCTAACTCGGTTAGGACCCTGTTAATGGTCTCTGTAATGGGGAGGGTATCTAGAAGATCTACATCCTCTGCGCCGCCGCCTGCGGCGGTAATCTGCAGCAGGTTTATGGCCTGTCTTGCGTCGCCTATACTTCTCGAGGCTATCTCCCCTATGACTTCGTCTCCGATGGGTATTTCCTCCTCCTGGGCGATCCTCTTGAGCAGCATAGCTAACTGCCTGGTGGTCAGTGGCCAGAACCTTATGACCTTGAACCCTCTGAGCAGATCTCTATGCTTCTGGGGGTCTGGGAAGTTCGCTGAGAGGACCATAAGCATGTCTCGTCTCTTGGCGATATTTAGCAGGGTCTTCAGTCCACCTCGATCCGAGCTGCCGTGGACGCCGTCAACCTCATCTACAAATACCACGATCTCGAACTTCAACTCGTCCATATAGACGTCTAGGGGCCGAGATTTGGGGATTTTATTTAGGGCCTCTTCGAGCCTTCTTCCTGTCCGGATGTCGCTCGCGTTCAGCTCCAACACATGGAAGTTGTACTGCTCGGCCGCGGCGTGGACTAGAGAGGTTTTGCCAGTCCCGGGGGGTCCGACCAAGAAGATCCCCATTTCCTTCGGTCGCTTCTCTCCCCTCTTACTCCTTTGGATCCATTCGATAAATTCCTTCTTGGCCTCTTCGTTTCCGACGACTTCCTCGACTGTGCTAGGCCTGTACTTCTCAACCCACATCAATATCTCTTTGCTAACCCCCTACCCGCATCATCTTCACGAGATGAGCTAGCAGCGCCGAGAGTTGGATATCCTCGTTGGCACCTTCGATGAGCCTGTAGTCGTATTCTGCTAGTACCTCAGCTATCTCCGGGCTAAGCTTCCCGGCCTCACTCAGCGCCCCCATGATCAGGCGTATGATGTCGAAGCCGCTCAAACCTAGGGAGTTCATGTAGTCGAAGAGCCTCTTCCGTGCATCTATGTAGTTGCCTTCTGTCCCTGAGTCGATGATCTCCCTAACCGTCTTCAGTGAGACGTCGCCGGCCAGGCTCCTCACTCTCTCAACGGTGATCGCCCCCTCACCACCGCCGGTGGCAGACTGAAGCAGGTTGATGGCTCCACGTAGGTCTCCATCAGTAACTCTGTAGATCTCTTTAAGGGTGTCTAGTTCGCATCGGATCCCCTCCTTCTTACATATCTCCGAGAGGAAATATGTCACATCCTCCTCGCCTATCTNNTAGCATAGTTGCAGATCAGGAAGAAGCGAGTGGTTCTGGCGCTCATCTCCATGATTCTCCGGAGGGCCGTCTGAGCTGGTGGAGTCATCATGTCCGCTTCATCAAGAATGATGAGCTTGAATGGTATGCCCACAGATCTATCGAAGAACTGAGAAAATGTTTTCACCCTCTGCCTGACTACGTCTATTCCCCTCTCGTCTGAGGCGTTGAGCTCCAAGGTGAACTCCCTCCACCTATCCTGGTAGAGGTGGCGAGCTATGCAGAGGGCGGCTGTTGTTTTACCAGTTCCTGGAGGGCCTGCGAACAGTATGTGGGGCATCTCCTCTGGTCTGATAAGAAACTCCTTCAGGCGTTCCACAGCGTCTCTCTGATTAACCATCTCGTCTAATGCATTGGGCCTGTACTTCTCCACCCACATCAGGTTCGAAGAGGCAGCCATCGCTTTGGCTCCGGTCACAACAACTTTACTACTAAGTTATAAGATACACCATTTTTAAAGAGGGCTCTGACAGCTTTCTCTCTTGAAGTATCTGTTAATTAACCCTCCCCGAGGTCTCAGGGTAACGAAATATATTATATTCCCACTGGTTATATCATACTGTGACACAGATTAAATCAAGGATTTGAGGGAACTAATGAATTGTTTTATTCGTCCATGAGTGCCCTGAAGCTGCTAAACAGCTTCACCCCGGTTGAAATAATCCTGATTGAGGATATCACAGACTTAGAACTCATCACCTTCAACCTCTCACCGTCCAGAAAGGGGGAAAAAGTGAAGGTCCCCCTCTGGTTAGCCCACTACCTAGAGTCTAAGGGCTTTGCGACCATAGACAGCGGGAGCGAGAACGAGTGGCTCGGTCGCATCCATTGGAGGGAGAAGGTTAAGCCACCTGTTGAAACCCTGAGTTTATCCACCTTACCAGACAATTTTTATGCACGATCCTCAAATCTTTTACATGCATTAACGCGTTTTAGTGAGGACCCCACGATTAGGCAGAAGATGAGGCAGGGGGAAAACCTGTATCGTGACATCCACAAAAGGAGGATTCGTATCATCTCGGAGATGTCTCTATTACAAATCGACGAGCCGTCCCTGTTAGGAAGGCTCACTCTGGAGGAGAGGACTCTACTCAACCTTCTGAAGAGGATACTAGCTAGATGGAGAGAGGAGGTAGGCGAACCACACCTTGTCAGCAGGTGAGCTAAGGGAAAAGTTCGAAGACTTTTATAGAAACTACACGATCCAGAGAAAGCATAAATATAGAGACAATATATCGAAACTCGTCTTCTCAGAGGAGGTGGTCCTCCGTATCGACTTCTCAGACCTCTACGCCTTTGACCACATACTGGCAGAGGCTACCGTCAACTCGCCTCAAGCCGCGTTAGAAGCCGCCAATGAGGCGGCCATGGAGATGTTAAGGGTGGAGAACCCTTCCTTCGCAGCCAAGATAATGGGTATTAACATCCAATTTACAGGGAGAGCGGGACATCAGCTGAAGCTTAGGGAGATCGAGTCGGCCTATTTGAATAAACTGATCAATGTTCAGGGCCTTCTCATAAGGATATCCCAGATACGCCCACTGGTTACGAAGGCCGCATTCCAATGCAATACTTGTAAGACTACTCAGATGATTCCCCAACGAGGCCTAAAGATGAATAACCCCACAAGGTGCAACAACCCAGAGTGTAAAGCCAAGAGGACCAGATTCACCTTCCTACCTAAGCAATCGGAGTTTACCGATATCCAGTTCAGCCGCCTCCAAGAGAGCCCTGAGGAACTCCCCCCAGGTCAGATCCCCCGCTTCATAGATATACGGCTCATGGGTCCACTAGTGGAGATAGCAAGGCCAGGGGACCCTGTACTCGTAAACGGAATCGTCCTGCTCAGAGAAGAGAGGAGTTCACCGACATCTTCACTGTTCGACATGGTCTTGGAGGTGAACTACATTGAACCCCTCACCAAAGAGCCTAGCGCCATCACAATCACGGAGGAAGAAGAGAAGTCCTTCAAAGAATTAGCCGCCCAAGGCGATGCCTTCAACCAGATCGTGGACTCCTTCGCTCCCTCCTTACACGGTTTGAAGGACGTGAAGGAGTCACTACTCTTGTCCCTCTTCGGCGGCCAGGAGAGAGTTCTGCCCGACGGCGTCAAGGTCAGAGGAGACATACATGTCTTTTTGGTAGGAGACCCCGGTACTGGAAAGAGCGAGCTCCTGAAGTATATCGCCCAAGTCGCACCCAAAGGCATTTATACGACAGGCCGAGGGACTACGGCCGCCGGCCTCACAGCCGCGGTGGTTAAGGAGAGCGGAGGGGGCTTGGTGTTGGAGGCTGGGGCCGTGGTGCTCTCTGATCGCGGGGTCTGCGGCATAGATGAGATCGATAAGATGAGGCCTGAGGACCGTGTCTCCCTCCACGAGGCGATGGAGCAGCAGACCGTGTCAATAGCTAAAGGCGGCATCATAGCTACATTGAACGCGAGGGCAACTATCCTCGCCGCAGCGAACCCGGCGGAGGGTCGTTACAACCCCAATAGGCTGATTAAGGATAACATCAGACTGCCCGTCACCCTCCTCTCTAGGTTTGATCTTATCCACTTGATCAGAGATGAGCCGGAGAGAGATCTCGACGAAGCCCTCGTGGACCACGTCCTAGACTTGAGGGTTAGCGAAGAGGCGCTAAAAGAAAGTCTTACACCAGAGTTCATGAAGAAGTACATAGCTTACGCAAAGCGAATAAATCCGCGTCTAACTGAAGAGGCCAAGGAGAAGATTAGAGAGTTCTACCTGAAGATGAGGGAGACGAGCACCCTCGAATCACCCATCTCCATCTCACCAAGGCAGCTGGACTCCTTGATGCGTCTCTCAGAGGCCAGAGCAAGGGCCGATTTAATCGAGGAAGTGTCGGTGGGCCACGTGGAAGATGCCACCCGCCTCGTCTTTAAGTTCCTGCGCCAGGTGGGTATGGACACCGAAACAGGAGCCATCGATGTTGACATCATATTGACGGGAGTTCCCCAAAAGAGAAGAAGTAGAATCGGTATCGTCCAAACCGAGTTAGAGAATATGCAGAGGGAATTACGGGGGCCTGTCCCTAGAGAGGAGCTCATCGATAGAATCATGAAGACATCTAAGTTGTCTAGGGCTGACGTAGAGAAACTCATCGACTCATTAAAAACCAGTGGAGCGATATACGAGCCGAAACCAGGTTTTGTATCTAGAATATATCGTTGAAGAGGACGAAAGTGAAGATCGCTGACATAGATCTTCCCAAACCTGTTGTAGACCTTCTAATAGAGTCCGGATACAAGGAAACCTATCCACCCCAGATGATGGCCATAGAAGCCGGAGTTCTGAAAGATCGGAATATGATTCTGGCGTCGCCGACGGCAAGCGGGAAGACACTCATCGCCTTCATGGCTGCCTCAAAGCATGTTTACGAGGGACAGGGGAAAGTCGTCTACCTCGTACCTCTAAGGGCACTGGCCTCCGAGAAATACAGGGAGTTCAGAGTGCTCGGCAAGGTGAGGAAGACCAACGGCAAACCTATAAGGATAAGGATTACAACCGGAGACTATGATGTTCCGGGAGAGGAGCTGGGTAGGGCTGACGTCATCATAGCTACCAACGAGAAGATGGACTCCCTTTTACGACACTTTCCTCGGTGGCTCAGCAGAGTTTCCCTGATCATTATAGACGAGATCCATCTAGTCCACTATCCTGACAGAGGACCAACCCTCGAGGTATTAGTGACAAGACTGCTTCAAGAACTCCCTGACGCCCAGATTCTGGGCCTCAGCGCTACTATAACTAATACCGAGGAGTTTTCCCGATGGATCAATGCCGAGGTGATCAACACCAAGTGGAGACCAGTGCCTCTGAAGGAGGGTGTATTTCTCGATCACAAACTCTTCTTCAGTGATGGAAGCTCAAGGCTAGTCTCTGACCTAGCAAGGCATCCCTCCTGCGACATAACCCTCAGCACAGTGGACGAAGGAGGACAGGTCATTGTATTCAACCGGACCCGGAAGGAAGCCGTAGGCGAGGCCAAGAGGATAGCTAAGGTCTTAGAGAAAAAGTATCCGCTCTCATCAAGGAAGAGCGTAATGAACCATACTGAGCTCTCTAATGTAGCCAAAGAGATTCTCTCGAAGGCGGAGCGGACGAAGCTCTCGGAGATCCTAGCAGATCTGGTGAGGAGGGGAGTCGCCTTCCACCATGCTGGCCTACCCTCCCTACATCGGAGGACAGTGGAGAATGCCTTCAGAGGAGGCTTCATAAAAGTCTTAACTGCTACACCCACCCTAGCAGCAGGCGTTAACCTCCCCTCCCGCGTCGTCGTTATCACCTATAACGAGAGATACTCTATGGGCTATCGGGAACCTATCAGTATCTTTGAATACAAGCAGATGGCAGGGAGAGCTGGGAGGCCCGCCTATGACGATTACGGCGAATCGATTCTCATCGCCCGGAGCGAGGAGGTGTTCGAGTTCCTCTACGACATGTACGTGAAAGGGGAGCCTGAACGAATCACCTCGAAGTTGGGTGAGGAAGGAATCTTGGACATGCATATGTTAGGGTTAATAGCTAGTCGGAGGAGGCAGAAGAAGAGTGATATCCTGGACTTCTTCGAAAGCACCCTTTATGGACTCCAAGAAACCCCCAAAGCCATCTTCAGAAAAGTTAACCTCTCTCTGAAGAGTCTTAGACTCGGAGAGCTTATCGAAGAATCCAACGGTATTTATAAGCCGACGGCCTTTGGGACGAGGGTTGCGCAACTCTACATCTCTCCCGCTACTGGGATCTTCATAAAAGACCACGTTACACGTCTAGCCGACAGATCCTCTCATCCCCTAGGATACATCCACCTCATCTGCTCTACTCCCGACATGATCCTCTTCCCTCTTTATCGTCGGGAGAGCAAGAGGCTGGAGGCGTTGCTCGAAGAGAACGAGGCGGCACTCATCGTCAAACCTCCTTCGCAGCTCCTCTTCTTCACCTACTCCTTGCTTGACTACCTACAACAGTTTAAGTCTACGCTAGTTCTTTTCGATTGGGTGGAGGAACTGAGCGAAGATGACATCCTGAATAAGTGGAGAGTTGAACCTGGAGACCTGCACGCCGCGGCTTACACCGCGGAATGGCTCCTCTACTCAGCATCTCAGTTGACCTTGCTCTTCAGAAAGCGGCTAATGGCAGATGAGCTCCTGCTCCTCTCTAGAAGGGTACGGTATGGTGTAAAGAAGGAGTTGACTCCCCTCGTAAATCTAGAGGGTGTCGGACGCGTCCGAGCGAGAAACCTCTACAACGCAGGATATAAGTCAATAGCCGACTTGACAAGGGCCACTCCTTCCGAGCTGGAACGTGTTCCCACAATAGGCTCATCACTTGCAAGATCTATTAAAGATCAGATATCTCTCAGTCAAAATTAAGATTGATATATTTCAATTACATTCAGCAGGGGACATGGTGATGCATCGATTCATCGCTGCACTCCTTCCCGATCAAAGTGCGAGGGATGCATTTGGAGAAAAGCTGTTAGGCCTAATTGAGAAGTATGGTCCACTTAAAGAGACCTTCTCCTCGACTAGATTCAAGCTCTACACCCAGAAGATCAAAGGACCCTTTCTGGGATCAGATTTAGAGATAGGAAGCGACTATGTGTTTCTGGGTCATGTTTACTCTGGGATAGAGATTGAAGCCCTCATAGAGGGTGTTTTGAAGGCATCCGGACCCGAACTTTTGAACCACCTAGATGGAAAATACGTTTACTTCCAGACTGAAGATGAGGGACTTCGTGTTTTTCGAGACCCTCTAGGCCTCAAACCCCTCTACTCCTCTACGCTAGACTCTTCGATCATCTTCTCGTCAGAGAAAAAATATTTATGGTCTATGGGAGTCGAAGATGTCACCTCTCTCACCCCAAACTTCATATACTGGTTCGAGGCGGGAACCACCGCTAAGAAGAAGTGTCTGAATTTCACCCTCTACTCAAAGTCGGTTACATCTTTCGAGGACTCTATTAAACAAATTGGCGAAATTCTGACCAAGAGAGTGGAGCGTCTACTCAGGGATGTCAAAATCGCTGCAGTGGCTTACTCCGGAGGCGTGGACAGCTCGTTGACGGCAAAGCTAGCCTCTACCACAGGAAAAGAGGTGTTTTTGATCACTACTGGACTAGAAGGTTCTAGGGACCTTGAAGAAGCGGTCGANNTGAAAAAGGATATCACTGAGACGGTGAGACTCGTGGAGGACATAGACCTCACTAAGATAGGGATCGGCCTCCCATTTCTTTGGATCTCTAGGTTCATGCACCATTCAAATCTTCCTGTGTTGCTTACGGGGCAAGGGAGCGATGAGGTCTTTGCTGGATACGCCAAGTTCACCCAGATATATCGAGAGCGAGGTGAAAGAACCACGGAGGAGACTATACTGAAGAGGATCCTTGACTCCTACCAAATAAACTTTGAGAGGGATGAGAAAGTTGTATCAAACCACGGCGTCCAGCTGATGCATCCTTTGATCAGTCCCTGGCTGGTTGAATACACCTTGAGACTTCCCCTCTCCTACAGGATAGAAACACCTCATGACGAACATAGAAAAATCATCCTGAGAAGGGTAGCCGAGAGGCTGGGCCTACCGAAAGAGATAGCGTGGAAAAAGAAGAGGGCCCTCCAGTATTCAACCCTAACGCAGAATGCCATTATCAGATTAGCCAAAAGTGAGGGTAGGAGCCCCCAAGAATATCTGAGAAGGATCTTCAGGGATACCTTCACCATAGAATGGAATAATCATAAAAATCAGGTATTTAGATAAACACATAATCATATACTTAAGGATCAGATATCGATGTGGTGTAGCCTAGAATTCCTCTTCCTCGAATTCGTCCTCGAACTCTTCCTCAAATTCTTCTTCTTCAAACTCTTCTTCTAACTCTTCTTCGTCTTCGTACTCTTCCTTCTCCATGTTTTTAGCCTCCTTCTAAATGCCCACGTGTTAAGGTTATATTTAATTCTTTAATAATACGATCTTCTTTTGCTCTTAAATCCAGATTTCTCTCTATTTGTGGAGCTTTAGTAAATGTGATACTTATGTTCAAGAAGAGGATCGAAAAATTAAGAAGAATAATAGACGATAGGGGTGGCGACGCTGCGATGATTGCTACGAGCAAGAACGTCTTCTATTTTACAGGTCTTATGGGAATGTGGAACAGACCTTCTCAGACGTGTCTCCTGGTGGGGCGAGACGAAAAGATGATAGTCACAGTTGAAATGGAGGAGGAGAGGGTCAAACTCGAGACCGGGGAGAATCCTATAACCATAAAGAAGAACGAGGTCGTGGACGATGAAATAATATCTATTTTGAGGGATTACCTCCGCTCAAAGGTTTTCCTATTNNCTTCCTATTTGACTCTCTTAACTACAAGACATACGAAAAATTCAGAGTTGAATTCAAGGAGACCAGGTGTATAGAATCTGAAATCCTCCAAATGAGATCGGTGAAGTCCCGGCAAGAACTAGTACTCATGAAGAAATCAGCAGAAATCACAGCCAGGTCCCTAGGTAAGGCCCAGGACATCATCCGACCGGGGATAAGCGAGCACGATCTAGGTGCTGAGATAGAATACTATGCCAAGAGGCTGGGGGCCGAAGGAAGAGCCTTTCCTACCCTGATCACGTCGGCGGAAAGGTCCTCCCTACCCCACGGAGAGCCGTCTCACAA
>JABAOH010006924.1_pt2 | contig 24031 bp, 26 predicted proteins | sample 7062181 | NCBI WGS metagenome assembly JABAOH01 (sample SAMN14538630, study PRJNA623070) | marine sediment metagenome | biome: marine biome [ENVO:00000428]; feature: marine pelagic biome [ENVO:01000023]; material: deep marine sediment [ENVO:00002113]; isolation source: pool of 5 deep marine... | reverse complement strand
GTTATCGGCAACATGGCGTCTGTTCATGCACACATCTGCACGATCAATAAACCTGTTTACAACATCACGAAGTTCGGTCTAAGAGCTTTGACTCAATCGATTGCTGCTGAGGGAGAGGGTAAGATCCGGTCCTTTTCTGTGAGCACGGGTTTTGTGAAGACCGCTCTTGCACTGGATCAGATACCTGCACAGGCAGAGCAAAGAGGCATTACTCAAGAGGAAGTGGTGCGGGATGTCATGATGGGTAGATCACGGATCAAGGAGATGATGCCGCCAATTGATGTCGCTAATCTCTTTGTTTTTGGATTTTCTCGTTTCTCCAGATATCTCATTGGTGGCGACCTCCTTTTTGATGGAGGCATGGTCCTAACCTACTAGAAGCTTGAGCTTTTTTGGTATGGCGGGGGACATCAATTTTCCAGGTGGGTCGACACTTCTTCTCGTATAGACTATCGATCCAGCGGATTGGGTACCAAGGTCCGAGGATTTTTCTTGACAGACGGAGCAAAGTGTATAAGGATAACGCTGTCTGCCACAAATTCCATGTGAAAGGGGGTGGTTATCTGCTATTGGCTGAAGGGAACATCTTGAACCCGTTTCATTCCATTGGTGATCAAAAGGAAGGAGTGCGTGATGAAGAAAGACTATTTCCTCAAAGCTTTTGGTGGAGCTGCATTGCTCGTTGTAATGACAGCCCTGTCGGTTGGTCCTGCCCTGGCAGCTGAGCCTTATCACCTCGGTGTTAATCTGGCAATCACTGGGACAGGAGCTCTCTATTGTAAAGATGGAGTCGACGCTATCAAACTCGCTGTGGAAGAGATCAATGGTCAGGGCGGTTTTATGGGAAAGCATCCCATCGAGCTGTTTGTCAGGGACACCCACACGAAACCGGACGTGGGCGTCCGCGAGGCGAAGGACCTGATTCTACGGGATAAGGTGAGAGCCATCCTGGGAACCTATTCCAGTGCCGTTGCCGTGGCGATCAAACCGGTTGCCCAGGAATATAAGGTCCTCCACATCGCTGCCATCAGCAACTCAGAGAACATCACCAAGGTCAAATTCAGCCCCTACACATATTCCGTGGTTCCGAACAGTTATATGCAGGCCAAGGCAGTGGCCCTGGGTGTTGCCGAACTGGCGAAGAAGAAGGGGTGGAAAGAATATGTCACCATTGCCTCGGACTACGAGTGGGGACGGTCGACACAGAACAATTTTGTCCAGCTTCTCCAACAGGCTGCCCCTGATTTGAAATTGAAAAAAGAGTTCTGGCCGCGCCTTGGAGAAACGCAGTTCACGTCCTATATCACGGCGATCATGGCCCAGAAGCCCGATTTTGTCTATGGCTCGGTTGCCTCAAAGGACAATGTTGCTTGGATGAAGCAGGCGAAGGCATATGGGTTTTTTGAGAAGATCCCTTATCCCGGATCTTTGGTCAGCGTCTCAGAGCTGATCATACAGGCCAAAACGATCACGCGCGGCCTGGTTGGTCTTTGCCGGGCTCCCTTTTTCGCCCATATGGATGTTCCCATGATGGCCAACTTTGTCGAAAACTTCCGGACCAAGTATGGTCGGTACCCCAGTGACTGGGCGGTGATGGAATACGATGCTGTCTATGCGCTGAAACAGGGGATCGAAAAGGCCGGAAGCATTGATACCGAAAAGGTCAAAGATGCCATGAAGGGGATGACGATTGATACCACCCGGGGCAAACTCTACTTTCGGGAAATCGATAACCAGTTGAGCTGCTCGTCCTATCTCGGCGTGGTGGCAGACGATCCCAAGTATCCCTTCCCCATTTATCATGATCTGGTGGAGGTCAAGGGCCCTGATTCATGGCGTCCAGAGGCCGAGATTACTGCAGCAAGAGCAAAAGATTAAGAATGGTCTTTTGACCAGGACGTACCGATGGACACTTCTTTGCTCCTTTCGCAGTTCTTGAGTGGACTGTCCCGGGGTATGGTGCTTTTCCTCATCGCCTCGGGACTTTCCCTCATTTTTGGGGTGATGAATATCCTCAATTTTGCCCATGCCTCCCTGTGGCTTGTTGGGGCCTACTTCTGCTACTCTTTCTGGGTCCTCTTGCAAGGTTATGGTTTTGGAATGTGGGTGAGTATCGGCCTGGCTGCCCTGACGCTCGCGGCCATCGGCTGGGTCATCGAGGTTGTTTTAATCCGTCGAGTCTATGATCGGGAACTCCCCGAGCAGCTGCTCCTGACCTATGCCATGGTCCTGATTATTGGAGATTTGATCAAGCTTACCTGGGGGGTTGAGGATAGGATCATTGCACGGCCTCCTTTAGTTGAAGGTCCGGTGTTCTTCTTCGGGATACCTTTCGATTCCTATTTCATCTTCGTCATTCTCGTTGGTTTTGCCGTGGCTATAGGGCTCTGGTGGTTCCTGCAAAAAACCAAATACGGCCATATTGTCAGGGCCGCGGTTTTCAGCCGAGAAATGGTGAGCGCCCTTGGAATTCCAATCCCCAGGATCTATACCGGAGTATTCGTGCTGGGAATCTTTATCGCAGGCTTGGCCGGAGGTGTTCAGGCGCCGGTTGGCTCCATCACCTTGGGTATGGATATGGCCATTGTGGTTCAGGCCTTTTGCGTAGTGGTCATCGGGGGTTTTGGAAGCCTCCTGGGAACCCTGGTGGGATCGATTATCGTGGGTGAGATCTATGCCTTTTCCATTCTCTTTTGGCCCCAAGGTGCCCTTGTTCTGATTTTTGTTGTGACGGCGGTTGTTTTGATCATCCGGCCATGGGGTTTGTTCGGTACACCCATGAGGGCCTAAGCGCTAAGAGATCAGAAGGATTCTTCCATGAAAAGGTACTGGTGGCTCGGGTTGGTATTTATCGTAGCCTTAATCCTGCCTTTTGTTATCGGAGAATTCTGGGTCCACGTTGCCGTTGAGATTCTCATTTTAGGTCTTTTCGCCGTAAGTTTTAATATGATTTTCGGCTACATGGGCCAGCTCAGCTTCGGTCATGCCGCTTATTACGGGGTGGGGGCCTATGCCACCGGTCTACTCATGGTCAAGGCCTCGGTCCCCCTACCCATTTGTCTGCCTGCCTCCATGATAGCTGCAGGCATCTGTGCTTTGATATTTGGTTACTTCTGTGTCCGTCTGACTGGAATCTACTTCGCCATCCTGACCCTGGCCTTTGGCCAGCTGATGTATTACATCATTTTTCAGTGGTACTCATTTACCGGGGGGGACGATGGTCTGCAGGGGATCATCCCCCCGGATTTTCTCTTCAGCGCGACGGCCTATTACTATTTCACCCTTTTTGTCGTGGCGGCGGCTCTGATCGTCATCTGGTATATCAGCGAATCTCCTTTTGGCTATACGATGCGGACAATCCGGGAAAATCCTGACCGGACCCGGTTTATCGGTATTAATGTGAAGCGATACATGCTCATCAATTTCGTGATCGCAGGCATGTTTGCCGGGCTGGCTGGTGGCTTATGGGGACCCTTTAACAGGAGTATCGCTCCCGATCTGTGCAACTGGCACCAATCAGGCACCCCAGTTTTCATGACAGTCATCGGTGGCCCTCTGGGGTTCTTCGGACCCATGGTTGGGTCCGTGATTTACACCTTTCTAATGGCCTTTGTCACGGGATTTACCGAATACTGGCCCTTGACCATCGGATTGGTCATTATTTTCGTTGTTCTGTTTATGCCGGGTGGTGTTCTCGGCTTTTTCGAAGAAAGGGTCAAGATTATCCGGGCCAGGGCTCTGGAAGTCGGGGCAGGTGAGTCCAGCGAAAAGGAGAACTCTTGAGATGGCAGGAGAGGTTATCCTCGAGGTGGAGAGCCTGAACAAAGCCTTTGGCGGGCTTCAGGCCACCCACGACGTCGATTATGAAATGATGACCGGAGAGCTGTCAGCCATCATTGGTCCCAACGGTGCGGGGAAAAGCACCTTCTTCAATCTCCTGACCGGATACCACACCGCTGACTCTGGGAAGATTTTCTTCAAAGGGATAAACATCACCCATTGGCCCCCCCATAAGATTACCCGTTTGGGAATAGCCAGAGCATTTCAGGTCAGCAACATCTATCCAAGACTGACAACTTACGAGAACGTCCGGCAGGCAATTCTCGCCCAACAGAAAAAAACGATCAATCTCTTCACCCCCGCCAGTCGACTTGCCCGAAGAGAAACCACAGAGCTTCTTGAAATCACGGGCCTCTCCGAGCAATCCGATATGGTCGCTGGGAACCTCTCTCAAGGAGATAAAAAGCGGCTGGAACTCGCCATTGCATTGGGGAGCAGGCCAGAACTACTCTTTCTGGATGAACCAACTGCGGGGATGTCGGGTGAAGAGACCCATGACACGATGGAACTCGTCAAGCGGTTGAACCGGGAGATCGGTCTCACCATTCTGTTTACAGAGCATGATATGTCGGTTGTCTTCGGATACGCCCGTCGACTGACCGTCTTGCACCAAGGAGCCGTCATTGCCGAGGGAACTCCCGAAGAGGTGAGAGACAATGAAGAGGCCCAAAGGGTCTATCTCGGGGAGGAGGCATGATACTGGAGGTCAAAGACATCCACACCTATTACGGGACGAGTCATATCCTTTTTGATGTCTCCCTCTCTGTTGACCGCGGCGAAATTGTCTCTCTCCTGGGACGAAATGGAGCGGGCAAGACCACGACCGTGCGAAGCATCATGGGTCTGACTCCACCCGAGTCCGGGAGTGTTCAATTCCATGGCGAGGAGATGAGGGGTAAGCCGCCATACTACATTGCCAAAAAGGGGATGGGTTATGTACCGGATAATCGGTTAATCTTTCCCGATCTCACGGTGCGGGAAAACCTGATGCTTGCCATTAAGATTCCCGAAAACTTGGATGGCGAGCCATGGACGGTCGATAGAATTTACGAGCTTTTTCCCCTTTTGGAAAAACTGGACAGGAATCTGGGCGGCTATCTTAGCGGCGGAGAGCAACAGATGCTTACCGTTGGAAGAACCCTCATGGGAAACCCTGACCTCCTGCTGCTGGATGAACCGGTCGAAGGTTTGGCACCCCTGGTCGTTCGCGACTTGGGTGAACAGATCCTCAAGTTAAAGGACATGGGTGAAACGATTCTTTTTTCGGAGCAGAACGTAAAGTTTGCTACCATGGTGGCAGAACGAGCCTACGTGATTGACAAAGGGATGATCCGCTATCAGGGAACGATCGAACAATTGAGGGAAGACGAGGAGATAAAGCAAAAGTATCTCATGATCTAAATCAGTTCGTCACACCTGAAAGCCTTGACTGGCCAAACGTCTGAGATCTTCGCGCTGGCCTGGGAACAAGTCTGGAAACGGAAAGGTCACTTCCCCTCGATAAAACTTTCCTTTTTGTTCAGGATAGGTAGAATAAAGGGAAGATCTCTTCTTCGCTCAGCGTCGAGGAATCTAGAGGAGGGATGATGATGGAACCACTCTGGAGACCATCTGAGAACCAGATAAAGTGTGCCAATATGACGCGCTTCATCGAGTACGTGAACCAGAAGTACGGCAGACAGTTCAAAGCATTTCAAGAGCTCTATCGCTGGTCGGTTGAAGACATCCCCGAGTTTTGGGCAGCCATGTGGGAGTTTGGCGAGATCAAGGCGTCCAAGGGATACGATGTCGTCGTCGATGATCCCACGAAGATGCCGGGTGCCCGTTGGTTTATTGGAGCGAAGTTGAATTTTGCGGAAAACCTCCTGAGGTACAGGGACGATCATCTCGCCTTCATATTCAGGGGTGAAACCCAGAGATCAGCGAGAATGACTTACGCAGAAGTGTATGACGCTGTGGCTCGTCTAGCAAAATCACTTCGGGAGATCGGAGTTGCGCCTGGGGATCGAGTCGCCGCCTACATGCCCAATATGATGGAGACGGGTATCGCTATGCTTGCCGCGACCAGTATCGGCGCGACATGGTCCTCATGTGCCACCGACATCGGTCCCGGGGCGGTTATGGATCGCTTTGGCCAAATCGAACCCAAGGTTCTGTTCACGGTTGATGGGTATTTCTATAAGGGAAAGAGCTTCAACACCCTCTCGAATGCGGCCGAGGTTGTCAGGGGAATCCCTTCGATGGAGAAAGTCATCGTCGCTTCCTACCCAGAGGAGAAATCCGATATCAGTCTGATCCCGAACGCGGTACATTGGGCCGATTTTCTATCCGAGGAAACTGGACTCGAAATCAAGTTCGAACAGTTACCCTTCGATCATCCCTTGTATATCATGTTTTCCTCAGGAACCACTGGAAAACCAAAATGTTTGGTCCAGGGGGCTGGGGGGATTCTCATCAATCACTTGAAAGAACTGATACTCCACACAGACCTTCGAAGAGAAGATGTTCATTTCTTCATCACAACCTGTAGCTGGATGATGTGGAATTGGATGCTTAGTTCTCTGGCCGTGGGAAACACGCTGATTCTTTACGACGGGAACCCCAGTTATCCCGATTTGGGTGCCATGTGGAGGCTCGTTCAGGATGAAAAGGTGACCATGTTCGGTACCAGTGCGACCTACATCCATTTCATCAGAAGCCAGGGACTCAAGCCTGGAAGGGATTACAATCTTTCGCCATTACGAGAGATATGGCAAACGGGTTCACCGCTCTCATCAGAGGGTTTCGAGTATGTTTACGAAGAAATCAAGAAGGATGTCTGGTTCAATTCCAGTTCGGGCGGCACGGACATCAATGGTTGCTTTTGCACCGGCAGCCCCATCAATCCGGTTTTTGCCGGTGAGCTGCAGGTTCCTGCTCTGGCCATGAAGATCAACGTGTACGGTGAGAAGGGCAATCCGGTTGTTGACCAGGAAGGGGAACTCGTCTGCGAGGCTGCGGCTCCCTCAATGCCGCTTTACTTCTGGAATGACCCGGATGACCAGAAGTACAAAGACGCCTACTTTAATGTCTATCCCAATGTGTGGCGCCATGGAGATTATGTGAAGATCAATAGTGAAACGGGCGGGCTCACCTTCTATGGTCGTTCTGACGCTGTTTTGAAGCCGTCTGGGGTTCGAATCGGTACAGCCGAGATTTATAACCAGGTGGAAAAGCTAGAAGAGGTTGCCGACAGCCTGGCCATAGGGCAGAACTGGAAGGGGGATCAGCGAATCATCCTCTTTGTTAAACTTGCCGAAGGGCATGATTTAACGGAAGATCTGAAAAACAAAATCAAGAAGACCCTACGTGAAAAGGCCTCTCCTCGACATGTTCCGGCGAAAATCGTCGAAATCCCGGATATCCCCTATACCTTGAATATGAAAAAGGTAGAAAGCGCGGTCACCAACTTGATCCATGGAAGGCCGGTCCTCAATCGGGATGCCTTGATCAATCCGGAATCACTCGACCACTACGAGAATTTGTCCGAACTCGAAAGTTGAAATTGTGCCTTGCCCAGGGAGTTGGCGACTTCTCGTCTCATGATCTCGGAGGTCATGGCGAAGTTCGATTAAACAGGTGAACTTATCACGGGAAAGTCCTCTCAGAACCTCCCCAGGCCAATTCTGAGCTCGACCAAGAGACATCGGATTGATCTCTCGTCGGTTACGTGATGTGATGGCCGAACTTCCAGACTGTGCGGATTCAATCAGGTATGATGACGCGAAGGATGGGCTTGTCTGAAGCTTCCAGGACCTTGCTTGTTGTCTTTTGGGAGAGGGCATGGGCGAGCTTGCCCTTGCGCCTTTCTCCGGTGACGATAAGATCGATGTTCTTTTTTTCTGCATAACGAGTGATGACCGCATGGGGGGGGCCGATCTCGACTTCTGTCACAAAATTGGCAAAGCCCCCTAGCTTGGACGAGGCATAGAGGAGGAGCTGTCTTTTCATACGTCCCCTGGTTTCCTCATGGGCCCTGTCCATGGCAACGTGAGGCGTTGAGAATCGAGAAGACTCCGATGGTTCGTGAATGGCGTGTAGCAGGTGGAGTCTCGCATCGAACTTTTTGGCAAGCTCCAAGGCGTAGGAGACACAGGAGTCGAATGCATCGGAAAGATCGATGGGAACCAGAATATTCTTGATATCTTTCAACAGAGTTCCTTTATCGGTCAGATTCGGCGGATATCTGGATATTATGCTTTGATCAAATTTGTTGTCAACTTTTTTGTTGAAGGCCTCTGGAAAGTCAGCTCTTCACCGCTCAGAAATCCTTTTTCGACAATTCTAAAGATCGGGTTCACTGCAAATCCAAATCCTGCCGATACTCGCGAATAACTGATTCTCTCGCCCGCTCTCCTCCACAGATTCCTGCGGGGAATCGCTCGAGCCCACAGAGTTCGCAGAGCGAAAAACCCAGTGCATCAGATGCCTGTCTCAATTTTTTGAGAGTAAAAATTGGGGCAATTGCTCTGCTCTGGATTGGCCTCTCACCCATCCAGAGCAGTTTCCCTCTTGGGCTCTGTGGACTCCGTGAGAGATCATCACTTCACGCTTTGCCGAAAATTGTTATCCCGACAATCTTGAGTCGCGCTGAGAGTTACCTCCCGAGTTTTTCATCCATCTCGGAAGGACCCGTCTCTTTCCTCGTGCTTATTTTTCCATTCTTGCAAAAAGAACGGGGAAAACGTTATCTGTAAGGCCGGACACCGGTGGAGATGGGTTGACTTGGCGGGGCAATCTGCTAATATGGGTTTGCAGGGTTTGTTTTTTCTTGCTGGTTGGGAGGGCAGGAGGAGAAACATGGCTATCAGTTTCCGATGTGAGTGTGGGAAGTTTCTGACGGCTTCAGACGACCAGGCCGGACTCGAGGGGCAGTGTCCGGCCTGTGACAGAGTCATCACGATTCCCCAGACCGGTACCCTCGACATGGCGGGGATTCTGGACAGGGAAGAGCCTGAAGAGGGCACCTCTCAAGAGCAATTTGCCGAGAAGGTGACAGAGAAGGAAGTGTCCGAGAGCATGAGAGAATTGGAGGACCTTGAGAGAGACATAGGGGGAAAGGTTGAGGATCAGCAGGAAAGATGGAGCTCGGGTAGGTCGTCAAGGGCTATCATGCTGGCGAGCATCCTTGTGGTTCTTCTTGTTGCTCTTTTTGTGTTCATGTTCGTGTTGAAAGGGAGGGAGGTCTCACAGGAACCGATCATTATCAAAAAGATTCAACCTTCGACCGAAACCGAAGAAGAGGCCTCGGCCCCTGCCGTTGGCGCGAAACTGGAGGAAGGGGAGGCCCAACCGCTTGCTCCCGTCACGGGTGAGGAGAAGGCCCAGCCAGAGGACCTCCAACCAACTGTCGCTGAGACGGGCGAGGAGGAGGCAACCGGGCGAGTTTCGACCGAGCCACCAGTGGCTGCGGAGGCAGAACCTGCCTCAGAGGAGAAAGAGCCGGAAGTTGTTGCGAGTATCGAGCCCGAAACGCAGTCGGCCAAAAAGGTTCCACCGGTTGGGGCTTTTATAATCAATGTGGCATCTTTTAGGCAAAAAGAGCTTGCGCTACGGTACGTGGAGGAACTCAAAGAGAAAGGAATCGACGCTTTCGACTGGGAAGTCGACCTTCCCGAGAAGGGTCGATGGTACAGAGTCTCTGTCGGGAATTTTCCTACACGCCAAGAGGCGGAGAGCTACGCTGGCGAACTACGAGAAAAGGGCTTATCCGATACTTTCATCACCCAGGTTCCAGGAACGTCATGACATATCAGGTCGCTGTCGAGCCTTTCTGATGGCTTGCCTTTCAAAGGCTTCCAAAGAAAGTCGTTCCCTTGCTGCTCGAAAGCTTTGTGATGAAATTCTAAAACTCGCCACGTCACAGCTGTCGGTTGTCAGGGATCAGCTATCGCGACGAACGATGGACAACAGACAGGAGATGCTCAACGCTTCCTTTCCCAGATTGTCAGAGCTCGCGGGAATGTCGCTCTAGATTTCCAATCGGTTGGGATCACAGGCTCACCGTCTGACTTAACGCACGGGTTTGGATTCGACAAAAAAGGCTTCAGGGGGTCCTTGCGGCAGGCGTGGAAGGGAAGGGGGGGTTCATCAAGTTTCTTGGAACGGCCGGAGCCCGCTTTGTGGTGACGAAGCAGCTGCGTGCTTCGGGAGGAGTTTGGATTTCATCGGGGAAAACCAACCTTTATCTCGACCCCGGGCCTGGGGCTCTGGTTCGGTGTTTGTCCAGTCGCCCTCGATTGGATCCGTCAAAACTCGGTGCGATTCTCCTTTCCCACAAGCACCTCGATCACTCGGGAGATATCAACATTATGATCGAGGCGATGTCGCAAGGGGGATCGAGGAGAAGAGGTACGCTTTTTGCTCCTCAGGATGCCTTAGGAAAAGGTGGCGTCGTCTTTGAGTATGTGCTCGACTATCTGGAGGGTGTCCAAATCCTCGAGGCCAATATGACTTACGATGTGGGAGATATTACCTTTTCAACGGTTCGTGCACATAGCCACTCTGTGGAGACCTACGGGTTTAATTTCAAGTTCCCCGAGGCCGAGGTCTCTTTTATCACCGACACGGGTTTCTCGCCTGATATAGCAGATCAATATGCTGGCAGTGTGATGGTGATCAATGTGGTCAGGTTTCTTCCGGTCGAGAAAGCCAATATCGACCACCTCTCAATTGAGGATGTGAAGCAAATTATCGAAAGGCGACGTCCCCGTCTGACAGTTTTGACCCACTTTGGGATGACCATGATCAAAGCGAAACCCTGGGAAGTGGCGGAAAAACTCGGGAATGAAACCGGGCTGAGAGTCATCGCAGCCCGAGATGGGATGAGGCTGGATCTCGCTGAATTTGCCTAACGGATTGAAGGCCATAGCGACCGAGGCGATCGAAGCGTGTCGGCGGCCATGAGAGCCGAGGAGGAGAATTCATGAAACTCACGAAATGGGCTATGTTGGTTCCGGCAATGATTGCTGCCTTTGGATGCGCGACCGGGACGAGAACCCGTTCTTTGGACTCTTCGGAAAGGGCTAGGGTCTATTATGAACAGGGTATCTCCCTCAGCCAAGAGGAGCGATATGAGGAGGCCCTCTCCGCTTTCAAAAAGGCTGTGGACAGCTACCCCGAATATGGAGACGCCTATTATAACATGGGAATCGTCTATCATGAATTGGATCGAGATGAACGGGCGATCGAGGCATATCAAAAAGCCATCGCCATCAATCCACGAGATGTGACTGCTCGGAACAATTTGGGGAATGTCTACATTCGACGGGAACAACTGAATGCAGCCATAGGGGTCCTCGAGCAAGCCGTAAGGATCGATCCGACTTACGGGCTTGCCCGCCATAATCTGGCCCTGGCGTATTACCTTGCCAAGATGTATCATCGGGCAGAAGAGCAACTCGAAGAATTGAAACTTCTCGGGATCACTCCTGATGCTGAATTGACGGAGGCGGTGGATGATGCTCTGAATCGTGAGAAAGGAGCTGGGAGCCAAGGGGATTAGTGCGGGTTTGGAGGAGTTTCCGTGATTAACCTGGATATCAAGAACGCCACTGAGACACTCAATATCCTGAGATCGAAAAGAGACTATACCGCGCCCTTTGAGATTGTTGGGGAGTATCGACTTATCGACAACGGAGAACGCCCCGAAGCAACCGTTATACTGCGGGCCCAAGGGCGTGAGATGCACGAGGCGGACACGGGGGTTGGTCCGGTTGATGCCCTTGCCAAGGTCCTGAAAAAGTCGCTGAAGCCCATATTCCCCGTTATCAGTCGTGTTAAGCTGGTCGATTTCAAATCACAAATCTTTGATGCCAAGACCGGTACAGCGGCAAAGGTAGAAGTGGAGATTATCTTCAGTGATGGTCGAGACGTTTGGCGGGTGATGGCATTCTCGGAAAATATTAACAAAGCCTCTTTTCTGGCCCTGATTGATGGATTTGAATATGCCATCCTGAATTCTGGGTAAGAAGGGACCAGGCAAAAAACCCCAGGGTCAACCCTTGGTTCCCGCCGCGCGCGTCGGAGCCAATGCTGTCAATCCGATGCGGTGGCGTAAACCCTGCTTCCCTTGAGAACCTTTATCACCACCTTCCTTTCCATGAACCCGGTCTGCTTTTTGTACTCTCTCGCCATCTCGCGAGCGATCTGCCGTACCTTGGCAGTGGAAGCGTACTTTTCAGGAGGCAGGCGAACCCAAATCTGCCAATCCGATTTGAACTCGATGAAAGTGACAGGAATTGCGTCGAGAGCCCAGTTCTGAAACTCTATCTGCCTCTCCTCAAAATCCGGAGGCTTACCGACAAATTGAATAAGCCCCCGAAAAATCCACGTCTCCTCGGGTAGAGGACCGGGGTTCTCGTTGGCCTCTTGGAGTCGAATCTCCTCGAAGGTCGCCTCGTCGATATCGATTTGGACCCAATTACCCTTGACGTTCAGGATCGAAAACCGATCGCCCTTCTTGACCCTGGCCACGACTGAGTGACTCGTTCCTGGTCCACTCCGGATATTGACACTGGGTCCCGTCACCACAGCTTCCTGGCCCAGGGCAGGTCCGCAGATCGATAAAATTGTCGCAATGACGAGAACAAAAAATCGAGCGACAGACCTAGGGTTCACGCTCCCTCTCCTCAGGCGTCATGATTTGCAGCTGAGGCTCCTCGATGAGCACATGGCTTCCTGGAGGAACGGAGTGAGTGAGCCAAACGTTTCCACCGATGATCGATCCGGCTCCAATGACTGTCTCTCCACCTAGAATGGTTGCGCCCGAGTATATAATCACGTCATCTTCAAGAGTTGGATGACGCTTGTAGCCGCGTTTGAGGGACCCATCGGGATAGGTCTGAAAGCTGTGGGCTCCGAGGGTCACGCCTTGGTAGAGTCGCACGTTGTTGCCGATTTGGGTCGTCTCTCCGATGACCACGCCTGTGCCATGGTCGATGAAGAAGTCATCCCCAATGGTGGCGCCGGGATGGATATCGATCCCCGTGACGCTGTGGGCATACTCCGTCATCATCCGGGGAAGAAGAGGAATAGAGCGAATGTAGAGTTCATGGGCGATCCGGTAGGTGGTAATAGCCATGATGGCAGGGTAGCTAAAGACGATTTCATCGAAACTCTTCGCTGCCGGGTCGCCACTGTAAGCGGCTCTGACGTCTCCTGCGAGCCTCTTTCTCAGGCCAGGGACCTTTTGGAGAAAATGCAAGGCCTCGGCTTGGCTGCGGTTCAAACAATGGGTACAGATGATATCGTTCCGGTGACACTCATGCCGAATGGCCCGAGCTATCTGATGGGAAAGCTTCTCAAATATGATATTGACCTCAGTCCCGAGGTGATAGGTCAAGTAGTCGCGATCGATCTCCTGGTTGCCAAAGTAGCCCGGAAAAAGGAGATCCCTGATATCCTCGATCAATCGGATAACGGAGTCTCGGTCTGGGATGGCCACAGCATCAACGTGGTCAATGGTATCTTCATCTTGACAGCTTTCGACAATGGCATCAACGACTCGAGGAAGCTCGGCTCTGAAGTTCTCAGTTGTCTCAAAGGGTACGTGGCACTCCTCTCCTTTCACCGCAACACGGCTTCTGTCTCTTTTCGCCATAGAACTCCCCACAAAGATTGAACTAAAAACCGAAATGTGTCCTATAGTGTATGAGTCTCCCTCTGGCTTTGTCAAGTTTGGGTCGATCAGTACCATTTGCCTTTTCCCCATCTGACAGCATATGATGGGTTGTCGTAGCAAAGGACGGGCCATGATCAGAGAAACTTACTATTCTGTCAAAAACAAGATTGTCCCAGTAGGGGATCGGGTCTTCGATATCTCTCGGTTCAGAAAGAAAAAGGGCGATATCAGTCCTCTGGCGCCTAGCCGAGAACTCCTGGACGACTGGAATCAGGATCGACTCCGCTGGAAAGACTATGTGGAGAGGTATTATCAGGAGCTAAGGGAGAGGGAAGAGGCCAACAAGCTCATTGGAGAGATCACCGATTTGGCCGCTAAGGATGACGTCTGGCTCGTATGCATGGAGAAGGAGTATCCCTGTCATCGGTTCTTGGTCATACACATCATCGAGAAGATCTTAGTTGCACGAGGTGCCCTAAAGCAGCCACAGGACCGGAGTGAACTCTTTCGTTTCTACAAAGATCTCACCCGTTCCCAGATAAAGGTTCTGAGAACGTCGGAGAAGGCATCGAAACGCGGCAGTGGGAGAAATCCACAGCCTCTCGTTGCAATTGAGCAGTTGGAGACGACGGGTGAAGAGGGCGGATAAGTTCAGATTGATTTAGGTGCTGGTCCGATTCAGCTGGGAGGGTTCTCTTGGCAGGTCTCCTTAATGTATTCGATGAACTCATCCATCAGATCTTGAACCACGTCCGGGATATCCTCGTATTCGATTCCCATGCCTGGAGACGGGTCCCCCCGCTCCGTTGACCACGCGACCTTCCCCCGGATACTTCCCAGCTTCACGGGAATGTCCGTAAAGGAGAATTCAAGCCAAATCAGGGTTCCCCTCGGAAGAGGGGAGTCAGTCTGGACAAAGCATCCTCCCTTGCTCACATTGGTGGTGACCGCCGGGAAAACGTTACCGACATTTCGGCAATTGACATGAACTTGAAAGCCGTATCTGGGATGTCGTCGCCTATCCTCGCAAGTTTCAGATGATTTCTTCGGCATGACAGTATCGGGCGCAGCAATTTTCCTGCCAAAGTAAATGATTCAAAGCATGGAGCGGGTGATCCGGTTTTGGCTTTTTCCCCCTTGCCTTTTCAGAGGGTTTCACAACGAATGCGAAGCCCGAGGATCGAAGTAGCCCAGGCCCGGTCGAAACGATTTGGAAACCTGGTTTCAATTCTGTCCGGGCCTTCCAGAAGAGGAGTTCCCCGTTTCCCGAGGTATATGTTCACAAGTTATTGATTTATTTGAAAATATTGCGACTCTCAAATGGAGCCCTCTGTCCCTTCACTCTTAAGCTCACGTGCTGACCCTATCGGGATTCGCCGGTTAAGCAAAAGAAGGATAAAGGTGAAAGGACAAAGGAAAAAGGAAAGAAGACCAAGAACCGCAACTCGGTCATCCTTTAACCTTGCGCCTTTGACCTTGTGTTCGTAACGTTGGAGCACGCGTGAGCTGCAAAGACAGCCTGAGAACGCCAGACCTTATTAGCATAACCGCTTCCGCAACGTCGCTCAGAGACAGGAGGCTCCCTCAAAAACTGGGAACTTCTCTTCTAGAAAACTTGACAGGGTTACGGTCTGTGATAGTCTTTCACCAAGAAAAAGACGAGGCAGGAGAGGATCCTGGCGGTTTTTGGGCGTTTCCGAATGAATAAGCTTTTTAATCTAAAAGACATTCAGAAACTAACTGGACTCAAAGCGGGAAGGATTCGCTACTGGGAAAAAATCGGCCTTATCAGTCCCAGTCTCAGCCGACACAGTGGGCGTCACTACTATACGTTTGCAGATCTTGTGTCCTTTAAGACTGCTAAGGAACTCTTAGATGAAGGCGTGTCCCTGAGAAAAGTCAGATCCAGTTTGAAGAAACTCGAAAAGATTCTCCCAACCGTCAGTCGCCCTTTGGCACGGCTTCGAATCGATGCCGACGGAAGAGGGGGGTTGGTGGTTCGCCATGAAGGTATTCAATTTGAGCCTCAGGGTCAGATGCTCCTCGAGTTCTCACTCAAGCATTTGAAAAGGAGATCACAGGTCAAATCATTTCCCCTCAGTTCAGATGCTCAGTACTGGTTTGACAGAGGATGTTCTCTCGATTCGATTCCTGCGTCCCTCGATCTCGCGATCGAATCATACGAGAGGGCCCTTCAAATCCAACCAAATTTTCCAGATGCCCTGACAAATCTGGGAAATATTTATTACCATAAGGGGGAGATGGAGAAAGCCAAAGAGTGCTACCGAAAATCTCTCTCCTTCGATCCAAACCATGTTGCCGCAAACTACAATCTGGCCAATATGTTCGAGGAGGAGGGGGTTCCCCCTCAGGCGATTTTCTATTACAAGAGGGCCCTCTCTGCGGATCCTTTATTTGCCGACGCCCATTTCAATCTGGGCCTTGTCTTCGAAAAGCTGCAGTTGAAAAAGCGGGCAAAACCCCACTGGAAGAAATTCATCGAACTCGACCCGTATTCCGAGGAAGCCGCCCTCGCCAGAAAGTTTCTCGAGGAATAGGATACTGGCAACTGGCCCCTGAGAACCGACGACTGATGCCCGCAGCCGGAAGGAGGTTAGCGATGAAATCCTATCGCAAAGAACTGTGGTTCAATGTACCGGAGAGGCGTGCTTTCATCAACATCACTCCACAAGTGGAAGTATGTCTAAAAGAGAGCGGAATCGAGGAGGGTCTCGTACTCTGCAACGCCATGCACATCACGGCATCCGTATTCATAAATGATGACGAATCGGGTCTTCATCATGACTACGACTTGTGGCTCGAAAAATTGGCTCCTCACGAACCAATCTCGCAGTACAGGCATAACCGGACGGGTGAGGATAACGGGGATGCCCATTTGAAGCGCCAGATCATGGGCCGGGAGGTGGTTGTCGCCGTCACTGGAGGAGGACTCGACTTTGGCCCGTGGGAGCAGATCTTCTATGGCGAGTTTGACGGGAGGAGACGAAAACGCGTCCTGGTGAAGATTATCGGAGAATAGTATTTGGGAGAATGGAACTCAAGCTCCGTTAAGGATTTGTGTCTCAATACCTTTTTCTTTTTCCCTGCTTCTCTCGTCCTCAAAAACGTCGACCCTTTTCCAAAGATCGATTTTCGCCCTCTCATAACCCATTTTTGGAGCAATCTGCCAGAAAAAGTACTATATCTCCTTTTCGGTTGCCCTTCGATGACGGCTGCAATGGTAAACATCGCCGATGTTCCATTTACCCTTGGGTCAGGCCGGATAGAAGATCAGTTTATTTCCCTCGAGACGGAAGATACTGTTCTGCCGATCTGCCTTGACGATATCCAGAAGAGTTTCTGGCAGGGTGAAATCTCGAGAAACCTTTTTTATCCTTTTTCGCCTTGAAACCAGATTACTGCTTTTCAGCAAAACCTCACACCTATATTCTATCGAGAAAAGGCGACGCCACACATTAATTTTCGAAGTTTGACAGCTTATTGTTCCAGATTCTTTGTCTCCTTCTATAACAACTCCAAATGGCTTACTTTCCAGCAGTCAGACCAATAAGGGAATCCCACACAACCCCTATAGGTTGTGGTATCTTCCCCGTTGACACACCTTTGCCTTTACGCTTACAGTACTGCTTGCCCAAAGAGAATTTCCATCGCCCAAGGGTCTTGAACCTCACGTAATTTGACGGATTCTATGCGAACATTACCATGGAACGATGGATGCGTTTGCTGTATTCTACTATTATCCTCCGGATGAACGCTCATACAGTGTGCAACCAATCACGCTGAGATCAAGGCGTCTTATGCAGGAGACGCATCTGACAATTTTAGGAAGGATTAAGATGGACAAGCGATATTGGGAATGGGAGCCAGTTTTTGAGATCGATCCAGCGAAGTCGGCTCTTTTGATCATCGACATGCAAAACGGGTTTGTGGAAGAAGGGGCACTCCTCGAAGTGCCCATGGCACGCGAGCAGGTGTCGGTTATTGCCAAACTCGCGGGGTTTTGCCGCGAGCATAAAATTCCTGTAATCTACACAGCCTTCTGCGTCGCACCGGATTTTAACTATCCCTTCTACTGGAAGATGGCCAGTCAACGAGGGTTAAAGCTGAACGAACCTGACCGCACGTTCTGGTGGGGAAAGCATGAGACGGAGATTTGTTCTCACCTTCGACCTCAACTGGGTGAACCCATTGTCAAGAAATGTGGGTACGACGCCTTTGCAAACACGGAACTGGAGCAACTCCTGCGGTCCCAAGATGTCGATACGGCCATTGTCGTTGGCACGGTGGTCAATTGGTGTGTGGACAGTACTGTTCGTGGCGCCTTTCACCGCTTTTATAAAGTGGTTGTGGTTGCTGACTGCGTGAGCGCCTACGATCACGCNNCAGTGGCGCGATATGGAGCTGGATCTTTTTGCAGAAGCCTTTGCCCGCGTGACCACCTCGGATGATTTGATCACGGAACTGTCGCGAGGCTGATTGTGTCCTACCGCAGAGCCCTCCGGTAAGCCGAGCATTGCGTCAAGGAAGTATATGGGAAGTGCCGGACCTAATGGCCAACTTATTGTTTCTACTCGTTGACGGTCTTGTCTGGGGCCTGATCATCGCTCTGATAGCCCTGGGGTTGACGCTGATCTTTGGAATCATGGGCATCATTAATATGGCCCACGGCGACCTCTACATGGTCGGGGCGGTACTCGCGGTGGTTCTAGGCAGTTGGGTAAACTTCTGGTTGGCACTGGTGCTCGCTCCCATCATCTTAGGGATCGCAGCGCTACCAGTTGAAAGATGGGTACTGCGGCCGTTTGAGGGGAAACCGCTGGTGACGATGGTTGGAACAATCGGAGTCTCCTTCATTATACAACAAGTCGTATTGATGACATTTGGCGGCACACCTAAAATAGTTGCTTACCCCATCTTTGGGGTGGTGAATCTAATCGGAGGGCCCTATCCGGCATACCGTATTTTTGCTGCCTTCGCCGGCCTTATACTGATAGGTGCCCTGTGGTTGCTCATCTACAAGACAAACTTCGGGATTTACGTGCGTGCGACCATGGAGGTGCCGCAAATGGCGGATGCCATCGGCATCAATACCAGCCTAATTCGAGTTATCACCTTCGGGCTCGGGGCGGGGTTAGCCGCTGCAGGCGGTGTGCTGGCCGCTCCGATCCGTCAGGTCTTTTTCCTGATGGGGGCCGACGTGATTTTGATCTCTTTCATCGTGGTCATCGTGGGAGGTCTCGGCAGTCTCAAAGGGGCGTTGGTTGCGGCCTTAGGCATCTCGGCCGTGGAAGGTATGCTCTCCGCGGCCTTAGATCCCGTGCAGGCGCGTGCGGCAATCATGATGTTGATGGCTCTGGTACTCGTGTTCCGTCCTCGAGGGTTGTTTGGTTGAGATCGGCTGGTGATCTCATCTGACAAGGGTTTCTAGGGGAATGGGGAAAAGCAGATGAAAGTCTTCTTTGGGGGCAGTAGACTTCTGCACCGCATCCTCGTGCGGGTTGGGGTGCTTTTCCTTCTGATGGGCGCAGGGGTGGTGATTAGCCCTGGGATGCGCTCTTTGATGATGATCATGCTGATTTACTGCGTCTTCGCGGTGTCCTACGATCTTCTCCTCGGGTTTGCCAATCAGCCCAGCCTAGGGCAATCTCTCTTTTTTGGTGTCGGCGCTTACGGTATGATCCTTCCCATCCTGCACTGGAACTATACGTTCTGGGCCGCCTTGGGTGTCGCGCTNNTGGCCGTTCGAGTTACGGAGGCCTACCACGTCATTCTGACCGCAATTATCGCTGCAGTGGCCCATTTGGTGGCAAAAAACACCATACCTCTGACAGGCGGCAGTGGTGGTCTTTCTGTACAGATACCTCCTGTGGGACTTGGCCTCTTCGAGGTCACCGTGTACGAGCCGCTCACCAACTACCTGATCATCGCCGCCTTTGCCTTTACCGTCTACATTGTGGTCGAACTTCTGGTCAATTCTCCTTTGGGCAAGGTGTGGGTAGCGATCCGGGAAAATGAACTCCGTACAGCGTTTTTGGGATACAACGTCTTCTATTACAAACTGGCCGCCTTTGTGCTGGCAGGCACCTTGACGGCGCTAAGCGGGGCATTGTATGCGGTGCGATTGCGTTACGCAAGCGCGGAGTTTTTCGCCTTCCACTGGTCCGTGCTGCCTTTCGTATGGCTTCTTCTTGGTGGCATTGGCACCCTTACCGGTCCGGTGCTGGGCGTGGTGCTGTTTACGGTGTTTCAATTCTACATCAGCGCTTGGTGGACGCACTATCTGATTCTCTTCGGGGTTTTAATCGTCGTGATGCTTCGGTGGGCCCCGAAGGGCATCATGGGTTACGTGTTGGAACGCTGGGCCGAGCGCGGGAAAGCTATGGTGGAGCTTGCCGAGGATTCGTAGCGGCATCATTCTCTCACACGCGTCCCGCAATAAAGGGTTCGCGGAGCCCGTAATGGCACGACTTTATTGTTCAAGAGATATGTTAAATCAAAAAGGGAGCCAGCATGGAACATGCAGCTGTGGGTGGCGTAGCGCGGGCGGACGGTCTGCTGCTGGAGACGTCTAATCTGGTCGTTCGGTTCGGCGGAATGACGGCCCTCGATGGGGTGAATTTTACGCTGCCGCACACGGACCTGAGAGCAATCATCGGACCGAATGGAGCTGGGAAGACCACCCTCTTCAACGTCATCACCGGGGCCATCAAGCCTACCGAAGGTCACGTTTTTTTCGCTGGTCGTGATATCTCTGGCCTGCCACCTCACCGCATCTCACAGCTGGGCCTTTCGCGAAGTTTTCAGCTGACAAATATTTTCCCAGAACTCACTGTGCAGGAGAACGTGTGGTTAGGCATCAACGCAAGAAAAAGAGCACCATGGCATCCCTTCACGAGCGGGAAGGAACGGGCGGTGGTATCCGAAGAGTTGGGGCGCCTATGCACCGACATGGGGCTGGCCGACAAGATGGACGCAAACGCCGGCAGCCTGTCTCATGGCGACCAGAGGCTCCTGGAAATCGCGATTGCCCTCAGCCTCAACCCTCGGTTGCTGCTCCTGGATGAGCCGACTCAGGGGGTCAGCCCTCAGGAGGTGGAGGTCATCAACGGTGTCATCCGGGATATCGCGAAGACACGGGGGGTCATGCTGATCGAACACAATATGGCGACCGTATTAAATGTCGCCCATGTCGTCACCGTGCTCCACTATGGTAAGATTATCGCAGAAGGCACACCTGCTGAGGTCATCGAGGACCCTCGAGTGCAGGAGGTTTACCTTGGCACGGCTCGCGTCTCGGCCCCGGGACGCTGATTAGAGGTATTAGGGAGTCCGTTCATGCTCCTCGAAGTCGACGGCATTGATGTCTATCACGGCAAGAGCTACATCCTTCGCAGAGTCTCCCTTCATCTGGACCGGGGCGAGGCTGTGGCTTTGGTGGGGAGGAACGGGGCTGGCAAGACGACGACCCTCCGTGCCATCATTGGGCTCATCCATCCCCGCAAAGGGCGGATCAAGTTTGATGGCGAGACGATGAGATCCGTACCTCCATTTCGCCGGGCGCGGATGGGCATGGGTTATGTGCCTCAGGAAAAAGAGCTTTTCACGAAAATGACGGTTCATGAGAACTTGAAGACTGGTGTTCGAGCGGATTATCCTGAGAATGGGTGGTCAATGGTCTTTGAGTTGTTTCCTATACTCAAGGAACGGCTTGATCAAAAGGCAGGCTCCCTGAGCGGCGGTGAACAGCAAATGCTCACCGTCGCGCGGGCGCTGCTCACCCAGCCCAAGCTGCTCCTGCTGGACGAGCCCAGCGCGGGGCTGATGCCGGCGATGATCTTTCGTCTGACCGAGGTGATTCGGAAATTGCACGCCGGAGGGATCAGCATTCTTGTGGTGGAGGAGCGAATCTCCGTGGCCTTGGAGCTCTCGTCGCGGCTCTATGTGATGGATGTAGGGCAGATCGTGTACGAAGGTGCGACTGCAGATTTGCACGAGGCAGAGCTTGTCGAACGGTACATGGGGGCCCGGTCAGACTCGGCGGTCTCCGGAGGAGCTAGCATCACATAGATCTTTGTAGATCGGCTCGACGGGTTTAACCACTCGGGTGTTCTGCCCTAGCGGTGGTAAGATCGGCAGAGCCCTTCTATGCATTCAACCTTAGAAAGGAGGTCGTAAAATGAAAAGGGAATCTGGCGTATCATGGTATGACAGAACCTCTCATGGTTTGGGTCGAGGTCTGGTTTTCGCAGTGAGCATTGTCTTGATTAGCGTTCTTTTTATCGTAGCCGGCCTACCTACTTCTGCGGTGGCCAAATTGGAACGCCCCGTCAAAATCGGCATGCTAGCCGACAGAACTGGCGCCTTGGCCGCTTACGGGTATGCCCATGAGAAAGTGGCCCGAGCAGTGGTAGACAAAATCAACGCCGAAGGGGGCATTGCCGGACAGAAAGTTGAGCTCATCGTTTCTGATACCGAGAGCGACGCCAGCGTGGCCACACTCAAGATGAGGCAGCTCATCGAAAGCAGTGGTGCAGACTTCGTGGTAGGCTCTAACACGTCAGCAGTCGTGTTGGCGGTAGCCCCTATTGCCAAGGAGCTCAAGACCGTTTACTTCCCTACTGCCGGCGGTGCACTTTTGACGACCCCCGGGAAAGGGAATCGGTACATTTTTGACTTCAATACCGACGTCAAGCAGGAAACTCAGGCGGTAGCCCGGTTCGTGACAAAGGACGTTGGTGTCCAGGACTGGGTGACGGTCGTTGTAGACTATGCGTGGGGCTGGGATCAAGAGCAGTCATTCAAAGAGGCCGTCACGAAGGCTGGGGGCAAGGTGCATGGCGCGGTCCGCGTTCCGATCGGCACGGGCAACTGGCTACGATACATGCAAGGGAAGGTGCCACGGGAAGCAAAAGGGGTCTACTTCGCTAATTTCGGCACCGACTTCCTGGCCTTTATCCGTGACTTGCACACCATCCGACCTGATATAGTGAAGGTTGGCGGCAACTATGTGGCGTCCGGCCAAGAAATTGACAAACTGGGATCGCCCGCCGAGGGCCTATATGTCGTCACAGGATATCCTCAGGTGGCCAAAGAGATTGGCACTGAGGACGATCAGACATACCGAAAGACGATCGGCATGGACGACATGGGTTTGGAAGTTGGCACGGGCAAGCACCTGGTACCTTCCTACCAGTGGTCGACTTGGGAGTCGATTTATGCCATCAAAGAGATCGTCGAGGGATCGGGTTGGTCTGGAAAGGATGACACTCCTGCCTTTATCAAGGCTCTGGAAGCCAGACGCTTCGAGAGGAGCATTGCTCATCCTGAGGGTAGTAAACACTTCCGCGCGGCTGACCATCTTTCCATCAAAGGTTTGTGGATCGAGCAGGTGAAAGGCGGGCAGCTAAAGGTGGTCAAGCGCATCTCTGCCGAGGATGTCATCTATCCACCCATGGTGGACTACCCAGAAGAAGAACCCCTCTAGCCTGACTACGAACCGGACGATCGAATCTGCTCCAAGTTTGAGGTCGGCGAAGACCGCCTCACCGCCGCCGGCCTCTCCTGCTTTCTATCTCGCCTGTTTCCCTTCAGCGGGATCGAGCCCGCGGTGGAAAATCTCTGAACGTCTGAGGACTCTGTGAGAGAAAAAGCATATCTTGTTCGTGCCATACAGACTGGCGATATCCTCGTCCACAGTCAGTCCCTCATAATAATCTATTGTCTTCGGAAAGTTCGAGCCAGGCGAACTGGGACCTCTGGAGGCCTACCTCCACTTGCCTAACTACCGGGAACGCTGTATAAAATAGAAACAGTTTTCGGGTGTCAGGGGTCAGTTGCCAGCAGGAATAAGACAAACATCCGGAAAAAAAGACTGAAAACCGTGCCCTGCCAATCGACAACTGCCTTACTGCCTCCGTAGCTCAACGGTAGAGCAACTGATTTGTAATCAGTAGGTTGGCGGTTCGAATCCGTCCGGGGGCTCCAATGAAATCAAGGGGTCGCGGATTCTAGCTGCGGCCCCTTTTCCAATTGGGCGGGATATGGCGGGATTTTTCTGACCTGCATCTTTGATTACCTTCCTATCCCCTTCCATTGCAGTTCCTATACCGGACCGGCCATCTTCGATACCTGCCTTAATTACTATGCTTATTTCCTGGCCCCTCAGTCTTTCGCTTAGCGTTTGAAATCGAAAGCAAGCATAGCCAGGTCAATTCTGTATGATCTTGAAATCGGAACCGGCAGGTTGATTTCCCTATACTGTTTTGTGCTAATCGCAAATGAGAGGTTCAGGCTGGGTTCTCAACGGTTGTGGCAAGGCAGAATCATACGATGTGCGGTGAGCCCCTCCCCATAAGCCAGGGTGTTTCATGCATATTGAATTATACAGAATTATTTCTGCCTAATCAGTAGTGGGAGCAGGGAGAGGACGGTATGGGGACACGCGAGGTCATCTTGAATCTCTGGTATGTCCGTGACGAGGAAGGAATCATCTACTCCTTGCGGGCAAAG
>JABAOH010033724.1_pt1 | contig 24052 bp, 11 predicted proteins | sample 7062181 | NCBI WGS metagenome assembly JABAOH01 (sample SAMN14538630, study PRJNA623070) | marine sediment metagenome | biome: marine biome [ENVO:00000428]; feature: marine pelagic biome [ENVO:01000023]; material: deep marine sediment [ENVO:00002113]; isolation source: pool of 5 deep marine... | reverse complement strand
CTGAGAAGGATCCCATCACGCTCATTTATGCCAAGGGTACCGGCAAAAACTGGATGACCGCGGTGGCGGGCGCCATTGACAGCGTTTTCGGCGACGGCGGTCTGTCCGAAGAGCTCAACACCGGTACTGCCTACCTGGATGTCAACACGGGTGTGGAGGTAAATGGAACGCTCGAGGTCGGTATCAACAAGGACCAGGCCCTGTGGATCGATGAAGACGGCTCGGTCGACACCAGCAAAACGACCGATAACATCAGCTTCAACATCAGCCTGGAGTCCATGGCCTCGAACCTGCTGGCGCTCAAAAACCGGTATTTGGAGCTGCAATCCGAGTACGCGGGCGATGCGGCGGCGGTGGCCGCGTACCAGAACGAGATCGAAATTATCGACGACCAGCTGCGCGAGCTGGGTTTGGAGGAGACGCTTTATTTCGGCACCAGCAATATCAGCGAGAAAACCATTACATTCAGCTCGAATCACAACTTGTCAAATAACGCACCGATTCTCTACTACAAGGACGATGGCTACACTATCGGCGACCTCACTCACAATACAACCTATTACGCGATCAAAGTATCGGATACGGAGATCAAGGTTGCAAGCATACCGGGCGGTACGGCGCTGAACTTGACTCCATCAGATCCGGAAGCCACCGGCCGCTTCATCCTGGAGGGTGTTTTCAAGACCGAGCTGATGGTGCCTTTTATTACTGTTGATCCTGCCCATGCCCAGGCCGGAACCATCAATGTGGTGGGCAACTACTTTATAGGGGGCGGCTCGTTGGTTGCACCTTCCGGCGTGACGGTGGCGATCTACAATGAAAGCGAGGCCCACCTTCGTATCACCAGCATAACGGTGCCGGAAAGCCAGGGAGGTCAGGTCCTCTTCAATCAGGTCCTGGTGACGGAAAACGGCGCGATCTCCAACCCCACCGGGGCACCGGGGTCAGCCGAATTCACCTGGGATTTGGAAGCCGGAACACCTTTTTCTTGGATTGAGGATGTGCCGGAAGGAACCACATCTCTGGTGGATATAAAGTCGACCGATCTCGGCAACGGCCTCCCCGCAGCCGATGTCTATGTGGTGGGAGAGGAGATCCGGGATGAAAACGGCAAGGTCATCGATGTGCGGGGCATAGAGAACCTCCCCGGCTTGGTCAGAATCGACAGCGCGGGCGACGTGCTGGTCCAGGCACCCATTGTGGCGGCCGAGATGGACATCAGTTCGGGCCGCAACTTTGTCTTAATCATTCCGGACCTTGACGAGGACGGCGTGCCCGATCCAATCTATCACGTGGGCGGGGCGCCCGTCACCACCTTCAGCGATGTGCGCGCAATCGTGGAAGGGGCCGAGACCCCCACGAGCGTGCCGAGCGTGCCCCCGAACACTTCGCTGGAGAACGCAGTTAACAACGCACTCCTCAGTCACGGCACCGGTATCTTTGCCTCCAACCGGGTGGCGATCAGCGCTCCCATTCTCAACATCAACGGCAAGATCCAGAGCGGCGAGCCGGATCGCGAAGTCGTCATTGACGTAAGCCAGGATGTCATCGATGGTTTCGAGAACAAATATGCAACCGGCCAGGGCCCCCTGTTCGATGTGGGCGGCCTGAGCGGCAACATCGATGTCAAATACAACGCGGAACTCGATCGCTTCGAGGTGAGTAGCGTGCGCATGGAAGGTGGCCGCATCGACCTCTTTGGCAGGATCCTGAGCACGGGTGACGGCGAGCTCGAGGCCTTCGACGGCTACGGCCACATCACAATCAACAATTATACCAACATCCCCGTTCTCATCAACCAGCTCAACGCCAGCCAAGAGATCGAGGGCAGCATCAAGATCGTGGACAGCGCCCAGTCGGACGGCGGGGGACAACCGCTCGTCACCGAATACAGGCGTTTTGGGGATCAGATCGAGAAAAAAGAGTACTATCTGCCCCTGCCCGGTGATGATCCGACCGGAGTAGAAACCACGTACGCAACCAGTACCGAAGGCACAGACCCTGAAGGTGACGACGCCATCTACAAACCCAAGGAAGGACTGGTCTACACCTTCCAGACCGGCCAGGTGGGGAGCGACATCGAAGAGATTAAATGGGGGGAATCGGCCTGGCTCGACATCGACTCATTTGCCAGGGATCCCGGCAAGGCCATATACCACAGCATCCAGGTCGGCGATTTCGACGGTGACGGGGTGCCGGATCTCGTGCCCCTTCTGGACGGTGAGTTCGTGAAAGAGCAACCCGGCTTCGACCCGACCACCTATCAGTACGACTTCCAGCAGATTGAGACGGTGAAGTTCGGTAAGGATGACGTCTCCAGCAATGTCATTAACCTGGAGGGCCACGCCTTTGTGACAGGTGACGAGGTGATCTTCCAGACCGGCGATGGTNNAAGTTCGGTCAAGGTGATGTGCCCGACAACCAGATCTATCTGCCAGGACACTCCTATGTCACGGGTGACGAGGTGATCTTCCAGACCGGCGATGGTGCGGATTCTTCGGGTTCGCTTAAGAACGACGATAACTACTTCGTGATCGTGGACGAGACGAACCCGAACCGAATCCAGCTAGCGTCGAGCAAGGCCAAAGCCCTTGCTAAGAACTCGGACGTAATCCTCGGCGATGTCACGGGGGAAGGACATTACTTCAAACAGGTTACCTACCGAAACTCCTGGACCACGACCACCTGGTACGGTAAGTCGACCTATTACCTCCAGGAGAAATATGAGACGCCCTTCAAGAAGATCCACACCCACTCCATGCAGGGTGACAAAGATATCGACATCGATTTCATCGGCTTTGACGAGGGCGAGGTGAACGTCAACTCGAAAGGCAGCGTGCTCATCAACGCCAACATTCAGAATGCAACCGGTGACACGCGCCTCACGAGCGAGGATGGAGCCATCGAGCAGATCAACGACTCGGCGGTTGTAAGCGGCAAGAACATCTGGTTGGAAGCGGAAGAGGGCATTTACGGCGAGGCCGACACCGGGGTCTCTCTCTCACGGGGAGAATCAGAAGCTGTGGTCCAGGCCGCCGAGGGAGCTGCCGTCCTCACCAACCTCACTGACGACAGCGGCACCCTGAACGCAGCTACCACGGAAGGGAACATCAACATCAGAGAGGTGGCTGGAAACCTCTACATAGACAACGTAACCACGGGTGCAGGCGATGTCACCCTGCGCTCACGAAACAGCATCCTCGCCCAAGACGGAGAGGATGAGGGCGCCGGGACACTGGTGAAAGGCGGGGCAATTGATCTTTACGCCGAGGTCGGCTCCATAGGAACGGCCCTTCAGACCCTTACCATCGATACCGGTGAGCAGGAGCGCGATGGGCTTTCAGCCGTGGCCACTGGCGTGATCAACGTCACGGAAATCAGCGGCGACCTCCATCTGGCCAGAGCTCATACGAGCAGGACAAGCGATGTGTTCATCACCGTGCCCTTCGACCTCACTGATGCCAACACACTTACCTTGCGCGACACGCGGACGGAAGAGCAGCTCCTGAAACTCTACGACGACATGCGTTTGACCGGCCGTGCAGCCGACCGCGGCATCATGGAGGGGATCGACGGCTACGAGAGCGGCAAGGTCAGCGATTACAAGGATTACTGGAACATCCGTTTCACCCAGCCTCACGACCCGCTCGAGGAGGTGCGGATCGAGGACCTCCAAGCCGGGCAGCAGTACTTCGTCATCAAAGTCGACGAATCCACGGTCAAGCTGGCGGCAAGTGCCGTTGATGCAGCAGCGGGTAGGGCTCTCGACATCGATACGGCCAACGCCACCGGCAACGGCCACGGCATATCCGTGGGCAGTGTTTTCTTTGACGCCCAGGCGGACGTGGACAGTGCTGAAGACGTCATTACCGTGGTCGGGCACGATTTTAGCGATGGCGATGCGGTCGCTTACAGTGCCGGGGGTGATACGGAAAACATCGGTCTCACCGAGGGCGTGACCTATTATGTTAAGAAGGTCGTCGGCGATGATGATCATATTCAGCTTACCAGCGATGAGGAACTCAACGATGTGGTGCAGATCTCGCCCACTGACGACGAGGCCGCGGTACATCGACTCTTTAAGCTGGCGCTCTTCGATCTGTCGGATGTAATCAGTGAAACCGACACCATCGCCCTGGCGGCAGACGGGCTGGAAACCGGTGATGCAGTGTTCTACAGCCTGGAACAGGGTGCCGATCCCATCGAGAAGATAGAATTTGTCGATCTTCAGGACGGCGGTACGTATTACGTGGTTAAGGTCGATGACGACACCATCAGACTCAAGGCCACGCCGGACGGCGACCCCCTTGACCTGGATAAGTCCCACGCCACGGGCAAGCTGCACCAGCTCTTCTCCGGTGACCCGGATGGGGGTCTGTTCGATCCGGCGACGGCGGTCGACAATGCTGAGAACACCATCACCATCACCGGTCACGGGCTGAGTAATGGCGATGAGGTGACCTACCACAGCCTGATCTATGACCCGGTCTACGAATTCCACTTCTCGGGTGTGGAAAGGGAATCTTACACGGAGTTTTACACCAACCAAGGTGAAAACCTGCGGTTGATTGGCATGGATGCCGAGAGCGACACCCTGACCATGGCTTCGGGTGGGTTTGAAACCGGCATGGCCGTTGTCTACGGCAACGGTGGTAATATTAGCATCGGTATCGAGGGAGGCGGTTCCCTTGTGGACGGCGAGACCTACTATGTCATAGCCAATGACAGCGATACGAGTTTGGCTGACAACGAAATCAAATTGGCAGAAACCGAGGGCGGGTCAGCCATCAGCCTGGAAGGTGAGCTCAGCGGAAACCACACTCTGAGTCTCACCGGTACTGATCTAGATGACTACGTAGAGGATGCCATTGCTACGCAGGAGAACGCGCGCACGGAAGTATATCATGAACTGCACCGTACCTACGGGCAGATCGGCAATGGCGCCTCGATTTCTGACCCCGCCGATCACGACCCGAACGAGTTCGATCCGATCTTCATCTATGTGGCGGATTATGGACTAAATGTGAGCGTTGGCCCCAGCCATATTTCGAGCGTTCTGGAAAATGGTGAAACCAAATACCTGGTAGATCTGGGCGTGGACAATCTCGAGGATGGGCAGGTGGTGGTCTACCACCAGGGGGTTAACCCGAGCGACGACTCGCCCGTTTCCATCCCCGGACTCACCGACAATACGTCTTACTATATCAAGGTCCATGATGCTACCAAGGTCCAATTGTTCTCCGACTCGAGCCTCACTACGGCTGTGACCATCGGCCCAATCGATCCAGCAACCTTCGGCGAGGGACATACCTTCGACGTCACTGTTGTCGGTACCTTCCACTCTACTTTCGGGGCAGGCGACATAGACAACCAGACCATCGACATCGGTCTGCACGTGCTGCAGAACGGCCAGGGGGTGGTCTACCACAGCGGCGGCGGCACTCTCGCCCTTGGGGGCGGCGGAGAGCTCATCGACGGGGAGACCTACTTTGTTGTTGTCGATGAGGCAGATCCCGGGAAAATGAAACTGGCCACGGATCAGAGTGATCTGTACGGGTCAATTTTGACCTTCGATATGGGAATGAGCTCGGGCACTGATCATTTCCTCGCCGACGGCGACGCCCTTGCCAAGCGCGGCAAGTGGAGTAAATCGCAGCTCAAAAACTCCATCGGCGCCGGCGTCCTCAAGCCCACCGGTGACACCCAGGTTGATATCGAGACCGGTGCGGGTGCCAACATAATCGGCAACAATATATGGATTTCCGTTGGCGGCGGTGTTGGGTCAGTGCAGGAAGACGTGGTTATCAACCTGCCGTTGACCGAGGCGCTGGACGAGGAGGCAAAACTGGCCTTCGCCTCGGCAGAGCGGGACGATATGACGTTCTACGAAGGCTTGGACGGCACCGGTGACGTGGTCGACTTCGTTGAAACCCCAGAGGGCTACACGCTCGACGCGCAGAGCGTGGTCATCACAGCCAGGAAGGACGTGGATGTAGACGCCTATGGCAACATCACGATCACGGCCACAGATCACGTATATTTGGGCTCAGAGATCCAGATCAATCTGGACCAGGTCAATGCGGGCGATGTGGTGCGCATCAAGGGTGCTACTGGCATCTTTGACGGCATGGCAGGCACAGAGATAAACGTCATCGGCGGCGACACGATCCTGGAGGGGGGCAACAACCATATCGGCAGCGAGGACTACCCGATTCTGATCGATCTGCAACCCGCTGCCACCTTGACGGCCCGGGCAGGCGTGGAGGGCAGCGAGGCGGATATCTATATCGTTGAAGTAAGCGGCGACATGAATGTGGACACGGTCTACTCGAACCACTCGGTGAACCTGGAGACCCTGAATGGATCAATTCTCGACGCCTACGGCACTGACGCGGTCAATATCCAGACCGTTGAGCTTAACCTCACAGCCGGCACCGNNAGAACATTTACATCGAGGAGTTTGCAGGTGACCTGTGGGTTTCGCAGGTGACATCCCAGCATGGCGATGTTGGCTTGCGGGCCGACTTCGGGTCGATTCTCGATGTCGACAACGGCCCAGCAGCGAACGTCATCGGTAATGGCGTGACCCTGGAAGCTGGCCTTGAAATCGGCAGCGCTCTAAATGAGTTTGAGATCGACTCCCATTTCACCGGCACCGGTACAGTGACGTCAGCCAGCGAGTTCGAGACGTATCTTGTTGAGACGGATGGCGATATGTGGCTGAACACTGTCAGTGTGCGCGCCGGCACCGCTTTCATAACGGCCTCCACCGGCCGTATCCTCAACGGCCTGCCGCCGCTGGCACCGGAGGCCTTCGATGACGTAATCGGCACCGTCATGAACGTTCCGGCCATGGGCAACGTGCTTCTCAACGACCGCGACCCCAATCCGGCCGATGAGCTGACGGTCAATCAAACGCCGGTGTCAGGACCGAGCAATGGCACGGTCATCCTGAACGGAGACGGGTCGTTCACCTACACACCGAACCCAAACTTTGTGGGGACCGATACCTTCACCTACCGCGTCTCAGATCCCGACAGCGAATTCGACGAGGCAACAGTCACCGTGGTGGTGGCCTCACAAGCTGAGGTGAATTCAGCGCCTGTTGCCAACGATGACGAGGCCGAGACCGTGGCGGGCGTGAGCGTCAAGGGTATGCTGAGCCGCAATGACGGCGACCCGGACGGGGATGCGATCACCATCAACACCACGCCGGTGAGCGCTCCCGCCAACGGTACGGTGATCATCAACACCAATGGCACGTTCAAATACACTCCCCATGGTGGCTTTATCGGAACCGATCAGTTTACCTATGAGATCTCGGATCCGCAGGCCGAGACCGCCCAGGCAACGGTGACGATCACCGTCCACCAGACCCTGCCACAGGCCAAGGTCAATGTGGCCTCGGGTAAGGTCCGCTTCTTTGCGTCGGGCGACATAGGCGAGGTAGACAAACCGATTACGAGTGAAGTTGGGTCTGTGGAGGGAGAATCGACTACTGGTGGTGTGTTCTTGGTCAATACCGGCAACTTGACCGTTGGTGAAGTGACTTCCAACCCCGAGAGTATAACGGCGGATGGGGATGTAGTGGTTGAGGCGTCAAGCCCGATATTTATTACCAAAAGCGTGACCGCGGAAAATATCTTCTATAGAGCAGGGGATGATGCCAGCGACAGCAATCCTAGCGACTTGAGCCTGGCGCCCGATGTGCTGGTCATCGGTGCCTATAAAGACGGCACGCCGGTGCCAGGTGGCGTGACGTTGAAGGCCACCGGCAACATCGTTCTCGAAGCCGGTGACGACTTTGTCCTGGTGCAAGGCTCGAGCTTGATCGCAGGAGGTACGATTACGGTTAAGGGCGATCTGGTGTCGACCACCGAGGATGTTGGCAACGTTGACCCGGATGATGGCAGCACCATGGCGTTTTTTGGGAGCATGTCGGCATCTGAGATCGAAATCTTCGGCGGACTTGATGACGATGTGATCACTATTGACATCGATGAGGCCGGCGGCAACCTGCTCACTGGCCACGTGCAGGTCTTTGGTGGTGGTGGAGATGATACGATAACGGTCATCGGCGGCGAAAACTCTGATTCTCCCCTTGTCATATACGGGGACACCTTCCAGGACGGAAGCCAATATGGAGTTCCATCTGGCACGCCTGGTGATGACACAATCGATGCCTCAGAATGGTTTCTGAGCGTGGCCATATACGGTGGACCGGGAGGCGACACCATTCGCGGCAGTCAGGCTGGCGATCACATTGCCGGTGGCTCGGGGAATGACATTATCTCTGGTGAGGGCGGTATGGACCACATCTATGGCGATTCCGGCTTCAATTTCAACACCAATCTAGCGACGCTCGACCTTGAGGTGGTGACCGTCGCCGATTTAATTGGTCATCCGTCCTCCGACCCTCTGACAGCCGGTGAAGATGAAATCCACGGGGGCGGCGGAGACGACATCATTTTCGGTGACCACGGTGTGATCGAACAAACCGAGGGAACCGTCAGAGTCCTGACCACCGGCAATGTGGAGAACATTTACACGGTTGAGGCGGATAACGGTGCCACGGACACCATCCATGGTGATGCGGGTGATGACATCATCATGGGCGGCAAGGCTGCAGATGAGATCCATGGCGGACATGACATAGACCTGATCTTTGGCGACCAGGGAGAGGTTCTGAGTTCGGGAGGCTCCAACCAAGTAGTTTCCTATGGAGACGAGGCTCCTTGGTATGAAGATTACTATTACGCCTCTACTGAAACTCAAAACGACGATGCTGGCGCTGGAGACTCTATTTATGGCGAAGAGGGTGGGGACTACATCCTTGGTCAGCAGGGTGCCGACCTGATTTGGGGTGGCGGCGGCGATGACGACATCTATGGCGGGCACAATGTGCCTGGCGGCCTTGACACCGGAGACTTCATCGACGGCGGCACGGGCAACGACGTGATTGTCGGCGACAATGCCAGCATCCAGCGCACGGATGGCGATATAAGCCCACGGTTCAGAGCACTTGAGGGCACCGTGATTTATGGCGAAACTATCGATGATGACCCAGCAATCCACAATGATGGCCTGCCCCTTGTGACGGTTGATTCACAGTCAAATCCGATGGGCGTGCAGGCGCGGGATGTGGTTTTCTTCGATCACACAGATTCTACCATTACGTCAACATCCGGTGATGATACGGTTGCCGGCGGTGCCGACGACGATGTGATCTTTGGTCAACTGGGTAATGACACGCTCCATGGCGATGGCCAGATCACCGAAGCCCTCGTGCTCGATACGCTACACGAAACTATATCAGGTAGTGATGTTGGTGGCGACGACTACATCGAGGGTAATGGCGGCGCCGACACTATCTATGGCGGTCTGGGTCAGGATGACCTCATCGGTGGTAGCTCGAGCCTGTTTGGTCTGGGTGCGGATCCGACCTTGAGGCCGGACGGCTCAGACACCATTTATGGCGGTAACGGAGACATGACAGACCGTAATGACCCGGGAGATGAATCGCCTGACGGCCACGCCCACGATGCAGACATGATTCTCGGGGACAATGGGAACATCTTCAGGCTGGTCGGCACTAATGAGATGGACAGTGGCGCCTTCCTCACCTTCAATTATGACGTGACTATGAACCTCATCCCACGGGCTTCAGAACTCTTGGACTACACACCCGGAGGACCGGACTACACATCGACCAATGCTGATGACGAGGGACCACTGGCGTTGGATGACATCGGCGGTGCTGATGTGATCCACGGCGAAGCCGGTGATGATTTCATTTACGGCATGGGAGGAAATGACATTCTTTTCGGCGAAGGACAAGATGACGATCTTATAGGTGGCTACGGTCACGACTGGATCTCCGGTGGCACTGGTCAGGACGGCATACTCGGAGACGACGGCAGGATCTACACGAGCCGAAACGTCGCCGGCGATACGACAGAATATTGCGAGCCTCTGTATGGTATTTATTTTGTTGATGAAGTCAACAAAGTGATCCGGACTCCTGGCGACATACAGTACGCCATTATCAATAAAGCTAACGAGCTGAAAAAGACCGTCAACCTGGCACCTTTCAACGTGGATCCCAACACTTTAAATCAGGATCCTCTGTATGATGCCAAGTTCGCAGACGACATCATTTATGGCGGTTGGGGTGACGACTTCCTCCACGGAGGTGCAGGTGACGATGCGATTTCAGGTGCCGAGGCACTGCCGTCGGGAGTCGATCTTGCCCCGATGATCAACTACGACGCACCCGGCAATCCTGGAGATGTCCTTAGCTTTGGAGTTCCCCGAGATGGAGAATTCGGTGCTTACAATGAATATGATCCGTGGGCCAAAGTGTTTTGGGACCCTGTTACAAAGGAATTCATCGAACCTGGCGATGAAAATTGGGGTGACGCGGTCCAGTTCTTGCTCAACTTTGATGCCGGGGAAGGGCTTTTCTTCGACCCACTTGATCCCTCTAGCAGGCTTACCGACGGCAATGACAGGATTTTTGGTGACCTCGGCAATGACTGGCTAGTGGGCGGAACCGGTCAGGATCACCTGTACGGCGGCTGGGGTAGTGACCTGCTGAATGCCGATGATGACCACGATTCTACCGCCGGCTCAGACAACCCTTATGCCAACAATTTACCGGACGGCCCGGAAATCTCCTATGAAGACATCGCCTACGGTGGAGCCGGACGTGACTATCTGATCGCCAATACCGGCGGTGACCGGTTGATTGACTGGGCGGGTAAGTTCAACAGCTATATAGTGCCATACGCCCCGCTCGGACTTTTCACCATCTCCCGCGCACCACAGCCACAGCTTATGGATTACCTTTATGATCTGTCCTGGGCGGACGGTTGTGACCCGACGCGAAGTGCCGACACCGGGGCGGATGAGGCACGCAACGGAGAGCCGGAAGGCGAACTTGGCCTGGTCAGTCAGAGAGATTTTTACTGGCACGATCAGACCGGTGCGCCGGATGATCCGCACCCTGGCAACATCCCTGGTGGTGCTCGCGATGTACTGCGGGGGGCGAATTTCAATAGCGGCACCATGGAAGGTTTTGCCGTGGACAGTGGTGTCTGGCAAGTGGAAAGCGGTGCGCTCAAGGTATCGGCGGAGTCACTGGGTGGAGATGCGGCCAGCGTCTTCCACGTACCCGATATGCTGCCCCAATACTTCGAAATCCAGGCCACCATCACCATGGAAAAGCCTACAGCCGGGTGGAAGGCGAACTCCTACGTGATTTTTGACTACTACAGCCCGACGGACTTCAAGTTTGCCGGCCTGAATGCCTCCATCGACAAGATTCAAATCGGACATAGAGATGAGACCGGATGGATTGTCGACGTCCAGTCCAACATGAAAATCAAACCGGGCGAATTTTACAATATCCTGGTGGCCGTCAACGGAACGACTGTTACCCTGGTGGCCGACAACAAGGAGTATTTCAGCCATACCTTCGAGCCAAGGGTTATCGACGGCTGGGTCTACGGCCTGAACAGTGGCATGGTGGGTTTCGGCTCCGATAACTCCCAGGGTGTTTTCGACAACATTGCGGTCCAGGTGCTGCCGCCGGAGATCACCCTCGAGGGGACCGAGGAATTCCCCAACACGGACGATACCATCGAGTTGGTCCCCGCAGCCGGCCTGTGGCAGGCCAACGGCGGAAGATACGACGGTGGGCCGGCTACCGCCGGCGATACCGCTATCTGCCTTGTCGATCTGGGCCTGAACAATGGGTTGGAGGTGGCCTCTGACCTGGAGCTCGAAACAACCCTCAGTACTGAATCAATTGGCGGGTTTGTGTTTGATTATTACAGAGAGGATAATTTCAAATTCGCCATTATAGATGCGGCTGCCGACAAGGCGGTTATCGGTCACTTCACCAAAAAGAGCGGCTGGGTCTATGATGCTACCTTCGATATTGCCATCGAACCAGGGGTCGACTACGACCTGAACCTGTCTTTGAAAGGGACTACTGTTAATCTCTCCGTTAAGGAAGCCAAGGAAAAGAACTGGCAGGCCATGGTAGGTCATGTGTTTAATGCGGTGACTGTTGACGGTGAGTTTGGCCTTCTTAGCAAGGACAGCTCCAGTTCTTTCGATGCGTTGACAGTCAAGACCGACGACCCGGCCTTCATAGAGCCAGAGGACGCTTCCGCCCTGACCGCGGCGACGATGTCAACGGAAGATCCCGAGGCACAAAGTTCCCTGACTTACGCTGAGCTGGATCCTATTATTTATGAGGCCATCAGCCGTTGGGCCCAGTCATCTCTGGTCAGCGAGACCATGCTGAGCACATTGGATGATGTGACTTTCCTTATCGCCGACCTTCCGGGATCGACGCTTGCGCTGACCGTTGATGACACGGTCATTATCGATGCTGATGCTGCCGGCCACGGCTGGTTTGTGGATGATAGCCCATATCAGGATTCCGAGTTCCTGCCGCAGGGCAACGACAGCGAGCTGGTGGCGCGCGAATCAAGTGCCGCTTACGGCGACACTGACCTCTTGACCGTGGTCATGCACGAGCTTGGCCACGTATTCGGCTTTGAAGATCTCAACCCCGAGGCGAACCCCGACGACCTGATGAGCGCTACCCTGGATACAGGCGAGCGTCATCTCTTGGGCAACAATGGAAATGGTCAATCCCAGGAGAGCACCACGCATCTGGTGGCGATGGATCTGACACCGGATGATTCCGCTGCAGATGATTCGATGGCAGCGTTGGTGGACGAGAACCCATGGCTCATCAAGTACTTGCTGAATGGTGCTGAGGACGACGACGCGAATCCCAACGACGACATAGCGCTGGTTATACCTGGTGAAAATCCTCAGAGCGACAGCGGGGATTCCGGCAGTACGAAAGGATCTTCAGATCCGTTGGATGATCCCGGTTCAAAAGGTAAGGGGAACAATAAGTAAAGGAAACCTGCGGCTTGTAATGTAAACTCCCGGAGGCAACGACCACCCCTGAAAAGGGGTGGTTTAATTTCGGCCTAAAGTAGGAGCTTTGTATCTCTCACAGAGTGCACAGAGGCGGAGAGTACTTGATGCTTGAAGTTAGGTGGTCGTGCTGCAGCGGCAAAGACCTTGTAATTATTTAAAAAATTTGATATTTTTGGTTTCAACAGCATTGGACATTCGAACTTTCTTATTGAAGTCAAAATCTAAAATCCGGAATTCAGAATACAGTATTTAGCACGCTAAAAAACAGGCGGATCTGAAACATGCAGAATCCAATCCCTGCTTACGGGAAGGGTGCCAACAATAATATCCCCAGGGGGCTCCAAGGATTCTAGGGAACGACACCAAAATGAGGAAGCAGAGTAAGAGTCTTCGAAGAATTCAAAATGAGCGGAAATGAAAAGGAGCAAGACATGGAGGAAACGCGTGGAAAGGTGCAGAACTGGTTAATGAGTGAAGGATGGCAGATCTCTGAGCAGTCCCATCCCAACATGGCGTGGCTTATCCGTGCAGAAGATGCCGGCGAGCGAAAGATTCTTGTGGGTCAGGTCAGGGCCAGGGAGGATCAAATAATTCTGGAAGCGACTGTCCATCTCGCAGATGAGCATCGTCAGAAGTTTGAGGGTCTTCCTGAGGAAAGACGACGTGAAATCCTTTGGAAGCTGCGGTTTCGGCTTTTGATGATGGGTGTGGATTTTGCAGGTGTTGCTGAGCCGATGCAGGCTGTGGTGCTCACCCAGAGGGTTTATCTGGATGGTCTAACAAAGGATGCCTTTGTCCAGAGATTCCTGGTAGTGCGCAATGCAGTCATCGCTGTGATCTGGTCAATTATACAAGATCTTGAGGGTGTGGAGCCGCCTGCTGAATCCACCGAAACGACGGCCCATTAGATGGTTATCTCCGATGTGGTTCTTGGCATCCTTAAGGCAAAGGTTTATCAAGAGGAGCCCTCACAGGAACCAAAATGAACGGCCCTCGTCGAGCAGACAATACTGAAGCTGGAGACAAGACAAAAATTATCTGGGACGACTCAAAAGTGAGGAGTCACCATCCCAATGTGATAGATGTGTCCGGCAGCCGGGAGGAGATCGTCCTATCCTTCGGCCGGGACCCGGAGCTGGGGGAGGGCCTGGATGAGGAGACTGTCCAACTTTCCGACCGGATTGTCATGAGTCCCTTTACCGCTAAGCGCTTGGGCAGACTGCTGGACAGTGTTATCGGCGAGTATGAGTCAGAATACGGCTGTCTGGATGTTAAACCATCGCCGGTTACCGGACCTGATCAGGATCCATCCCTCCAACCGAACGTTTCCAGAATAAAAAGATCAGATGAAAAAGTTGGCTTGCTTCTTCAGCTGGTGAAAAACCTAAATGTGCAAGTCGGTTTAGAGCGGTCTTTCAAGATTTCTGACCATACCCTTCTTGGGAATCGCTTTTTGCTGGGCACGAGCAAGGGTGCAATCAGTCCAGAACCACATGAAAGAATACTGCATATCTGTAAACGGATGGATATGCCCGAGAATTTCTTGGAGATTTTCAAGGAAAACCTGACTCAGGCAAATTATGTCCATTTCGGTTTCGAGGAAAATGTAACATCCTGTATTTACAAGGTATACTTGGAGTTATACGAAGAAATTGAAAAAGAAATTAAAATCCGACCAGATAAAACCGACCCTTTTCTTTTGCATTTAGGCTTTAAGTGGGACGCATCAGACAATACTAAGAAAGCTTTGACAAGATATACCTGGTATCCCCTGCTTGCCATTGAAGACATCCTGGTAAGATTGTCAAACATCCTTGATCCTCACGGGTACAAAATCACCCTTGAAATCGCAAAGGATATCGTAAGCATGGCCTCAAGTAGAGTGCCTCACAATGCCATTCTTTATCTTGAGGTGAGCGAAGAAAATAACCCCAGAAGATCGTTTGACATCAATATGTACAGGGCGAAACTTCAGCTGAGAGAACTGTACCCTTTCTTGTTGAAAATGTGCGGACACTATTCAATTGCTTCGGAGCACTTTCACGCCCTCTATGAGCAGGCTAAATCCAAGAGATTTGGACACCTCTCGGGTGGTATTGACAGAGAAGGAAGAGATTTCCTCACGGTGTACTACGGCGTGGAAGGATATTATATCAGCGACCGTCAGTCCAAACGCGAGTCCCCGCCTGAGAGAGTTCCGCCACCAATAGGACCGGATAAGGCCTCATCCATCCGGTCTCCTTTTTCCACAACGGGGCTAACAGCTGAAAAAGCTGGCTTGCTTCTTCAACTCGTGGAAAACCTAGATGTGCAATACGGGTTTGAAAGATCATTCAAAATTTCTGAAAAAACACTACTAGCAAATCGCTTTTTGCTGGGCTTCAAGAGAAATACAATCAGACAGGAACCACATGAAAGAATACTGGATATTTGTGAACGAATAGATATGCCCGAGGATTTTTTGAAAGCTTTTCAGAAGAACCTACCTGAGGCAAATATTGTCCTCTTTGGCTTTGAGGAGAATGAGAGCACCTCTGTTCTGAAGGCATACCTGGAGTTCGGAGGTAGATTCAGGGAGGTATTCAAGGACAATCCTGAAAACCCGAGCCCTTTTGTTATCCATTTGGGTTTTAAGTGGGACGCATCGGACAATAGTAGAAGCACTCTAGCACAATACACCTGTTATCCCTCAATTTCCGTCGAAAACTTTCTGACGAGAATATCAAATATTTATGATAACAATAAGTACAGAAATTCCTTCGATATCGTAAAAGGTATTGTAGATCTTGCTTCAAGCAGGATTGGTCAAGATCAGTTCCTCTACGTTGAAGTCAAAGAGGAAAATAACCCCAGGAGATCCTTCGATATCAACACGTACAGGGCTAAACTTGCTCTCACAGAACTGTATCCCTTATTCTTGAAAATATGCCACCACTATTCAATTCCTCCTGAGGAGTTTCGCGTTCTCTATGAACCAGTGAAAAACCAAATATTTGGGCACATGTCCGGTGGTATTGACCGAGAAGGAAGAGATTTTCTTACCCTATACTTTCGAGAAAAAGGAATCTCTAAGTAGAACGTGTACTAAATGGGAATTTGTAGGTTTGTTTATGGGGATGCATTCTGATCTTTTTAAGTTATTTCGAACATGAGATTCCAGGCCAAAATTGCAAGCACCATGCAGTTGGACTCTCTTACAAAATCGTTGATGAAGGGCCATACCAGAGTCGATCTCAGCAGATACATTGTCGTTTCGATTTGGTGGGGTTGCAACAATGATTGCAGCCTTTGCATGCTGTCGGGACTAAAACACCAGTTACCCCCAATTGGTTTCGAGAGCTACAAGCAACTTATTGATTCCGTTGTAAAAGAAGGCAAGTTCGAAAATTTGATTCTCTCTGGGGCTGAGGTGACAACATTTGACGATTTGGACAAATACGTCCAGTTTGGCGCTTCCTTTGGCTGGTTCAAAAAAATACAGATTCAAACAAACGGACGCAGGCTGAGTGACAGAAAATATCTAGAACATCTCATCGACTGCGGCGTAAATGAGTTCTTCATCAGCGTACAGGGTTTGCAAGAAGTTCACGACGCGATCACCCGCAGAGTTGGAGCATACGAGGAGACTTTAAGAGGCATTCACCATTTAGAAGAATTAGGGGTTCCCTTTATTACCAATACGGTTCTCACCAGAGAAAATTATCATGAGGTCTTACCGCTCATGGCTATGCTGGGCAAGACAAAATCCATGGAGCTCCACTTGTGGAACCTCTTCCCCATGGAAACGACGGATAGCAAGAACCTCATAGTAAGCATTGAGGAATTCTTGAAGCTGTTGCCGGAAATACTCGCGGTCATCAAACCTTCAGGCAAGGTTTTGATTTTAAAAGCTTTCCCACATTGTCTTAGGATCCAAAACCCGGCAGTTCTTGATGGGCGTGTTCCGGCGGCAGTGCTGCCCGATAGATTCTGGCAGGAATTCAGTGAGTGTGGATTCGGAACGTGTGTATACCGGAATGACTGCCGGGCAAAAGACTGCTGGGGGCTTTCTCGGGCCTATATTAAGAAATTTGGTGACGAAAAAAGTCTTTTGTCACCCATTCCGTGATATCCAATCAAAAAGTAAGGGCGAGAAAAAAAGCATGATTGAAGATCGATTTGAGTATACAGAAACGCAAGACGTCTTCTTCGATTATTGCTTATGGGAGTATAAACCGCGCGTCCCATATGGGAACAAGTTTAGATCGGTAAACTTACTGTTCCACTCCTTTGAGCTCATGGGTGTCAATGAACGAATCTTCGACCTCGTTCAGGCCATTAGAGAAGGGTTTGGCCTTTCACGCACAGTGTGGGGCTTGAAGCAACTTGGAAATACCATTGCCTGGGAATTCTATTTCTATGACTACAAAAGAAGAGAAAGGGAAAGGTCCATTTCGAGGCTTCTGGATATAATCAGGCCCTTTGCCGCCTGTGAGATAACACCAAATGAAAACTACCACTATTTTATGTTTTCCATCGATATCAACGATGAGCGCATTTCAGGAGCCAAGGACCTGGAAGAGATTCACATGTATATAGGCAACCCGGGTAGTACCGTTTCATCGGGGATATGTTATTCATTGACTAGCGGGGGAATGAGGCTAGAGAATTTCTACTTCTTTTTTGATGCGCAAAGACATATGAATGAGATCAAAGCTAAAGTCATTTGCTCCGCCCATGTTGATACTGCGATCATAGACATCGATAGAATTCTCTGGCCTGAGCTGAGAAACTGTGGAGTCATTGTGGTGGCTAACAAGCAGCGGAATGACTCTGTATATTTCTCGCGAATAAACTTGGATCAGTTGATCTTTTTCTTGAAAAGGATGAGCTACCCGGGTGAGATTGTCTCTTTCGTGGAGAAAAATAGATCTCAGCTGGATCATTTGCTCTACGACGTGGGTATTGATTATCGGATGGAGGGGAAAGATTTGGCGATTTTAAAAAGCGCTTACTTTGGTGTGTTCTAATTTCGAGTGGGATATTCAATGAAATGTTGAGTTAGCCCATTCTCATCGGTAAGAGAACCTTAGATCCCATCCTGTTTACTCATCACGACATGGCGGAAGACAACCCTGAGATTAGGAAAACTGAAGGACTGTATCTTGGATTCTGAGAAGAACCGAGTGTTGTTAATCTACCCTGCCACTGATAAAGAGCAGATGAGCATCATCCCTTTGTCATTGCTTTATATAGCTCAACCACTTTTGGAGGAGAACATCCATGTAGAAATTATAGATCAGAGGTTTGAGAGGGATTTTTTCCACAGGTTAGGTCAAAGAATTCATTCTGATCTTATTTGTGTAGGAATAAGCTGCATAACAGGTCCTCAAATATCCCAGGCGGCCAGAATTTCTCAATTTATCAGGAAAAGATCGAGTGTTCCCATAGTGCTCGGAGGGCCACATGCCACCCTTTTACCAGAACAAACTCTCGATTCAGGCCTGGTAGATTATGTAGTGATCGGCAAGGGTGAAGCGGCCTTTTTGCGGTTTGTTAAAGCGCTCAAGACAAACGAATCTGTTAAGAGTTTTGAGAAAATAGGTTTCAAGGAAAACGGAAGAATAATCGTGAACAGGGGCTCTGTAATGGAAATCAATATTCGTAAGATCCCCTATTACCTTGTTTTTCAATATGGTAAGCCTCCTGTCATACCTATCGTCTCCTCCTTTGGATGTCCCCATAGATGTTCTTTTTGTGCAGTAAAGATCCTCTATCCGAAATATTTTGAAAGACCCACTGATGATGTCATGTTCATGATAGAGGAGGCCTTGTCACTAAAGCCACAACTGATAAATTTCATTGATGATAATTTCCTGTTGAACAGGAAAAGAGTTAAGGAAATACTCTCGCAGTGTCGGCAAAAGGGATACCATTTCCAGTCTCTGTGCACGGGCAGGGTCGACGAGGTTTTGGGTCTGGATGACGACACCCTGAGGTTTTTGAGAGAAAGAGGTATGGTGGGCATCTTTTTTGGAATAGAGTCTGGTTCATCAAGAATTTTGGAATTGGTCAATAAGGGGATAACTCCAGAAATGGTTCTGAGGTTAAATCTGAGGTTGAGACAAGAGGGAATAATGCCGCATTACAGTTTCATGGCTGGCTTTCCAACAGAGACTAGAGAGGATCTCGTGAAGACAGTCAGATTAATGAATCGTCTAAAGAAAGAGAACCCGCGTGCTGTCATCTGGAAACTCAACAAGTACACACCTTATCCTGGCACGGAATTATTTGATCTAGCTATTCAGGAAGGTTTCAAACCCCCAGAGAGATTCGAGGAATGGAGCCACATACATTTTTATTCTAAAGAATATGGTTTGCCTTATGACATTAGCCTCTAGTGATGATTTGGAAGCGGGAAGCACCAGGGCTCAGACTGAAATGGCAGAGAAGAAAATCGGGTTGGATAAAAGGATCTTTCTAACGTGGGCATGTCCCAGGATTTGCCTGAACAACTCCTACCTTTTCGAGATTATTAAATCATTTCTTAGAGTAAACAATCATCACCTAACGGACACCATTGACGACAGTGATGTAATCATTGTCAATACCTGTGGTTACACCGACCAGACGGCGGAGGAAAATGTCAGATTTATCTCCCACGTCAGAGATAGATACAGTGAAAAAAGAATAATTGTTTTCGGCTGCATAACCAAAATTTCGGAGATTTTGAAAGAAGACGATACGTTGGTGCTAGTGGGGCCTGAAGAAATCTATAAGTTCTCAGAGCTTTTTGAAAACTCAATTCAATGTGGTGATGCCGCTTATCTCCCCTATGCGCGGCCTCCAAACACGCCCGAAATGCTCAACGAAAGAAACGAAGGGTTCATTCAGATTTCTCAAGGATGCTCGAACAAATGCAGTTACTGTAATATCAAGATAGCCAAAGGATCTGTGCGAAGCAAGCCGATTTCGGCGATCAAGGCGGAGGCTTTTGCCTTGGCCGAGCAAGGCGTGCGAGAAATCACTCTCTTGGCCGACGACTGCGGCTCATACGGACATGATATAGATACAAACATCGGGGAGCTGATTTCCCATCTGTCCACTGCTGATGCAAAAAGCAAGGTGAAAATATATACGATATTCCCAGGGCTGTTCCTGAAATATTATCCGGTGTTGAAAAGCTTCTTTATGAACGGGCAAATAACCTATACTTGTGTGCCTTTGCAAAGTGGGTCACATAGAATTCTCAAGCTCATGAACAGGAATTACGACCTGAACAAGATCAAGGAATGTGTTCGAGAGATAAAAGAGAAGAATCCACAAACGAGATTGTTCACCCATTTCATTGTCAATTTTCCCACCGAAACAGAGGATGATTTCAAATGCAGCCTTGATTTGGCAACCCTCTTTGATTACACCCTACTTTTGCCTTACGGAGAGAATAGTAGAACACCAGCGGCCTCAATCCCAGAGAAATGCAGCCGGGAGCAGTTAGGGATCAAATTGAGAGCGGCCGAAGAAGCAATCAAGAGAGGATTATTTAACGGGCTGGTGGTTTATTGAGTTCAATTGAGCTTGCACTTGATCAAATGGTGAGTAGCTCGGAAATACCCCTGAGAAGCCTTCTGTGACTTCAATGAATAAAAAAGGGAAAAATCGGAGCAAAGAATTAGATTATCTCTGCGTGGATGACTTCATGGAAAACATGCTCTACGCACGAGCTCTGGCGACCGGCTTTGAGATAGGTCTCATTGACTTTCTCATTCAAAATAAGGGCGTCACATTCGACTTCATAAAAGAAAAATTTCCAAAGGACGGCCGCGGTATGAGCCTGTTACTCGATTTTCTTCAGGAGAATCGTGTAGTTGAAAACCGTGAGGGCACATTTGAGCTGACCGAAGAATTTGCCCATGTCTTACAATTTCGAGAGCTATTAGAAGTTAAACTTCAGACAGCCAATTTTGCTGCTCATGACTTACTGGATTATTTTAATGATTTGGTATGCAATCCTGAACAATTCGTACACAAAGTACGTTTCTTTCGATTATTTTCCTATGACAAGTGTTTCGATTATACCGAGGAAAACTATGCACTGACAAAACGTTGGATGCGGATCACGACGGCATTGACGCGATACGAAGCGCAAGTATGCGTGAAGCACCACGATTTTGGAGTGTATAGGCGTATTTTGGATATCGGCGGTAATAGTGGGGAGTTTGTCCTCCGGATTTGCAAGAACTACCCGAGCATTCATGCTACGGTTTTCGACCTTCCTCTGGTTTGCGAGGTGGGGCTCGAACATATTCGGTCTGAACCAGAAGCTGATAGAATATCCTTCATCAAGGGGAATGCGCTGACGGATGTCTTACCAAAAGGTTTTGATCTTATAACCTTTAAGTCCATGCTCCACGATTGGCCAGAAAAGGAAGCAAAGCAATTCATCGCTAGGGCCAGTCAATCTCTGGAGCCGGGAGGGACGTTGCTTATTTTCGAGAGAGGTCCACTGGAAATTGGTTCAACTACCTTGCCATATTCGATGATTCCAGCTTTGCTTTTCTTTCGCTTTTTTCGCCTGCCAACAATATATGCAGAGCATCTGAAAAATCTTGGATTTCACGACATTCAAATTAGGAGAATCGAACTAGAGATGCCCTTTTATTTAGTAAAAGCACGAAAGAGGTGAGATTTCGGATTGCGGATCTTTCGGGTGACACCCTGGCGCTGGCCGTTGACGACACGGTCATCATCGACATCAATGCAGCCGGTCACGAATGGTTTGTGGATGATAGCCCATATCAGGATTCCGAGTTCCTGCCGCAGGGCAACGACAGCGAGCTGGTGGCGCGCGAACCAAGTGCCGCTTACGGCGACACTGACCTCTTGACCGTGGTCATGCACGAGCTTGGCCACGTATTCGGTTTTGGGGACCTTGACCCTGTAACTAATCCTGATGATCTGATGGCAGCCACGCTGGATACGGGCGTGCGTCATCTCCCGGGCAATAATGGGACCGGCCAATCCCATGAGAGCAAACCGAGCCTGGTGGCCATGGATCTGACACCGGATGAGACTGATGATGATGCTATGGATGCTTTGGTCAACGAGAACCCGTGGCTCGTTAATTTCCTGGTGGCCCGTGCTTCCGATGACACGGATCCGAACAGCGACATCATCGTGGTGATCAACGATGACGATGCCCAGGACACCGGCGACGATCGCGCTGTTCCCCCGCCGAGCAACAACGGCAATGGCAAGAGGAAATAGAATCGTAAACGAACGAGCAGGTGCAGCAATCGAATACGGAGTGAACCCCAATAGACATTGCGGGGATAATGCATGGTGGAATAGAAAACAAGGAACGATATAGCAACGACCCTCGGCCCCGTCCAGCCTGTCGGACAGACCAAGATCACTTAGGATAATAACAACATGCGCAGCTTAGCGACCGAATTGCCATGGGTCCGTTTGCCGCAAAGTGGTTGTCGATTCCGCTGAACAACGTGATGGCCGACTACGAAGAGAAATTCGGTAACTGGGAAATCGGAGTGCAGCGGCCTGAAGGCTCCTCTCTCCAGTAGATGTTCAATCACTTCAGGAATAATATATTGATTTCAAAAACGAAGCGGTTAGCCAAATTGTTTGCTACTAACCGTTTTGTCTCATTTTTTGTCGGCGATGGTAAATTGAGTTGGATCTTTTAGACGCTGGCCTGAGGAGGATAGAAATGAGTGCAAATGAAAAAGAACAAAGCATGGAGGCAACCCGTGACAAGGTGCAGAATTGGTTGATGAGTGAAGGCTGGCAGATCGCTGAGCCGACTCATCCTGATTTTGCTTGGCTGATTCGAGCAGAGGATGGCGGCGAGCGAAGAATTCTGGTGGGCCAGGGTAAGGCTCGACAAGACCGGATACATCTGGAAGCAAATGTTAGGATTTCAGATGAGCATCGGAAACAATTTGAGAGCCTTCCAGAGGGAAAAAGACGAGAAGTCCTGTGGAATCTGCGCTTTCGACTCTTGCAGATGAATGTGGATTTTGTGGGTGTTGCTGAGCCGATTCAGGATGTTATCCTCACTCAGAGGATTTACCTGGATGGTCTGACAAAAGATGCCTTCATTCAGAGGTTCCTGACCGTCCGCAATGCGGTTATCGCCGTGATCTGGTCAACCATCAAAGATCTTTTGGCTGTAGAGCCACCCGCTAAATCGACCGAAAAGACGAAACATTGATTGAATCGACTCAGGTCGACGACTGGGTAATACCACCTGGAGAATATTCCAAATCATCGAGTGTTTCCAAGGTGGCGGGCACACGAGAGGAGATCGTGCTCCTCTTTGGCATGAACCGGGCATGGCATGCGGGGCAGAAGGAAGTCAAGGTCCAGCTCACGGATCGGACCGTCCTGAGCCCATTTGCGGCAAAGCGGCTTGCCGTGCTTGTCAACAACGTCGTGCGGGATTATGAGTCCCGATATGGCGCGCTGGAGATCGAGTCACGCCGTTCGACCGAGGGCCCTGGAAGTTAGCTGAGGTTGAACTCAACCCAGTAGATCTGGCTGATCACTGGGTAGGCTCCTCGACGTCCACGGAGTGAAGTGCCATTGCAATGGTGCCAATCGGCCAAGGGCGAGGGTGGAACGGGATGAAGGGAACAAACGATAAGTGGTTGATTCAGCTCTGCAGTTTGTCACCCCCACCTTTATCCTCCCCCATCAAGGGGGAGGAGATGTTTATGTCTTCTCGTTGTCGGTTGACTAGACCAATGATTCGTTCTTCTCAGAAATTGAGACAAGTAAAATGAATAAGTTATCAACAGTATGGCAATAAAGTCCTCAACCCCAGTTCTAAAAACCCATTTGGGCAACAGCCTGTTGATTAGTGATCTAATCCTGTTCCTTTTCTGACCGCAAAGCCCTTGCCACAATGTCATGCAAAAAAGATGGAATGGCCGGCCCCGCCGTAGTGCGGACTTCTCCAAAGTAGCTGTGGCTAAGTCGGTGATGTAGCACACTAGCCAGTTCGGACATACACCCAAGAAATCATCCTGCCATCCCAATTAGCCAAAATATCTTGGGAAATCCACCTCCAGACTTCCATATTTGAGCT
>JABAOH010024522.1_pt1 | contig 24057 bp, 27 predicted proteins | sample 7062181 | NCBI WGS metagenome assembly JABAOH01 (sample SAMN14538630, study PRJNA623070) | marine sediment metagenome | biome: marine biome [ENVO:00000428]; feature: marine pelagic biome [ENVO:01000023]; material: deep marine sediment [ENVO:00002113]; isolation source: pool of 5 deep marine... | reverse complement strand
GTAGGATATCCAGAGTTGAAACCTTTCCTTCAGCCTTGTCAGCAACTTGTCTCTATCCTTCCACAACTTTATGATCACAATGTTTATTTAAAAACAATCTCTGTAAAATGAAAACACGGAAGGACTTACATGATCCATACAACTCCGTTAAGAATAAACTCCAAAATGGCAATCGGATTAAAGGTGGATTTACCTGACTCGCCGCCTCTCGTAATGATTATAGGACAAACAGGATTCGTCATGTGCGGTTTCCTCAACATGGAAGCAGCGGAGAAACTGAACGTAGTTGTCGCCACTGTAAGTGGGGTCAAAAACTTTGATGATGTTCTCCAGGCGAAGGTTAAGGCAGTTACGTCCATGGCTGAAAAGAAAGGAATAAAAGTTGGAATGAAAGGAAGAGACGCCGTGAAGCTGTTGCTCTAAGATTTAATAGGCTATCGCAACTCTCACCACGTGCTCTGCCTTTCGTCCACAAACCACACATTTCCCATCTACTTTCTCTTCTATGTCAACGGGCACTCCTAAAACTCGCGCGTCCACCTCTTCCTCCAGTCGATGACCACACTCTGCGCGGCTACACCATAAGACCTCAACGATGCCAGCCCTTTTCCGCAACAGTTGTTTCGCTTCCTCTAAACTTTCAACTCTGTAAATGTGATTTTCCATCCATTGCCGAGCTTTCTGCCACAGGTCTTGTTTGATTTCACTAATGAGTTTCTGAACAACTGGCACAAGCTCGCTCATTTTACACGTTTGTTTCTCCAAAGTGTCCCGTCGAACAATAGTCACTTCGCTTTTTTCTACGTCCCGTGGCCCCACTTCAATACGTATGGGGATACCTCGCAACTCCCAATAATAGAATTTAGAACCTGGAGTCAAATCTGTTCGTAGATCCAATTCGACTTTGATCTCTGCCTTCCTCATTTTTGAGGTAATGTCTTTGCACGCTTTGTTGATGTGTTCCTCTTTTTCTTTGTATAGAATAGGAATGACCACAACATGGATGGGTGCAATATTTGGTGGCAACACTACTCCCTGGTCATCACCGTGGGCGCTCAAAACAGCAACTATAGCTCGCCCCGATATTCCATAGCAGGTCTGCCAAATGTGTTCCTGCGTTCCCTTTTCAGTTTCATAGGTGATGTCAAAAGCCTTAGAGAAATTTTGACCCAAGTTATGCACAGTTCCTATCTGAAGACACCTACCGTCTGGGCATATCATGTCAAATGCCAAGGAATAAAGCGCTCCTGGAAACTTATCCCAGTCTGGTCTCCGTGAGATGATGTAGGGAACACCTAACTCATCAAAGAACCTCTTGTAAACTTCAACGGCCACCTTCACCTGTGCCTCAGCTTCCTTTAGCGTGGCGTGAGAAGTGTGGGCTTCTTTAAAGGTGGCTACCTCTCGCATTCTTATGATGGGGCGTGTAGCCTTAGTTTCATAACGAAATATATTAACAATCTGATAGAATTTTTTTGGCAAATCTGCGTGGGATCGAATCCACAGCTTCAGCATTGGCGCTATAACAGTTTCGCTTGTTGGTCTGAGGGCATACCTTACCTTGAGAGGTGTTGAGCCGCCTCGGGTGACCCAGAAACATTGTTCCTCAAAGCTTCCTACGTGAGCAGACTCTTTAGCCAACGATGTTTCAGGAATCATGAGAGGAAACAACGTTTCGTCATGTCCAGTTGAATCGAGCAGGTCACGCAGGATTTGAAAAATATTTCTTCGGATTTTAAACCCGTAGGGCATCCAGACTCCGCAGCCCTTGATTGGATATCGGTAGTCCATTATTTTCGCGTCTATCAAGACGTTTCGAAACCAGTTGCCGTATTGTTTGCTCCATTTTTTTCTTTTCACAGTTGGCATTGTGCATCACCGTTTTAGCTTGCAACAACATTTATTTTGGCATCGTTTAGGTATTAGTGATGCCTCAACTAATTGGTTAGGGTATTCATGCTGATACTTCATTCTTTAGAGGATTCGACTTATTTCTGTCTTACCCTTTTGGTGATAATATTATTCCCTCTAACACCATTTCCACAACAGGTACGGCATCGACGATAGTTAGTTCTCCCTCATATGAGCCCAACATCTTTTGCTCCTTATACATACCTGTGCTGTGACCTACAAATGTACCAGAAAAACCATCGGGTGTAACTACACTGCGAAATGAACCTTCAAAGGCACCTTCATCGACTGTTAGTACAAATTTCCCATGATTAACACCATCACCAGTCTCTAGGTTAACGGTTTCGTAGCTCACTAGCCACATTGTGCCCGAGATGTCGCCGGTAACAGTTCCATCCGATTCTGCACCCATGACGTGTTGGACATTACCCTTCGTAATCCAGACTTTACCTAGAGAAATATTTCCTGGGACGAAACTTGCTTCTGCTGTAAACGGAGTCTTTGTTGCTGGTTCAGCTATTGTTGGTGCTACTACAAACAACGCTGATAGAACCGTAACAAACAGCAAGACTTTCTTCAGTTTTTCTCACCTCCTTCTCCTATTTCACAATAACTCGTTATTTCATTTCAGGTTGCATTAATGATTTATGAAGAAATGTTCTATGCATCGCCGTTTGAAGTTGCATTAAAAATTTAAGGCACACACATCATCTTTAGATAAGGAAATGAAGCTCGTCAAGCTAAAAATCTTGGATTCTTTCCTAAAAGAAGCAATTGGCGGAGAATTTACGCTATGCCTCTATGATGAAGCTAACATTCTCCACCTAATCAACAAAGTGGATACTTGCAGAAAAGGAAAATTCTTCATCAAAAACTATCCAGAATATCGGAGCCTACTTCACATGACATGGAATCCTGTTAAGAAAAGATTCTACAGAACCATCGCCATATCGGCTTACACCAAAAACAACAAGTTCTTTGAAGCAAGGAAAAACCCAAGACTCATCTTGCCCGATGGGTTAACCATCTTTCTAGGACTGGGATTATGCAAATCTGAAGGAGAAGAAATTGTTGACTTTGAAACTTTCAAAAAGGAGATACGGAAAAGCTTACTCTGAAGACTTGTTCATTTCAAGTTGCATCAATAATTTAAGAAAAAGTGTTCTATTATCAGTACGATTTGTTCTAAAATGTAGCATTAAATAACATTCGTTCTACCGTATACGTAGTGAAATGAGAATGACTAGTTGGATTAGAGAAGTTATGATGAAAAGGGTCTGGAAGATTACGGTATTTCTTTTGCTTATTATTGTGGCTGGTGCTTCTATTGTTGCTGGGGTGGTTACAATTTTCCCTAAGTCAACTGTTCAAGATTTAAGGGTTGAAGTTTGGACAGATAAGAAAACATATGGAGTAAACGAAAACATAACAATACACCTGAAAATAGTCAACCCTACACTTTCACAGATTATCCTACATTTTAATTCAGCATTTCAATTCGATTACATAATATTTGATCAGGCGAACAATCAACTCTATCAGTGGTCAAGCAACAAACGTTTTGCTCAAATGCTAACTGAAATACGTGTAAGTCCTCTTAATTCCTATGAAAAAACCTTCGATTACACTAGTTATCATCCTCTCTATCCCCTACAACCTGAAACATACACCATCAGAGGAGTTGTAGTTGGCTACTTCTCTGAGAATACGACAGTAAAAATCTCAGGAACTTAATCCCTGAACTTGCAATGTTTCTTTTGGTTCTGTTATGACCCTTCCGCTTTCAATTTTGTCATCTTGAATTGTGATTGTTCATATTGATTTCAAAGACGTAAGGATTTTGTGAAATAAATGTGAGGTATGTAATGATTGAAATGTCAAAAGAGAAACCTAGAAAGAGAACTACGATCAAAGGACACTACTTGCAGGTGAGACAACGTTCAACTAGGAAGGGAAAGAAAGGAACAATACTTGGTAAATGGAAATCTGAGAAAAGAGGAAAAAGTCGAGTGTATAGGTGCAAGCTTACAGTAAGTAGGAGACTGCAGAGGTTCTGTGGACACAGGAAAGCAGGTTCCCATTGTCAAAAAGATGGAAATGGCTGTCCACAACTAATAATATCTTATCAATAGCTCTTTGGTTTAAGAATCGTGCAAAGGTTTAGCTTTGCAGTCTCTTTTAAGAAACTCAATTTTACTCCATCTCACTATGTCATTTTAAGTTGCATTAAAAATTTAAGAGAGAAGGTTCTATTTAGATTAGGATTTCCTGTAATTGTGTTATGGTGATTGAATGTGTTTGAAGGTGAAAAGACCATAGTGTTTTGGATTGGTTTGATTATTCTAGGTTTGGCTTCAGTAGGTCTTTTCGGAATATTGTGGATGATTACAATCTGGGATGGATACATAGATCGATTTTACATGCTCAAACAAGCAGTTCCAGTTATTGTGGGTGGAGTAGTTTTCATACTCATAGGACTGTACATGATGAAGTCTGGTGTTAAGAAGAAAGAATAGTAAGGTACTCATGGGTGTTACCATACCTATGTTTTCAGAATTTTAACAGTTATGTAGCATCTTCTACGGGAAAATTGGATAAACCTCTTATTACATAAATATTCAGCGATAAAACAGGAAAAGGGATGCAATAATGAAAAGTTCTAAGAGGGTTTTAGGGATCGTTGCTAGCCCCCACAATTCAGGAAACACAGCAATACTAGTTAAAGAAGTTTTGAAAGGTGCAGAAGAGAAGGGATATGAAACAGACCTAAAATGCCTAGGAGACCTAAAAATAAACCCGCTAATCGCATCCACTTCCGACAAACAATCCGTATGGAGTCAATATTCAAACAAACCATACGGAGTAAATTGTCCCAAAGACGACATGGAGTTGATTTATCCATCTCTTGAGAAAATGAACGTACTCGTTTTTGGAACTCCTATTTACTACGACCACGTCAGCGCTCGCGCGAAAATATTCATTGATCGCCTAATCTACTATGACAAGGAAAGTACAAAGGATCGTTTTCCTAAGAATGTCTGTGCTGTAATTATAGCAACCTACGAGTGGGATAAGCCTGAAGCTTATAGCAGCGTAGTAGAGTGGATAAAACATACACTGGAAGAATATTACAAAATGAAAGTTGTTGCATCGCTGCAAGCTGAAGACACAGTGAAAAATCCTGTAGCCAATAGAGAAGATCTATTAAAGAAAGCTCGCCGAATAGGTAGGAACTTGTAGTGAAATAACATTCTATCCATTTTTTTAATATTAAGCCTGCCGTTCGTTAGGCGATTACGGTCAAAAGATTATTTTCAAAACTCGGTCGATTTTTTGCAGATTGACCACTGCAATACGCGCATCTTTCGTGCTCAATTTGCTTTTGTCAGCTAGATTGTTGAGCTTCGAAACAGCTTTGAAAAGGTCATCAAAAGCAGCTTTAACATTCAAATCATCGTTCATGTTTCTCTTAAAACTTGTAGCGATGCCTTCAACAAGTTTTTTTGCTTCCTCACTTGATTCTGCTGATTTCCTTTTCTGCAAGTTATCAATCATATTTTTAAAACTGCCCAGTTTTCGGCTTGTTTTCTTCATTTTTTTGAAAGTAAAGTTCAACGGTTTTCTATAATGTCCATAAATGAGGAAGAAGCGTATGTGCTCTTTCTTATAGCCCATTTTGATTAAATCGTTAGGATAGTAGACGTTGCCCCTGCTTTTGGACATCTTCTTTCCATCAACAAAAAGATGCGCCCCGTGAAACCAGTAATGTGCAAATTCTTTGCCAGAAACTCCCTCAACGACTGCAATGTTATAGTCATGATGTCTTACTAGGTTATCTATTCCTCCACATGCGATATCTATGACGAAACCTAAGTGTTTAGTTACCATAGCCGCGTCTTGAACGTTCCAAGCTGGTCTGCCTTTGCCGATCTCCGTGTTCCAATAGACTTTGTCGCCTTCTTTATAGCCATGCCATAAAATGAAATCTCCCATGTTCCAAGGCATACCCGGATAAGTGTCCTTGTGGAAACGGCGCTTCTTTTTTGGCCATCGACTCATGTCTAGTTTGGATAGTTTGCCGAATTCTTTGAATTTCAAAGGGTCAAAATACACGTTTCCCTTATGCCAATAAGCGTAGCCTTTTTCTAGCAGAATTTTGATCAGTTTTACGGCTTGGTCAACAGTTGTTGATGAACGAGGATTATGCGTGGGAGACTTTATTTTTAGAAGGTTGGCGTCTGCAAAGAAAATGTCTGCGTTTCTTTGCGTCAATTCTTTTATGGAAACTTTTTCCTTATCTGCTTCAGCTATTGCTTTGTCTTCAATGTCGGTGAAGGTAAGTAGCCGAACGACATCATAGCCCAAATATTCTAGGTAACGTTGAAGTATATCCTCGAAAAGGAACGTGCGATAGTTTCCAATGTGTGGTCGTCTGTAAATGGAGGGTCCGCAAGTGTACATTTCAACTTTTCTGTCTTCACGCGGTTTGAATGGTTCGATTTTTCTTGTTAAAGTATTGAATNNATGCATTAACTTTTCTATAAACAGCCACTCATATCTGAAGCATCATGTGTATATGACGGAGATAACAGTTAACTTATCGACTCAACTTAGACGAGCAAAACTAGCATATTTTGAAACCACCTAGGTTAATCAGTTTTTTCTTTTGTCAGCAATAATAACCTTTCAATAAAAATTGTGTTTCGAATGCCGAAAATCAAAGATTCAATTATTACACGCGCAGTTAGAATTTCAGACAATGTTATGCTCGAAGAAAACCTTTGAGGGCATCTTTGATAGACTTGAGAAACGTATGCTTGATTTTCTCCGGTTCCTCTAAGTCTTCAAGCTGAGCAATTCTGAAGTAAGCGGGGGGATGTGGATCAAACCGAAGCCATTCAGATCTGCGGTAACCTCGAAAAGCCGGTTCCCTCTTATAGAGGGGGAAAAGCCTTTTGAAAGCGATTTTTCTCAGTGCTTCTGCCATTACCTTTGGTTGACCAATCATTTTGGCGGAGTCTAGGTCAGCTCTGCTTTCTAGGAACTTTCCGAAGAAGTAGATGAGCCCTATTGCCGCCAAGAAATAGATCCAGAAGGATATGAAGCCGAAGAAGAATAGGTAGGGCCAAAACACGTAGAAGCGTAACAGAAATTCTGCGCTGGACAAGGAGAAAAGCACCATGGGATCATGAGCCTTCAGATGACTTAACTCATGGCCAACTACGCTTAACAGCTCGTCTTCCTCAAGTTGCGTCATGATCCCGGTTGTAACCATTATGGTTCCTAGCCCCGGGCTTGGACCCGCGGCTGCAGCGTTTGGAATGATCGTGTTGGTCACCACGATTTTTGGCATAGGAAGACCAAAATTAGTTGATGCTTTCTTCACAATCTGGAAGAGGTTCACCTTCTTAACGGAGAAATCCCCTACTTCGCAATCTATACCATAGTTTGCGAAAACCTTACCAGCCGTTTCGCAGTCGATAGGTTTGTCCACGGCGATAGTGGCATCATAGATTTCCTTTCTGATTTCAGGGATTTTTTTGGCATGTTTTTTACGGAACTCTTCGAATTTGTCGGGTGAAAAATGGTATTGTAAGAGGTGTATTTCAGGCTGGTCTTCAGTGATTTTCCAGTTGCCGATTCTAGCTATCAGTTTTCCAGAAAAGAGCGACAACAAAAACGAGACGCCTACAAAGATTATGGGCGCATACGTGCCGAATAACCAGAAAAATAGAAAGGTTAATGCCATTAAGGCGATGTAGAGGGGCAACATGGAGTCGGTGAAGATTCTTGCAGACATCCCTGTTTTTTCCCTTTCAGGAACTATCTTTTCCCCAGGCACAAAAGCAAGGTATAAAGTGGTTTTGCGGATTTCCTCTTCGAACAATTGGACTGTGAGAAACAGGTCCTCATAGAGTTGGTTCAAAAAAGATTTTGAAATACTTGGGTCGCTGAGTTTTATAGTTACTTCTATCGGGATGCTAGCATTAACAGTGACATCTACATACTGATTTGTTTTAGGAACCAAGACTCTGTAGGAAAGATCGTGCCGTCCATTATCGGTGGTAATGTGCATATTTCTGAAGGCTCTGTATTTTTTGTGTTGAAGCAGGTAGTGACGTCTCAAATATTGGGGGAGAAACTCCAAGTTTCCGGGGGGAAGTTCAGTGTCGATCGTGTAGCTTAATTCAGTTTCACGTGCACCTGTTTTTTGCAAACTAACTACCTAATCAGACTAATGTGCGAAGAAGAATTTTAAGTTTCAACTTTCATATCAATTCATTCAAATTTTTGTGAAATGAAAAGTGTACGAGTGTCTCAGAATTTATCGTAAAGTTTTTTTGGCAAAAACGACTAAAGAAGACACCTTTTCTGAACTAGTAAGGAAGAAAAATGCAAGTGATGATTGTTTTAAATAGCACGGAAAGAATATGAATATCGTATTGTCAAGGTTGCATGTGTATGCACAGTGTCTTAGACGTAAATGCAGACAGTTGGGAAAGAGAGATTTTGCACTCTGACACTCCAGTGGTCGTTGATTTTTGGCATAAACAGTGTCCTTGGTGCATCAGGTTGAACTCCATCTACAGCGAGGTTTCTGAAGAATACAAAGGCAAAGTGAAATTTGCTAAACTAAACGTCTTATCAAGCAAGGAAAATCAACAGGTCGCTGTTAAATATGGAATTATGAGCACTCCCACCCTAGTTTTCTTTTGTGATGGAAGACCCGTTGAGACAGCCGTGGGCTTCAGACCGAAGGAAGCGCTTAAGCAACTAGTGGATGACGTAATTGGCAAACATCGAGAATGCATAGAAAAAAGTACAGCATTGAAAACTAGTTGAGACGTCTAACTTAGCATTTTAATATGTGAATTTTTGCGAGCAAACTCATGCGCGAATGCAGATTCTAATTCTCCTCTAACAGAGGTCACAGGTAAACAGCACACCGATATTAGCGCAAAAGACAAAAATAACCCCTGCTAAACATTCATTGGGCAACCTTTACAGAGAAACAAGTGTTAAGATGAAGTAAAGGATGAGTTAGAAGATAATTGCGGGGTTGCCCTAGCCTGGTAGGGGGCAGAATCAATGCCTAAGCCTGCTAAGCCTGTGGTCCTTAAGGGCCGCGCGGGTTCAAATCCCGCACCCCGCGCCATATTGTTGGCAGATTTAAACTTACAGTTTGTAATGATATGTTGGAAGTATATCATTCTGACGAAAACTGCAAGGTGTCAAACTGATGTTGATGGAGTAGCGTGTGCATAGTGCATGAAAAATAAAAGGGGAGGGATTAACTGGTTAGCCAGCCACAGGTTTTCTGTACGCGTAAACTATTGTTGCAACGCCCATGAATACGAAGCCTAGGCCGAACAAAATCCATGAGTAGGCTTGGGTCACAGCTGCGTCGGCTTGTCTCATCATTGCATTTGCCGTTGCCAAGTTTGCGTCTGCTTCAGTTAAAGCAATTTCTAAGTCTGCTTCATCGACTTTTGTCTGCCACTCACGCTCGGCTACAAGTGCTTGACTGTATAAATCAAGAGCTGTTTGATATTGTGTTTCAGCTGAAGCGAAGTCTCCACGCGTGTAGTACGTGTCACCCACAGATGCTTCTATGCTAGCTTGACCCGCCAGTTGAGAAGCGTTAACGTTGCTAAAACTCCAGGTAGGAAAGGCACTGGCATAGGAATCATATTCGTTAGATAAATCGGTGGCGTCCGCTTGATCTGTTGGAAATACAACAAACAAGTATGCAGGCGACCAGTAATTCAATGCGCGGCTCCAAGTTCCAACAAGTTTGGTAGGTCCAGTTGTGGCATTGACATGTTCTACGTAGATTGTGTATTCATGTGGCCAATCGCTGGATACGGCTTCTGTTGCGCTGGCTGTGAAGCTAACTGTGAAAGTCTTTGTGTCTAGCCACCCTACTTGTTCTATTGTTGACAAAGTCTTGTTTTTGTTTTGCTCCCAATCAAAGCTTATTATTACTTTTGAAACGTTCAAACCGTTTGGATACACGTCATTCTCTACCGGTACAAGAAGGCTGACAGTTGAGTCGTGCTCGTATACTACTTGCCCATCCTTCTGTAGGTAGGGCTGAAGCCAGGTGATCTCTCCAATGGCTGCTTGAGTTGGGCTAATTGTTAACATCGAAATCAAAGTAGCAAAAAGAAAGCTACACAACAGCATAGAGATTTTTCTCATTTTTCATTCCCCTTTCAAGACGCCTCCAGTTATGCGATGTAACTATATAAAACGTTTTAGGAGTGGAAGAAAGGTCTGACCGCTAAACTACCCGTTTTCTGACGTATAGGAAGACACCTAATGCGAAAACAAAGCTAAAAGCTAACATTAGTCCACCGTTCAGTAAGGTTAATTGAAGAGTTGCTGTGCTCTCACCGTTCAAAGTTTCAGAAAACTGGGGCACTCTTGAGCGCTCGCCCACAAGCACAGAGTCTTTTGAGTATATCGCGCTGGGAAGCAGTTGCAGCGGAACAACCATTACCACAACGCCCAACAAAACCGCCGTTGCCATGTAAGCCAAGGTTTTTTTCATAGATTCATCGTCCTCATATTATTGAAGGGTTATAACAGGCTTTTAAGTCTACGTTTTAGAACAGCACAAATGCTAGTCTTTCGCTACAATAGTTTAGTCAAGAATCAAAAGCAAAATGGAGAGTATTTATGTAAAAGTGCGTTATGCTATTTTTAGTTGAGCTCGATGAACAAAACAGCGTGCAGAGAAATCATCGAACACCTAATGACGATTTCCAATCTAACCAAAGAAGACACAAATCTAATCAAACTGCAAGTCGCCAGCAAATACAAGCTGAAAAAAGTTCCCCCAAACTCTGAACTGATACGCCACCTTAAACCAGACGAAAAAACCAAACTTCTCCCAATCCTTCGCAGAAAGGCTGTTCGCACCATTTCTGGAGTCACAATAGTCGCAGTGATGACTAAGCCTTGGCCTTGCCCCCAAAAGCCTCCGTGCGCCTACTGTCCTGGCGGTCCACCCTACGGGGTTCCCCAGAGCTATACAGGACACGAACCAGCAGCCATGAGAGGAATACAAAACAGGTTCAACCCGTATAGGCAAGTGAGAAAACGTGTTGAACAATTGAAAGCAATTGGCCACACCGTGGATAAGGTGGAACTCGTAGTGATGGGTGGAACATTCCCAGGTATGCCTCTGAACTATCAAAAACGCTTCATTCAACGATGTTTAGATGCAATCACCGAAAAGAAATCCAGTTCGTTAGAAGAAGCTAAAAAAAGTGCGGAAAAGAGTCAAATTCGCAACGTCGGCATCACGGTGGAGACGCGTCCAGACTGGGCTAAAGAAGAACACGTTAACCACATGTTATCTATGGGCGTAACCCGCGTAGAGCTAGGCGTACAAAACATATACAACGACATTTATGAGCTGGTTGGTCGAGGACACAGCGTTCATGATGTAGTTGAGGCCACCCGCATACTAAAGGATGCTGGACTGAAGGTGGCTTATCATCTTATGCCTGGGTTACCTGGCTCAAACTTTCAACGCGATTTAAAGGCGTTCCATACGATTTTTAAGGATTCCAGTTTTAAGCCAGACATGATTAAGATTTATCCCTGTCTAGTTCTTAAGGGAACGAAAGCTTACGAGTGGTGGAGACGAGGAGAATATCAACCGTACACTACTGAGGAGGCGGCTGAACTTGTTCTGGAGATGAAGAAGTTTGTTCCTCGCTGGGTTCGAATCATGAGAGTTCAAAGAGACATCCCAGCGTTTCTAATTGAAGCTGGAGTGAACAGAGGCAACCTTCGACAGATAGTCTTAAGGAAACTTAAGGAACAGAATATGAGATGCCAATGTATTCGATGTCGTGAAGTTGGACATCGATGGCTAAAAGACAAGGTGAAACCTAATCCAGACAACGTTCAGGTGTTGGTTAACAGGGAGAAAGCATCAGATGGAGAAGACATTTTCATTTCAAGTGAAGACCCGATTAATGAAGTTCTCATCGGTTATCTTAGGTTACGTATTCCATCCGACAAGGCACACAGACCTGAAATCCCGTTTGAAACAGCTTCAATAGTACGTGAACTTCACGTTTACGGCCCATTGGTTCCCGTTGGAAGACACATGGCGAAAGCATGGCAACATAAAGGCTACGGCGAGATTCTTTTGTCTACAGCCGAACGAATATCGAAGGAAGACTATGATAAGAGAAAAGTCGTGGTTACGAGTGCGCTTGGAACAAAACCATACTACAAACGGTTTGGTTATGATTATGATGGCCCATATGTTTCTAAATCCGTATGACACTGAAAAGAAGTCTATGCAACCACTGATTAATGGCCGAAGTCGGCGTAGTCTATGATTCGTCTATAAAGAGTTATGTCGTAAGGGGTAAAAATTCCGATTACTTTGTCATTTTTGACAACCGGAACACGTTTTATGCTGTATTTAGCCATTAGCTTAGCTGCTTCAAGAACTGAATCGTCAGGAGAACAAGTTATTGGGGATGCAGTCATGAATTCCTTCACTTTCACTTTATTTGGATCTAAGCCTTTAGCTATGACTTTTGTTAATAAATCCCATCCAGTGACGATTCCGATGGGTTTACTGTTTTCTGTGACTGGAAAACCTTCTATTTTATGTTTCACTATGAGTCTAGCCACTTTAAGGGCTGTCATATCTACATCTATCTTAACCACTTTCTTGGTCATTATGGCGCCTACTTTTGCCGAAAGATAATTTTCTTTTAACATTTTTAGCTCCAGCTTATGTGCAAAGTGAGGAATTTAAGCCTTTTCTTCAATTATTAACTATTATCCTGTTAATCAACAAAATGCTATTAAATCACATTTAGTGAAAACGGAAGTGAATGCGCATGCATAGTCATTAAAACTTAAACTGCTACTACGAACATATACATAGCTAATGAAGGTGAAAGCTATGGCTACGGCAAACTTGCAGGTAGTAGAAAAAAGAACTGTTTCGGTGGATAAATACATCAACGAATTAACACGGCCTTTCAAGGAGAAGTTTTTAGAAAGAAAACAAACTTACCAACTGAATGAAAAAGCAGTTCAGAAGTTAAAAAGCTACGTGAAAGATGTAGTAATTGTGGTTTTCTCAGCTGAATGGTGTAAAGATTGTGCTGCAAACGTGCCTGTTTTAGCTTTAATTGCCGAAAAAACCGGCATGAAGGTGAGGGTTTTTGGAGGCCTCAAAACAAACCCATTAAACCCTAAAGAAGAATGGAAAATCCCTCCATCTCCGCCAGAAGTAAAAACCTTCAACGTTAAGAGAACTCCCCACATAATCATATTTGACAAGCAAGCAAAACAGCTTGGAACAATCATTGAAAACCCAAGACCTGAAAATACTCTCGAAGAAGAAATACTTCATGTAATTCAGCAAGCATAAGCACGCTGGATGCGCGTGTTAGCAGACATACGTGTTTGGATTATAAGTAAAATATACGTGCATAACTCTAATAGTAAAAAGGAAGAAATATTGTTCTATATTCTAAAAATGCTGGAGAGATAAGGTTTGAGTGGTGAGTTCCTAGGATATAGAGGCAAGGCGTTACAAGTTCTGAAGAAGGCTGGTGCCGAGATCGGCGACATAATCAGAATTACTAAAGACGCAGAAACTTACGAGGGCATACTCATTCCTCGATCGGGATATAGTGATGAGAAACATGTTGTAATAAAGATGAAAACCGGCTACAATGTTGGAGTTCACCTAACTCCAAATACGCGGATTAAAAAAATTGGGGTAGGAGCTAAACCTACTTTCACGCCACCCCCACTCCCCAAACAAAAACCTGGTTTACCCAAAGTGACCATCATAAGCACTGGAGGCACTATCGCCAGCCGAGTAGACTATCGCACGGGCGGAGTGCGCTCAGCATTATCAGCAAGTGATCTCTACAGCGTCGTTCCAGAGCTTTCACAAATTGCGGCAATAGACGCTCAGATTCTATTCAGTCTCTACAGCGAAAACATCACTGCAAAACATTGGTCAGAAACGGCTGAAACAGTTGCAAAACACATTCAAAAAGGCGTAGCAGGAGTGGTGATTGCTCATGGAACTGACACTATGGCCTATACAGCCGCAGCATTAAGTTTCGCGTTGCAAAATTTACCAGTACCCGTGATATTGGTGGGTTCTCAGCGGTCTGCTGACCGCCCCAGTTCTGATGCTGCAACCAACTTGATAGGAGCGGTTAAGGCGGCTGCGCGGGCTCCGTTCGCTGAGGTGGTCCTTGCGATGCACCAAACGGTGTCAGACAAGTCCATAGTGTTTCATCGGGGAACCAAAGTTAGAAAATGTCACACGAGCCGGCGGGACGCTTTCCAGTCTATAAACACTTCACCGCTTGCTAAGATGGAAAATGAAAAAATCACTATGATATTGGAGAATTATTGTCAACGTGACCTTTCACGAAAACTGATCTTGAAACCAGATTTTGACGAAAAAGTGGCGCTTGTAAAATTCTACACAGGTTTAAACCCTGACATCATCGAGTGGTACGTTGACAAAGGTTATAGAGGCATAATCCTTGAGGGAACTGGACTGGGCCACATCAGCAACTATTGTTTTTCAGCGATTCGAAAAGCTATTGAAAAAGATGTTGTTGTCGCCATGACCTCTCAGTGTCTTTGGGGACGTTTGAACATGAACGTTTACGACACGGGTAGAGACTTACTGGCTATGGGAGTGATTCCGCTTGAAGATATGCTTCCTGAAACCGCTCTGGTGAAATTGATGTGGGTTTTAGGGCAAACAAAGGATGTTGAAGAGGCAAAAACTCTTCTCACCACCAATATAGCGCATGAAATTTCGCTGAGAACAGTCCCAGAAGAAGAGGAGTAAACAAGCAAATGAACATCGATTATTCCAAAGTCGGACTGAAAACTGGACTTGAAGTGCATCAGCAACTTGATACAGAGACTAAACTCTTCTGTTCCTGCAAACCCCAACTCTTCAAAGAAGAACCAGAAATCACGTTTCTGAGGAGACTGAGACCCACCCAAAGCGAGTTGGGACAAATCGACCCAGCAGCTTTCTTTGAGTTTCAGAAAGGCGTAAAAATACAGTATGAAGCCAACAGAAAAACCTCCTGCCTCGTAGAGATGGATGAGGAACCTCCGCACGATCTTGATCGAGAAGCGGTGGAAACTGCTCTTACAGTTGCTCTAATGATGAACGCGAAGCCGGTGGACGAGATACATGTGATGCGTAAAACAGTTATAGATGGGTCGAACACGACGGGTTTCCAGCGGACATGTGTTATTGCTCTTAATGGAGAGATGTCGATTGAGGGAAAGAAAGTTCCCATTCAACATGTGAGTTTGGAGGAAGATGCTGCAAGAAAGATGGGAGAAAAAGGCTCCACCATTCAATATCGTATTGACCGCCTAGGAATTCCACTAATTGAGGTAACCACAGCGCCTGTCATCTACTCTCCTCAAGAGGCGGAAAAAACTGCTCTAGCCATTGGAAGAATTTTGAGGGCTACACGGAAGGTTAAGCGGGGTTTAGGAACTATTCGTCAAGACTTAAACATTTCCATTCGAGACGGCGCCTTAACTGAGATTAAAGGTGTTCAGCAGCTTGAACTTGTTTCTAAAGTAGTGGAGTACGAAGTTCAGCGTCAACTAGGACTGCTCAAGATACGGGATGAGTTGAAAAAGCGAGGAGTAAATGAGGAGAATATTAAAGACGAAATCATTGACGTTACCTCCGTATTCAACCAGACAAAATGTAAAGTTATCAAAAAAGCACTTAGCCGAAAACAACGAGTCATGGCGGTCAACCTACCTCAGTTTGCTGGTTTACTTAAGATGGAGCTAGCACCAAGCATGAGACTTGGAAGCGAAATGGCAGACATCGCTCATTTCTGGGGAAGAGTAGGAGGCATTTTCCACACAGACGAACTTCCAGCCTACGGAATAACCACCAAAGAAATAGATGACCTCAAAAAGCTTGTGAAGGCGAAACCACAAGACGCTGTTGTGTTTGTTGCAAATGCCGTGGAAAACGCAACTGACGCGCTGAAAGCTATAACGCAGAGGGCAAAAAAGGTTTTAGAAGGTGTTCCAGAAGAAACACGTGCGGCAAACCCTGATGGAACCACCCGATACATGCGTCCTAGACCAGGAGCTGCTCGAATGTATCCGGAGACAGATGTTCCTCCCATCCAGTTGAGTGAAGAATACGTGAAGAAACTGCGTACTTGCCTTCCTGAGTTGCCTGAGCAGAAGGTGAAGCGCTTAACAAAAGAGTACGGTTTGAATACGAAGCTGGTAAAACAGATTCTTAATTCAGAATACGTCGACTTGTTTGAGAGAGTGGCTAAAGAAACCAAAGTTTCTCCCACTGTCATAGCGGTTGCGTTAACGGAAACCATGAAAGCGTTAAGACGAGATGGAATCGAAGTGGAAAAGGTTACCGATGAGCAGTTGAGAGAACTTTTTGGTCTTGTAGATTCTGGAGAAACCGCCAAGGAGGCAATACCAGACATAATCACGTGGCTGTCGAAACATGAAGACGCAACAGTGGAGGAAGCTGTTGAAAGTTTGGGTTTGGCGATGATTTCACAAGAGAAACTGGAAAAAATAATAGATGATTTGATGAGAGAAAACAAAAGCTTGATAGCGGAGAGAAAAGAGGGCGCCTTTGGACCTCTCATGGGCATGGTTATGAAGAAAGTTCGGGGACGAGTGAAAGCTGAGTTGGTTAGCGAGATTCTGAAGAGAAAATTGAAAGAATTTGTTTAAACGGCTTTAAACATTACTTAAAAATCAATAACGTGTAAAGTTTATATCCTAATCTGGATACTTGAGGTTTCATGAATTTATGGCGAGACATTCCACCAGGAGACAAGCCTCCTGACCTACTTAACGTGGTTATTGAAGTTGTGGGCAGGTCGAGAGACAAATCTGAATACAACTTGAAATGGGAAGCATTTGTGCTGGATCGAGTGCTTCATTCATCAGTTGTCTTTCCAGTAGAATATGGTTTCATTCCACAAACATGGTTTAACGACAATGACCCACTGGACATTATGATTTTAAGTTATGAACCCACAGAAGTTGGCTGTATAATTAAAGTGAGACCAGTTGGCGCGTTAATTATGGAAGATGACGAAGGAGAAGATCCTAAAATATTGTCTGTGCCCGTGAGTGATCCAAGATTTAACGGATCCCATGATATCACTGATATTCATCCACATCTCCTAAGCGAAATTCAAGAGTTTTTTGAAGTTTACAAGAGATTAGAGCCAAAAAAGTGGGTTAAATTCAAGTCGTGGAAAAAGGCTGCAGAAGCTAAAAAGATCATTAACTATGCGATTAATATGTTTAAAGAGAAGAAGTTTTGACAAAATTCTAAAAGGGACTCATGTTATATTCAAAGTGCGGAGAAAATAATGGAATGCCATTTTCGTTTCGTGTTAAGTTTGATCAACATGAAATAGAGATTAGCGGAACTCGTGAGGAAGTGATGAAAACCATTGAGGAGCTTCCGCGTCTGATTGCTAGCGTTTCTAAGGCGTTTGATATTGTTAACATAAAAGTAAACGCTTCTAAATCCACTGTTTCTACAACATATCCTGCTATTCCATCTTCTGCGAACTGTAGCGAGGCAGTTTTAAAACTTCTTGAGACGAATTGGGGAAAACAACAACCCCGAACTCTACCTGAATTAGTTGAAGCCATGAAAGCTAACGCATTACATTATCCGTCCACCACTCTTTCTGGAGTGCTTGTTTGGTTGGTTAAGAAAGGCAAAGTTAAACGATGGAAAACAGATAAAGGCTACGTGTATGCTTTAACTGAAAAGGAGACGTGAGCATGAGAAAGATTCAAGCGAAAATCAAAACTCCCTTTGGCGAGATCATTGTAGAGGGAGAAAACGCCCAAGAAATCATTGAAACCCTTAACTCTCTGCCCCCTCAATTCATGAACAAAATAGACAATTTGGTCTCCACAAAACTGACTTCACCGATGAAAACGCAACTCGAAGGAATCATCGAACTCACCACGCAGGGACCAGTCATAACCACCAGAGAGAAACTTACCCACTACGAAGCCATCGGACTAATTTTGTATGCTTCTGAAGAAAAAATCAGCACCGCCACTCAAATCAGTCGACTGCTCAGTTCGAGTGGAATTAAGTCCATGGTGCCAGCGCGTCTCAACGAAATGACCAAACGGGGGTTAGTGTTTAAACCAGACCCTGCCAAGCCAGAGTTCAAGTTAACCACGCAAGGTGAAAGGTGGGTAGAGGAAGAGTTGTTGGTTAGGCTTCGAGGGCAATGAGTTGAGTGAAGAGAAGATAACTGTTCACATCAAATACAGGGATGTTGAACAAACGTTTGTCGGTAATGTAAATGATGTCTGGGTAGTTGTGAACAAGTTCTTCAGTCAGATGATTCCTTCTTTTGATGTGGCACAAAAGGTATTGCTTACACCCGATCTTCCAAAGCTCATCGAAGACTTTAAGGATGTAATTGCCCTTGCACCTGAAGGTCCAGAACTCCTAATTTCTAAACGAAGGCTAACGGACAGCGAAATCATTCAGCTCTATCTGCTGGCAGCTTACATGGGCCACAAACTAGGACATCTAAGTAGAGACTCTATGTCCAAGAAGGAGCTGCAAACTCGGCTTGGAAAAACTTCAAAAATAACGAGTACGCGGCTTGGCGAGCTCTGTCGAGAAGGAGTGGCAATCAAAACTGAGGAAGACAGTTATAAAATAACCACCATCGGAATTAAACGACTTCAAGATGAAACGTTGCCGAAAATTCGAGAAAAAATTTAGAGTCTAAATGTTTGGTGGAGGTCTCTTCTGAGCGTATCGGTAACGGCGCGGTCGTCCTTCTCTAGTTAATAGTCCATCTTTAACTAAATCGATAAGTGCATGGGCTACTGCAGTGCGGTCGTAATGGTAGCCTCTGCGTGCCATTTCGCTGTGCACTTCTCCAAGTCCTTTAGAAGATGCGAACCATCCTTCTGACCAGAGTTTTTGTATGAGTCCCTTGCAAGTTTCAGCTCTTGCAGGAGGCAAACCTCGCTTAGATGTAATCATTGGCTCTCTGGCGTATTCTTTGATTGTTGACAGAATTCTTTTAACGGTTTCTTCCAGCTGGTCTTCTTTGCATTCGATTTCGAATTCCATGTCTCCGACTTTCATTTTTAGGCGGATTGGGGGTTTTGGTTCTTCTGTCATTGGTCTCCCTTATTGTTTATTGTATTGAACATGTTGTTCATGCACAACATTTAAATACCAAACGCCTCCATTAAATTGTAAATTGGTGAATATTGTTGATTGAACAATTACATTATACAACAACACCAAAATATAATTTTCCTCAACCCCTCGAAGACCTACAACTCCCCCAAAGATTCATCGAACTAAGCCGCAAATCCATGAAGAAAATCGACGGAGAATACTTCCAACCCCACGAAACAACATCTTACGAATTCGCCAAAGAAAACTTTCAAGATGCCACCCCAACTTTTCTACATCACCACTCCCCTACGTTACGACCAATTCCATTAAAACCCATATCCGACGACACAACAATCATTGCCATCGACGTTTCCAGCATAAATGTTGGCGAAACCCAAACTGGAGTGTTATGCGCAGTAAGAGGAGCCATCGTTTGGAAGGAAAAAAACAGATACCGATGTCTTCACCTTGGACCTTTCCCCTTCCACGTAACAGAGGAAAACAAGAAAGAAATCTACAACATGCTTAGGCAATGTTACTTTAAAGTTTCAGAGGAAACTAACGACCCTAGTCTCATCAACATGCAAATGAGAATTTGCAACCTACTAGAACGCTGGCTTCAAATGGGTGTCAGTTGCTCCTCACACCGTAGCATCATCCTGTGGGATGGCTCTCTAACCGCTGGAACTGTTGACAGCCCAGTTAACTTCGTTTCTCAACTCTTAGAAATGGCTAGAAATCGCTTAAACACGGTCTTAGCGTTCTCCAAGATGACTCGCTTAAGGATTTCTGGACACCGACTAACCGACTTGGTATGGAAGTATCCACCGCCCTGTCTGCTCCAAATCAGCAATGTCCCCACCCACGCTTCAAGCCCAATGCGCTTTCTTGGAAACATTTATGTGGCTAAGCTTACCGGAGGAAGCTGTTCCTTCAGGTTAGACATTGACAAAGGGGTTCAACATGAAAAGGGAGTAGAAGCCGTACAAAGACTTCTCGGCAACGACTTGCTTTCTCAGAGTTACCCCGAAACTCTGCGCTTAGCACATATATTCTCAACCTTCACCGCTAACGAAGTGATTGGCATCCAACGCTTCATAACTCAAAAGTGTGGGTTAAAAATAGTTACGCGACCAAACGTGCGTCGACTTCTCTTTGGATCTTTTGGAAAGGGCGCTGAGGGCTAGACCATGCGACTGTATAGAAAAGAGGGAAACACCGTTCAGATTCTCGCTCTTCCAAGCGGGAATGTGGAGAAGGGAGACTACCTCCTCATAGATGACCCTACCACTCACAGAAGCTTAATCGCGCAAGTGATTGATGTACAATTTGCCAATGTTCCCGGTATCTTAGAAGAGCTTCTGCGAAACTCCACCACCAACGAGCTTGTTTATGAAGAGGAATTCGACCCATTAGACATAGCCTCCCACATTACATACATCCAAGATTCACGACTGCTTGTTTCCAAGATTCGAGGGACTATAGAAGGTGAAAGGTTAAGCGTTGACGCTTCATGGCTTCCCTCACGCTCCCAGTCCAACGTCAAAAGGCTTCCAACTGCCTCTCTCTTAACCCTAGCCAAGATTAGCGAAGACCTTCCTGTTCAACTTGGCGAGACTAAAGAATTGTCTCAATTCACTATTGACGCTCGTGCTCTTGATGGAAAACTGAATATTGTTACGGGAAAGAAAGGAACTGGAAAATCTCATCTCTCCAAGCTGCTTGTTCTGGGTCTAATAGACCACGGAGCTATGACGGTGGTCTTAGACCTTAACGGTGAGTACACGTATCTAGGCTTTTCATCAAATGGAGAAAAGAATCAACATCACAACAAAATTCACGTGCTGACGCCTGCATCTAACTTCAAGGTAACGCTCGATCAGATGAAACTACGGGTTATGTTAAATGTTCTTATTCACGCGCTTCACCTCCCAGGCACTTCTGCCCGAGAGTTTCGACGCATATGGCGATTCCTTCAAGAACGAAACCTTCTTACTCTACATGAACTAGGTGAAACCATCAGAAATTGGAAGTGTAATCAGCATGTGAAGGACGCGCTTTTTTCCCGCTATTACAGTCTGTTAAACTCCGGTTTTTTCACTGATAAGCCAGTGGAAGCAACTAGTCTCGAAGAGAGTTTTCATAGAATCCGCGAAGGCGGAGCCTTGATCTTAAATCTGCAGGATACCTCTCCAGTAGATCGGCAGATTGTAGTGGAGTACATACTTGGAAAGCTTGTTGAACTTTTAACCCAGTGGAAGATTAGGGCTGTTTTTCTTTTTGCTGAGGAAGCGCATCTTTACCTGCGTGAGACTTACTGGGATGACATCGTCACGAGGATGAGACATTTAGGTGTCTTCACCACCTTTGTTACGAATCAGCCCAATACCATACGGGAGAACATCTATCGCCAAGCGGACAACATTTTTCTATTCAACTTTACCAACGAACATGATTTGGAAGCGGTGTCCAGAGCAACGAAGGTGGACGCTGAAACGGTGAAGTCCATTGCGCGAGACTTGCCTCCTCATCATTGTCTTGTTCTTGGAAATGTTGTGAAAGACTTCCCAATAGCCGTGAAAGTGAAAGCTCTCGACATTCAAACGACAGGACAAACGAGACTCTTCTTCATTGAAAAGGATTAAATATTCTTTAGCTCGTCTTGATGTTTTTCGAAAAATGAACGAAACGATTTTGTTAAGTCGTATGTTTTCACTTCGTTGAAAGGAACCCACTTGGCATCCAACACGTCGCTAGCTGGTCTCAAAACTCCGCTTTTCAGTCGAACCAGAAACTGCAGAAAAACATAGTGATATTTGAGGCGCCCATTTTTACTCATTGTAGGGTTGTCTATTGCGTCTAGAGGCTTATCCGACGCGATTTCCACNNGGGTCCACGCCTCTTTTCACGATGAGAAGCTTTCCATCATACACAATGAGTGCTCCAACGCCTACTATTGGTTGTTTAGGGTATTCTCGTCTCAACTCTTAAGCCTCCAACAACAAATATTTTTACTCTTCTTTTACACTTAAAAGTGGGCTGATTAACTTAAGGTTGAGAGGCAATGAAACCCTTCAGTTTTGTCCACGTGGCTGACGTGCACCTTGGCTATGCACAGTACAATCTGGAAGTTCGACGTGAAGACTTCAACACGACGTTCAAAGAAGTAGTGGACAAAACCATTGCGCTGAAGCCGAATTTCATGCTTATTGCGGGCGACCTGTTTCAACATGCCCGCCCATCCAACAGCACTCTCGAAAACGCCATAACCAGTTTCAGGAAACTGAAAGACGCGGGAATCACAGTTCTGACCGTTGATGGAAGTCATGACTCTGCGCCCAACATAATCACAGGTACCATCCTCAACCCCTTGGATAGCGCTGGCCTAATTCGCTATCTGCCTCGCCGTAAAGGCGCATGTTGGCAAAATGAGAGTTGTTATGTCTATGGAGTTCCGAATTTTCGAACTAAGCGAAGAACCGAGGAGCAACTGCCCGATTTTCTGGAGCAAAACAAGCCTACGCCTAATCGTTCTCTTTTCAACATCTTTCTCTTTCACATGGCAGTGGACATTCCTGGCGTAAGCCTTCCTCAAATAGAGGCGGAGGCTCGATCCGAACTTTTTCCAGACGGTTTCAATTATTATGCTGGTGGTCACGTTCACGTTCCGAGCACAAGACCATTCAAGAAGGGACTTCTAGCCTATAGCGGGTGCACTGAAACCGTGAACTATGAAGATGCTAAAATTGAGAAGGGCTTCTACCATGTGGAGGTCAATGAAAAAGGGGTTCCCAAACTTCATCGCATCAAGCTTGAAACCCCCCGTCGCTTCATCATCTTAGATCATGACTACAGCGGCTCAACCCCCACAGAAATCACTGAGAAGGCAGTGCAACTCGTGAGGGAAGCTGATGAAGATGGAGCAATAGTTGTTCCGGTATTAAAGGGAGTGTTACCTTCAGAAGCTGGAAGAGCAGAAATCGACATCACCAAAATCAGAGAGGTAGCGAAGAAGGCGCTTCTAGTTCGCCCGCTTCTTCGATTAACTGAAACAGAAGTTTCTGAAGAGGTGATCCGCTCCATATTTGAGGGCGAACTGAAAGACCTTAAGACAAAGGCTTTTGAATATTTCTTCGAAATCTTCTTGGAACGCTATGCTCGGGAAGAAGCGGAAAAGGTTGCTAGACTCGCCGTTAATCTTATCGATCCGTTGGTGAGGAAAGAAGAGACCATGGTGAAAGAGGCATTGGAGGAGTTTTCAGTTGAGAATTAAAACTGTGCAACTGGAAAACATTCGATCTCACGTTAAAACAACGGTTCCGTTTGCCGAAGGCTTCAACTGTCTCGTAGGCGGTTTGGGATGTGGGAAGTCCAGCGTCCTCTATGCTATCGATTTTGCGTTCTTCGGGGACCCTCTAAGCAGAAGCTACAACTATCTCCTCAGAGAAGGAACAGACAATGGCAAAGTTACTGTACAATTTGCTCACAGCGGAAAAACCTACACTCTTCAAAGGGGGCTCAGAAGGAGCCCAAAAGGCATCAGCCAAGACAAGGAACAGCTCAAATTGTTTGAGGAAAATAAACTGATCGCCAGCGTAAAGAACGAAGCTGTCGCCGAACAGTTGAAGGCAATAACTGGACTTGACAAAGATCTTTTCCACGAAGTCGTTTGGGTGCGACAGGAACAATTGAAGGAATTGCTGAATATTCGTCCACGGGAGCGACAGAAGACACTGGATCAGCTGTTTGGGCTTTCTGATTATGAAGTTGCATGGACTGGTTTGCGGGATTTTCAAAATAAATATGAAGTTGAGAAGGGAGTTTATGAGCGCGACTTTGACGTTGTTAGCATAGAAAAACTTCAAGCCGACCATAAGAAACTGATTGAAGAGTTTTCACTTCTTGAAGGCGAG
>JABAOH010051431.1_pt1 | contig 24064 bp, 15 predicted proteins | sample 7062181 | NCBI WGS metagenome assembly JABAOH01 (sample SAMN14538630, study PRJNA623070) | marine sediment metagenome | biome: marine biome [ENVO:00000428]; feature: marine pelagic biome [ENVO:01000023]; material: deep marine sediment [ENVO:00002113]; isolation source: pool of 5 deep marine... | reverse complement strand
CCGGGCCTACGAGGTGCGGGCCGGAGAGTACATTCAGATCATCGATGTCGCCGGACGCGAGTGCTCGGACTTCCAGGCCTTTGGCCGTGCCGCGCTCGAGCGCGGCGTCGAGCGTGGACTCGACGCCACCACCACGCGTACCCTCATGGGCGCGGCCTATCCGGGGCCCGGGCTGTACTCGAAGTTCTTCGACCAGGACATGCAGCCGCTCGTCGAGGTCGTGCGCGATACCGTCGGGCGACACGACACCTTCGGTCTCGCCTGCACGGCGCGCTACTACGAGGATCAGGGCTATTTCGGCCACCCCAACTGCAGCGACAACTTCAACGAGGCGCTGAACCCGTACGGCATCGCGCCGCGCGCCGGCTGGCCGGCCATCAACTTCTTCTACAACACCCGCATCGACGAGAACAACGTCCTCTACCTCGACGAGCCGTGGTCGCGGCCCGGCGACTACGTTCTGCTGCGGGCTTTGAGCGACGTGGTCTGCGCCACGTCGGCGTGCCCCGACGACACCAGCGCCGCCAACGCCTGGAACCCCACGGACATCCACGTTCGCGTCTATCCGGCGCGACATCGCTTCAGCAAGGCCATCGCCTACAGGACGAAACCGGACGACGAGCCCATGATGACACGCGAGACGGGATTTCACCCGCGCACCGCGGAGCTCACCCGCCGCTTCACGGAGTATCGCGGCTACTGGCTGGCGAACAGCTACACCGACTACGGCGCGACGCAGGAATACTACGCCTGCCGCGAGCGCGCCGCGATCATGGACCTCTCGCCGCTGCGCAAGTTCGAGGTGCTGGGGCCGGATGCCGAGGCGCTGATGCAGTGGGCGCTCACCCGTGACGTGCGGCGCCTTTCCGTCGGCCAGGTGGCCTACACGGCGATGTGCTACCCCTCCGGCGGAATGCTCGACGACGGCACCGTGTTTCGACTCGGACCCGACAACTTCCGCTGGGTAGGGGGCGAGGCCTACGGCGGCGAATGGCTGCGCAAGCAGGCCGAGTCGCTCGGGTTGCGAGCGCTGGTGAAGTCCGCGACGGACCAGCTGCACAACGTGGCCGTGCAGGGTCCGCGCAGCCGCGAGATCCTGCGCGAGATCGTTTGGACGCCGCCGGCGCAGCCAGACCTCGACGAGCTCAAATGGTTCCGCTTCTGCGTCGGTCGTCTCGGCGACTACAACGGTGTCCCGCTCATGGTGTCGCGCACGGGCTACACCGGCGAGCTCGGCTACGAGGTCTGGTGTCACCCCGATCATTCCCCCGTGGTGTGGGATGCGATCTGGGAAGCGGGTCGGCCCAAGGGGCTTGCGCCTCTGGGGCTCGAGGGGCTCGACATGCTCAGGATCGAGGCCGGTCTCATCTTCGCCGGCTACGAATTCAGCGACGAGACGGACCCCTTCGAGGCGGGCATCGGCTTCGCGGTTTCGCTGAAGAGCGAAGAAGACTTCGTCGGGCGCGAGGCGCTGGCGCGCCGCCGCGAGCACCCCCACCGCGTCCTCGTCGGCCTCGAGCTCGAGGGCAACGAGACGGCCGCTCATGGCGACTGCGTGCACGACGGCCGCGCCCAGGTCGGCGTCATTACCAGCGGCACGCGCTCCCCGATCCTGCGCAAGAATATCGCGCTCTGCCGCATGGACGTCCGCTACGCACAGATCGGCAGCGAGGTGGAGGTCGGCAAGCTCGACGGGCAGCAGAAGCGTATTCCCGCCACGGTGGTGCGCTTCCCCTTCTACGATCCCGACAAGACCCGGGTTCGCGCCTAGCCGGCACGCGAGACTGTCGGCGGCCGGACAAAGCGTCTGTTCGGGATCGTGGGCGAGAAGGTGTCTGCGCCCTCTCGACGCGGGGTTGACATTACACATCCGAACCGGGCCCGTCGATTAACGCCGCCGAATGCGCTGGATCAGGTTTGACGTTGAGAAGTGTGTTCAGATCACTGTCACTGAACGAAAAATAGAGCCCCTGGGGCCGAAATATCCCGCGCCCGGCCGGCTCTGGCATGGCCGGGCGATTTCTCATAGACTCTTTCCAACCACCAGCTGGAAAAGTAAAGAGGATGTCATGAAAAGATCTATCAAGATCCCACTCGTTGCCTCACTGCTTGTCCTCGCCTCGATTTCCGGGGCCTCAAAGGCCGCCGACAGCAGCCAACCGATCGTTATTCCGATCCACAACTGGTCAAGCCAGGTGGTCATGGCTTACGTGATCGGCGGTATCTTCGAAAGCATGGGCAACAACGTCGAATACGTGCCGGCCGATACCCAGGCGGTTTACGAGTCCATTCGTAATGGCGACGTAACGATATCGCACGAAGTCTGGCAATCCACGTTTGGCAAGTCCTTCTACAACGCCATGGCAAAAGGCGGTGTCATCGATGCCGGAACGCATGACGCGATGACGCTGGAGGAGATGGGCGTGCCCAACTGGGTAATCGAACAGGGATTGTGCCCCGGTCTTCCGGACTGGAAAGCCTTGGCGAACTGTCACGGAAATTTCGTAACACCCGATTCCGGCGGCAAAGGCCGTTGGCTGGAAGGTCCGCAGAACTGGCACGGGGACTTGATGCCCGAGCGTATCAAGGCTCTCGGGCTCGATGACAAATGGATGGTCAAGTTCGCCGGCGGCGCCGATGCGCTGTGGGCGGAACTTGCGGCGGCCAAGAAAGAAGGTCGTGGTACGGTGATATTCAACTGGACACCTAATTTCACCGACGCCGAGGGTTTCACCTTCATCGAGTTTCCGGCGTACCAGGACGGTTGCCGGAAAGCGGACGGCGGGGATGGCAAGTGTGGCTCTCCGAAGGGATGGCTCAAGAAAGCGGCCAATTACCGGTTCCCGAAAACACATCCCCAGGCCTACATGACGTTCACGAGAATAAACTTCACCACGCCGCAGATCGGTGCCATGGCTGCGCTGGTGGATCTAGAGAAGATGGATCATAAGGACGCTGCCAAGAAGTGGCTGGCGGACAACGAGGATGTCTGGAAGCCCTGGACCAAACCGGGCATGTAGCACAGAACATTCCGACATCGAGCCCCCCTGGTCTCGGCCAGGGGGGTTTTTTTGTGCGTTTACAACGGCTTGGCCGCAGCGGGATCGTGTTATCTTTAAGGATGGATACCCAGTGAGAAAGCAGCTCATGTCGTCTCAAGTCCAAGCGCCAAGCAACGAGCACCCTGCCATCCAGTGCAGCTCCGTTTACAAGATATTCGGAGAGAACGCCGAGAAAATGCTGGAGAACGCAAAGGGCAACGTTGACGCCAAGACTTTCCAGGATGCGGGATGCGTGGTGGGTGTCAACAACGCCTCATTTGAGGTTCAGAAGGGCGAGCTGCTGGTCGTCATGGGGCTGTCGGGTTCCGGCAAGTCGACACTGCTTCGTTGCATCTCGAGACTGACCGATGCCACCTCAGGGCGCATTTTCATCGATGGTCAGGATTTGTTGGCGATGTCCGGCAGGCAACTGATCGAGCTCAGACGCAGCAAGATGGGGATGGTGTTCCAGAGTTTCGCCCTGCTACCCCACAAGACCGTTCTCGAGAACATCGCCTTCCCCCTGCAGATCAAGGGCAACAGCACGGACGAAAGCATCAGAAGAGCCAAGGACATGGTCAATCTTGTCGGACTCGACGGCCGGGAAAATTATTTTCCAAGGCAACTGTCCGGCGGCCAGCAGCAGCGCGTGGGTATCGCTCGCTCCCTGGCCGTCGAGCCCGACATCTGGTTTCTGGACGAACCCTTCTCGGCTTTGGATCCTTTGATACGCAGAGAGATGCAGGACGAATTCCTGAGGTTGCAGGGCGTTTTGAACAAAACGATATTGTTCGTCACCCACGATTTCGATGAAGCGCTGCGGTTGGCCGATCGAATCGCCATTATGAAGGACGGTGTCATCGAGCAGTTGGACACACCCGCCAGCATCATTCTCGAGCCCGCTACCGAATACGTGCGCAAGTTCACCGAAGACGTACCCAGAGAAAAGGTGCTCAGGATCGAGTCGGTTATGGAGCCCGTGGACAGCTCCGAGGAGGTGAGTGAGCTGAAGGTGCACAAGGATGCGATCATCGAGACCGTTGCCGAAGCGGTTCTGACCGAGCGCAAGCCGGTTCCGGTGCTGGATGAGAACGACGACGTGGTCGGCGTCCTGCATTCGTCCAACGTGATCAACGTCTTGTTCGGAGGGAGCGCGGCAAAAAGCAACTAGGATTGGGCACGGTTATGGCTTTCCTGACAAAACATCCCAAATTGCTGCAATTCGGTGTTCTGCTGCTCGTATTCCTCGCGCTTTCTCTCTCTATCGCTCCCTCCGACACGAACATATTCTGGCGCCTGCCGCCGCTGATCAAGGAGCTGCCCGTACTGATCAATCAGAGCGCCGACTATCTGATGTTCGAATGGATGCCGATTGAGATCTACGACCCGGAGATCGAGGATTACGAGCGCAAGGCGTTGCTGACGGTAGTGACCAGAGCGGTCTCCGGCACTGTTCTTTTTCTGATCGAGCTGGTTCGGGAGATTCTTCTCGGCGGGGTCAAGACCATCGTGACTTTTACCAGCTGGGATTTTGTCAGTGATAACAAGTGGGCGCGTTGGCCGGCACTTCCGTGGACGGTTGTCGCGGGCGGCGGGATTATTCTCGGTTACGCGCTCAAGGGCAAAGGTCTTGCGATGCTGGTGGGATTCGCCAGCATATACATCGCTGCGTTCGGGCAATGGGAGCCCTCGATGCAGACGTTGTCGTTCGTTCTGATTGCGGCACCGGTCTCCGTCATTCTGGGGATGATATTCGGTGTCTGGGCGTACCGGAGCAAAGCGGTCGAAGCGGCATTGAACCCATTGCTCAATGTCGCGCAGACAATGCCGCATTTTTCCTATCTGGTTCCGGTGATGGTGTTCTTCGGGATAGGCGATCACGCCGGCGCGATTGCAACCATCGTCTTCGCAACCCCGCCGATGGTGCGTTTGACCTTGCTGGGGCTAAAAAACGTGTCGCCCGAGGTCGTCGAAGCGGGCATGATGAGCGGATGCAGCAACTTCCAGCTCCTCTTCAGGGTGTTGATCCCGACGGCAAGGCGCGACATTCTGGTCGGTGTGAACCAGGTGATCATGCAGTGTCTGGCGATGGCGGTCATCGCTTCGTTCATCGGCGCAAAGGGGTTGGGACACAATTTGCTGCTCGCGCTGAATCAGCTGAGGATTGGTCAAGCACTGGAGCTGGGGATCTGCATCGTGCTGATCGCGGTCGTCCTCGACAGGGTGTCGCTGGCCTGGGCAAACAAGCAGAGAGATTATTTTGCGGATCGCACCTTCTTCAAGCGTCACAGGTATTCACTGCTGTTTCTCGCTGTTTTGCTGGTCGGCACCTTCCTGGCTTACCTAGGCACCTTCTTCTTCAGGCAGGGGTTCAATTACCTTTATATCATTCCGCATAACAAAGGCATCACGACGGAACAGTTCTGGCAGGCGGGTGTCGATTGGATCTGGGACACGTTCTTCTACACGCTGAAGGCCTTCAACGAATGGCTGATCGTCGAAGTGCTGGTGCCGATGAAGAACGCATATCTCGCCATGCCCGTAGCCGCAACCTTTGTTCTGACGATGGGCATCGGCTATATAGTCGGCGGCATCAGGACGGCGCTCGTCGTGGGCGGATTCCTGCTGTTCATAGCTCTGACGGAATGGTGGGACCGGGCTCTGATTACGGCTTACCTGATGAGTTTCGGGGTCATCGTGTCAGCCGTCATCGGCATGGTCGTCGGGACGATATGTGCCCAGAACGTCCATACGACAAGATTCATACTGCTGGTTTGTGACACCTTTCAGACTTTCCCGTCGTTTATCTATCTCATTCCGGTGATCATGCTCTTCGGAGTCACCGACACGTCCGTGCTGATTGCGGTCATCGTCTATGCGTCCATTCCCGCTATCCGCTACACCGTGGAAGGCCTTCGCAGTGTTCCGCCATCGTTGATCGATGCGGGCTCGATGTCGGGAGTCAATCGGCTGCAGAGGTGGGTCAACATCGAATTGCCCATGTCTTTTCCGCACATGATGCTGGGCGTCAACCAGACTGTCGTCTTCGCCTTGTTCATGGTGATCATCGGGGCGATGATCGGCACCGATGACCTGGGGCAGTTGATTCTGAAATCGCTGTCCGACAAGAACGGAATCGGTAACGGCATTACGCTGGGCCTGTGCGTGGCGTTCATCGGTCTGGCGATCGATCAGGTCATCCGTACCTGGGCGAACGAGAGGAAGAGGCTCCTGGGGCTGAGTTGACCGCGCGATCGCACCCACGGCGGCGTGCAAGCGATGTCCGCAGGGTTGTTCCCCGGCGCCGGCCGCTCGCGCACGGGGTCGGCGTTTTCTCGACCGGCGCGGGCGCCGCGCCGCCGGGCTCTCAGCGTCCGGCGATGGCGGCGGCGATGCTTTCGGCCGCGGCGCGCGGGACGCCGCGCAGCCGAAAGCGCTTGATCGACACGGCCGCCGGGATCGGCAGCGCCTGCACCACCTGCCCGCCCGCGACGATGACCAGATTCTTGCCGAGGGCGCGCCGCGTCGCGTCGCCGAGGGCACGCACGCCGTCCTCGGAGAGCGTCAGCTCGAAGCCGACGGTCTGCGCGTCCTCCTCGATCAGCTTGAGCGACTCGACGGCGCTCTCGTCGAGCGAGACGTCGCCGTGGCGGTAGAGCTGCTTGTCGGTTCCCGGCAGAGCGATGGGCACGAGGTTCTCCCCGGGAGCGCTCTCGGCGACGTAGAAGGCAACCAGTGGTGCATCGGCCGCCGCCGTGGTCGCTGCGAGCCACAGGAGCCAGGTCAGCACGGCGCTCGCGAGCGTGGGGCGACGGCCTCGAACGGCGCGCGTCATGGGGACATTCACCTGTCGGTCACGGCGTTGTGGGTACGGGTCACGCGCACGCCGGCTCAGCCGACCGCATCCCCTGAACTTGCCGACACGGTGCGCCGGCACACCCAGTGTAACAGAGGGCAGGGAGCCGCGGCGGCGGCGCCGCCGGTCAGGCACTCAGGTGCCGATATCCTTCGCCGCAGCGCGCTTGTGCGCCGCCAGCGCCATCAGCCGACGGTCCCGCCAGGCCGCGCGCTCGCCCCGCTGCTCGGCGGGCAGGAGCCGCCGCCTGTCCGCAGCCACCCGCCCGAACAGGCTCTCGTCGTAAGGGCGCGCTGCGGCCTGCTGCGCGACCTGATAATAAATGTGTCCGTAGCGCGCACAGTAATCCGCCACGCCGCCGGGGGCATTGAGGTCGATGGTCTCCATCGGCCCCATGAAGCTCCAACGCAATCCCAGCCCGTGACACACCGTCTTGTCGAGGTCTTCGGTCGTGACGTAGCCGTCGGCGACGAGCCGCATCGCTTCGTTCAGCAGCGCCCCCTGCAACCGGTTGAGGATGAAGCCGTCGATCTCGCGCAGCACGGTGATGGGCTCCTGGCCGACGTCGCGCATGAGCCGTCGCGCCCGCTCCACGACCTCGGCGTCGGTCCAGGGCGCCGGCGCCAGCTCGACGAGCGGCACGACCGAGGGCGGATTGACGGGGTGCGCGACCAGGCAGCGGTGACGGCCCGGCAGGTGCTCGCTGAACAGGCTCGCGCGGATGCCCGAGGTCGAGCTGGCGAGAATGGTCTCGGCCCCGGCGGCCGCGTCCAGGGCGGCGAACACCTCGCGCTTGACCGCGAGGTCCTCCGCCGTGCTCTCCTGCACGTAGGCGGCGCCGTCGACGGCGGCGGCGAGCGTGGCGACAGGCTCGACGCGCGCCGCCACGCTCGCCGCGGCTTCTTCGATGAGGCCCGCCTCGGCGAGATCCCGCGCCGCGCCGGCGATCAGGCCGCGAGCCCTGTCCACGGCGGCGGCATCGGTGTCGTAGAGCGCGACCGCGTGCCCGGCGCGGGCAAAGACGATGGCCCATGCGCGTCCCACCAGGCCCGCGCCGACAACGGCAATCTTCTCCATCACTTCCTCCGTACGTGCGGGGCGGCTTGCCGGGCGCGTGTCACCGCGCCGTCCAGCCGCCGTCGATCCTGAGGCTCGTGCCCGTGACCATGCCGGCGGCCGGCGAGGCCAGATACAGCACGGCCGCCGCCACCTCGTCGACCGTGCCGAGGCGTTCGAGGGGGATCATGTGCATCACCTGCTCGCGGAACTCGGCGTTAGCGAGAAAAGGGCGCGTCATCGGCGTGTCGACGAAGGTCGGTGCTACGGCATTGACGCGGATGCCGGCGGGCGCGAGCTCGACGGCCATGGCCTTGGTGAGCCCCTCGATGGCGTGCTTGGTCATGCAGTAGACGCTGCGCCGCGGCGCGCCGACGTGACCCATCTGCGAGCTCATGTTGACGATCGCGCCGCGCCGGCCCCGCGCCATCACCCGGGCCGCGCTGCGCGCCACGCGAAAGGCCGCCCGCACGTTCAGTTCCAGCATCCGGTCGAGGACGGCGTCGCTGACCTCGAGCAACGGCTGCGGCTCGTTGGTGCCGGCGTTGTTGACGAGTATGTCGAGCCGCGGCAGGGCTTCGATGCGCTCGAGCAGCGTGTCGCCGGTGACGTCCTCGGCCCACGCCTCAATCGCCCCCGCGCTTTCGCGGGCGAGGCTCTCGAGATCCCGCTGCGTGCGCGCGACGGCGATGACGCCGGCGCCGGCCCCGGCCAGGGTCAGCGCGCACGCGCGACCGATGCCGCGGCCGGCGCCGGTGACGACGGCGAGCTGTCCTTCCAGGCCCTGCGCCCAGACGGGCAGGGCGGGTGTGTCGTCGTGCTCCACTCTGAGTCGCTGCCGCGGTCGCTGTTGTCCGCTCTCGGACCGGGGCCTATGATACAGGCTTACTCTCACAGCGGAGTGGGTTCGTGGCCCGATACCTCAAGAGCGGCATCGGCGAGGACGCCGCGGCGCAGGCGGACGCCGAGGTGCGACGCGTCGTCGAGGACATACTCGCGAGCATCGAGACACGCGGCGACGAGGCCGTGCGCGAATTCTCCCGGCGCTTCGACGGCTGGGCGCCGGACGAGTTTCGCCTGAGCCGGGCGCAGATCGAGGACTGTCATCGGCGCGTCGGCCCGAGGGAGCGTGCGGACATCGAGTTCGCCCAGCGCCAGATCCGCGGTTTCGCCGAGATCCAGAAAGCGGCCCTGCGCGATGTCGAGGTGGAGACGCTGCCCGGGGTCGTCCTGGGCCACAAGAACATACCGGTCGCCAGCGTCGGCTCCTACGTTCCGGGCGGCAAATATCCGATGGTGGCGTCCGCCCATATGAGCGTGGTCACGGCCAAGGTCGCAGGCGTGAAGCGCATCATCACCTGCGCGCCGCCCTACGAGGGCGGCCCCAACCCCGCCATTGTCGTGGCCCAGGACCTGGGCGGCGCAGACGAGATCTACTGCCTGGGCGGCGTTCAGGCCGTCGGCGCGATGGCGCTCGGCACGGCCAGCATCGAGCCGGTCGACATGCTGGTCGGACCGGGGAATATGTATGTCGCCGAGGCGAAGCGACAGCTTTTCGGCCGCGTCGGCATCGACCTGTTCGCCGGGCCCACCGAAACGCTGGTCATCGCGGACGAGAGCGTCGACGGCGAGCTGTGCGCGGCCGACCTGCTGGGACAGGCCGAGCACGGGCCGACATCGCCGGCGATCCTGTTGACGAACTCCGAGGCGCTCGCGCGGGCGACGATCGAGGAGGTCGAGCGCCAGCTGCCGCGGCTGCCCACCGCCGAGATCGCGGCGCAGGCCTGGCGCGACTACGGCCAGGTGATCGTGTGCGAGGACTACGAGGAGATGGTGCGCGTCGCCGACTCGATCGCCGCGGAGCACGTGCAGGTGATGACCGTGGACCCGCAATACTTTCTCGATCGACTGAGCAACTACGGCGCGCTCTTCCTCGGCCCCGAGACCAATGTTTCCTACGGCGACAAGGTGATCGGCACCAATCACACCCTGCCCACGCGCCGGGCGGCGCGCTACACCGGCGGTCTGTGGGTGGGCAAGTTCATCAAGACCTGCACCTACCAGCGCATCACCGAGGCCGCCTCGGTGACCGTCGGCGAGTACTGCTCGCGGCTGTGCGCCCTGGAGCACTTCGCCGGGCACAAGGAGCAGGCGGACATTCGCCTGCGCCGCTACGGCGGCCAGAGCGTGCGCGGGCTCGACGCGCTTCCCGGGACGGACGACTGAGCGCCGGACCGCGCGCGGTTGATCCGGGCGAAACGGGCGGGTTATGCTCGCGCCCTCGTAGTTGACTGATTTTGTCGGAATTAGCGTTCGCTTCCCCGCGGCCAACTCCTGATCGACAAGGTTTCTCCGTACCCACATGACGCTTGCTCGTTGCGCCTGCACCGTCGCGGGTGGATTGGCGCTGCTTCTCGGCGCGGCCGCGGCGCTCGCCCACTTCCCCGGTCAGAGCTACATCTTCCTGCGGGTCTACGAAAGCGGGCTCGAGGGGCGGGTGGAGCTGCCGACCCGGGACCTCGATGCGGTGCTGAACCTGGACGCGGACGGCGACGGCGAGGTGTCCGCGACCGAAGTCGAGGCGCGCACGGCGGACATCGAGGCGATGCTCGCCGCGCGCTTCTCGCTGGCCGCGGCGGGGCGGCCGTATGCGCTTCGGTACACGAGCCGGTCGCTGCGGGAGATCGAGATCGGCCCCTACCTGGTGCTGCACTTCGTCGTGGATCGGGCGGGAACCATTCCCGACGTCATCGACATCTCCTACTCGGTCATCATGGATGCCGTGCCCGCGCACCGCGGCGGGCTCGTGGTGGAGCACAACGCCAAGATCGGACTGGAGAACAACCACACGCAGTTCTCGTTCATCTTCGCGCCCGGCCGCGAGCACGTGGCGCTCAACCTGCTCGGCGAGGGACGCCTGCGCGCGTTGTGGCGGTTCGTGCGCGAGGGCGCGTTTCACATCTCGATCGGCATCGATCACGTCCTGTTCCTGGTCGCACTCATCCTGCCGGCAGTGATGGTCCGGCGTGCAGGCCGCTGGCATCCTGTGGACTCGTTCCGTCCCGCGATGATGCACGTCGTCAAGGTGGTCACCCTGTTCACCATTGCCCACTCCATCACCCTGAGCCTCGCCGCGCTGAACGTGGTGCAGCTTCCGGCGCGCCTGGTGGAGACGGTCATCGCCCTGTCAGTGCTGCTGGTGGCGCTCAACAATCTCTATCCGCTGTTCAACGAGAGGATCTGGTGGGTCGTGTTCGGCTTCGGCCTGTTCCACGGCTTCGGCTTCGCCGCCGTGCTGAGCGAGCTCGCGCTCACGCGCAGCTCCAAGATCCTGAGCCTGTTCGGCTTCAACATCGGCGTCGAGATCGGCCAGCTGGCGATCATTGCGACGCTCTTTCCGCTGTTGTACCTCGCGCGGCGGCAGGCGTTGTACCGGGCCGTCGGCCTGGCGGCGACGTCGGTGCTGATCTCGCTCGCGGCGCTGGCGTGGTTCGTCAGCCGCGCCTTCGAGATGGAGCTCGTCTGATGCGCCGTCACGGCGGCCGGCGACGGCGCCTCGCGGCGCCGCGACGGCGCTGCGGGGGCAGCACGAGTGGGCTGCGTGCGGCGGCGCAGCCGAGCGCCGCCGACCCGGTGCCCGCTTGTTTGCAAGGGGTAGCATGGATTTCGATCTGACCGAGGCCCAGGTCCGGCGCGTGCAGGCGACCATCGACTTCGCGCGCAACGAACTCAACGAAGCGATCGTCGAGCGCGACGCGCGCGGCGAGTTCCCCCGCGAGCTGTGGAACAAGTGTGCCCGCTTCGGTTTGCTCGGCCTGTGCGTGCCGCAGCGCTACGGCGGCAGCGACGTCGACCCCGTCAGCGCCGTGGCGACCATGGAGGCGCTCGGATACGCCTGCCGCGACAACGGCCTCGCCTTCGCCGTCAACGCTCAGGCGTGGAGCGTCGTCGACGCGCTCGTGCGTTTCGGTTCCGAGCAGCAGAAGCAGCGCTACCTCCCGGGCGTCTGTCGCGGCGAGCTCATCGGCGCCTTCGCCATGACCGAGCCGGAGGCGGGCTCGGACTGCTTCGCGCTCAAGATGCGGGCCGAGCGCGACGGCGAGGCGTATCGGCTCACCGGCGTGAAGCAGCTGGTCACCTTTGCGCCGGTGGCGGACTTCGCCATCGTCTTCGCCAGCACGGCGCCGCAGGCGGGACGCTGGGGCATCTCCGCGTTCGTGGTCGACGCGGACACGCCGGGATATCGGGCTCCGCCGACGCAGGCCAAGATGGGACTGCGCACCGTGCCGATCGGTGAGATGCACCTCGACGGCTGCCGCGTTCCCGCCCACGGCCTGCTCGGCCCCGAGGGCGCCGGGGCGAGCATCTTCAACGCCACCCAGGGGACCGAGCGAGCGCTCATTCTGGCGAGCCAGGTCGGGGCGATGCGCCACCAGCTCGAGCAGTCGATCGCGCACGCGAGCCGACGCCGGCAGTTCGGTAAACCGATCGGCAAGTTTCAGTCGGTGTCCAATCGCATCGTGGAGATGAAGCTGCGCCTGGAGACCTCGCGCCTGCTGCTCTACAAGACCGCCTGGCTGCGTCAGCGGGGTGAGCCCAACATGCTGGAGTCCGCCCTGACCAATCTGCACCTCGCGGAATCCTACGTGCTCTCCTGCCTGGACGCGGTGCGCCTGCGAGGCGGGCGCGGCTACCTGACGGAGCACGAAGTCGAGCGGGATCTGCGCGATTCCATGGGCGCTCCTCTCTACGGCGGCACCTCGGACATACAGCGCGAGATCATCGCCCGCCTGCTGGGACTGTAATGCCTGCACCGTGAGCCGTCCCGACGACATTTTTCTGTTGCACCAGACCGTTCTCGGCGGCGCCGAGCGCTGGCCGGAGGCGACGGCGTTCCGCTGCGGGGAACGCGCCATCAGCTACGCCGAACTCGCGGCGCGCGTTGCCGCCCTGGCCGCCGCGCTGCGCGAGGCCGGTGTGCGTCGCGGCGACCGCGTCGGCATCTACACCTTCAAGAGCATCGAGTCGGCCGTCGGCGTGTTCGGCATCATGGCCGCCGGCGCCGCCTACGTACCCATGGACCCGACGCTGCCCGCGCCGAGGCTGCGCCGTATCCTCGAGGACTGCGGCATCGAGGTCATCGTCAGCCACGACGAGAAGGCGCGCGACCTCGGGCGGCTGCTGGAGGCGCCGGGCGGGGTGCGCGCCGTCCTCGGACCGAGGCTGGAGGCGCCCGCGCCGATCGAGGTGATCGCCTGGAGCGAGATGAGCGCGGCGCCGGGGGACGACGCTCTGCGCTGGCCCGTGACGGAGCAGGACCTCGCCTACGTGATGTACACCTCGGGTTCGACGGGCACGCCCAAGGGGCTCATGCACACTCACCACAGCGGGCTCACCTACGCCAGGCTCGCCGCGCGCACGTACGGCCTCGGGCGCTCGGATCGTCTCGGCAATCACTCGCCGCTGCATTTCGACATGTCCACGCTGGAGTATTTCGCCGCACCCCTGGTGGGCGCCGAGACGGTGATCATCCCGGAGGACGTGGCTCGCCTGCCGGCCAGCCTGGCGCGGCTGATCGAGGCGCAGCGGCTCACGATCTGGTACTCGGTGCCGTTCGCGCTGGTGCAGCTGCTGCTGCGCGGCTCGCTGGACAAGCGCGACTGCACTTCGCTGCGCTGGGTGCTGTTCGGCGGCGAGCCCATGCCGCCGAAGCATCTCGCCGGCCTGATGCGGCTGCTCCCGGACGCCCGCTTCAGCAACGTCTACGGGCCCGCGGAGGTGAATCAGTGCACGTACTACCACGTGCCCCGCGAGCGGCCGCTCGGCGACGAGCCCGTTCCCATCGGCCGCGTCTGGCACGATGCCGAGGGGCTGGTCGTCGACGCGCACGACCGGCCGGTGGCCGACGGCGAGCCCGGGGAGCTGCTGGTACGCACGGCAACCATGATGCAGGGCTACTGGAATCGCCCGCAGCTCAACGAGAGGGCATTCTTCCGCCGGGCCGCCCCCGGGCAGCGCGAGGACGTGTTCTACCGCACCGGCGATCTCGTGCGCGGCGACGCCGACGGCAATCTGATCTTCCTCGGGCGCAAGGACAGGCAGATCAAGATACGTGGCTATCGTGTCGAGCTCGAGGAGATCGAGTCCGTGCTCGCCCGGTACGCCGACGTCGAGGAAGCGGCCGCGTACACGGTGTCCGGCGCCGACGGCGACAACGAGCTCTATGCGGCCATCGTCACGCACGGGCAGCGTGAGGTGGACCGGCGTGCGTTGCAGGCCTACCTGAGCGAGCACCTGCCGCGCTACGCGTTGCCGAGAGAGGTCGCCCTGCTGGCGTCGTTGCCGCGCACGGGCAGCGACAAGATCGACCGCCGCGCGCTCGCCGAGCGCACCGCCGGGAAGTCCTAGTCCTGGAACGGGAGCAGCCGTTGATGCCGGACATCAAAACCACCCTCGTCGACTTTGTTGTCGCCGAGCTGCTCGAGGGCGACGCGCATGCGATCGCCGACGAGCCGAACCTGCTGCAGAGCGACATCATCGACTCCATCGGCGTCATGCGGCTGATCGCCTTCATGGAACAGGAGTTCGGACTGGAGATTCCGCCGGAGGACGTGACGCTGGAGCACTTCCTCAATTTCGACGTCATGAGCGACTACCTGCGCGGGCGGGGCGTGGGCGACGGCAACGTCGAGCCCACGCCGTGACACTTTTTTCGCTGTGAACTCCGCAGGGACCGAGTCGTCCGGCTTCGACAACCGAGCGCGCGCCGCCGTCCCGCGCGGCAGCAACCTGACCCAGGCTCAGTACGCCATCTGGCTCGGCCAGATGCTGCGCCCCGACACGCCGCTCTACAACATGTGCCTGGCCTTCGACATTGAGGGCGAGCTCAATGCCGAGCGCTTCGGCGAGGCCTTCGACGCGCTCGTCGCCGGCCACGACGCCCTGCGCACGCTTGTGTGCGTCGAGAACGACGTCCCGCGCAGCGCGGTCGTAGACGCCGTGCCGCGCCCTCTCGAGCACGTGGACCTCTCGGCGCCGCCGCGGCGCGAGCGTCTCGAGTCCGTGGTCTCCAAGCTGTGCGCGAGCCCGCTGGATCTCGCCGCCGGCCCTTACCGCTCGGCGCTGATCCGCACCGCGCCGTCGCAGTGGACCTGGGTGCTCAGCATCCATCACCTGGTGTGCGACGTGTGGAGCTTCGGGCTGCTCTACGAGCGCATGGCGGAACTCTACGACGCCGCGCATCCGGCGGACGCGTCGGCGAAGTCGTGGCCCCCGTTCGCGCACTACGCCGCCGAAGAGGCCGCGGCGCGCGGCGAAGCCGCCCACGGGCGGGCGCTCGCGTTCTGGCGCGAGCGCCTCGCCGCGCCGGTGGAGCCCCTGACGCTGTTCGGCGCCGCCGCCGCGGCGGGCGACGCCCGCAGCGAGCGCCGCCCGCTGCCGCTGTCGCCGGCGATCGGCGCCCGGCTGACCCAATTTGCGGCCGGCGTGCCGCAGGCACTCACCGCCGGTCTGGCGGAGTTCGCCTCCATCGCCGCCGCGCTGGCGGTGACGCTGCACCGCCTCGGCGCGGCGCCGCGCATCCGCATCGGGGTGCCGGTGCACAACCGCGCCACACGCGCGCGCAAGCGCGTCGTCGGGCTGCTCATCGAGATGGCCGTGCTCGACATTGCGCTCACCGGCACCGACACCCTGGAGCGGCTCAGCGCGCGACTCGTCGGGCAGCTTGTCGAGGCGATGCGGCACACGGGGCCCGGCACAGGCGTGGCCACCGCCGCCGCGGGCTTCGAGGTCGTGCTCAACTACATGCCCCTCGTGTTCGGTCCCTTCGCCGGGCGCGACGTGCACGCGCGCTGGCTGCACCCGGGCTACGGCGACCCGCAGCACGCGATCCGACTGCAGGTGCACGATTTCGCCGGTAAAGGCCGCCTCGATCTCGACTTCGACCTGAGCTCGCAGGGCATCCAGGCGGCCGCGCGCGGACGGCTCGTCGCCGGCTTCGAGCACGTGTTGGAGTCCCTGCTCGCGGCGCCGCAGCGCCCCATCGCCGAGCTCGAGCTGCTGCGCGGGGTGGAGCGCACCGCGCTGCTGGATGACTTCAACCGGCGGCGGTGGCCGCTGCCCGAGGGAGCGACGGTGGTGTCGCGATTCCTCGAGCAGGTGCGCGCGCGACCGGAGGTCGTCGCGCTGGAGTGCGGCGGCGCGCGGCTCGACTTCGCCGATCTGGAGCGCGCCTCGCGCGTGCTCGCCGCACGGCTGTGGCGGATCGGTGTGCGCAGCGGCGGGCTGGTGGGGGTGTTCATGGACCGCGGTGCGGACACCGTCGTCGCCGTGCTCGCGGCGCTGCGTGCCGGCGCCGCTTACGTGCCCCTGGAGGTCGCCCTGCCGCCGGCGAGACTGCGGGGGCTGATCGATGACCTGGCCCGCCACAACGCCGACGGGGTGACGGTGCTGACGCTGCGCGCGCACGCCGGGCGGCTGCCGCCCGGCGTCGAGGCACTTTGTCTCGATGCGCCGCCGCCGGACGCGGTGTTTCCGAGCGACGCACCGACCCTCGACGCGGCGAGGCCGGCGGACCTCGCCTACGTCATGTACACCTCCGGCTCGACGGGCGTGCCCAAGGGCGTCGTCGTGTCCCACCGCGCGCTGTTCAACTACGCGAGCTGGGCCGAGCGTCACTACGTGCGCGGCGATCGTTTGACGTTCCCGCTTTTCTCCGCCATGGGCTTCGACCTGACGGTGACGTCGCTGTTCCTGCCCTTGATCACGGGCAACCGTCTGATCGTTTACCCGCCGCATGACGAACGGGTCGATACCGCGCTCCTCGACGTCTTCGCCGACAACCGCGCCGACTTCATCAAGCTGACGCCGTCGCAGCTTGCGGTGGTGCCCGCGTCGTCCCTGGCGGCATCGCGCATCCGACGCGTGGTTCTCGGCGGCGAGGATCTGCCCGTCGCCGCGGCCGCGCGGCTCGCGCGGGCGCTCGGGCCCGATGCGGAGATCTACAACGAGTACGGCCCGACCGAGGCGACGGTGGGTTGCCTGATCCGCCGTTTCGATCCCGCGCGCGATACCGGGGCCTCGGTGCCGATCGGGCGCCCGGTGGACAATGCCCGCGTCCTCGTGCTCGATGCCTACGGCAAGCCCGTCGTTGCCGGGGTGCCCGGCGAACTGTTCGTCGGCGGCGTCGGTCTCGCCGAGGGCTACCTCAACCAGCCGCAGCAGACCGCCGAGCGTTTCGGCGTGGGCCCCGCCGGCGGCGAGCGGCTGTACCGAACCGGCGACCGCGCGCGCTTCAGCGAGGCCGCGGAGCTCGAGTACCTGGGGCGGGTGGACGATCAGCTCAAGCTGCGCGGGGTCCGTGTCGAGCCCGGCGAGATCGAGGCGGTGCTCGCCGAGCACTCCGCCGTCGCCGCCTGCGCTGTGGCCGCCATCGGCGCGGCGCCGTCGCCGGAAGACGGGCATGCCTCGACGGACGGCGGCTGCCGTGTCTGCGGCTTGCCGGCGAACTACCCGGGGGTCGATTTCGACGCCGAGGGCGTGTGCAGCATGTGCCGCGCCTACGAGCGCAACCGCAGCAACGTCGAAGGCTACTTCCGCAGCGAAGAGGAACTGCGTGAGCTCGCTCGGCGCATGGTGCGCGAGGCGGGGGAGGGGCCGCCGTGCATCGCGCTCTACAGCGGCGGCAAGGACAGCACCTATATGCTGTACCGTCTCGTCGAGATGGGCGTGCGTCCGCTGGTGTTCACTCTCGACAACGGCTATCTCTCCGAGGAGGCCAAGGCGAACATCGCGCGCGTCGTCGCCGATCTCGGTCTCGAGCACGCGAGCGGCGCCACGCCGCACATGGACACGATCTTCGCCGACAGCCTGAGACGTTTCAGCAACGTCTGCAACGGCTGCTTCAAGACTATCTACACGCTCAGCATGCAGCTCGCGTGCGCGAGGAACATCCGTTACGTCGTCACCGGGCTCTCACGCGGGCAGCTCTTCGAGACACGCCTGATCGACCTCTTTGACCGTGCCGATCTGGACGCCGCCGACTACGACGCGCTGGTGCTGGATGCGCGCAAGGCCTATCACCGCATCGACGACGCCGTGCGGCGTTGCCTCGACACGAGGCTGTTCGAAGACGATCGCGTGTTCGAGTCGATTCACTTCGTCGACTTCTATCGCTATGTCGACGTGCCACTGGAGAGCGTCTACGCCTACCTGCGCGATCACGCCCCGTGGGTCCGCCCCCGCGACACCGGGCGCTCGACCAACTGCCTCATCAACGACGTCGGCATCTACGTCCACCGTCGCGAGCGCGGCTTCCACAACTACGCGCTGCCCTACAGCTGGGACGTGCGCCTCGGCCACAAGACCCGCGACCAGGCCCTCGACGAGCTCGACGATCGCATCGACGCCGGACGCGTCGCCGGCATTCTGCGCCGGGTCGGCTATGAGCCGGCGGCGGGCGCGCCGCCGGGGCCGGGTGGCACGCAGCTGGTGGCCTACTACGTGGCGCGCGCCGCGGTGAGCGCCGATGCGCTGCTCGCGCACCTGCGCGCGCGGTTGCCCGCCAACATCGTGCCCTCCCGGGTGGTGGCGGTGGAAGAGATTCCGCTGACGGCGAACGGCAAGGCCGACCGCCGCGCGCTGGCGGCGCGGCACGCGGCGACGCCGGCGCCCGGCGTGCACGTCGAGCCGGCCTCGCCGGCCGAGCGTGAGCTCAGTCGCATCTGGGCGGAGGTCCTGCGCTGCGGCGAGGTCGGCGTCGAGGACGACTTCTTCGCCCTCGGCGGTGACTCCATGGCCGCCATTCAGATCGTCGCCCGGGCGAACGAGTGCGGCCTCGAGCTCGAGGCGGGGACGATTTTTGCGCAGCCGACGGTGCGCGCGCAGGCACGGGCCGCGGCCGTGGCGGCGGCACAGCCAGGCGCGCCCGGGCCGGCGGAGACCGACGCCGGCCCGGTCGTCGATGTGGACCTGTCGGCCGAAGAGCTGGAGGAGATTCTCGGCGGCCGGGCCCGGCGCCCCGAGCGGTAATGACGCGCGACCCGACAGCGGACGTCGAGGCCATTCTGCCCCTCGCGCCCATGCAGACGGGCATGCTCCTGCACAGCCTCGCGGCGCCGGCCTCGGGGGTTTACGTCACGCAGGTCGTCATGCGGCTGGCCGGCGCGCTGCGCGAGGAGCAATGGCGCCGCGCCTGGTGCGAGCTCGGCGCCCGGCACGCGGCGTTGCGCGCGAGCTTCCTCTGGCATCGGCGTGACGAGCCGATCCAGATCGTGCACCGCGATGTCGACACGCCGTGGCAGCGCGTCGACTGGTCCCAGGCCGGTGCCGCGCAGCCGCAGGCGCTGCTCGAACAGCGCCTGCGCGAGGATCGCGCGCAGGCGTTCGATCCGGCGCAGGCGCCGCTGTTCCGGCACTGCCTGTGCCATCTGGACGAGACACACCACGTCCACCTGTGGACGTTCCACCACATTCTTCTCGACGGCTGGTCGAGCCAGCTGCTCATCGACGAGGCTCTGGCGCGCTACGCCGCCCTGGGGCGCGGCGAGTCGCTCGAAATGCCCGAGCCGCCGTCGCTGCGTGCCTACCTGCGCTGGCTGCGCCAGCAGCCGCGCGAGCCGTTGCGCGCCTACTGGTCCACGATCCTGGGCGACGTGGCCGCGCCGACGCCGCTCGCCTTTGCGGGGCGCTCGCGCTCGCGCCCCGATGCCGTGCAGAGCGACTGTATCGAGACCGAGCTCTCGCTGGCGCAGAGCACGCGGCTGCGCGAGGCCGCGCGGGATCTCGGCGTGACGCTGGGCACCGTGCTCAACGGGGCCTGGGGGCTCGTGCTCGCCTGTGCGGCCGGCGCGGACGACGTTGTCTTCGGCATGGTGCACTCCGGGCGTCAGGTCGCGCTCGCCGGCGTCACGCAGACCGTGGGCCTGCTGCTCAACACCGTTCCCCTGCGGGTGCGCTTCGACTGGGAGCAGCCGCTCGGCGACTGGCTGCGGGGGCTGCAGGCCGAGCAGATGCGCGCCCTGGCTCACGGTCATCTGCCGCTTCACGACATCCGCAAATGTGCGGCGCTGCCGGGCGACGTGTCGCTGTTCGACTCCTTGCTGGTGCTCGAGAGCGCGCCCGAGCTCGCCCGCAACGTTGTGGACGGTGTCGAGATCGAGGCGATCGATTACATCGACCGCACCAACGTGCCGCTGGCGGTCCTGGTCCACCCCCACGAGCGGCTGCTGCTGCGCATCAACTTCGACGGCAGCCGCTTTGAGCGCTGGGGGATGGAGCGTGTGCTCGCGGCGCTGTGCGCCGCGCTCGAGAACGTCCCGGGGGCAGTCGGGGCGCGACTTTCCCACTGGTCGCTGCTCGCACCGCCGCCGGCGCCGTCCGCCGCGGCGGACGGCGCGGCGGACACGGCCTGCGTCACCGAGGACATCTGGCGCCGGGCGCAGGAGCGCGCCTCCCAGCCCGCGGTGACGCGCGGCGCGCACACGCTGACCTACGCCGAGCTGATCCGACGGGCCGAGCGCGGGGCCGCGGCGCTACGCGCCCTGGGCGCCGGGCGCGGCAACGCGGTCGGCCTGTGCATGGCCCCCTCGGTGGAATGGGTCGTCGCCGTGCTCGCGGTGCTGCGCGCGGGCGCCGCCTACGTGCCGATCGATCCCAGGCTGCCGCCCGCGCGCGTGGGTGCCATGCTCACCGACATCGCCACGACGTGGGAGGGGCACCACGCCGCGCTCGTGATCACCGACGAGTCCGGGAGCGAGTTCGTCGCCGCCGACCTGGCGCGTGCGGTGCCGCTGTCGGCGCTGGAGCAAGGCCCTCTCGCGGAGACGCCTGCCACGGCGGTCTTGGAGGCGCTCGCCTACGTGCTGTTCACCTCCGGTTCCTCGGGCGCACCCAAGGGCGTGCGCGTCTCGCGGCGCAACCTCGCCAGCTCGACGCGCGCGCGCCTGCGGCACTATCGCGAACCGGTGGGCCGGTTCCTGCTGCTCTCGCCGTTCGGCTTCGACAGCTCCGTCGCCGGCTTGTTCTGGACGCTTGCCACCGGCGGCGAGCTGATCCTGCCCGAGGGCCCGCTCGATCGCGGACTCGCCGAACTCCCGGGGCTGATCGAGCGCAGCGCCGTTACGCACACCCTGTGTCTGCCGTCGCTCTACGAGCTCATCCTGGACAGCGCCGGCGACGGGCAGCTGCGCTCGCTCGCCACCGTCATCGTGGCCGGCGAGGCGTGTCCGGCAACACTGCTCGACAAGCACCGGCAACGCTGCGCGCAGGCGGCGCTGCACAACGAGTACGGACCGACGGAGGGCACCGTGTGGTGCACGGTTTACGACGTGCCCGCCGACGCGGCGGCGCCCGGCGAGCGCGTGCCGATCGGGTACCCGATCGACGGCATGCGCGTCCATATCGTCGACCCGCGTCTGCGGCCGTTGCCCCGGGGTTTCGCCGGCGAGATCTGCATCGCGGGCCCGGGGGTTGCCGAGGGCTACCTCAACGACGCCGCGCTCACTTCCGAGCGCTTCGTGGCGGACCCCTTCTGCGCCGGGGGCCGGTTGTATCGCACCGGCGACCTCGGCCGCCGCCGCGGCGACGGCGCCATCGAGTTTCTCGGACGCCGCGACGATCAGGTCAAGGTGCGCGGCATGCGCTTTCACCTGGGCGAGGTCGAGGCGGGGCTCGCTGCCCATCCCGCCGTCGGGCAGGCCGCCGTGGTGGCGCGCACGCGAGGCAACGGCTGCGAGCTCGTGGCGTTCGTCGGCGGCGGCGAGGCGGCGGGCGTTACGCCGCAGGAGGTGCGCGAGTTTCTCGCCGCGCGGCTGCCGGCGCCGATGGTCCCGGCGCAGGTGAGGGTGCTCGGCTCCCTGCCGCGGCTCGCCAACGGCAAGGTCGACCGCCGCCGCCTGGCGGACTTCGCCGAGACGCAGCCGCCGCGGGCGTCGGCCGACGCGTCCCGGCCCGCCGACGCGACGCAACGCGCGGTGGCCGAGGTATGGGCGCAGACCCTGGGCGGGGACGCGCCGCGTCTTGACGAGAGCTTCTTCGACAGCGGCGGCGATTCGCTGAGTGCGGCGGTGCTGATCCGCGACGTCAATCGACGACTGCGCACCCGGCTCTCCGTCGTCGACCTGTACGACGCGCCGACGATCGCGGGGCTGGCCCGTCGCGCGGCGAGCGCCGACGCCGCCGAGCAGTGGGTCAGGAACGTCGCCATCCGACCCACGGGCTCGCGGCCGCCGTTCTTCCTCGCCTACGGCAACGCGCGTGCCCTCGCCGAGCACCTCGACGCAGCGCTGCCCGTGCACTGGCTCATCCACGGCCGTGCGGGGACGGTGGTGCCGTTCGAGGACATGGCGACGCTCGCCGAGAAACACCTCGAGCAGATCCGCGGGGTGAGCCCCCGGGGACCGTACCGGCTGGCGGGATTCTCTCTCGGCGCCGTGGTGGCCCTGGAGATCGCGCGGCGCCTCGAGGCGGACGGTGAGCGGGTGGAGCTGCTGTCCCTGATCGAGCCCACCAGCCCGTTTCATTACCTGGTGCGCGGGCGCCACCGGCGGCTGCGCGCGATGTGGGCGGCGGCGCTGCCGCTCACGGACAAGTTGCGCTACACGCTCTCCTTCGCACGGAGGCTGCCCGAGTTCGTCGCCCAACGGCTTACCCGCGAGGGCAGACATGCGCCGCACGCGCGGGACGACCTCCACCTGCCCGAGGCGCCGCCGCGCGACGACGCCAGCGCCACCGGCGTCTACCACGAGTCGCAGGAGCTGCCCCGCGAGGAGATCCTGCGCCTCGTCGACGAGGCCATGCGTGCCTACCGCTATGTGCCCTATGACGGCCCGGCGGTGCTGCTGCGCGCCGACCGCGGCCGCACGCGGACGCTCGAGTGGCGCGATGAGGAGGTTCTGTGGCGCGAGCTCGTGCGCGGCGGCCTGACGAGCGAGGTCATCGCCGCCACGCGCGTGCACGACGAGCTGTTCCGCGACCCGCTTGCCGTGGCCGCGCTGGCCGAGCGCCTCGAGCACCACCTGCGGCGGGCGGGCGGCTGAGCGCGACGGGACGCGACGACGTGGCGATCACTGCCGTGCGGTGGCGCGCCGCAGGCGACGCCCGAGACGCCGACGCAGAGAGGGTCCGGCGAGCGGCTGCGGGCGGCCCCGCCCGTCGAAGTAGAACGGTCCGGGCCGCTCGATCCGGAAGGATCGGCCGTTGAAGTGATGCGCCACCACGCAGCGCGCGGCGATGTCGTAGACCTGCCGCAGCCACAGGCGACCGACGCCGGGGTGTGATTGTCGCGGGCTGTAGTAGAGGCAGTCCTCGAAGAAGTAGTGCGTCACCTGGCTCAGGCGCGTGCGCCGCGGGTCGATGATCGGGCAGCCGCCGTGGCAGAGGCTGCCCGCCCAGACGAAGGCCTGGCCGCGTCGCAGATGCAGCTCCCGGCGCTCGAAGCCCTCGCGCTCGAGCACCTGGGCGATGTAGTCCTCGTAGCAGCGCCGGTAGTCCTCCATCGACGGCCACTCGCCGCGCTCCTGCGAGCCGTCGAAGCAGTCGTACATCTGCACTTCCGGCAGCTTGTGGCTGCCGGGGTAGTAGTGCAGCGGACCGTTGTCTTGGTCGACGTCCTCCAGAGCGACCCACACGCCGCACACGAACCGCGACGGCAGCGAGTTGAACTGAATGGTGTCGCTGTGCGTGCGCTGCTCGCTGCCGACGGGAAAGTTCAGCGTCTGGAACGGAATCGGCTCGCGCCCGTAGAGCAGGCGCAGCAGCCCGCGCACCGGCGCGGCGGTGGCGATCGCGGCGACGGCGTCGCAGCTCGGCCACGCATTGTGGCCTCGGCGCGTCGCGGCCACGCCCTCGGGCGTGAGAAGGTCGCGCCGAATGTAGGCCGCTGCGCGCCCGATCTGCTCGGGGTCGATGCCGGGGTCGAAGGCGAGTCCACCGGCGTCGGCGAACTGCGTCACACGCTCGCGCTCGGCGTCGCCGAGCGCGGAGAGCTCCTGCGCGGAGGCCGCCTCGAAGAACGGGCGGTGGCGGAATCGGTAGGGTGCAGCGCTCATTCAGGGGTGCGCTTCGGCGATAGGGTCGTGTGGGTCAGCGGCGGTGGGGACCACCCCTTCGCGTT
>JABAOH010001081.1_pt2 | contig 24065 bp, 25 predicted proteins | sample 7062181 | NCBI WGS metagenome assembly JABAOH01 (sample SAMN14538630, study PRJNA623070) | marine sediment metagenome | biome: marine biome [ENVO:00000428]; feature: marine pelagic biome [ENVO:01000023]; material: deep marine sediment [ENVO:00002113]; isolation source: pool of 5 deep marine... | reverse complement strand
AGTTTGTTCTATCCTTGGGTAATGGCTTGGTTATGGCTGGTTTTAGGAACGATTAAGGAAAGTAGATGAGAGTAATTTCTGTTTCAGTTTTATTGCCGGCTCTGTCTCGAGCAACAAACTTAAGTTGGTTCTCGCCTTGATTAAGGGAATAAGTGGTTGAGAAATCGCCTTCATCATTAACGATTATTAAGCGGTCATTGAGAGTAAGACTAACTCCTGATTCTGTTTTTCCTTGGATGGTAACTGATTTTTCTTGGTCTCCATAGAAACTGGCTCTGTCTTCAGGAGAATTAATGGTTAGTTCTGGAGGTTGATTGTCAAACCAGATATATTGTTTTTGGGAAGAAGAGCTTTGGTTGCCGGCTTTATCAATGGCAATCGCATAAAGAGAATTTCTTCCTTCTTCGAGCCTCAATTTTTCGGTTAAAAATTCTGAGTCATTGTTACTGACAACAGCCGTGATTTTCTTATCGTTTAAGTAAATTTCGACTGTTGCTCCAGCCTCGGCTGAACCAGAGATTTCAATTGATTGATTATCAGTCGCCTCAGGCAGAAGATTTATTTGGGGAGGAGGTGGAGGGAGAACGTCAGTCTGTTCGATTGGTAAGGAAGAACCCCGGATTTCAGCAAAAAAGACAGCCACTCTGATGAGGACAGGAATACCCAAGAAAAGAGTGGTGCCAAGGATAATAATAGCGAGCAGAATATAAAGAAAGGCTCGTCTGAGATTTTGTTTTTCTTGCCTTCTCGCTAGTCGAGAATATGTTTTTCTGGCCATGAGCTGGCGAGAGGAATCGAACCTCCAACCTACGGTTTACGACACCGTTGCTCTACCGTTGAGCTACGCCAGCACAAGTATATTTTATCAAATCTCGGCAATTGAAGCTAGCGTATTTCTGAAAAAAGGCCCTTGTTGGGAGACTTAAATTTTGTTATAATTGTTGATACCTAGGGAGGATTTTTAACTTCTTTTTAAGTCAAAGGCTGAGAGGAAATGAACGATAAACCGGGATATAAGGTTGGCGACAAAATAGTTGAGTTTGGCCAAGTCTTCAAAATCTTTAAAATAAAAAAACAAGAGACTCTTGATGGTGATAGAAAAAGGTCTATCTTTTATAAACCTTTTTTTCAAGATGGCAAAGATCCCTCTCTTGTCCACTCCATTCCTTTAGAAAATATTGATAAAACAAGAATAAGAAAGCCAATTGATAAAGAAAGATTGAGAGTCATTTTTAAACAGCTTTCTCAGAAGCCTAAAGAAATAAAACCGATTAAAACTATTAAAGTTAAAGATAAATTGAATACTAATAGGCCAGAAAAAACAGTTTTAATTTTAAGGAGACTTTGGCTGGAAAAGAGCGATGAGAATAGGAACTTTTCAAGAAGCAAAAAAGATGCCTTCCGTCTTTCAATTAAGCATTTAGTAGAAGAAGTGGCCTTTGTTTTAGGTATTTCTCCCTCTGAAGCAAAAGAGAGAATTAAAAAAGCCTTAATCAAAATGGATGTTTGACCCTTCTGAGCGGGATAAGCAGAGCTTGTCTTTCTTCTGTCTCGGTTGATTTTCTGGCGTAGAGAAAATATTTAATCTTTTGGGCAGTCATTTCACTAAAATGGCCGATCCGGTGCTGAGAAACCCGAGGGTTCCTTTTCCGAATCGGCCAGTACAAAACCCTCGGTTAATCTCAGCAATTTCAGTATTACAAACAGAAGAAGCAATTGTCAAGGATCAAAAGAAAATCTCATAATTTTTATCTGTGTTAAAATTAAGCTTAGATTAAAATGAGACTGAGACTTAGCCCCAGAGCCAAAAAATTAATTCGTTATTTATTTTTCTTTATAGTAGTTTCTCTTGGGATTTTTTATTTAGGAACGAGAATTAAGCCTGAAGATATTACTGGCTTTATAGAAAAAACCGGCTTTTGGGCTCCTATTATCTATATTTTTATGATGGCTTCAACATTTATTGTCGCTCCTTTAAGCGGAACCCCGATATTCCTTGCTGGATACGTCCTTTTTAGAAGTAAAATCCAAATTTACACCTATTTTGCTGCTCTTTTCGCGGCAACTGTTAACTTTTGGATTGCGAGAAGATGGGGAAGAAAACTAGTAACAAAGCTGGTGGGAAAAGGAAATATTGAGAAGATTGACCAGTTTACAGAAGACTACGGCGTAAAGTCTTTGATTTTACTTCGACTGCTTCAAGGGCATCTCCATGATTTTATCTCTTATGCCTATGGACTTACAAATATGAGATTCATTCCCTTTATTATTATTTCTGCTTTAACTCCAATTCCTTGGTTATTATTGTGGCAACTCTATCTTTTCAAAAGAATAAAAGATATTAAAGAATTTACTATATGGTGGTTAGCCACACTCATCCCCTTTTTTATTATCTCCGGTCTTTTCGCATTGAAATACAAGAAAAAGGGGCAATGATACTTGTTTAATTATTTGAAGTGGTGTAGTTTACTATTTAAACTACTTTCTTCCCTCTCTTTTAGCCTTAATCCGATGTTTCTTGGCAAAACCCTGGGCGCTTCTGGCGGAGCGCCCGCCGTGTCCCAACTGGGAGCGGGATAGGGGAATTGAACCCCTGTCTTCACCTTGGGAAGGTGATGTTGAGCCACTCAACTAATCCCGCAATCTGAAAATTCCACTAAAAACCTTCAGGCTTCTACCCTTATTATACTGATTTTTCCGAAAAATTACTATTGGGGGAGAGACAGGACTTGATCAGGATAAATCAAATCCGGATTTTTCACAAGATTTTCATTAGCGTGCCAAATCTTTGTCCATTGGTAGCCGTCTCCATAGGCTCTAACGGCAATATCCCAGAGACTATCAGATTTTTGGACAGTGTGTTTATCGCCCGTAATTGATGGTTTGACTCCGGTGGCTGGCAATTCAACTGGTTCAATAACTTCGCTTTTAGGAATAACCAGTTCTTGACCAACAAGAATCCGATTTGGGTTAGCCAGATTGTTCTCCCTGGCGATGTCTACCCAATTATAACCAGAGCCAAAATACTTTTCGGCAATACTCCAGAGATGCTCACCTACTTGAACTTGGTGAGTTTTAGGAAGACCTTCAGGGACTAACCTGCCTTCTTCCTCGATAAGTTGAATCTCTCCTGGTGTGGGCTGGGTTTCTGGAGCTTCTTCTCTTTTGCCAACCCCCCGGAAGTAATTAAAGATTAAGGCGCCAATAACAATAATCACCAAGGCGCCTAGAATCATACTGATATTTTGCTCTGAAAGTTTTAATCTTTTTAAAATTCCTTTGAGGTCCACTTTTTGTTGATTCACCTCCTTCAGGCAGGAGAGTTGGCAGGGGCGGGGCTGACGAGACTCGAACTCGCGACCTTCCGCTCGACAGGCGGATGCTCTAGCCAACTGAGCTACAACCCCTGACTCCAGAATGATATCATAGTCTTGAGGCTTCGTCAACGATTTGTTATTATCAACTTAGATGAAAAAAGGTCATTATTTTTCTAATAAAGAAGTCAGCCATCTTCTTCGCTCAGTCGCCGCCGCCTATGAGGTAAAAAAAGAAGACCGGTTCAGAATTGCTGCCTATGAGAAAGCGGCTGACTCGGTTGAACATGCCACCAGCGAAGTTAAGGATCTTTGGGATGATGATAAACTTGATCAGTTGGCAGGAATTGGGACCAGTATTGCCTCTCATCTTGATGAGCTTTTTAGAACTGGAAAAGTAAAGCATTTTAATCAAGTCTTTAAGGGCTTGCCTCCAGCCATGTTTGAATTTCTTGATCTACCCGGAGTTGGAGCCAAGACAGCCTATAAACTCTGTCTTAAACTTAAGATTAAAGACCCTAAAAAGGCTTTAACTCAACTCACTAAAGCGGCTAAAGAAGGTAAAATTAGAAAAATTGAGGGATTCGGAGAGGAGTCGGAGAAAGCCATTTTAGAAGCAATTGAGGGAGTCAAGAAGAGATCTAAGAGAATTCTTCTGCCTCAGGCTCACCAGTTGGCTAAAGAGATTCTAGACTGGCTAAAAAAGTCAAAAGCAGTGGTTAGGGCTGATCCTCTAGGTTCATTAAGGCGGAGAGTGGCGACCGTGGGAGATATTGACATTGCCGTGGCCACCAATAAACCTGAAGAGGTGGTTAAACACTTTACTTCATTTCCCAAGAAAAAGAAAACCTTGGAGTCTGGTGAAGCCAAAGCCTCAATTCTCCTTAAAGGAGGTCAACAAATTGATTTAATGGTTCAACCAATTGATTCTTATGGAGCTTTGCTTCAGCATTTCACTGGCTCGAAACACCATAATATTGCCTTAAGAGAATTAGCCATGAAGAAGAAGCTCTCTCTTTCAGAATACGGGATTAAAAAAGGGAAGAAATTACTGAAGTTTAAAACAGAAAAAGACTTCTATAAAACCCTTGGTTTAGACTACATTCCGCCTGAAATCAGAGAAAATACTGGAGAGATTGAAGCTGCCCAGAAAAATAAATTACCTAAATTAGTTGAGCTTAAGGAAATTAAAGGTGATTTTCATCTTCATTCAAACTTTCCAATCGAAGAAAGTCATGATCCCGGCACTGATCCAATGGAAATAATGATTAAAAAAGCTAAGGAACTGGGCTTTGAATATCTTGGTTTTAGTGAACATAATCCTAGTTTAAGTCAACATTCTGAAAAACAAATATTAAAGTTAATACAGGCTAAAAAGAGGAAAATAGAACAATTAAATTCCTCAAGAGGTAAAAAATTACTCAAACACGTCTTTAATGGTTTGGAGGTTGATATCAGGCCAGACGGAAAATTGGCTCTTCCTGAAAAAGCTTTTGATTTATTAGATTATGTTGTTGCTTCAGTTCACAGTAGTTTTCGGATGAACAAGGAGAAGATGACAAAGCGAGTTCTAAAAGGACTGAGTTATCACAAGAAGGTTAAGATCCTAGGTCATCCAACTGGAAGATTACTGGGTAAAAGAGAAGGCTATGAATTAGACTGGGAGAAGATCTTTTCTTTTTGTAAAAATCAGCAAAAATGGCTAGAGATCAATGCTTGGCCAGCCAGGTTAGATTTGCCGGATTCTTTGGTTCGTGAAGCGATTAAAAAAGGCGTGAAAATAGTGATTAATACTGATGCTCATGCAGTTGAGGAAATGGATTTAATGCCTTTTGGAGTCTCTGTTGCCAGAAGAGGTTGGGCAGAGAGAGGTGATATAATTAACACGTTAAGTTTTGGGAAAATAAAAAAGCTTTTATTTTAATTTATTTTAAAAAGCATTATTTTTTAAAAAAGCTTTTATTTTGAAAGGGGGTGAGAGGATGTCGATTTTTTTAGTTTTAATTATTGCTGTTTTTGGTATTATCGTTTACATCTGGTTTCTTTATAATCAGTTCGTCACTTTAAAAACAAGGATAAAAGCCTCAATTCAAGAAATTGGTAACCAGCTGAAAAGGCAAGCTGATTTAATCCCCAATCTGACCTCATCAGTTAAGGGTTATATGAAGCATGAGAAAGAGGTTTTTAGTAAGTTGACCGAAGCCCGGAAGGCGGTTGCCAGCGCGGTCAAGTCAGGGAGCACTGAAAAAATGGTTAAGGCGAGTGAGAGAATGCAGTCGGCTCTGGCGCCTATTCAGGCTGTTTTTGAATCAACCCCTGAATTACAAGCCGCCAAGCCAGTGGCTAAACTAATGGATGAGTTAAGAGACACGGCTGACAAGGTGATGTATTCGCGAAGGACGTTGATTGATCTAACTGCTGATTTTAATGTTAAAATAGTCAGTTTCCCTTCAAATTTGGTGGCCAGAATTTTTAAGTTTGGCCAATTACCAGGTTTAAAAGTGACTGAGGAAGGAGAACATCTTAAAGTAAAAAAGAAAGAAACCAAGACTCCCAAGGTTAAGCTCTAATGATTAATGTTTATGAACGGGTAGACCAGAATAAAAGACGGAGCCTGATTATCATGGTTCTTTTTGTCGTTTTTATTGGTTTCTTTGTCTGGCTTCTATCAGAAATATTAGGTTATGGACCAGGAATGGTGGGTGTTGGTCTGGTTCTGGCTGGCTTGATGAGCTTTGGTAGTTATTGGTGGGGGGATAAAATCATTTTAGCCATCTCTGGCGCCCGGCCAGCTGAGAGAGACAAAGATTTTAATTTCTATACAGTCACCGAGAATCTGAGCCTGGCTTCTCAAATTGCAATGCCTAAATTATATGTCATTGAAGATAGTGCCCCTAATGCTTTCGCCACTGGCCGAGATCCCAAACATGCGGTTGTTTGTGCAACCACTGGTCTTTTAAAAAAACTCAATCGAACCGAGCTTGAAGGAGTGATTGCCCACGAGCTTTCTCATATTAGGAATTATGATATTAGATTGATGAGTATTGTTGCCATTCTTGTGGGTATGGTAACCCTGATCGCTGATTGGCTTTTACGGGGAGCAAGGTTTGGGAGGAGGGACAGAGGAAAGGAGAGTGGTTTGGGAGGAATTTTGTTTTTAGTTGGGATTGTCTTAGTGATTTTATCGCCAATTATTGCCCAATTGATGAAGTTAGCTTTATCAAGAAGAAGAGAGTTTTTGGCTGATGCTTCAGCCGTGATGTTAACTCGTTTCCCCGGTGGTTTAGCCCAAGCTTTGGAAAAAATCAGTCAAGATAAAGAGTCTCTGGAAGCAGCTAATAAGGCCACCGCTCATCTTTATATTGTCAATCCTTTTAAAGGAAAAGAATTAACCGCTAAATTTGCTAGTTTATTTAATACCCATCCCCCGGTGGAGGAGAGGATTAAATCCTTAAAGCAAATGAAATGAAGAAAAAACGAAAATTGACTAGAGAAGAAGTAAAACACGTAGCTCAATTGGCGAATTTGAAATTAAGTCGCCAAGAAATGGCTAGGTTTCAAAAACAATTATCAGCCGTCCTTGAATATGTTGAAGTTCTTAATGAATTAAAGAGTAAACAAATTAAGCCAACCAGTCAGGTAACTGGTTTAGAAAATGTTTTCCGAAATGACGAGAAGGGGAAATGTTTGAGTCAGGACCAAGTTTTGTCCGGAGCCAAGGAAAAACACCAAGGAAGATTTAAGGTTAAGGCCATTTTCGAGGAAATTTAGGTGGAATTAAATCAATTAACCATCAAAGAAGCCCAAAGGGGTTTAGAGAATAAGCAATTTTCAGCCGTCGAGCTGACCAAGGCTTGTTTGGCTCGAATCAGGAAGGTTGAAAAGAAAATTAATGCCTTTATCACTGTTTGTGAAGAAGAGGCAATTGATCAAGCAAAAAAAGCAGATAGAATTATTAGTCAGGAAAAAGATGTCTTTAAAAGAAAGCCTTTATTAGGAATTCCTCTTGGCGTTAAAGATCTCTTTTTAACTAAAGGAATTAGGACCACAGCTGGTTCTAAAGTTTTAGATAATTATTTGCCTCAGTATGAGGCAACTGTTGTTGAAAGATTAAGAAAAGCAGGGGCAATTATTCTAGGCAAGACTAACCTTGATGCCTGGGCTCATGGTTCTTCAGGAGAAAATTCGGATTATGGAGTCACCAGAAACCCTTGGAATTTAGATTATGTTCCAGGAGGTTCAAGCAGTGGTTCAGCCGCTGCCCTGGCAGCTGAGATGTGTTTGGCCACCACCGGGACTGATACTGGGGGCTCGATTAGATTACCAGCCTCTTTTTGTAATTTAGTCGGTCTTAAGCCTACCTATGGTCGAGTCTCTCGATACGGGATTATTGCCATGGCTTCTTCCTTGGACTCAATTGGTCATTTTGGCAAGAGTGTTTTTGACACGGCCTTGATTCTCAAGATTACGGCTGGAAAAGATGAGAAAGATGCGACCACTCCTAAAATCAGAGTAGCTGATTATACCCGAGAGATTAAGAAGGGCTTAAAAGCCTTGAAGATTGGTATCCCCTCTGAATATTTTAATCAAGAGTTAGAGGCAGGAGTTAAGAAGAAGACAGAAGAAGCAGTTAAGAAGATGGAAGAATTGGGTGGAGAAATAATTAAAATTCACCTGCCTCATACCAAATATGCCTTAGCTGTCTATTATCTTATTCAACCGTCTGAGGTTTCCTCTAATTTGGCTCGTTATGATGGAATTAGATACGGGTTTTCCAGAGACAAATTTGCTGATGAGGCTAAAAGGAGAATCATGTTAGGCACTTTTTCTCTTTCAGCTGGCTATTATGAAGCCTATTATCTAAAGGCAATGAAGGTGAGAACTTTAATCAAAGAAGATTTTGAGAAAGCCTTTTCTAAAGTGGATGTTATTCTTGCACCAGTTTCACCAACGCCTCCTTTTAAGATCGGTGAAAAGATTGACGATCCCCTTAAAATGTATCTTTCAGATGTTTTAGCCGTGACTGCTAATTTAGCCGGCATTCCTGGTTTGTCAATTCCTGGAGGTTTTGTTAATGGTTTGCCAATCGGGATTCAAATTCTAGGGCCTCAGTTTAGTGAAGAATTGCTTTTCCAAGTAGGTTATGCTTATGAACAAGCCACTGGTTGGCATCAAAGGAGGCTTCAATTATGAAAATAACCTTTATTGAAGTTATTAAAAACAGACACTTTGCAAAAGTTTGGACTTCCCAGTTCTTTTCCCAGTTGACTGCCAATATGCTCAATTTTGTTTTGATTGTCAGGATTTATGAGGCAACAGCTTCAACCGTGGCCGTTGGTTTCTTTTTTGCTACCTATGCAGCTCCTTCAGTCTTTCTTGGCCTTTTTAGTGGTGCTTTTATCGATTTAATGAGCAAAAGAAAAGTTCTTTTGTTGACTAATCTTTCTCAGGCCTTAATTGTTCTTCTGTATTTAGGGGTTGGTGATAAAATTTGGCCGATTTACACGATTGTTTTACTATATTCAATTTGTGATGAGTTTTTTACTCCAGCCGAGGCCTCAACCATTCCGGCTATTGTCAAGAAAGATAATTTACCAGCCGCGAACAGTCTTTTTCTCTTTACTTTACACGGGGCTTTTTTAGTTGGTTATTCAATTGCTGGTCCAGTAATCAAGTTTTTTGGCAATACTGTTCCTTTTTTCCTGGCTTCAGTTTTTAATTTTATTGCCGCAACAGCCATTTTCTTTCTGCCTAAAGATAAGCCTAAAAAGGGAATTACCATTGAAACCAGTTTTGAGGATTTTGTTAGGGATATTAAGGAGGGTTATGTTTTTATTAAAAACGAACCCAAAGTATTAATTCCGATTATTCTCTATGTTACCTCTCAAATCATTATTGCTTCGGCCGTGGTCTTATTACCCTCATTTGCCAGCGATGTTCTTTTAATGGACATTAAAGACGCTGGTCTTCTCCTTGTCCTTCCGGCTGGGATTGGCGCTCTTTTAGGAGCTTTTATCGTCGAAAGGACAATCAAGAAATTGGGGAAAAGGCTTTTGATTACCGGAGGAATTTTTCTTGCCTCATTGGCCTTAATGATTTTGGCCCTGATTGCTCCTTTAACCCAGATAGTTTTATTTTCTTCAGTTTTAATGGTCGTTTTGGGAATAAGCATGGTTCTAGTCAGTGTGCCGGCTCAGACCCTACTTCAAGAAAACACTCCTTTTGATGTTCGGGGTAGGGTTTTTGGTGCTCTGGGAGCTTTTGTCGCCATCTCTGCGGCTTTACCTCTTTTTGTTGTTGCTGGGTTGACCGACCTTTTCGGCCCAGTGGCTATTTTAACTCTGATTGCCTTGATTCTTCTTACTGGTGGCCTTTTAAGCCTTAAAAAGGAATATGTTTTACAAATCTATAATCGGCCTGGAAATTCACGTTGAGTTAAAAACTGAGAGCAAGATGTTTTGCTCTTGTCCGGCTGACCATTTCGGAAAAAAACCAAATACTCAAACTTGTCCGGTCTGTTTAGGTTTGCCTGGAGCTTTACCCGTTCCTAATAAAAAGGCGATTGAATGGACAATTTTGACAGGCTTGGCTTTGGGTTGTCAGGTTCCTTTGTTCTCTAAATTTGATCGAAAGAATTACTTTTATCCTGATTTACCTAAAGGTTTTCAGATTAGTCAATACGACTTACCTTTTTGTCAAAAAGGAAGTTTTAGATTAGAAAACAAGAGAACAATTGGCATTACCCGGGTTCATTTAGAAGAAGATACTGGAAAACTTCTTCATAAAACAGTCAGAGGTAAAGGGGTGACCTTAATTGACTTTAATCGGTCTGGTGTGCCTTTAATGGAGATTGTCACTGAACCTGATTTAAGGACAACAACTGAAGTAAAAGAGTTTCTAAAAAAACTTCAACAACTTCTTCGCTATCTTGGTGTTTCTGATGGTGAGATGGAAAAAGGCTCGATGAGGCTTGAAGCCAATATTAGCTTAAGAAAAAAAGACTCTCAAGAACTACCTGATTATAAAGTAGAAATTAAAAACCTGAATTCATTTAGGTTTGTAATCAAAGCCCTTAATTACGAAATTGAACGCCAAAAAAAGGTTCTTGACTCAGGCAAAAAGCTTGGTTTGGAAACAAGGGGTTTTAATGAAAATAAGGGAATTACTTTTGTTCAGAGGGTTAAGGAAGAAGCTCAAGATTATCGCTATTTCCCTGAGCCAGACACACCACCGATTAGGTGGAAAAAAGAAGAGACTGAAAAGATTAGAAAATCTTTGCCTGAATTACCTGAGGAGAAGAAAGAAAAGCTTATCAAGACTCATCAACTATCCGAGGACTATGCCAGAATCCTTTCAAGGTCATTAAAAACAGTTGAGTTTTTTGAAAAGACTGTTAAAAAAGGCAAGAAAGAGCTTAAACCAGAAGAGATTGCCAATCTGATTATCAATAAAAGAATCGATATTAATCAGTACTCACCTGAAGGATTGGTTAAATACTTAGTCAAGCAAAAGAGAAAAGTAAAACTACCCCTTAAGGAAGTTAAGAAGGTAGTTAGTGAAGTACTTAGAGAAAATAAAAAAGCAGTTGAAGATTTTAAAAAAGGAAAAACAACTGTTATTGAGTTTTTGGTAGGCCAAGTGGCCAGAAAAACAAAGGGGCAGGCAGACCCCAACCAAACCCGAAAAATACTTCTTGAAAAGTTGAAGTAGTCAAGTTATATTTAAAACTAATGATTGAGGAAGAAACAGCTGATTCTCTAATACCTGAAGAGGTAAACAGATTAAGAAGATTCGTTGAGAAGTTTCCTGAAGAATTTGAAGTTGATGAAAGATTTTTTGAAAGAAGAGAGGAGTGGATAAATCTTCATGGCAAATTACTAACCGAATATGAAAAAGGACGTTTATCCAGAGAGGAATATCTTGAGCTTGTCGGGGGCTTGACGACTGCCGAACAATGGCTTTCTGACCATGACGCCTTAACAGGACTGTTTAATCGAAGAGGCTTTGATGAGGTTTTAAAGATCTTGTTGGAAAAAGCCGAGACAGCAGGTGATAAGTTGACAGTAATGGTTTTTGATATTGATGGATTAAAAGAGATCAATGACCAATTCGGACATAATGCTGGAGATAAGGTTATTAAGGCCGTGGCTGCCTCTATAAAGGAAACAGGTCCTGAAGGTAGTCTTTCGGCAAGGATTGGCGGCGACGAGTTTGCTCTTATTATTCCAAGAAAGAGTTTGGCAGAGAGTAAAGAGACTGGTTTAGAGATCATCAATCAAGTTAAGAGTCTCCCTCCAGTGGATGGATTAAAAATTAAAATTAGTGTTGGTGGAGGCGAGTGGCGGCCAGGCGACGATCAAGAAAAATTTACTGAAAGAATTAATAAAAAAGCATTTTACCCCGCCAAAGAAAGTAGTAATATCATTTCTAATGAAGAAGGTGGCGGTGTTTTAGGGATGGTCGAATAACATGGCTAAGTTTACTCACCTTCATGTTCATACTGAGTTTTCTCTTCTTGATGGTCTTTCCAAAATTGATGAGTTAGTCAAAAGGGCTAAAGAATTGGGGATGAATTCTCTGGCGATTACTGATCATGGTGCCATGTACGGAGTGATTCCCTTTTATCTGACTTGTTTGGATGATGAAATTAAACCAATTATTGGGGTTGAGGCTTACATGGCCCACCGTTCCCGTTTTGATAAACAACCGAAGATAGACGCTGACCAGTACCACCTCCTTCTTTTGGCCAAAAATAACGTCGGTTATCAGAATCTAATGAAATTAACGACAATCGCCCATTTAGAAGGTTTCTACTATAAACCTCGGTTGGACATTGAAGCTCTAAAAGAGCACGCTGAAGGTTTGATCGCGACGACTGCTTGTTTAGATGGAGAAATTCCCACTCTTTTAAGAGAGGGAAGAAAAAAAGAGGCTGAAAAAAGAGTTAAAGAATTTCTTGAAATTTTTGGGGATGACTTTTATTTGGAAATTCAGGTTCATCCTAAAATTGCTGATCAGGAGAAAACTAATAAAGAAATGGTTAAGTTCTCCCGAAAACTAGGCATTTCTTTGGTCGCCACCAATGATGTCCACTATGTTGGCCAGGAAGATGCGGTTGCTCAGGATGCTCTTTTAGCTATTCAGACACAGAAGAAGATTGAGGATAAAGACAGGCTAACCATGCTTGATTCGCCTGACTTCTATCTGCGCAGCCCTGAGGAAATGAGTAAGTTATTTAAAGATTATCCTGATGCTCTTGAGAATACTCAGAAAATTGTCAAGAAGTGTGAAGTTGAAATTCAAATTGGCAAATGGATTTTACCCTATTTTCCCATTCCTGAAGATGAGAAAGTTGAAGAGTATTTTAGAAAGGTTGTCTATCAAGAATTACCTAAAAGATTTCCAAAACCGACTAAGGAAATCACTGAAAGACTTGATTATGAAATCGAAATAATTAGCAAAAAAGGCTTTGCTACCTACTTTTTGATTTTTTTCGATTTTGTCAACTGGGCTAAACAAAAGAAAATCAGGGTTGGTCCAGGCAGAGGCTCAGTGGCTGGCTCGCTTGTTTCTTATGTTTTGAGAATTACCTCAATTGATCCCCTAGAGCATAACCTTCCTTTTGAGCGGTTTTTGAATCCTTGGCGACCTTCTCCGCCAGATATTGATCTTGATTTTGCCGATGATCGAAGAGACGAGGTAATTGATTATGTGACCAAGAAATATGGTAAAGACAAGGTTGCTCAGATTATTACTTTTGGGACCATGGAAGCAAGAATGGCGGTTCGCGATGTTGCCCGAGTCTTAGGTTATTCTTACTCTGTTGGTGATCGGCTTGCGAAGATGATCCCCATTGGTCCTCAGGGATTTAAAATCACCATTGATCGGGCTCTTGAAACCAATCAAGATTTGAAAGTGGCCTATGATAATGAGGAAGATACTAGGAAGATTTTGGATTTGGCCAAGAAACTTGAAGGCGTGGCCAGACAATATTCAACTCACGCTGCTGGTGTGGTTATTGGTGATCGAGAGTTAACTGATTATACTCCGCTTCAGTTTGATAGTAAGAAAGAGAAAATCATTACCCAATATGATATGAGAGCTTTGGACTTGAATGCGGCTGACAACGAACGAGCCCTTGGTCTCTTGAAAATGGATTTCTTGGGTTTAAGAAACCTGACAATTCTTTCTAAATCAGCTGAATTTGTTCAGGCCACAGAAGGTAAAAAAATCGATATCTCCGAGATTCCCCTTGATGATGAGAAGGTTTACAAGATGATCTCGGCTGGAGAAACAACTGGTGTTTTTCAATTAGAATCAGCGGGAATGAGAAGAGTAGCCCGGCAATTAAAACCAAATAGATTTTCTGATATTTCAGCGATGGTCGCTCTTTTTCGGCCTGGCCCAATGGAATGGATTAACGAGTTTATTGCGGGGAAGAACGATCCTTCTCGAGTTCACTATCTCCATAAAGACTTAAAAGATATTTTATCTGAAACTTATGGGGTAGCGGTTTACCAAGAACAGTGTCTCCAAATTGCGGTTGATTTTGCTGGTTTTAACTGGGGAGAAGCTGATGGTTTAAGGAGAGCGATTGGTAAGAAAAAGAGAAAGATTATGGAAAGACAGAAAGTAAAGTTTATTAAAGGAGCAATGAAAAAAGGTTATAAAAAGGAAATCGCTGAGAGGGTCTTTTCCTTAATCGAGAGATTTGTTGGTTATGGGTTTAATAAAGCCCATTCAACTTCTTACGCGATGATTGCCTATCAAACTGGTTGGATGAAAGTTAATTATCCAGTCGAATTTATGGCCGCTTTTCTGACGGCTGAGGCGGGTAACACCGACAAAGTTGCCTTAGGGGTTGAAGAGTGCCGCCGAATGGGCATTAAGGTTTTTTCGCCAGACATCAATACTTCTCAAGTTGGCTTTAGTATTGAAGATACTCAAGAGTCTTTGAATGGTAAAGGGGTTCGTTTTGGCCTTTCGGCAATCAAAAACGTGGGTAAGGCGGCGATTGAGGCGATTTTAAAGGCCAGAGAGCTAGGAGGCGATTTCTCTTCTTTGTCTGAGTTCTGTCAACGGGTAGATTCTCAGAAAGTCAATAAAAAAGTGGTTGAGTCTTTAATTAAAGTTGGGGCCATGGATCGATTTGGTCCCCGGGCAGCTATGTTGACTGGGTTTGATCGAATTAGAGCCAGAAGTGAGGTTGAGCAACGTCGGCGGGCTAATGGTCAAATGGCAATCTTTGACCAGAAAATTAAGCAAAAAAAGACTAGTCCTAAAGACGAATTGCCAGAAATTGAAGATTTTTCCCGGAGTGAACGGTTGAATCTGGAAAGAAGCCTTCTTGGCTTTTATTTGAGCGAGCATCCCCTGACTTCAGTCATGGCTTTAATTGGTGATGAAATTAGCCATAAAATCTATGAGCTTTCTCCTGAGCTAATGGTAAATGAAAGAGTCAAGATTGGTGGGATGGTGACTTCAACCAGAATTGTCTTGACTAGGAATGGAGGAGCAGAAATGGCTTTTGCGAGCATTGAGGATGGAACAGGTAAGTTAGAAGTCGTTGTCTTTCCTCGAGTCTATGAGACGACCAGACCATTATGGATTAAGGACCAAATGGTTCTGGTTGAAGGCCGGCTTGATTCAAGAGAAGACAATCTTAATCTTTTAGTTGAAAATGTTCAGCCAATTTCAGCAGAGACAAAAGCTAATGAAAAATATGATTTTAAGATTCAGATACCAAGAAGAATTAGTTCAAGTAAGTTAGTTCAAATTAATAAACTACTTAAAAGTGCTCCAGGAAAAGACAGAGGGGTTTTAATCTTTAATAGTGAAAGAGGTAAGAAAAAGCTGGCTTTGACTTTTGGAGTCAAGTATGGAAAAAGATTAGAAAAAAAGATTAGAGAGATTATTAAGTCTTGAGTAGCTTTAAAAAATAAGTAGTAACTTCTCAAAACAAGTGATACAATTTTGTTGTGGACTACTATACTCTTAAAATCTGTGGGATTAGTCGTAAACTACCGATTGTTTCTTTAGGGCCAAAATTGAAAATTGCCTCTTTTAATCTCCTTGGCGACGGAGAATTGGTTGATAAATTGGCTGAAGAGCTTGCCGACAAACTTAAAAAAGAGAAATTTGATTACTTAGTTGGCCCAGAAGTTAAAGTCGTTCCTTTGCTTCAAGTCATGGCTAAGAAACTCAATAAGCCCCGTTATATTATTTTAAGAAAGAATATTATGGGATACATGACTAAACCAGTGACCAATAAATCAAAACCTAATTTAGTCATCAACGGACCTGATGCTCAGATTCTAAAAGGAAAAAAAGTGATTATTGTTGATGATGTTGTTTCGACTGGAAGGACCATCAGGGTAGTTGAAGAAATAATGAAAATGGTTGGTGCTAAAGTAGTCAAAACCTTGGCCGTTTTTAAACAAGGTGATGAGGAAATTAAAGTCCCTTTTACTTATTTAGGTAAATTGCCCCTTTTTAAATAAAATTGGGTCTTGACAATTTGTGAAAAATGTCATAATTTGAAAATATCAGAACAATATCACTTTGCCGAGGTGAAAATGAAGGATAAAATGGCTAAGAATTTTTTGATTTTTGTTTCTATTAAAAGTTCTTAAGAATTAAGAAGCGCCTAAAGCGGCGCTTTTTTAGTTTTTACAGCCCTTTGACATTCGCAGCCAACAAAACCAGAAGAAGTAAGGAGTGGGGAAAAGAAAAGGGGGAAAGATGAAAAAGCTTCTACTTCTTGTTCTCGGGTTGACCATCATCTGTTTGGTGGGCGTGGGCTGCTCAGCAGTTCAACTAGAGCCCGCCACAGAGGAAGAGGTCATAAAGGTAGCCTTCGTGTACGTAGGCCCCATTGGAGATCATGGCTGGACCTTCGCCCATGATGAGGGCCGTCTGTACTTGGAGGAGCATGTCGACAACGTGGAAACCACATATCTAGAGAGCGTCTCGGACGTTGATGCCGAGGCCAGGATCCGTGACCTGGCAGAGCAAAGCTACGACGTGATCTTCACGACTAGCTTCAGTTTCCGCGACGCCACGGCTGCAGTGGCCCCTGACTATCCCGACGTGGTCTTCGAGAACTGCTCAGGTTTCTTGACGGCCGATAACATGGGCTCGTACTTTGGCCGCATGTACCAAGCCAAGTACTTGGGAGGGAAGGTCGCGGGTCTGACCACTCAGAACAACAAGGTTGGCTACGTGGCGCCTATTCAGATACCGGAGATCATCCGGCTGATCAACGCTTGTACCCTTGGCGCCCGAGCCGTGAACCCTGAGGTGGAGATGGAGGTCGTCTGGATCGGCAACTGGTTCGATCCGCCGGCTGAGACAGCGGCAGTGGAGTCAATGGTCGCTGCCGGCGTAGACGTCATCTTCACCGGTACTGACACCACCGTGCCCGTGGTGACGGCTGATGAGCAGGGCGTCTGGTCATTAGGATATGACAGCTGCGAGAGCTGCAATGCCGCTCCGGAGACGTGCTTAACCACTCCTTGCTGGAACTGGGGGCCTACCTACGCGGCCAGAGTCGAGGCGGTGCGTGACGGTACCTGGACGCCACAGGCCACCTACGACAGCATGGCCGATGGGATTGCGGTTCTGACCGAGCTAGGCCCAGCGGTTCCTGAGGGTGCACAGGAGGCCGTTGATGCAGGTTGGCCTGGTGACGACGTGTTCTGCGGTCCAATCTACGACAATCACGGCGAGCTAAGAGTGGCTGAAGGTGAGTGCATGACCGACTTAGAGTTGATCTGCTTTGACTGGTACGTGGAGGGGGTCAACTCCGAAGTCCCGGAAGGCGTAGGTTGCGAATAGTTTCTTAAGGCGGGGGATTTATTCCCCACTCCGGTCCTCCGCCTAACCCACTTTTTCTTGAAACTTAAGCCTCCCTGTTATAAAATTCTCTTATATGGCAAATCAGGCAAAATTTAATGACCAGGTTTTCAATGTTGGTGACCAGGTTAAGGTTCACCTCAAGATTCTTGAAGAAAAAAAAGAGCGGGAGACTGTTTTTGAAGGGATTGTGATTAAAATTAAAGGAAAAGGAGAAGAAAAAACATTTACAGTCAGAAGAATTGGAGCCGCTCAGATTGGAATTGAAAGGATTTTTCCCCTCAATTCACCCTGGATTAAGAAGATTGAAGTCATAAAAAAAGGAAAAGCCCGAAGAGCTAAACTTTATTATCTTAGAGAAAAATCTCCGAAAGAAATTAAGAAAAAGCTTAAACTCACTTAAAACAAATCGGTAGAGTTGTGTGACCCCAGAGAGAGTTGAGACGAACACTCTTTGATGTTTTAAGGCTGAGGGAGGTGTTTCAGGAAGCTTCGTTAGATCAACCTCTTTATGTTTTTTGATAGAAATCCTATGGTAGAATTTAAACAATGAAAGAGAATGTAGTTCCCTTAATTGGAGCCGCAGGTAATGTAGGAAAAGGGATAAGCAAGGCTTTTAAAAATGAAGGATGGGAAGTCTCTCCTATAGATCCTGAAATTAATAAAAAAATCGAAGACTTAAGTGACAAAGAGTTTAGAGATTTATTCTCTCAAGCTTCTATTGTTGCTTACGCTGCTGATTGTGGTAATCGGGAAGAATATGAAGAGCATCCAAACTTAGGAGAAGAAAATAAACAACGATTCTCAGAATTCTGTCAAAGAGCAGCTCATATAAACCCCAACTTGACCGTTTGGTATATAGGTGGTTCTTGGACAAAAAGGAAGCCTGATGACGATTGGATAGTTAATGATGACTCTCCAAATAAAAGCCTGGATGAATGCAATCCTTATGAAAAAGCAAAAGTAAAAGCTGAAGAGAACGCTGAGAGGACGTCAAAATTGATAAAAGTCCGTTTTTTAGACTGGGCTTCAATTGTTCCCAACCTTGCCCCCAATTTTTCGATTACCAAGATGATGGTTCAAGCCCTTAAAGAGGGGAGGATTAGATATAGTCCTGATGAATATGGCAGACCATTGATTGAATCGGTTCAAGCAGGAGAAGCATTAATTGTCTGGATCAAGAATGATAATGGAAAGCAAAATTTTGCCAAATATCTAATTCCCGCTTCTTTTGTTAGATTTTCCTTTTTTGCGCAAGCGGTTAAAGAGGTGGTAGACCGAGAAACTGGCAAGGAAATTATCTTAGAAGAAATTGAGGAAACCCCAAACTTTCTCAGATCACAGTGCCATTCAGATAATTTGGAAGGATTAGGTTTTAGGGTTGATGAAAAAAGGACTCTCACCGCCCTTAAAGAGAACGCCGAGGAAGTTTATAGGAGACTAAAGGAAGATAAAAGAACCCCTTAAACTTAAATTGCCCGAAATATAGGGCTATTTAGGTTGTGTGACCCCAGAGGGAGTTGAGACGAACACTTTGGGGTATGTAGTGAAGTTGAGAGAAGTGTTTCAAGAGAGCTCTTCTGAGCATAATTATATTCACACATTTGGTTAAACCTGGTCCATTACGCTTTTCAGGTCTATGATAGAATGAGAGTATGGATTACAGGGGAATAATTATAGAAGAGAGTTTAAAAGATAAATCAATTCTTAAAAGCATCTCAATACTTTCCACCAAAACCGAGCGGGTTACTAAAAAACATCAAACCCCATGGTTAAAGCAGTGGACGTTGCATACGGTAGAAATTCCAGAAGAAAAAGCCGAAGAAGCGACTAATAAAGTCAGAAGTTGTTTAGAATCAGAGCACGAATGGTATGCGGATTTTAAAAATGACAAGTTCCACTACATCGTTTTTAAGAGTAAGGTATTTAAAGTAAATAGACATAAAACAGAGGAGTATGATGAGGTTAGGAAATACGGAATAACCCTGGGTATACCTGATTATCAGCTTGATTTTTCACCCGATATCATAGTTGGCAGCTAAACTAGTTCTAACTTCATCCACGAGGAGGAGAGTTTTGAAAGAATTATTTTGAAATCTCTTGGAACCTTTTTTCTACTCTTCTGGACGAACCAGAATCGGCTAAATCAATTACGGGTTCTTTATTACCGAAAATACCTATACATAATCTTACTAGCCCACTGCTTCCTGGAACATAAAAGACATAAGAGTCTGGTTCTTCACGCAGCCCTGCTATTTCTTCTACATCGGATTGAAATTCACGAGGATCAGCATCTTGTCTTTCTTGAGGCCTTCCACCTTCAACTACCTGACTTTTCCAATCTGCTCTTAACTGCTCTACGCTTTCTACATGTCCTATTCCTTGAATAAGATGGGCGGAAACATCGAGTAAGGCATTACCAATTTTCACTTGATCGGAGACATCCTCCTTCGAACCCTTTCTTAGTTCTTATTGAATAGTCTTGAAAGCAAGCCTGGCTCTTTCTAAAGAAATTGGTTTTCTTTCTTCCTCTATAGCCATAATTCTAGTATATCTAATATTATAGCATTTAAGCATAAATTAGTTCTAAGTTCACCCATGGATATATCAAAATAGCCCGAAATATAAGGACATTTTAAGAGTGGTGACCCTAAAGGGAGTTGAGACGAACATTTTGGAGTATATTGTGAGGCTTCAAGGGATATTTCAAAGTAATTTTTCAAATATTAATGATTATATCCCTAAATGGTCATCGAGAATGACAAATTGCTATTTGTGGTATTATAGAGAAAGAAATTATGTCTGAGCAAATAATAAGCGGCGAAAGGTTAGCGAGCATGGTTAAGTCAGGCCTGGTAGAAAATTACTCTCCCTCTGGTATGAAAAAAGATGGGAGTGAGGCCTTGGTGAAAGATTTTTTTACTTTAACTGCTATGGATTCACGCTTAGGTTTAAGCCCAGGAAGCTATGAGTTACCCAAAGAAGGATTTACTCGGGTAACGATGGTTCCTCTTTCCGCAGATTTTATTCCAAGAGATAAACTAGCTAAGTTTGATAGAAAGGGAGATGCGGTAGTTTGCATGGCTTATTATGGCGCTGATTTAGATGATTCACATAGAAATGGAGTGATGAGGTCCTTTGTCGTTATGTCAAGGGGAAATGCTCAACTTTTTACTGATGCCGTTAGGTCTAGTCCTGGTTTAGTCTATAGGCTTGTCAGGCATGTAAATGGTGGTCCAGTCAAAAGAAGCGATGGTACCCCAGCCCAAATAAAACCTGGTAAAAATGTTGAGGTTCTGGCGAATAACTCGGTGGGGGGAAGCATAACTAAAACGATTAAAAGTGTTTCCTTCGGAGGGGGTTTTGAGGCCAATCCACTCCTTTAAACATTAATCGTTTAGGCCTTTTTCAGAAACCGTGGATCAAAAAAGCCCTTAATTTCGGCTTTTGTGACCCAGAGGAGAGTTGAAACGAACACCTTAGGGTATGTCATAAAGCTTCGGAAAGTGTTTCGAGAAGATTACTTAGCTGGAGGTGATGACCAAGTTTCATCTACCTTGATTTGAATAGCCTCTTTTTCAGTATATGGAGCGATAAAGACCAAGATTACTCCATCTGGGTCTTTTACAACAAGCTCCAGTGTTCCCCAATAATAATGGCGAGGTTTAACTGCCAAGGGAATCTTAGCTTTCTGGCAGAGACTGATTATTTTTTTTAAACTGTCGACATTTATCATCAACGATATTTTGGAGCTTTTAACTCTTTCTTTAAAAACTTTTGGTTTTACTGCTCGGTGGCCATCAGCAATCTCAAGCTTACAGCCGCCATGTTCAAAAACTGCTCCGTGATAGTCTTCTTTAACCTTTTTGTCTGGGCCATACTCAAAAACTTTTTTAAATCCGAGAGCTTCATAAAAATTAAGCGATTTTTTGAAGTTAGATATTTTAATATGGGTTCCTACTCCTTTAATCATAAAGTTATTATATCATGAAGAAAAAAGCCCGCTATTTCGGGCTTTTCAGGCTGGTGCGACCCCAGAGAGAGTTGAGACGAACACGATTGAGTATTTAATAAGACTCAGGGGAGTATTTCTAGAAAATTCGCTTGACATGGTTTTTTGAACCTGATTTAATTAAATTACAATGGAAGATACAGAGATATCATACACCGAAAAAAGTCAAGCTTCAAAGGAATCAGCTAAAAAACAAAATTGGTGGAAAGTCGGATTTTTTATAACCCTCCTACTTCTAGTTGTAATTTTGTTCAGTTCAGGCTATTTGTTAATTTTTAGTAAACAGAGAATTGAAGTTCCTCAAAAAGAAGAATCACAGGAGGGATCAGAAGATTACTGTTCTGAAAGCTGTGTCCTTGAGGATATTGTGAAAAATTCGCCGACTATTGATATTGGCCGCCCAGGGGCGTCTGGGCATATGTGGAGCTATGAAGACTCGGATTTTAATTGGAAAAGAGAAGATGGTTATGTAAGGGGAGAAGTTAAGGGAAGAGAAATTCAACTCTATGATAGATATGAGAATCCGAAACTTGATTTTAATTCATTAAACAGAGAAATAAGTAATATCCTTGACTCGTTAGGATTCACGAGAAATGATTCTAACTCTTATTCTTATGACTCTTTTGATTCTGGTCCCCTAATTAATATAATTGGATTTGAGAAAGATGAGATGAAATGTTTAGTAGAATGGAGAGATTTTCATGAATATTTTTATCAAACAGGACAACTAGCAGGTTTAAAGTATTCAACGCAAATATACTCAATAGCTTGCGGTATCTATAAAGAATCTGAAGACCCCCTTAATGAATTATTTGAAGATGACTTTGATCCTGAGGCTAAAAATAAGTCATCTTATTCACTTGATAAGATAATAGGAGATTTTGCGGCAGGTAGCGTTCGAGCTTTTCCTTGCTGTTCAGGGGCTTCTTGGATAGCAAAAAAGGAGAATAACCGCTGGAATGTTATTTTGACACTTCAAGAGGCTCCCTCCTGTGAATTAGTAGATAAATATCAAATTCCTAAAGATGTTGTAGATAATTGTTATGAAGATTCAGAAAATTTAAGATATGGAGAAATACAACCGGGCGAAATGCCTCCAGAGCGTTCTCCGACACCATAGTAACCCTTGAAGACCTTGATTGTTCAATTTGACCCGAAATATTGGGCTGTTTTGGTGGTGTGACCCTAGGGAGAGTTGAGACGAACACTCTTTGGTATGTTTTGAAGATGAAAGAGGTATTTCAGGGGGAACGAAATTTATTTCATTACGGAAACTTCCCAGAATCCTCCTGAACGTTTCTCGCCATGTTTCTTCATTGCCTGAAACATCTTTTTTATCGAAACATTCCTCCATTTTGGCTGATCTGGACTTGGGTCTACGATTCTAATCTTATCATCAATAAATTTGTCGAATATACAAATATGACCCCAGTTTTTATCAGGATTATCTATTAAGACTCCATGGTTAAAACATAGAAGAATATCATTATCATTTAATTCTGCAGCTTTCAAGTAATCTTTTATTTTTTGAGGAGAAACAAAATCAGTAATTGGTCTAATCTTTAAACGTAGAGATATACCTAACTTTTTAAAAACCTTATTTGGCTCGAATCTAGGATCATATATCCTAGTTCCATAACCAGCAGGCGGTTTCTTTTTAGAAGTCCTGACATTGTAAAATAAGCCAGCTTTATCAGGATGAACCACTAATCCAAGGTGAAAACCTAGTTCCTCAGCAGGAAGTAAAGGAATATTATGCCGAAGCATTACCATCTGAATACAAGTGGGAACACAACACGATTTTTGCTGAGTCAATGGTATATATCGTGAGTCTGTGGGTATCGGATCACGCATGCCCTTATTTTATCAAAAGATTTGCCTTAGCAAAAGAGAAGTCTCAATTGCCCCGAAATATAGGTCTGTTTTGAAATTGTGACCCCAAAGAGAGTTGAGACGAACACTTTGAAATATGTTGTGAGGTTAAGAGAGGTGCTTTTGGAAGCTTCGCTAGATCAACCTCTTTATGTTTTTGGATAACTAATAGAGTTATCTGGAAGGACAAGAATAATTGTTTTATAATATTAGGCAGTGGAAATACAACCCCTTTTTTCTCGCAAAGTTTTAAAGGACGTCGGTGCTATGTTAGGAATAGAAATTTTGATTATTTTGGCTTTAGTTTCTGCCTGGAAAGTGATTAACCCTGATATAAACTATCTTGAACAAATTCAGATTGAAAGACTTTTTTTATTAACAGGTCTTACTTCTCCCTATCTCACTTTTATAGCGTATGACCTTTATTTAATTATCTTTAAGAAGAGAACGGTGTTCAAGGAGTTCGGGAGCGCTTTTGTCTACTTAAGTCTCGAAGGAAGATCAGCGAGGATGATTGAAGCTGTGATATTAACAGTAGGGGGGATTTTAGCTATTCTTTTGATAGTTTGGGCGTCCTTCTTCTAGTTCTTCATTTTGCCCCGAAATATAGGGACAAACTGGTTGTGTGACCCCGGCGGGAATCGAACCCACGTTCTCAGGATGAAAGCCTGAAGTCCTAACCACTAGACGACGGGGCCTATTGGGTTTAATTTTAGCTTAATTTCAAGGAAAATTCAATTAAAAGAGGACTTTTATCAGCTTTCTAATTAATTTTATCTGCCAGAGAATTAGGAAACCAAGAATAATTAATAAAACTCCTGAGATTGAACTCAGAGCAGAAAAATATTCTCCAAAAATTCTTTCTTCGAGATTGATAATTGTCTCGCTTAAAGGGCTGAGAATGATTTGAAATCCAAAAATTATTAATCTCCTTTTTAATAGGGGAGAAAGAATGAGAAAAATGCCGAAGATAATTGAAATTAATCCGAAAACAGTTTTGAGATAGCAGAATA
>JABAOH010147894.1_pt2 | contig 24066 bp, 28 predicted proteins | sample 7062181 | NCBI WGS metagenome assembly JABAOH01 (sample SAMN14538630, study PRJNA623070) | marine sediment metagenome | biome: marine biome [ENVO:00000428]; feature: marine pelagic biome [ENVO:01000023]; material: deep marine sediment [ENVO:00002113]; isolation source: pool of 5 deep marine... | reverse complement strand
GCTGGCCACGTCCACCGTCTGGTCCTCGAGATCCCTTCCATCGAAGAGATTTGGTCCGCCGAGGCTCATGCTAATCACATCGACGTCGTACTGGCCGCTAGTCTTCAGGCTTATTGCGTGATTGATGGCAGCGATGATGATTGATTCGGACACTCCCGCACCAGTGTGGGGGAAGACCTTTATGATGTAGAGCTCAGCCGACGGCGCCATGCCGAAGACTGGCACGATGTGGTAACCAGGGAATCCGAAGCTAGAAGCTTCCTGTGGCGGAGTGGCGTACCTGGCTATGGCCTGGTAGAGAAGACTGCTGGAGTGGACCAGTATCGCGCCGTGACCTGCGAGGATGCCCGCGACGTGAGTGCCATGCCAGTGGTTATCAGGTCGGTCCCATCCTTCGAAAGGCGTACCGACGTCGGGACTCATGTCCGCGCCCCCTATGACCTGTCCCGGGCCAAACATGAAGTGACCCGAATATATTCCAGTGTCGATTATCACGGCCAGGGACCCCTGCCCGAAGTTTCCAGTGGCCCACACCTGTCCCGCATTCATGGTCATGGGATTCGCGTAAGTTGAGGGCTCGAAGAGGGAGAACTGATCCTGCGGAACGGTCAAGGTATCAACAATTCCTTGATCCATGCTGATCGGTGTTCCATCTCTACCAACCATGGAGTCCAGATCGTCCAGCTCCAGTGGGCTATCGGAACTCGCCCCCCCACCTACTGGATATGCCTGGTCGCCTCCAGCCTGAAGACCGCGCACCTCATCCAGATATATATTCAGCACGAGTGGGTTACTGGCAAGCGAGAAAATCGATTCAGATGGGACTACAGCGGAGATTGCATTGATGAACTGGTACTGAAATCCGACCGACCCTCCTAAGGAAGCAATTTGGCTGACAAGAGGGGCATAGTCCTGAGAGAGGGTCTCCACCAGGATAGCCACGCTATCTCCTCCCCCGGATACCTTCTGCTGGACTCTCGTTGAGAGCTTGTCGAAAGACGCTGGCAGATCTGCCTGAGGACCTAGGGTCACCCCGGGCACGATCGCGAGAGTCGCGCTCAGTAGTAGCAAGCTCAGCAAAACCACAATCGATTTTCTCATAGAGTAACCGCTCCTCCCGATGCGGGAAAGATGGGAATGACCTGAACCTTATAAAGATTCCTTTCAGTCATGATAATACCTGGCTCGGCGACCCTAAGGGTCTAAACGCGCCGCGATTTGGGTGGCCTCCACCAGGCCAGGAGGTCACACTGGAACCTCTTGGCGATATGTCCAAATAGGGAGGGAGGCTGGAAATAAGCGTGTTTCCCCATCGAGGGCGTCTCCTGAGCCTTGCCACGGTCGTGCTCCTTCTCACCCTCAACGCGCAGGCTCAGGATACCGTCCTACAAGCTCCCGGCCATAGCGAGAGAGATATGTGGGAATACTTGGTCGAGGGCAAATTGGGTTCCCTGGCGGGGCCGATGAACTTGACCGGAAGCCTTGACGTCGAGGGCCTGGCGATGGCGGAGGTGAAGGGGGTTGAAGGTCCAAGGGCAACAATTGAATGGAACAGCCAGCTCTCTGTAGCAGGCAACATCACCCTCCCCCCTGAGTTCGATTCGAACACTGCCTACGTGGACGGGACCATTAGTACAACCCAGGTGCAGACGAGGGAGAGTTCCTTCTTCCTGCCCCTTTCCATCCGCGACACGACGGACTTCGACCTTACAGTAAGCTACATCGTCCCCGTTCCATACTCCGCGGGCCTGGAGCTACTCATGGATATAACGCCGACCCCCTCCTTCCCAGAGTATCCCCTCGGTGTTGGTGAGAAGGAGGTTGAGTTCATTGCCCATGTGGAGTCAGCCCTCAGCATGTCATTCTTCGGCTTCAGCATCGAGAACAGCTCGACGGGGGATTTGACCTCCTCTCTTCGGCTCAACATCACTCCCGCTTCGGAAATCCGAGTACCGGCGGGAGAGTTTCGAGCGGTCCGGGTCGTGTCTAGTGCAGATGAAGGCCTCGTTCCCGGTCTGTTTCCATTTCCCTTTGCCGGTGCGTTACAGGTTGGGTACTACTCCAACGGAGGTCGGTAACGCGACGCTAAGGTCCTTCTCCTATTCCCCTTTAGGGGGCACGCCGCTATGGCAGCACCCCGCCTTCATAGGTGGCCTCCTTCTCGTCCCTGCGGCGGTCCTAATCTATCGCTACTGGAGGGAACGTCGTCGGGGTCTGTGAGTGGCTCCCAAAGGTTTTTGTCCCTTCTGCCTGTAGACAGCCCAATCATGATCATTGAGGCCGAGGGTCTGCTGAAACGCTTCGGAAACGTCGTGGCCCTGGACGGCCTAAGCTGCAGGATGCCAGAGGGCCCCATCGGCCTTCTCGGGCCCAACGGTGCCGGGAAGACCACGTTTCTCCGCCTTCTCCTAGGGCTCCTCAGGCCCACGGCCGGGAGGGCCACCGTCTTTGGCCTGGACTCCCAGGCCCGTCCTCTGTCCATAAGGGAGCGCATCGGCTACATGCCGGAGCACGACTGCCTCATCCCCGAGATGACGGGCGTTGGCCTCGTGTCCTACATGGGCCGCGTCAGTGGCCTCGACGCCAACACGGCCCTGAGCAGGGCCCACGACATGTTGGACTTCGTGGGCGTTGGGGAGGAGAGGTACAGGAAGATAGAGGAGTACTCCACCGGCATGAAGCAGAGGGCCAAGCTGGCCCAAGGGTTGGTACACGACCCCGACCTCTTCCTCTTTGACGAGCCGACGGCTGGTCTCGACCCTGAGGGTCGATCGGAGATGTTGAGCCTTCTGAAGGCCATCTCGAAGATGGAAGGGAAGAGCATGCTGATATCGAGCCATCTGCTGCCGGACGTGGAGCACATCTGCCAGCACGTGGTCATCATCAACGGCGGTCAGGTGGTGACTCAGGGGGGTCTCCACGAACTCCTGGGGGCTGGTCTGAACTCGCTGCGGGTCCGCCTCGTGGGGGATGAGGAGGCCTTCCTCACCGCTTTGAAGGAGAAGGGGGTGGAGGCAGAGACCAGCCCACCGTTCATCAAGGTCCCGAGACAGGATGGGGTGGAGGATGCGGTGTTCCGGGCCGCCTTCGATACCGGCGCCCAGATCCGCTATCTCGGTGTCGAGGCTCGCACGCTGGAGGAGGTCTTTTTGCAGATCGTGGAGGGTGAGGGCTGATGGGAGCGATCCGGCTGCCCACCTACGTCAGGCGGGAAGAGCCCCTGAGGGGGAGATCCCATCGACTGCTGACGGTGTTCACCTCCGGGGTGACCAGGGAGATGAAGAGGCCCCTGAACATCTCCGTGCTGTTCCTGGCCATCGCCTTTGGCGTCATAGCCACCATCCTCAACATCTTCCTGGCTCCCTTCTTCAACCCGGGGCAGCTGCTCACCGCCGCCATCTTCTACTCGACCTTGGCCAACCCCATCGTCCTCTTTCTAACGCTCCTGGTTGCCACCGCCTTCGGAGCCGGCCTCATAAGCGACGACATACGGCACGCGTCGGTGACCCTCTACCTCAGCAGGCCCATCACCACGGTGGACTACCTCCTTGCTAAGGCCTCCATCGTTGGGTTCGCCCTCATCCTCGCCGTCGCCTTCCCGGGTGTCCTGGGCCCCATAGTGGCGGCCATACTGCGATACGTCACGTGGGAGGTAGCCATCAGGGGTCTACTGGCCGGCCTCGCCTTTGGCTTCCTGGCCGTGGGCCTCTTCGCCTTCCTCTCCCTCCTGTTCTCCAGCCTCACCTCGCGGAAGGGGGTAGCGGCCGCTGGCACCTTCGCCTCGGTCATCGCCCTCCAGGGCCTCACCTTCCCCCTCAGCGAGATCTTCGAGACGGAGGATTTCCTCTACCTGTCCCTCTATGAAAACATGCTGGCCGTAGGTCGCGTCCTGTACGGGGTGGAGGGGAACGGCCTGGTCTGGCAGCTCTCCCTCGCGATCCTCCTAGGCATCATCCTGGTCTCCTCAGCCATTGCTTACCTCAGGGTCAGGTCCATGGAGGTGGTGGCCCCATGACCGTCATCCGGGGAGAGGGGCTCACCAAGTGGTACGGCGAGGTCCTGGGACTGAACCGCTTCACAGCCTCCTTCGAGGAGGGCATAACGGGGCTCGTGGGACCGAACGGTGCGGGCAAGAGCACTTTCTTCAAGCTGGTGACGGGACAGCTGATCCACGATGAGGGGACCCTGCAGGTCTTCGGCGAGAAGCCCTGGAACAACCGGGAGTTGATGGGGAGAATGGGCTACTGTCCCGAGCACAACAACGTCTACGGCTACATGACGGGGCTGAGCTTCGTCCGAACCCTCCTCAGGGTCAGCGGCTACTCCCGGGAGGAGGCCAGCAGGAGGGCGGAGGAGGCCATGAGACTTGTGCACCTGGAGGGGGACATGAACAGGCCCTTGGCGGGCTACAGCAAGGGGATGAGACAGAGGGCCAAGCTGGCCCAGGCCCTAGCGCACGAGCCCCGCCTCCTCATCCTCGATGAGCCCTTGAACGGTACCGACCCCGTTGGAAGGGCCCAGATGATACGGGTCATCAGGGGACTCCCGGAGAGAGGCATCAGCGCCGTCGTCAGCAGCCACATCCTTTTCGAGGTGGAGAGGTTGACGGACAGCGTCGTCCTCATCAATCACGGGAAGGCCATAGCCTCCGGACGTATACAGGAGATAAGGAGACTCATAGATGAGCACCCTCACACGGTCCTGTTGAGCACACCGAGGCCCAGGGATCTGGCACAGGCCTTGGCCGCCGAGGACCACGTGGCTGAGATCGCCCTCAACGCCGACAGCAGCCTGGTGGTGAAGACCCGGGACCCCGAGAGGTTCTACAGCGAGCTGCCTAGGATCGTCGCCGAGGGCCGCATTCCCGTCCACGCCATGGAGAGCCCCGACGACAACCTGGAGGCCGTGTTCCGCTACCTGGTGGGGTGAGGATGTTCGCCGAGATGGGCAGGTTCAGAACACTGGCGGGGGTCACGGCAAAGACCACCCTCTCCTCCCGGAAGGGCGCTGTGACGTGGGTCGTAGCCCTCCTCCCGCTCTACGTCATCGGCGGCCTGGTGGCGTATGGCGAGAGGGTAGGCGTGGTCGAGTACCAGAACATAGTAGTGCCCCTCTTCCTGCAGGTCGTCCTCATCGTCACCGCCCTCGTCCACGGCTCCAGGCTGCTGAAGGAAGAGGTGGAGGACAGCACGCTGGGTTACCTGACCACCAGGAGGATATCCAAGGCGAGCATCGTGGCATACAAGTTCCTCGGCTACTACGGAAGCGCCCTGGTCATCCTCATCCCGGCCCTGGTCGTCAGCTACTTCCTGGCCCTCACAAACGCGGGCATCCCGGTGGAGCAGGACATCGAGGTCCTACAGGCCCTGATGGTCATGGCCGCTGTCGGGGCGGCCGCCTATGGAGGGCTCTTCATGTTGATGGGGTTTGTCCTCAAGAGGCCCCTGGTCGCAGGACTCCTGTACGGCTTCTTCTGGGAGTCCATCGCCATCACACTCCCAGGGGATGTCCCCCTGCTGAGCATCTCCCATCATTTGAGGTCCATTGGTAGCAACATGGTGGATATCGGCCCCCTGGCCCTGTACAACACCAGTCTCAACCTTCTGTGGTCCACCCTCACGCCTCTCCTCGTCGGGATGGCCGCCGTATTCTTGACCTACGTACTCTTGATCACCATCGAGGTGACCTCCAAGGAGTAGGCAGCGCGTCCGCTGCGGCCTCTCGCTCCGCTAAGTGAGGTGCTCGTCATCGAGTCGTGATGAGGGCCTTCCCGCCAAATCGACCTAGGATGGGAGTACCTTGACCTTCCCTGTCATCCACGGGTGAGGATCGCAGTGGTAGTCGTAGGTCCCCGGCTCCAGAGTGGACGTATCAAGGGTATAGGTCGCGAGGAAGGGCAGCCCAATTGCTGTGGCGAGCCACAACGGCAAGATGACACCAGAGTCGAACTGATCACCATGGCCCGGTTCACCTTCCAGTCCGGATGTCACCGTGTGTATCATGAGCCCGTTGTTTGTGAAGACAATGCTCTCTCCCTGCCTGACGACTACGTTTGTAGGCCGGAAGCCCCATGATGCTTCGCCTGTGCCACCACCCGGAGTGAGTCCATCCCTGATATTCACCGTGACTTCAGATGGGCCGCTCTCCCTTACCTCCAGCGTGCCCATCATCCAGGGATGGGGGAAGCAGAAGTAGGTATACGTGCCAACATCCAGAACGCTGGTGTCCAGCGTCCATGAGCTTCCGGGGAAGATGTAAAATGCTGGATTTTCCCAGTTGCCGCCCGTAGAGTCAATGATGCCATCCGGGACAGGAGTTGGAAACGGGAGGAAGGGTAGCTGCACCATCTCCGTGTAGGAGTTCACAGTGTGGGGTAAGCTGCCGTGGTTTACGAAGGTTACATCGCCTCCAGCCTTCACGACGGCGTTCGAAGGTCTAAATCCCCAGGCCGATGTCCCGGTGCCCTTCAACTTTTCAGGGTCGAGGTGAGGCGGGTCGTCTATGGAGACCTCGTTTTGCGAAGGTTTTGCCATGGCCCTCATGCTGGCTATGGGCATGAACAATAGAAGGATCATTATCAATAGCGAGACGATAGATTTGCGCTTCAGCTCATTCACCTCCCCCCGCCGTGCGGGCCTCGGGTACTTGTACCGCGCCCCTCCTCGGCGCCCACACCCACCCTGCCATGATATAACATGGTTATAAAGGTTGTCAAATTACCAGTCTTGATAATACCCCCGGGGGGGGAGTGCTCTGGACCTTTCATGCAGGCTCTGAGGGCGTTTCTCAGGCCATCTGGGCGGACATACACGATTACTTCAGTGTGTTGACCCAGTTACTTAGCCAAGGACACCTCTTGCCTTCTCGGGATTGTCCACGACAAACCCCAGATGGGACTGGCCTCCGGCCCTGGAGAGCTGCACGAGGGCCGTGATGTTAACCCCCGCTTCAGCCAACTTTCCCGCGACCTGACCGAGGGCACCAGGGCTGTCTTGGAGGGTGACAGTCAGCAGTTCAACCTCCTCGAACCTCGATCCCTGGGACTGTAGGATTTCCTTGGTGGCCTCCTCGTTGGACGTTACAAGAGTAACGCGACCCTCACCGCCGAGGGTTTCCCCTACGGAGGCCTCGATGTTGACTCCACGCGCACCCAGTGCCGCGGCCACCTTTGCTAGGGCGCCGGGGGTGTCCTTCAAGCTCACGCGAAACGCTTTCGTCATGCCTCCCCTCCTGCCTCTCAAGGGTTGAGCGTCTGAGAGGGCGTTCCAGGTGAACGCATGTCAGGGATAAATGCTTTACCCGTTCCCATCTAGCGGTCGCGCCGCCAGACCTGTCCATGGTTCTTACAATCGTGCTTACCTGGCACTCCAAAGCGCCGGGCGCGCAGACTAGGAGGCTACGGGTAAGCGATCCAGCGGGGCCATCACCTCTTAAGTACCCGCGCGGAGTCACAATCCCAGCGATGTCACGGGGGCAGACTCATGGACTTCATTGAGACCGTAGAACTGGGAAGGTCGTTCGGCGAGGTGACGGCAATAGAGAAGCTCAACCTCCACGTGAGAGAGGGTGAGGTCTTCGGCTTTCTCGGACCGAACGGCGCTGGGAAGACCACCACTATACGCATACTCTGCTGCCTGATCGGGCCGACGGAGGGGAGGGCTTTCATAGCAGGAAACGAAGTGGGTCACGACCCGGACTCGATGAACATCAGAGCCATGGTCGGGCTTCTTCCCGAGACCCCAGGGCTATACGAGAGGCTCAGCGCCTACAGGAACCTGGACTTCTACGCCCGCTTGTACGGGGTGGACGAGGGTCGCAGGAAGGAGAACATAGAGGAACTCCTTAAGCGGCTTGGACTCTGGAGCCGACGGGACCAGCCCGTGGCCACCTTCTCCAAGGGCATGAAGCAGAAGATCGCCATAGTCCGGGCAATGGTCCACGAGCCCCGTGTCCTGTTTCTGGACGAGCCGACGGCGGGACTCGATCCTCGGGCCGCCAGGACGGTGAGGGATTTCCTTCTGGAGCTGAAGGCGGAGGGGAGGACCATCTTCCTCAACACCCACAACCTCCACGAGGCGGAGAGGGTCTGCGACCGGATTGGGATTGTCAACACCCATCTCCTCGCTCAGGGTTCTCCAGCGGAACTATCCGCCCGCTACTGGAAGCCCGCTTCCATCTTCCGCGTGAGGGAGATTAGCGACGAGGTTATCGGCGCTGTGGATGCCCTCAACTTCGTGGAGTCCATAGAGGTGGAGGACGGTGAGATGCACCTTACCCTTCAGGACCCGAAGCTGCTCAACCCTCTCATCGCCAGGACCATCGTGGAGGCTGGCGGAGAGATCGAGTTCATTGTTGAGAAGGAGCGGGGACTGGAGGAGGTGTACATGAGGCTCCTGGAGGAGGGCACGTGAGGCTGGAGAAGGCGTGGGTCGTCGCCACCAAGGAGATGGCCGAGTTCAAGAGCAACAAGTACATCATCTTCACCCTTCTCTTCGTCCCTATTCTCATGGCGGTCGTGCTCCCCGTCGTCATGTTCGTTCCCATCCTCTCGGGTGGGCCCTCGGACGAACCCCTCGACATCAGCCTCAACACCGAGTGGAGCCTCCGAGGCGAGACCATCGTGGGCCAGGTTCTGGTGAACGCGAGCGTGGAGGACTCCACCATCGTCGACTCTGTCATCAAGAACTCGAGGGTCTACAACTCGACCCTCAAGGACGTCAGCGTCGACGGCAGCGTCCTGGAAGAGGTCTCCCTGGTGAACGCGGTGGTCGTCCGGTCCAACGTCCTCAACGCGACCAAGATGGAGAACACCAACCTGGTGGATAGCGCCCTCCTTGGACCGGCGGATGAGGAGTTCACCACCGTCCTCCTGATCATCCTGGACTCCTTCCTGCTGTTCTTCATAATCATCCCCGCGGCCATACCGGCCGTCATAGCGAGCTACAGCTTCGTGGGTGAGAAGGTGAACAGGAGCCTGGAGCCCCTCCTCGCCACCCCTACGACGGACGGGGAGCTCCTCCTGGGGAAATCCCTCTCCATCTTCCTGCCCACCATGGGCGTCACCTGGCTTGCGGCGGGCCTCTTCATATGGATCGTCAACGCCATGATGGCGCCCGTGCTGGACTATGCACCTCTGCCGTCAGCGACGTGGATCATAGGCATCTTCCTGCTGGCACCCCTCTTCGGCACCCTCAGCATAACCTCAAACGTGATTATCTCGAGCAGGGTCAGCGACGTGAGGGCTTCCCAGCAGCTGGGGACCTTGGTAATCCTTCCCGCCCTCATTGTCTTCATGAGTTCGGTCTTCGGGGTGATGACCCTCGGCATGACGGCAATCCTCATCTTCGCCGTCCTGATACTCGCTGCAGATCTCGCCATGGGGTACCTTGCCCTGAAAACCTTCCGAAGGGAGGAGATCCTCGTATCCTGGCGGTAGGCGGTCTAGGCCGGTCGGTCTGACGCCCGTGTGGCGGCTAGAAGACGTACCGCCCCGCGTTAAAGTTGAGGGTCTGTCCCGTGAGGGTGTCGGTCTTGGCCAAAAAGAGGATGCCCTGAGCTACATCCTCCGGTCTGAGGACCCTCTTGAGTAGGTTAAGGTTCTGCACCTTGGACTTGAGCTCGGGCAACAGCATTTCGGTGTCCACCGCATCGGGGGCTATGGAGTTGACCAGTACCCCGTCGGGGGCCACTTCGGGCGCCAAGGCCCTGGTGAAGCCCAAGACCCCCGCCTTGGAGGCGGCGTAATGGACGCCAACCACTCCCCCCATGAGGCCCGCAATGGAGGAGACGTTCACTACCCTGCCGTGATTCTTCCGGATATGGGGCAAGGCATGACGACACATGTTGAGAGCCCCCTTGAGGTTCACATTGAGGGTCCTCTCCCACACCTCGTCCGTCAAGGTTTCGATGCTCGAAGGGATGAGGACGCCAGCGTTGTTCACCAAGACATCCAGCCTGCCGAACTCCTCCACAGTCGCGTTCACCACCCGTTCAGCGTCCTCGAGGGAGGAGACATCGCACTGATGGGCCCTGCCCTTGCCTCCGCTAGCCTCCAGCTCCTGCAGGACTTGCGCCGCCCTTCCCTTCTGCTCGAGGTACGTGAAGGCCACCCTGCATCCTTCGCGAGCCAAGGCTAGCACTGTCGCCCTACCGATGCCCCGAGATCCCCCTGTGACAATGGCCACTCTACCGTCTAACTCCATTTCCTCCGCCGGGCCCCCAAAGCCACCGTGAATACTTATTCCTTGGGACCGGGAGGATGGTGGTGCACCTAACGAGGTTTTCACTGCACCGGTTGAGGCCAAGGGGTGTCAACTATGCAAGCACAGAGCGAACGTCGAATCCGATCTGGCTGCCCAGCTGCAGGAGTTCCGCCCAGAGGTTGTCGTACACCTCGTAACCCATCTCCAGGCTCCTAACGCGCTCCCTCAAGGACCTCTCGCCAGGGATCATGACCTCCGAGAAGCCAGGAGCGGCGGCGGACCCCTTCAATGCGTGGAGATACTCACTGACCTCCTCGATGAAGCCCTCCAAGGGACGGAAGGCCTCGATGCTCATGGCGAGGTAGAAGTCCCCCTTGTTGGCACGAGGATCCTCGGTGATTGTTCCCACCACATCCGGACCGATGGCAGCTGCACTCAGGGCCGCCAAGGCGGCGGGGAGGAGTCCGAGCCCGTAGCCCTTCGGGCCTCCCAGGGGGCTCAGCACGCCCCGCAGGGCCTCGGCGGGGTGTGTCGTGGGCTTTCCGTTGGGGCCGAGGGCACATCCCAGAGGTAGACTGCGACTCTCCTCCGCCGCCTCCATAATCCTCCCCATGGACATGGTGCAGGTCGCCATATCGAATATGTAGGGACCATTCCGGGCGGGAAAGGCGATGGCTATGGGGTTCGTCCCCAGGAAGGGCTCCACACCTCCAAAGGGATGGACGATGGCCTCTGTGGTGCTCGTCGCCATGGCGAGACATCCCTTCCTGGCTGCCCTCTCTGCGTAGTAGCCGCACATCCCTACGTGGTTGGCATTCCTGACGCCAACGGCGCCTATTCCCACCTCCTCCGCCTTCCGGACGGCCAGGTCTATGGCCTGTATTCCCACATGTTGCCCGTAGCCGCCGTTCCCGTCCATGACCGCCACGGAGTCGGTATCCCGAACCAGTTCCGGTGCGGTCTTGGTGCTTATGGCTCTGCTCCTCGTTCGCCGAACCAGCATGGGGAACCTCATGAGGCCCTGGGAGGGGTATCCCCTAAGGTCCGCCTCAGTCGTAACCTCCGCCACGCTCTTGGCCTCAGCCGTCCCGGCTCCTAGAATGGTGAGCATACCGACGACGAGAGCCCTTTCCTGCTCAGCCCTCAGCCTCATCCACAGGCCATTCTCGGCAGACCTTAAGAAGCCGACTAGGCGTAGTCCGTGATGTCCTTCTCCCGGAAAACGAACCGCTTCCACTGCTCCAGCTTCGGGAGCACGTGGGGGAGGAGGCGTAGAGAGTAGTAGGGCGATAGGATGGGGAAGCCCAGGATGTCCCCCATGGTAACGAAGAGGTAGAGGGTCTCCACGTGGGCCTTCCTACGGTAGACCTCGATGACGTGGTCGTGGAAGAACAGACCGTAGAGAATGTCCTTCAGTGCTTGCCAGAAGCCCGGGCGCCTCTCGGGACCCGTCTCTAGCTGCGTCGGGTAGACAACCTCCTCCACCAGCTACCCCCTCAGTGTCAGCACCCAGGGCCGCCGACGTTCCCCGAGTCCTCAAGGCCCTTCCACAACTCCTCCTTCTCTACGTACTTCCGCATGTGCTCGTCGGAACAGAACTTCTTGAAGTATCGGCGGGCGTAGGGGTTGGAGAGGGGTTCCCCACAGTAGGCACAGGATTTCGCCTTCATAACAATGGCGATATGCGGTACCACCATAAAGGGATTTTCCCGTCCATCGCGTTATGGGACAACTTTTATGAGTCTTCAGGCCCATCGAACGGCCATGAGGGAGGCTTCTCCTGTCAGAATCCGCTTCCTGGGCCTCTTTCCCTCCTTCATGGACCTCTGCTGCCGGAAGGCCCCCGACCCCCTTAGCCTGACTGGAGAGGGCAAGCTCCTCAGGGAGTTTCACGAGGAGCAGATGTCGGAGTACCCTCCTGAGATTCTGGAAAACCAGCGGGTGGTGGAGTCCCACTTCAACAGGCTGCTGGAGGACTTCCCCCGGGGCATCGCCATCGAGGTCGTCGGGCTGGACAGCTTTCGGGGGATGTACCTGAGCTGGAAGTACCGCCTGCGGGACAACCTGGCCATCCTGGTGGACGATGTCCAGAGCTTTGGCCGTGACGTATCCTACGAAGCTCTGAGGTCGGCGGTGGGGGAGGCCCTACGGCTGAAGGGATTCGCCTGATGTGTGCGGCGATCCGCGGAAGTCAGTGGAGATCAGGCGCCGCCTCGAAAAGGTCTATCTCACGCAGGGTTCTGAACTTCCAGGGCTGGATCTGCCCGTATAGGTAAGGCAGGAGTCGAAGGGTGAATACTGACTGCATGAAGGGCAGCCCGAGAATCTCCCCCAAAAGGATGAGGTTGATGGCGTCCTCGTACTTCTTCTGGACGCCCACGATGGTCTTCCAGTAGTCGAACAGGAAGAGCCCCCAGAGGACCTCCTTGGCCTTCTCCCAACGCGTCAGAGGCTTCCTCTCTCCCTCCGCGGAACCAATCTCCTGGCCGTTTACCATGGGCAGCGCAATTATGGCTTCAGGCAGTAAAAACCTTGCTCCTCGCCGCCATGGGTGGGGCCCCCCATTGTCGCATCGATCCAGATATCCGTGCGTCCCAAATGTCTTAACCTCGCCGGTGGATGGGGGCAGGATGGTGGAAATCGACCCCCTCTCAGCGGTCATCGCCTTTGCCGGCATCCTCCTGGCTTTTCTGGCGGTGGGGAGCTACGTCACCAGGAAGATGGCCGGGTCCATGGCCAACAACTTGAAGCTGGCCTTCCTAGCCTTGGGGAATGCCAGGATCGCGTGGCTGGGGAGAGGGGTCTTCCGCTATGATGTGGATAAGCCTAAGGAGCCCTTTGAGAAGATCGCGACCATGACTCAGCTCCTTCCGCGGGACCTCCCCTTTAGCTGGCTTGCCGCTGCCCTGATGGGGAGGAAGGACATGGCCACCTTTAGAGCGAACCTGAAGTCGCCGCCAAAGTTCGAGTTCGAGGTCTTCGTGGACAGCGGGTACATTGGAAGGCGAATGCGGGGAGCCCTGGAGGCGACGGACTGGGAGACCATGACGTTACCCCGAGGGAAGCTGGTCGTCGCCGCACCCCGGAGGAAGATTGCCGAGGTTAGGGGTCGTCTAGCACCTCTCGAGGAGAACCTGGCCTCCTTCTGGCGCGTTTCCGCCTCCAAGATGGAGCCTCACATTACTGCGAACTTCGATCCGAGAGGCCCGTCGTCCCTCCACGAGGCTCGCATGAGATTCCTGAGGGATACGGCTGCGGCCCTAGTGGCAGACTAGGTCTTCAAGCGACTCGAGGAAGATGTCTAGGTCATCTCCCTCCAACCGCCCCCTCAGTTCCATCCTAAGGTTCCGCGAGGTGCGGGGACAGTTGAAGTCCACGGCGAGCATGGGATACGACTTGCGGCGGAACAGGCCCTGGAGCACCTCCCCCCTGTGCACCTTGGCTTCGTGCCCCCCTGCGAAAATCTTCTTCATGAAGGCCATCCCGGGCTTGTTCCATTCCTTCCCTCGGCCCTCCCAGACGCGGATCACGAGCTCATAGGCCTTGAGGGCCCCCTCGTCGTACATCACGTAGGTGCAGTTGCCGTCCATGACCCAGAGGGCATCAGGCAGCTGCTCCGTCCTGTTCACCTCCGGCAGGGTCCGCCCGGTAGACAGCCTCCATCTCTCGGGTAGCTGAACCTCCAGGAAGTGCGCAATGCCCGCCAGGAAGTTGGAGGCCATTATGGTGTGAGTGTGCCTCTCCTCCTTGGGTCGCTCGTCCTCCCCCTTCAACTCGTAGCCCCTGGGCATCTAGAGGACCCACCTCTCCCTACAGCTTCTCCTCTTCCAGCTGGGCACCTCTTCGAAGACGTAGGGCAGGAGCTGCAGGCTGTAGTAGGAGGTGTGCAGTGGGAGACCCAGCAATTCACCCATAGTTAGGGCCAGGAAGATGTCATTGTTCCTTATGCTCTCCGACTTGACGTTCTGCTCAAAGTCGAACATGAAGAGGCCGTATAGGACCTCCCTCAGTATCGTCCCCCACGATGGCTTTGTTCGGTCTTCCATCTGTCCACCTACATGCTATCCCAGAAGGGCGGTCTGTAGGAGAACATGTCCTCGGAGACCCGCTTGATGCTCTCCAGGCCGATGACCTCCTGCGGGTAGAGGGGGATGAAGCAGCGGACCAGGTCCCCCAGATCAGCCCTGATCTCCTTCATATAGGTAAGTTGTTCCTGGAACTTGTTGGTGAGGTAACCTTGGGGATCCTCCTCCGCCGTGGGCGGCTCCGTGAGGATCGAGTTAACGACTACCCCTCCTACGGGGATGTCGAAGCCCTTCACCATGCGGATGAAACGCTTGACCACTGCTATGGGCAGAGACAGGGGCAGGGTGACGAAGAAGAAGGCCGTCCGCTCGGGCTCTGTAAGGATGACCTTTGCCTCCTCGAACCGCTGGTTCATATCGATGAGATCGGCCAGCATGGGGTCCTCCCTCACCTCCTTCTCCACCTTCTCTCGGCGGAAGGAGAGCTTGAGGCGCGTCTCCAGGGCCTCCTTCCTCGACTCGATCATGCGGGTCAGCCACAACCCATAGATCTTGCTCAGGCCTATGAGGCGGACGGCGTTGGCCACCGCCGCCGTGTCGAAGACTATCCTGTCGTACTCCTCCTCTTTCTCGAGGACGATGTCCACCATCTTGTCGAACATGGCGCTCTCCTCGAAGGCGGGGTTCGTGGCCGCTATCTCTATGAAGGGCCTGGCGTCCAGAGGTATGTCGGCCCACTTCAGGAAGTCCCGCACCCTCTCGCCAATGCGCTCCCGGTACCTGTCCACGGCATCCTTTATCTCCACCTCCTGGGCGAGGAGGCGTTTGGAGCCGTCCACTACCCTGGGCTTCCCGCCTCGGAGGTCCACGTTGAAGAGGCTGGAAAGCGAGTGGACGGGGTTCAGGCTGGCCAACAGCACTCTCTCCCCCTGCTCAGCGAAGCGCAGGCCCAGCCCAGCGGCCGCTATGGTCTTCCCCACCCCGCCCTTGCCACCGGTGAAGATGTACCTCAGCTTTGGGTTGGAGTCCAGAAACTTCTGCAGGTCGGTACCCATACCCTCTCCTCCTACACCTTCAGGGTGCCGTTAACAAGGTCCCCGGCCACCTTGGCGATCATGTCCATCCCCTTGGGCTCGCGGACGTACATGGGCAGGGAAGCCACCACCAGGTCGCCGAACTTCTCCTTGGTCTCCTTGATGTAGGGATCCTGGGCCTTCACCCTGTTCTTCAGGAACTCACTTACCTTGGGCGAATCCAGGAGGTCCTTCGGGTAGACCTGGTTCAGGATGAGCCCTGAGAGGTTAACGTGGAGCCTCTCGAACATACCCAGGGCCCTTTCGGTGTCCAGGATGGCCATCTTCTCGGGCACCAGCACCATGAAGAAGCCGGTCCGCTTCCGGTCCGTGAGCATATCCGTGAAGGTGGTGATCTTCTTCTTTATGTCAATCAGCTCGGCGAGCACCTCATCTCCCGCCTCCAGCTTCTGGCCCCTCAAGGTGGCAGCCACCGCCTCGTACTCCTGGGCCTTCTCCCTGGCCTCCGTTATCTTCTCCACCCATCGGGAGAGGATCTCGGCCATGGCCACCATGCGGACGCCGTGACCGAAGGGCGGCATGTCAAAGACGTAGAGGTCGTGGTCCCTCTCGGCCACCAGGTCCGCCATGGCATCGTAGGTGGCCGACTCGTACATGGCGGGCTCCGCGGAGGTGGAGTCGATGTACTCATCTATCTCCGTCGGCAGCTCATCCAGGCCGTACATGTTTATGATCTTCTCCTTGACGGATATCTGGTAGTCGCTCACCCTCCTATCGGCGTCGATCTCGACCACGTTCAGCCGTGGAGCGAGCTCCACCAATCCCTTGCCAAAGATGTCCTTCTCGAAGATGTCGCTGAGGCTAGCCTGGGGATCGGTGCTGAAGCAGAGGGTCTTCCTGCCATCCTTCTGGGAGTACCAGTAGGAGAGGGCGGCGCTGCAGGTGGTCTTCCCCAGCCCCCCCTTGCCGGCAAAGACCACAATCTCTGGGGTCCCTTGCTTCTCGAAAAAGGGGCCTATGCCTTCCTGCGACATGGTTCGACCTCAGGAGGTGAAGACTGTGTCCGTCACGTCCCGCTCGCGGAATACCCGCTGCTTCCACTGCTTGATGTTGGGCACCGCGTAAGGCAGTATCCTGAGGGAGTAGTAGGGCGGCAGAATGGGGATGCCCAGCATGTCTCCCAAGGTGACGAGCATGAAGAGATGTTCGATGTACATCCTCGTCCTGAGGGCAGCGGTGACGTGGCCATGAGCGGCCATGCCATAGAGGATTCCCTTGAACATGGTCTTCACGTCGGCCTTCTTCTCGCCTTCCTTCCCCTCGGTCGGCTCCTCCCGGCGCTTCTTCCCAAAGCGGCCCATCTCTATCCTCTTCCAATCCAATGTCGCGACAGACTAAAAGAGTTTCCTCGTACACGAGTCATTGGACGCTGGCCTACGCAATAGTTCATGGAGACAGCCTTCGCTGGACGTTCAAATATAGGGAGGGCCAGCCGAGGGGGGCTGGCCGTTTCTAGACCCTATTCCTCCCCTTCTTCCTCCCTGCCTTCCGTACCTTCCTCCGTAACCTTCTCCGTACCTTCCTCGGTACCACCGTTGGCCACTACTGCCGGCGCTGGAACCGTGACCTCCTTGTAGCTCTTCCAGTAGCTCTTGTACACCAGGTACGCCATGTACAGGCCCACAATGAAGAGGACGGCCCCGACGACGATGAAGCCGACGTGGAAGCCGAGGGCGAGCGATGGGTAGTCCCCGAGAGGAGGCCTTACCCCAGCCTTTGCGAAGCCGGGGAAGATTTCGACAACTTCGTTGACGAACCGCAAGGCGGTAAAGGCGAGCGCCGCTAGGGTCGTGATCGTCATGAAGGTGCCCGTCACCAGAGTGGGCTTTGAGAGGGTTCTCGAACGGACCAGGTGGATGGATATCAGCATCAGAGCCAGGCCAGCTAGGAGTTGGTTTGAGCCTCCGAAGTAGAGCCACAGGTTCCACCAGCTCCCTGTGATGGCGAAGGCCCAGGGTATCATCAGTCCTATGAAAGTGGCGACATACTTGTTTCCGAAGGGACGGGCTGCCCCTCGGGCGAAGAGCTCGGAGGAGACCATCCTCCAGAAGCGGGTGACGAGGACCTGAACGCTCAGGGCGTATATGACTAGGGTCAGACCGAAGAAGACCGTCAGCGTCGGGAGACCCAGCCAGCCCAGCCAGCCCTCGGTCAGGATTACTGACCCGTCGACCCACGCGCCAACATTGCTACTGGCCACGGTGATCCCCGGGACAACCATAAAAGCGGCTAGGGAGGCCGTGCCTAGGAGGCCTTCAGAGAGCATGGCTCCGGCTCCCACGGGTCTCGCGTCCGTCTCCACATCCAACTGCTTCGACGTCGCCGAGGTGCTCACCAGGCTGTGCCAGCCTGAGATGGCTCCGCAGGATATGGCGACGAAGAGGATTGGCCACAGCCAGAATCCCGATTCTGAGACGAAACCACGCCACAGTGGCTGCTGCATGGTGATGGCCTCTCCTCCGAGAGCCGGGGCACCCCAAATGGGCGTCAGGAGGGTTCCGACCACGATGAAGAGTACCGCTATGAAGGCCGGGAAGAAGGCGATGTAGACAGCGGGTTGAGCGAAGCTGGGCATTGGGAGAAGGGAACCCAGGGCCAGGATGACCAGGACGACGAGAGCGAAGATTGCGATGGTCCAGCCGGGATTGGCGCTGCTTTCCCACCCGAGGGCGGAGAGGACGCCACTACCTGGCCACTCGACCAGCGCTCCTATGGCAATGGCGGCGATGACTATGCCCAGGGCGATAATCGTGACGGCAAATATGTTCATCCTGACCTTGAAGAGTAGTTGGCCGATGACGACAGCGCCCAGGAAGATGAGAAGGGTGGCGATGATGGTGCCGGGGAAGATGACGAAGAAGAGGGTGATGAGGTATATGAAAACGGCAGAGATGATTATCAGGTAGAACAGGATGAAGGTCAGCAATACCGTCCTGCCCCTGGGACTGGCTAACTGGTACGATATGGGGCCGAGGGATTTGCCCTCAGCTCGCACTGACATCATTATGGATCCGTAGTCGTGCATCCAACCTATGAAGACGTTCCCAAACACGAGCCAGAGCAGTGCAGGTAGCCAGCCGAACTGCATGGCGATGAACGGTCCAAGGATGGGGCCCAGGGCCGCGATTCCTTTGAACTGAGTACCCCAAAGCACGTAGCGACTAACCGGGAAGAACTCTACCCCATCCATGTACATGTGCGACGGGGTGGTCTTCTCAGTAGCGGTCTTCCAGATCTTCTTGTCGTACCACTTGGCGTAGGCGAAATATGTGCCCGCATACATTCCTATGGCTATGAAGAACCACCAAAACGGAGAATCCCAGATGGATGCCATCTCTCCTCCTCTCCCTCTTTGGGGGGCGCGAGGCCCCCAAACCCGACAGCGATGGGGGTTTTCTCTATATAACGCTTATGCTAGGAGATGGCTTGTCAGTGATGGTTGCCATACTCCCTTGAGGGACTGTCAAGAAACCCGTGAGCCTCGGATTTTGAATCCGATACTTGGACCGGGGTTGGCGGTAGTGGCACACACCCCGCATCATGGAGATTCTCCCCCTTCTGAGGCAAGTATTTTATCCCCACTACGGCCTACCCACGGACGTGCCTCCTGTCAAGGTCATGCTCTGGGGGCTCTTCCCCACCTACTACAACATGTGCAGGTTCGGGCGACATCCCTGGGACGCCCTGGCGGGGGATGAGTTCATGGACAGGGTTCAGGAGGAGCAGGTCTCTGCATATCCGCCCGAGATCTTGGAGAACATGCGAAAGGCCTCGGCCATGGCTGAGCTCATCGCCATGGAGTTCGGCCCGAAGGTCTACGTGACCGTCGTGGCTGCCGACAGCTTCGCCGGCGTGGGCCTCTGCTTGAAGCACCGATTGAGGGGCGACCTCAACCTCATCGTCGACGGGAATGTCGTACCTCTAAGCAGGGACCTGGGTGAGCTCAGGTCCGACTATGACATAGTCCGGGGGTACGTCGAGAAGGCGGTGCAGGCTGTGGAGTCTAAGCCCTTGACCTAGGCATGACGATTCACCTCCTGCGTTCTGAGGCTTCTCGGTGGCTTACTAGGAGTTGAACAAGTTTCCTCCGTCTTGATGAAGCCCATCGGGGACAGACATGTCGGACAAGCTGGCCACTGACGCCGCCTAGGGCCAATCTGCGAGGATCCGGAGCGCCCTTCAGTCAAACCTCAACCATTCAACATCCAAGCGGATGTCCCAGGCATGCACACTCCAGTTGCTGAGGAGCTACGGATCTGCGACCATCCCTGCTCACGGCCTAGGTAGCCTCATCGTGATGCCGCTCCAGCCCGCAATGCCAACACTGTAACCTCCCGACGCCGTTCCACACCTTGCATCGTGCACACTGCCACCTTGCCTCGACTGGGATGTGGCTGGGTGTGGCCTTGGATAGGCGGCTGGGAAGCCCACAACTCCAACACGCCCTCAGAGATCCCTCGTTGGATTGGCCACAACCTAGACATATCCATATCTCGAGCTCGATGCCTGAGAAGCTGGATCTGGTCCTCCATCTCATAGCTCTAACGCCCAGAAGGAGAGCACCGACCAAGGCCAGGACGATACCGAGAGGTAGCCCCAGGGCCTCGAGGAGTGGATGCTTGAAGAACTCGACACTGCGGAGATATGTGGCCACGAGGCTCATGCCAAAGGCGATCAGGGTGGTTGCCACAGCTTGAACACCGGGCATCAAATGTGCCTCTCCATAACTCGTCCATCCCCCGTTACTTTCAGTTAAAAAGGATGTTGCGGGCAGGTTATCACGCATGAGAATCAGACGGAGCAAGGGGACCCTTTCGGGCCCTACTTTTCATCTCCGAGGTCCTACGAGAGCCCCTCCGGAACTCACAACCCTCGAAAGGCTCCGGTCACACACTGGCGGTTCAAGGAAGCCGACTCACGCAGCCACCCACTCTCGCATTCGAGGTAACGCCCGTCCCGCATGCCCAGTTTGGGCCTGTGTGGCTTGGGTTCGTGTTGTGGCTTCATAAACTGGGGCGCCCACGTTTGAAGGGAACCTATAAGGGCATTGCCCCGCTCATCGACCGGATTATCATGGTTTGGATCAGGACGGTTCCCGTGGAGGAGGCCCAAGGGGAGGTCAAGGGGGTGTACGATGATATCCGAGCTGCCTTTGGGCGCCCCTCACCGGCTTTCATCGCCATGAGCCTGAACCCTGGATACCTGAAGGCTATGTGGAGTCTACACTCCACCGTAATGGCTGAGGGTCAGCTGACGAGATTAGAGAAGGAAGCCATCGCCCTCAGCGTATCGGCCCTGAACAGCTGCAGCTACTGTATCTGGGCCCACTCCAGGAGGCTAAAGGCCATGGGAATGGCGGGAGATGTTGTTGAGCAGCTCGTTCAAGACCCGTCACAGGCATCCCTGGAGGGCCGGCTTGGGGCCATCGTGCAGTGGTCCCTCAGGGCCACAGAGGAGGCGGTGGGGATGTCAGAGGAGGACTTGGAAACGCTCCGCAGCTGGGGTCTGGAGGACGAGGCCATCCTCGAGGCAGCGGCAGTGGCGGGGCACTTCAACCACCTGAACCGTGTCTTGGACGCCCTGGGAGTGGAACCTCCCGCCTGAGGGGGCCTCCAGCCTAGCCTCACCGCCTAGAACACGCCCCGATAGAGGCCACCGTCTATCTGGATATGGTTTCCGGTGATATAGGAGGCCCGCTCTGAGGCCAGGAAGGCCACCAGCTCCCCCATCTCTCGGGGCACCCCCAGCCGGCCCATGGGTATGTTCTTGACGACGCCTGCCTCAATCTCCTCCGTCGTTACGCCTGCCTTCTTGGCCCTCGCCTCGAAGAGTTCCTTCAGCCGGCCGGTCCCGATAAACCCGGGGCCTGTCATGTTTACCGTGATGTTGCGCGGAGCCAATTCCCGTGCCAGGCTCTTGGCCATCCCCACCACCGCAAGGCGTGTCGCGTTGGACAGGATGAGGTTCTCGATGGGCTGCTTGACGCTCAGCGAGGTCATGATTATGATCCGTCCTCCATCCCTCATATGGGACAGGCACTCCCGAATCAACCGCACGGCGCTCAGGAAAGTCAGGTCGTAGGTGGTGTACCAGTCCTCGTCCCCCACATCATCGAATTCGCCAGAGGGGGGACCTCCAGCGTTTGTCACCAGCACGTCGACGCCGCCATAGGCGTCCACCACGTCCCGAACGAAGGCCTTGATCTGATCGTAATCGGTGACGTCGGCCTTCACGGCCAGGACCTCGCCACCCGTCTGGCGGGAGATGTCCTTGGACGCTGCGTCGATCCTTCCCTGGTCCCTTGAGCAGATAGCGACCTTTGCGCCCTCCCTTGAGAGCTCCAGGGCAACTGCCCTTCCAAGGCCTTGGCTCGCAGCCGATACTATCGCCACTTTCCCCTGAAGTCCTAGGTCCATGTTCCTCCCGCAGGGCTAAGGGGGCTTCCTTATAGAACCTTAACTGTCACGCGCGGGACCGAGAGGGTCGGGCCTCGACACTGCGCTGGTAGACAGGAAGAGAGGGGGAGAGGAGGCTATCTGAAGGCGGTGACCAAGGAGGACCACCACCTCTCCCTCGGGTCGAAGGGGAGGTAGAGGGACACCCGATCCAGCATCCCACCGTACTTCGCCCTGATGGCCTCCGGCAGCTCCCCTGGTGTGGCCTCCCACACGAACTCCTCTAGAACATCATCAGGGACCTGGGAGGCCATCTCGTCCCATCGGCCAGCCAGCGACAGCTTATGTAGCCGCTCCCCCAGGCCGCCCCAGCCATGAAGGTCTAGGACCGCCCGGTAGGCGCGGGTGGAGGCGTAGAAGGCCACCTGCTGTCTCATGACGTCCTTCGAGTTCTCCACCTCTTGACGATTGCTGCCCAAGGCCACGAAGGAGGAGGCGGAAAAGGCCACCTCCTCCGGGGATCGACGAGCTCTTCTGGCTCCCTCCTCGACAGCTGGCTTGAGGACATCGCGAATGTAACGCGGGGTGTGAAGCGGATGGACGTGCACTCCCTGGCAGAGTTCTCCCGCCAGCCTTGCCATTCCTGAGTTCACCGCCGCCAAGTAGATGGGGATATCGGGGTTCTCGATGGGCCCCGGGTTGAAAAAGGGTGTCATCAGCGAGAAGGAGAAGTGGTCCCCCTGGTAGGACAGAGGCTCGCCTGTCTGCCACGTGGACCATATGGCCCTGAGGGACTGGATGACCTCCCTCATCTTGGGCACCGGAGGCACCCATCGCACGCTGAAACGCCTCTCCATGTGGCCCTTCACCTGGCTCCCCAGTCCTAGGACGAAGCGCCCCTTGCCGACCTTCTGAACATCCCAGCATGTGTAGGCCAGCGTCATGGGGCTTCGAGTGAAGGCCAGAGCGATCGCCGTGCCCACCTCCGCCTTGCTTGTATGCTCCAAGGCAAGGGCCGAGGCCAGGAGGGCATCCCCGCTGGTCTCCCCAAACCATAGGCCGTTGAACCCCAAGGCCTCCGCCGCTGTGGCCAGGGTCGGAATTTCCCTGGGAGAACGGGGATGGAGGAGGGCGTCGAGCTTCATACCGGGGGCAACAACCATCGCCGTAAAAGGGCTATGCCCACGGCCTTCGGCACTAGCCGGGAAGTCGCTAGCGGTCCCGGAGTGGTGGATGTCAACCTGAGGCCAGCTCTCAGGGATGCATTCCTCTATAGCTGAGAACCTCGGCAGGGAATGCCCCCTTCTAAACGATGTTATTCTCAACCTTGATAATTTCCGAAAAGAACAAGTTACATACCGCGTATCGCGATGGGGCTGCGCCGAGGAGGGGCGCGTAACAAGTACCCAAAGGCTCGCACGGCGGGGGGAGGTGAGAGAGCTTGAAGATGGCATCAATCGGGCTACTGATCCTCGTTGGCGTGCTTCTTGCAGCGACGACAGGTGTTATGGCGAAACCGGCAACGAAGACACCCTTCACGGCCGAGCAGGTTTTTGATGAGATGGACGACCCTGAGAGGGAGTGGGTGGACGATGACGGTGTACTGCATTCCCGGCGTGCACCCGCTGAGTTCAGCGTTACCGGCGGCCTCGTCGGCACAGGAAGCATAGTGCACAACCAGAATGTGGACATCACCACAGGCGACGGCGACGGCTTCGGGTCTTTCTTCTTGGATGTGACCTGGGGCGGTCTCAGCGGAACCTTCGAGGGTCGCTACAGCGGCACGATCACAGCCGGAATCTTCTCGGCTGACTTCGTCGGGCACGGCAGGGGAGGCTTCGACGGAATGAAGATAATGGGGAGCGGCTTCCCGACGGATCCGACTACGTTCGCGATTACGGGAATCATCCTCAGCCCCCACGGATGAATGCTCGGAGAACGCTCCGTCTCTCCCCTTTTCCTTTTTATGCAGGTAGCGAAGGAGCCTGTAATGGAGTCCATCGCAATCGACGTCAACGGGGAATCAAGGAGTTCTGCGATAACAGATGCTCTGTAAGCCCTCCGTGTAGGCTTCGACCCTTATGCGTTGTGCTGCGCGTTCACGGTGGTCGGCGGCCCGGGCTGCTAGCCCCCTTCCTCCCGGGTGAATGGTACGCAGTCACACCCATTTCGCTGCAGCCGTTGCTTCTGTCGAGTTTTCCTATTATCAGTTCTGAGACTCATATGGATTCCTTTAAGGGCGATAAATTCGAACATTTCTCCGCCGAGTGGGAATGAATCATAACATATATCTGGTGGCGCTGCTGGCCGGCGCAGCGGTATGGATCGCCTCAGGAGTCGCACCCATTCT
>JABAOH010002754.1_pt9 | contig 24071 bp, 17 predicted proteins | sample 7062181 | NCBI WGS metagenome assembly JABAOH01 (sample SAMN14538630, study PRJNA623070) | marine sediment metagenome | biome: marine biome [ENVO:00000428]; feature: marine pelagic biome [ENVO:01000023]; material: deep marine sediment [ENVO:00002113]; isolation source: pool of 5 deep marine... | reverse complement strand
ACCTGGATGATGACTTCGAGTTCACCCTTGTCAAGCCAGACGCCTCCACAGTTTTCGCATTTCTTCATTTTCAAGTACTCAAATTTTGGATATGACGCCTTCTGGAGATCGTGACCACAGCCGGGACACTTCATCCAATGCTCCCTTTTCAGGGCGAGGTCCTCCTTGTCTTTTCGCTTCTGAATCTCCTGCTGCTTAATCCACTTTTCTTCCTCTTCGCTCGGTTTTCTCATTGGCATAGATTAGTTCCTCCATCCAATTCACAAGGGGTTTCTTCTATGCACTATGCAATGCTCCTCGAAGAAGAAACAAAGCAATATGCGTGGGGAAGGCATGAGAGGAAAGCGATTGAAGAAATTTTTCACATATTAACCACATCCCCACTCGTTGTCAACCGGTTTGTGCTGAGGACTTCCCCCATTTCCAGAGAGACATGTCTCACAAGCTTCAGATTTCTTTGACGATTTACAATTTCTCAAATCGGAGCCTACTGTCCCTTCGCTCCTAAGCTCACGCGGTGACCCTATTGGGATTCGCCAGCAAACACAATTAGGATAAAGGTCAAGGGAGAAAGGAAAAAGGAAAGAACACCAAAAAGTGAAGGCTTATTCTCCTTTGACCTTTCGCCTTGAGCTCGTAACCTCAGTGACCTGAAGAGCCACAAAGGTAGTTCGAGGACGCCAGAATATGCTAGCAATCGTTTCCGCAACGTCGCTCAGAGACAGCAAGCCTGCTCTCAAATGGGAGAACTCGTCTTTTGTTCTGTAGTTTTAGCACGAAAAACCGCATTTTTTCAACGGAAGTCACCGCCGTCAAATCCCCCCTCAACCCGTGAGAGAGAAGTGAAAAATTTTCTTGCATATCTAAACAAACCCATTATAATAGCTTCTGCATGATTCTGGGTGAGGCCCGTTAGTCAGCTTTTTTGCCAGACACCTCAGCACAGCGGGGTTGTCCGGACTTCCAGATTAATCCCTTGAAATCGAGAACTCTTTTCGGATAATCCGGCCTGGAGACCCACCATGCTTCCGGCTATCGAGAGCAGCGGCGGTCTTACGCATCAAAGTGGACCTAGGGAGCTCGACCTCCTGTATCGAATCAGCGAAGTTGTTCCCTCTGTTGATACGTCTCGGGAGAGATTCCTCCGGGCCATGGAGATTCTAGACGAGACCTTTGGGACAAACTATGCGACGCTCACCCTCCTGAGCCCTTCAAATAAAGAGATTATCCTCGAAGTGGCCTTCGGCGAGCCAACTAGAGATCAGGGTTGTATTCAAGGCCCCAACTCGGCCATCATTAGACAGGTGATCGCACGTGCCCGGCCCATGGCTTTCAACAGGATCAATGAAGTGCCTCTCCGGTTTCCACCAAGCAGTCTTAATGAAAAAGCTCTCTCCCTGCTCTGTGTCCCTATTATGAACAGAAGTCAGAGCGTGGGTGTTATCAGTACCCATCCTATCTATCGGGATACGGTGTCATACGATAAAGATATCCGGCTGCTGACGGTGATCGCCTGCATGATCCTCCAGAACCCTCCACTCCAAGGAGATGATCAACTCGAAGCGAAGGAGACGAGGGGAAGTCTACCCCTTGACAAGATTCTTGATACAAAACTGAGACAGATGATCGAGAAAGTCGATCCACGAACCGAGTCAAGATGCGCCCTTCTCTTAGACATCGTGAGTCTCGTGGAGAAAATTGTGATCAAATGGGCTCTGAAAAGACACCAAAACGTCCAGACCGCAACCGCGCTTTTCCTTGGAATCAACCGAAACACCCTTAGGAAAAAGTTAAGAGACTTGAACATTCATATCTAGAAACCTTCAGACCGAGAAAATCTTACCCCACAGTGTCAGATAGCAACTTTTTTGCAAGAAAATAACCAAATTTCAAATACTTAAAAAATAATAACTCGAATTTAGTTGAAGGTCTATTTGTCGATCAAACCATCCGGTTCGTCCTGAATCTCCCCTGAGGACGGCTCCTCCCGCCTTTCAAAAATGCCTGCAACGTGGACAGCACCCTTTCTGAGAATTCTAGGGCTTCCACCGGTCACATCAATCACGGTTGAGGCTTTGTCCCCTAATGACTCGGACATATCAATAACAAGATCGATCCCGGGCCCGAAAGTTCGAAAGATATCCTCCGGTTCCAGAAGACTTCGTCCCCCTGAGACGTTGGCACTTGTCGACGTCAACGGTGAATTGAAGAACTCAAAGAGTCGCTTGACAAAGGGATGGGGTGAAATTCTAACGCCGATGTTCCCGCTGTGGCCGGTTAGAGCGGGGGGGACCTCCTTTGATGCGGGAAAGACAATAGTGACAGGCCCTGGCCAGTGACACTCCATGATCGGTTTGGCGACTGGGTGAATATTTGAAACAACCCGAGCCAGCATCTCAATGTCTCTTACAAGAACAGAGACCGGCTTTCTCAAATCCCTCGATTTAATCTGGAAGAGCCTTTTGACGGCCTCCTCGTTCAAGGCATCGACACCGAGACCATAAACTGTCTCGGTTGGGTAGGCGATGACTCCACCCGTCTGGAGCAAGGCGGCGACCTCCTCCAGTGGCCAAACCTGGATATCCCTCAGACGTAACCTGAGGATGCGTGATCCAGTCACTTCCGTACCTTTTTGATGGCTTCGTCCTTTTTCTCGACATCCCCTCGCATCTTGTCCCTGTATTGTCTCAGCTTGTCTCGGATCTCCGGATACTTCAGGGACAACATTTGGGCTGCCATGAGCCCTGCATTCTTCGCGCCCGGTCTTCCGATGGCCATCGTGGCCACGGGAATTCCCCCAGGCATTTGCACCATGGACAACAGAGAATCTAATCCTCCGAGGGACGTTGAGGGGATTGGAACACCAATAACCGGAACAACGGTCTGAGAGGCAAGAACACCAGCGAGATGCGCCGCCCCACCCGCCCCCGCAATGATCACCTCCAGCCCCCGTGCAACCGCCGATTCTGCATATTTGCGCGCTTTTTCGGGAGATCGATGAGCCGATGCGACAGTCATCTCGTAGGTGATTCCGCATGCCTCGAGACTCAAAGTCGCTTCTCTCATCACCTCCAGGTCGGAGTCACTACCCATGACGATACCCACAAGAAGTCGATTTCCCTGCTTTTTCATTGACTGTCAACCTCCTCCCCATTGAGAGTCGTCTCCAAATCCACGAATTTTGAGCGCCCCCACGTCAAGAACTGAGCTATGTCTCGCTCACCGGGTCTTCGAAGAACCTGGGGGTTGATGAACACGATTCGCACGGGCGGTGATGAATCGCATTAACCAGGCATAAATGGGGAATCCCGGATGATACAACCGAGACGGGGTGAGGACACTCAGCCTACGGGCGCCGAGGGCATCAGTTCGGGACCCACAAAAACACGGACGGCCTTGTTCGGCGGTAGGAGCACGACTGAAATGCGTTCAAGTCCCCAAAGAGATGCTTCCCACGAAACTCAGGGAGCCTCGATCCAAGCATTCGTTCAACTGCCGAGACGGTCCAGAGCCTTTTTCCCAATGTCTCTCCTGTAATATACCCCCTCCCACCGTATTCTTTCGACAGCCTGGTAAGCCTTTTGGATGGCTTCGGAGACTCCATGACCGAGGCCTGTCACGCCGAGAACTCTACCCCCATTTGTGAGGATCTTCTCTCCCTTTGAGGTTGTGCCAGCATGAAAGACAACCACGTCATCCATGGAAATCGCCTCGTTGAGTCCCTCGATTAAATGTCCCTTTTTGTAAGATCCCGGATATCCCTGGGAAGCCATAACGACGCAAACGGCTTCTCGGCTATCCCATTCAATCTCGGCGCCTTTGAGCGTGCCATCCATACAGGCGATTAGAATAGGAACAATATCGCTCTTCATTCTCACAAGGATGGGTTGAGCCTCTGGGTCTCCGAAGCGNNAGAACAGAGGGTTCTCCATCTTCGATCATCAGACCTCCATACAAAACACCTCGATAAGGTCTACCCTCGGCCGCCATGCCCTGGATTGCAGGGATCATGATGCGATCAACAATCTTCTGATGGACTTCTTCTGTAACGACAGGTGCAGGGCTGTATGCCCCCATTCCTCCCGTGTTCGGCCCTTCGTCGTCATCAAGGATGCGCTTGTGGTCCTGGGATGAGGCCATTGGCAACACTGTCTCCCCATCGGTAAAAGCGAGAAAGGATGCCTCCTCCCCCATCAAGCACTCTTCTACGATCACTCGGTCTCCTGCTCTGCCGAATTCCTTGGCCACCATGATTCGGTCAAGGGCCTCCAGGGCCTCTCGCTGCGTTTGGGCGACAATCACCCCCTTGCCCGCGGCCAGACCGTCGGCTTTCACGACGATCGGTCCCTCCTTTGACCGAATATACTCGGCAGCCTCATCCCGTGCCTGAAAAACCTCGTATGAGGCAGTTGGAATGCCATGACGTCTTAGGAGATCCTTGCAGAACACTTTGCTCCCCTCTATTTCAGAAGCAGCCTGACTCGCTCCAAAAGCCCGCAGGCCCCGGGACTCCAACCGGTCGACGATTCCCAGGGTCAATGGTAACTCTGGTCCCACGACGGTCAAATCAATTCCATAATCCACCGCGAACTGGCAGAGTCCCTCGAGATCTGTCACACCGATATCCAGACACTGCGCCATTCCTCCGATGCCCGCGTTTCCTGGAGTACAATAGATCCGTTCGACCAGAGGACTCTGGGCAATCTTCCAAACCAGGGCGTGTTCTCTTCCTCCACCACCGACCACGAACACTTCCAATTTGGTTTCCTCCGTCGGAGACCCTTCTCCCGATCAGCTCTCATGCAGAGATTCGAGGTATTCCGAGATTGCTCGATCATATCGGGCAGTCATGAGAAAAACCTTCTTCGCTAAACGAAAGTTTGTCTGGGGAGAAACAGCCCCCTGATTCTCCCTCATTTCCCTGATCACCTCATCGTAATCCTCGGGATCTACCACCACAGTCACATGACAATAGTTCTTCGCTGCGGAGCGGATCATGGTAGGGCCGCCAATATCGATATTTTCGATCGCTTCCTCAAGCGAGCATTCCTCTCGGGCCACAGTCGTTTCAAAAGGGTAGAGGTTGACGATGACCATATCGATGGGTTTGATGCCGTGAATCTCCATCTCCTCGATGTCTCTAGGATGGTCCCTTCGGCCAAGCAATCCCCCATGGATCTTTGGATGGAGGGTTTTCACCCGGCCATCCATCATCTCCGGAAAACCGGTGAGTTCCGACACATCCATCACTGCTGTTCCACTTTCTCTCAAGGCCTTTGCCGTACCTCCCGTAGATAGAACCTCTACGCCCATCTCCACGAGATCTTTTACGAATTCCACCACACCGGTTTTGTCCGAGACACTCACAACCGCCCTTTCAATCTTCGCCATGAGAGACCCTCCTCTGAATCCTCAGGATGGTCGGTCCACCAAATTCTGATGAATAGCAGGTCTTGGCTCAACCTCTTGTCCCCCTTCGCTCCTGGCGCCGAGGACATAGGAATAACACAAAAGGTTTTGGGCGTCAATCGGCAAATTTCCCAGGTTTTCTAGCACCTTGATGGCGATTCCTCAAAAAAACTTCTTTTTCCGTGTGAAAGTAAAGCCCCGCCCTTCGCACCTCCGACGCTTCGGGCACAGGCACTTCGCAGGCGGGGCATTAACTCCGCCCTTCCGGGCGGGGTATTCTGGCCGGTTTTCATAAACTCCTACGCGACTGGAACGTTTTGCAAATCGCCGCAAGGGAATCTCCTCCAGAGGATCCGGGCAACGGTCCCGATGATTCCTCCCTGTTTCGGGTTTCCGATTGAATTTTTTTTCCATCCTCAACCTGTTGAAACTGTCGAAAAACCCTGAAACCGCGATTCTTGGACTTGTAAGTGCTTAATATTTCTACGGCGAATTTTGAAAAAACACCAAGATTGGACTTTTTCGACAGTCTCGTTTGAAATAGTCTAAAAGCTCTCGAGAAAAATTCAAACCATGTGGAGTTTCCTCATTTTTGTGGATGCTCATGCCCCTGAGGGACGTTGGCTGTGGAAGGGTGTCAGTATTCCCCGGGCCGTGCCCAAATACCTTTAGAACACTCTGGTCACGGCACTGCAAGAGTAGTTCGCCAGAAAGTGGGAAAAGAAGCTCTGAGCGCGAGTCAAGATTTTTTCGCTTACAATCCTTAGTCCTGCCCTCGGCAGGATTTGATCCGCCGCAGGCCGAGAGTTTTGGATTTGCAGTGGAGCCGAGCTTTAGACTTGTCGAAAAAAGCTTTTGAGCAGCGAAGAGCGCTCCTTTTTCACTTTCATCAGACAAAAGCTGAGAAAAGGGATTTGGGCAAAAGCCAGTCCCCACCTGTCCCGCCATGGGCGGGAAGGAGGGCAATGCGAGAAGGAAGGAGCGAAGGCATGTGAGGGTCCAATCAAAAGATTCAAAATTGTCGAGAAACATCAGAAGGTTACAAACTACTGGCTTTGAAAACTCAGGACACTTTACTCAAACCGATTGTTGACAAAGGTCGATTCCCAGTGTATAAGTTAGGAAAAATCACTCGTTACATATGAAGTTAATTAAATTTCGCTGAGAAAAAGCAAAAAGCCCTCGGTCATGTCGAGGGCTTTTTTTTGAGCTCTGTTTAGGGACAGCACGGAGAGATTGCCAACACATTCGTGTCCCGATGGGCAGGATGATATGGATGGACTGAGGGGAATGCAACGTCTCTTCATCACCCTATGGGTCGTGAAAGAAATCGGAAAAGGAGCCGCAGGTGAACGAAAACCGCAGGGCCATGGTCGTTCTGGAAGATGGTACCAGTTTCGAGGGGACCTCTTTCGGTGGTTTTGGGGAAAGAACAGGGGAGATCGTCTTCAACACAAGTATGACCGGCTATCAAGAAATCCTGACAGATCCCTCCTACAGGGGTCAGATCGTCACAATGACATATCCTCTCATCGGAAATTATGGCGTCAATGTTGTAGACATGGAGTCCTCTGCTCCTCAAGTTGAGGGATTCATCGTGAAAGAATACAGCGAATCCTTTAGCAATTGGAGGGGTCAAATAAGTCTCGGAGATTTCTTAAAGGAGCACCATGTCGTTGGCGTAGAGGGAATTGACACTCGGGCCCTGACGAAACGCATTCGAACCGTCGGGGCTATGAAGGCCATCATCTCGACCGAGGTTCTGAACACAAAGAATCTCCTCGAGAAGGCAAGAGCATCTCCGAGTCTGATTGGCCGGGATCTTGTGAGAGAAGTTACTTGTCAGAAGCCTTATCGCTGGCATCTTGACCCCGAACGTGACGGATGGTCAACTGTCTCACCGGAAGTAGGATCTCCCCTGGGTGATGGGGAGGCCCTATTCTCAGTCGTCGCCATGGATTTTGGGGTAAAGCGAAACATACTGAGAATGCTTCAGGCTCAGGGATGTGCGATAACCGTTGTCCCTGCGGATACATCAGCGGAAAAGATCCTTTCCTATAATCCTGACGGGATCTTCCTCTCCAACGGTCCGGGTGATCCCAAAGGAGTTCCCTATGTTGTTGATACCGTAAAAGACCTTCTCGGCCAGAAACCGATCTACGGGATCTGCTTAGGCCATCAGATCCTTGGGCTGGTCCTGGGGGGAAAAACCTACAAGCTGAAGTTCGGACACAGAGGGGCCAACCAACCCGTCAAGAATCTCAAGACAGGCCGAGTCAGTATCACAACTCAGAATCATGGATTCTGCGTCGAAATCGATTCTCTCGATCAGCGTGTGACCGAGGTAACTTCTATCAATCTGAACGATGGAACACTGGAGGGGATGCGTCACCGATGGTTCCCTGCTCACTCGGTTCAGTTTCATCCTGAGGCTTCTCCCGGACCCCACGACGCAAATCATCTTTTCAGCGAATTTGTCCAGGACATGGCAAAGGGCAAAAATGCCTAAGCGTAATGATATTCGTAAGATTCTCGTCATCGGGTCAGGGCCGATCGTCATCGGCCAGGCTTGCGAATTTGACTATTCTGGAACACAGGCTTGTAAGGCCCTCAAGGAAGAGGGATTCCTGGTCATCTTGGTAAATAGCAATCCGGCGACGATAATGACCGATCCGGAGCTGGCCGACAGGACTTACATTGAACCCATCACTGCCCCGGTTCTGGAAAGAATCATCGAGACCGAGCGACCCGAAGCGCTTCTTCCGACATTAGGAGGCCAGATCGGTCTCAATGTGGCTGTGCAGGTTGCGGAAGCGGGTGTCCTCGACCGGTTCGGCGTTCAGTTAATTGGGGCTAGTTATGAGGCCATCAGGAAGGCAGAGGAGAGAAATCTTTTCAGGACATCGATGAAGAGAATCGGCCTCGATCTTCCCCAGAGCGGTTTTGCCCGCTCGATTGGTGAAGCCAATGACATCGTCCGAGATATCGGCCTTCCTGCAGTCATTCGGCCCAGTTTCACTTTAGGCGGTACCGGAGCGAGTGTTGCTTTCAACATTGATGAATTTGAGGAACTCGCCTCTCGAGGTCTCCAAGCCAGCATGATCGGCGAGATTCTGATCGAGGAGTCGCTCGTTGGGTGGAAAGAGTTTGAGTTGGAAGTCATGCGGGATCTGAATGATAACGTGGTTGTCATCTGCTCGATCGAGAATCTCGATCCCATGGGCATTCATACCGGTGACAGCATTACAGTAGCACCCGCCCAGACATTAAGTGACAAGGAATACCAAAGGATGCGGGATGCTGCAATCGCTGTGATTAGAGAAATTGGTGTGGAGACCGGAGGCTCGAATATCCAGTTTGCAATCAACCCCGAGAACGGCAGAATGGTTGTTATCGAAATGAACCCAAGAGTCTCTCGGAGTTCAGCTCTCGCCTCGAAAGCCACGGGTTTTCCCATCGCCAAAATAGCTGCTAAGCTTGCTGTTGGATATGGGCTGGATGAAATTCCCAACGATATCACCAAAAGAACGCCTGCTTGTTTTGAACCCACCATCGACTACTGCGTGGTCAAGATACCCCGGTTCGCGTTCGAGAAATTTCCTGAGGCTGATCCGGCCCTAACCATATCCATGAAATCGGTAGGCGAGACTATGGCGATCGGCAGGACTTTTAAAGAAGCTCTCCAAAAAGGGCTCAGGTCCCTCGAAACTGGAAGATTTGGCTTGGGCGCTGACCTAAACGACCCATTCTATCAAAACGGCCTGAGTACGAGATCCGTCTCTTCAGGACAACGGGACGAGATATTGAAAATGCTCAAAATCCCGAATGCAGATCGCGTGTTTTTTATCAAGAACGCGTTACAGTCTGGGATGACACTCAAAGAGGTTTATGAAGCGACTCAGATAGATCCGTGGTTTCTTAACAATATTCTAGGTATCGTCGAAACTGAGCGAGAAATCGCGTCCTTCAGACAAAAAATTCCAGAACTCGCGCTCTGGTTCCAGATATCCCCAGCCAAGGCCGTGCAGTTTCCGAAGAGCCTCCTTGTCCGGGCCAAACAGATGGGATTCTCAGACGCTCAAATCGCCTTTCTGGTTGGGACTGATGAAAATACGGTTTCCGGGTGGAGAAAAAAAGAACAGATCCATCCTGTTTTCAAACAGGTAGACACCTGCGCTGCTGAATTTGAGGCTGATACTCCTTACTTCTACTCGACTTACGAGATCGAGAACGAGGCGGAAGTATCTTCCCGTAGTAAAATTATGATCCTCGGTGGGGGACCCAACAGGATCGGCCAGGGCGTCGAATTCGACTACTGCTGTGTCCACGCCTGCCTTGCCTTGAAAGAAATTGGATACGAGACGATTCTGGTCAATAGCAATCCGGAGACAGTTAGCACGGACTACGATACATCAGACAAACTCTACTTCGAACCACTGACTGCCGAGGATCTCCTCAACATCGTCCACCATGAACGGCCGGATGGCCTCATTGTCCAATTCGGAGGTCAGACCCCTCTGAATCTCTCTAGACAGCTAGCAGCCGATGGAACCACCATTCTCGGGACCAGTCCCGATAGCATCGACCGGGCCGAGGATAGGGACCGTTTCAAGAGCCTTCTTGAAAGGTTGAGCCTCGCCCAACCCCCGAGCGGAACAGCCGTATCATCAGAGCAGGCCCGGAGAATTGCTGAGCAGATTGGGTACCCGGTTGTGGTACGACCTTCCTACGTCTTGGGAGGCCGTGCTATGGAGATTGCCTACGACCGACGGTCGCTGGACCATTTCATGGAGAAGGCCGTGCAGGCGTCTTCCCAACACCCAGTGCTGATCGACAGGTTCTTGGAGAATGCAATCGAAATCGATGTGGATGCTGTGGCGGACGGCAATCAGTGCATTATCGCAGGGATCATGGAGCACATTGAAGAGGCCGGTATCCACTCGGGGGATAGTGCCTGTGTCATTCCACCCTATTCTCTTGGACAGGAAGAGATGGAAGAAATTAGGAGAGCAACTTATGCACTCGCAGAGGAACTCCAGGTCATTGGCTTAATAAACATTCAATTCGCCATTAAAGATGATGTGTTATATGTCCTCGAGGTGAATCCTCGCGCCTCTAGAACAATCCCTTTTGTCAGCAAGGCCACAGGGATCCCGTGGGCAAGGGTCGCTGCCAAGGCCATGGTCGGAAAGACACTTGTTGAGCTCGGTGTCATGGAGGTGGAGATCGACCACGTGGCCGTGAAAGAATCCGTTCTTCCCTTTAGCCGTTTCAACCGAGTCGATCCAGTTCTCGGGCCTGAGATGAAATCGACGGGGGAGGTCATGGGCATTGATTACAATTTCGGCCAGGCCTTCGCAAAATCACAAATCGCCGCCGGCCAGGTCTTACCCACGACGGGAAGTGTTTTTATCAGCGTCATGAATCGGGACAAAAGAGCGATCATACTGATCGCCAAAAAGCTCGTGGATCTAGGATTTGAAATCGTGGCAACCCGGGGCACCTCTAGCATCCTCGAGAAAAACGGTGTCCCTGCTCGGACTGTTCATAAAGTCGACCAGGGCCGACCTGACATTATCGACCTCATCAAGAATGCAGAAATCGCTCTGGTAATCAATACTCCTGGAGGGAAAAGGCCGAAATCTGACGAAGCGGTTATTCGCCGGGAAGCGTGGCTTCGCCAGATTCCCTGCATAACAACAGTCTCAGGCGCCTCCGCAGCGGTCAACGGCATTGAGTCTCTGAAAACAATGGGTCTCAGTGTGACGCCCATTCAACGCTTCCAACGTGATTCCACCAGGGCCCGAAACCCGGGGAGCCAAAGAAAACCCAGGTGACCCAATCACGTGTCAAGTGATTTGCAACTGGAGTTTCCTCAAAAACTAGGCATGTACCTATGCAAGTAGTCGGAATTAATATCCATTCCCTCATTACGCAAATGCCCGACTCCCTTTTCGCTTTTCCCAAACGCTTTTTGATAAATCTAAGGCTCGCTTCAGGCGCCTTCAAAACTCGCCCTTCGGGCTCAGACAGTTGAAGGCGCTTATCTTCCGCCTCGCCTAAGGTTTATGAGCAAAAAACATTTGCAGGAACGCTCAAAGGGGTCTGGGCTATCTGCTTATAGGATGGATCAAAAAAGCGCCAGGAAACTCCGGATTTGCAACTCTCTTGCTGGCCCATCTGCCCCTTGGTGGATATGCAAGTGGGGTGGGTTTTTTAACAGTTTAAGTCGTGCCTTTCAAGAGACGAGATACAGGGGCACAGATTTTGCACAACGGGGAATCCAAAAACAGGTGCCGGAAACAGCATCATACCGTTGGCCCTGAAAGTCTGGAATCGTGTTCCGACTTAAGGCCGATCTCGGGCCCCCAGGCAACAAAATAACCGATCATTACCCACACAATCAAGGCCGACTCCTCTTGTCCAAAGAGTTGTGGACGGAGGGGACGAATCACCTGACAGTGATCATCGAGCTGAAAAAATCAGGCTGCACAAAGGTTGTGATGTGGTATACAACGTGGCGGACGATCAGGAGAGACGATGGAAGCGGTAAAGGCAGATGAGCGTTCGAAAAAAAGGATCCTTGTTGTCGATGATGACGCAGTGTTCCGAGAAATGATGCGAGGCTTTGTTGAATCCCTTGGATATTTTTGTACTGAAACGGACTCCTGTCATGCCGCGCTAGAGCTGCTGGAGGAGATTCATTTTCCTATTGTCATATCTGAGATTATCATGCATAAGATGGACGGATTTGAACTCCTCCATATCATCAAGAAGAGATACACCCATGTCGATGTTTTGATGATTGGGGGAGATCAAGGCAAGTATGCGCCCATGAAGATTCTCCAGGCCGGAGCCAGTGACATTCTTCCAAAGCCGTTTAACCTGGAACTACTCTCAGTCCAACTCTATAAGATTGAAAGAGAGAAAGCCCTGAAAAATAAACTTTACTTGAGCGCCATTACTGATGAGCTCACCGGACTCTATAATCGGAGGTATTTCTATCAGAAACTGAATCGGGAGATAGGAAGGGCAAATGAACAGAGATACCCCATTTCCATCATTATGCTGGATGTGGATGGATTCAAGAAATTCAATGATCGATATGGCCATCTCAAGGGAGACGCCCTCTTGAAGACGGTCGGGAGGGTACTTCAATCATCAATCAGAGAAAACCTTGATTCCGCCTTCAGGTACGGGGGAGATGAATTTGTCATGATTCTCCCTGATGCAGATCAAGAAACTGCCCTCTCGATCGGCAATCGCATGCGAGCGAACTTCAAGGAAACGGCACCAGGGGGGCTGACACTCAGCATGGGGGTGGCTCAGCTTGAAAAGGATTTCGACGCCGAAGCCTTCGTCCATCTCGTCGACGAGCGAATGTACAAGGACAAAAAGAAATCGAAAACCCTCGCATTCCCCCAACTTGAAGTCGATCTTAGCAGGGATAACTACTATATCCGTTGTCTGAATTGCGGCGGCCTTGTTCACTGGGCGTCTTCTCTCTGTGAAAACTGTCTCGCCGACCCGAGGAGAAAAACAGATTCAGCAAAGGCGAAGGCCATCGCAAAAAGCCATCCCCAGACTCCCCCCCGTCCTGTTACAGATCGCAGGAAGAGTCCGCGAATGAAGATCAGAAAGACTTTCCTTTACGACAGGCTTCAGGCCACAATCCAGAATGTCAGTCGAGAGGGAATCCAAATAAAAACAAGAACATCCCTGTCTGTCGGCGAACCACTGACAATCGCTTTAGCCCATGAGAAGGGTATTCTGAGGTTCGGTGGAACTATTGTTTACGTGAGTCCCTTGCCGGACGGGAGTTCGGTAGCTGGTCTTCGGTTCTTTGAGATCTCCGAAGAGAATGCCCGTTTATTGAATGATTTTCTTGACGCTTATCTCATCAGAAAGAATCCAACCTATGAAGCCAAACCCGGATAGTCAATCCGGTAGTTCACATGTGGATACCTAGCCCGGACTATTCATGAATTCCTAATGGCCCCATGAACAATCCGCCCTTGGGGTCCTTCGAGTCTCCTCAAGGGTCCCGAGCCTGTCGAGGGACTTCGACTACGGCCCTTTCGGGCCCCGACCCGGGGAGACTCGCTCCCTCTTCGAGAAAAAACATCGCGGGCAGGAGAGCTGATTTGAGATATGGGTCAGAAGATCATTGGCGGGGCGAACACCCTGAGAGTAGAAATGGTCTTGCTGAGCCTTTCAATAGAAGACCTCTCGCCAAGCGTAATTCTCGATACCCTCTTTGGGGAGACTCACTTTGCGGCTATGAACCGTTCGGTCGCTTGTCTGGACCAACATTTCCTGGGTCTTTGCGTAGTAGAAGATGTCTGAGGCGTAACCCGGTCCAATGAGAATTCTTCCGACAGGTCTCTCATTTCCCTCAGGGTCTGGGTCTTCACCAAATATGGTTTGGTTCGGCGGGCAGCCGGTATCGAATTCCCTGTAATAGAGATACGTTGTGCCTCCGGCACTGCAGGGCTCATCGACATTGGGAACAAAGGTAAGAAAAAAGACCAGTCCCCCCATGACCAGGGGCGGCGAAGAGACCCGCTCGCCTGGCATACCAAGATCCACGAACCAACCCTTGACAGACTCCGAGGCTACAGAGCAACCATTGGTGCTTCGATCGGTCAGCTCACTCCGTGGTATCGGGACGTATTCATCCTTAATTGCATAGAAACTCTGGGGGGATAGGTCCGTCTTGTCACCCGTGGTAAGGTACTTACCCGTTCCAAAATACGTAATCAGATTCTCGCACTTTTGATCGGTGGGACCAGAACAATAGTATGAAAGGCCTACGGGGAGTGTGATGGGCTGCTCCGGCATAGTCTGAAAGATCTCCTGGCCCTGCCACTCTGCAGGATCGAGAGGTTGATAGGTCCTCGGACTCCCTGTCTGATCGGTGATATTGATGCGCCATACCTTCCCAGCAAGGTCCCCAGAAATGAGGCTGTCTGCGTAGTCATCTCCGTTGATGTCCACTGCTCGGGGGCTAGCCAAAACATTTGGAGATTCGGGCCCCAGCTCAATGGGCTCCGTGAAATTCCCCCCGGATTCGAGATCAATAGCAAAGAGGTACCCCCTTCGATCATCATTACTGAACCCGTTACCCACAAAGGCGAGCCACCTGTCGGTCCCCCCGGAATCGATCTTTTCCACGGCAGGAACGGACCAACTCTCCCCGAGACGGAGATCCGAAAACTCCCAAATCGGCTTGAATTGATCTGCCGCTGGATCTGTTACATCCAGTGCAAAATAGGCCTTACCGCCCTCCCTTTCTCCTCCAATCACAAGGGTTCTCCACTGGCGCGGCTCAGGCCCAGCCCCATCCGGATCGATAAAGGCGTCGGCTACTGTGGGGGTCAGATCCACAAAGTAATCATGACAGAAGTCGTAGTCTGGGTCGGCGAGATACGCCAACTTGGCCAGGAGGTTATTCGGAATGAAGCTCCAGGCCTCCTGGCCACCACGCGGTTCATCGACATGGAAGGCGTGAAGCATCCCATCATTCGCTCCCACATACAGCATTCTCTCTCTCAACACGTTCCGGCGTCGAAACTCAATATAGGTGGGGTCATTGAGGTACCCGTCAGGAGGGCCAACCACGACCGGTGTGGAATCGATGATGTCTCCGAGCTTGTAGCCATTGCGGTTCCGAAAGCCCTCCACATCAGCCCCTCGAGCAAAGCTGATGATGTTTCTCCCGTCATCGGCATTGGTCGTGCCCAGGAGTTTGAATAGTTGCTGGCCTTCAACATCAGTTGCAGCGACATTAGCCTCAATAAAATCCAGTTTGTCACCGAAGCCGGTCGCGCTTTTGAGTGCTGTGTAAATCTTTCGATCCTCTGGGGCTGTGTTCCTCAAAATCTCTCCAGCCTCCCACTTGGATTCGCCAAGCACCGCGGCATTATCTGTCACCTCGAAAGCCTCAAGGAACCCCTTCCATCCCGCCGGGTGGAATGATGCGCGAAAAATGAGGTCCTCCGCACCCGTTGCCGTCGAAACAACGGCTACGGAGGTTCCCGACGAGATTGACATGGAAATCTCTCTTAGGGCCTGTCCAAGAGCGTTCAAGAGTCCCTCAAAATCATCGGCCGTGTAGAAATACTTGTGGTAAAGAGGGCTTCCCGGGTCACCCCAGTCAGCTTCTTGACCGTGTAGTCCGTTTCCGTTAAAGGCTGTATCCTTGAGTAGTTGGTTGCTGACCGTAAAGCCAATGGTATATGTCGTTACATTCTGGTCGCCATCCAAGCTCGGCCACCCATCATTTTGATACATGTAGTAAGCGACATCGTCCAGGTAGTCTGACCCTTCCCCGTAATACCGTTTTGTTTCATCTCCTTCCCAGCCGTTTGCCTCGGTTCCCCCACTGTCACCGTCCCAGTCCTTCTTCATGTCACTGCTCAAGTCGTTAGAATCAAAGGTCGGTTGGCCGTCTGTCATGAGAATGACGAAGTTCTTGCGGCACCAGAGATCCATATTAAAGGATTCCCCACCACTGAAATAGTCCCAAGCATCCTCGAGTGTCTCGGCCAAGGGAGTACTCCCACCAGCCCATAGGTCATCGATTGCCTTGTTGAGGTCCTTGTTACCCGAGGGAATCTTGGCGACAATCTGCCCCCCACTGGTACCATCGAAACGCATGAGGCCGAAATGGACATCGTCAATCGAGTTAACCATCTCTTTCACGGCTTTCTTGGCGGTGACGATCCGTGTCAGTAACTCTCTTTTAGCTAAATCTTCGTGCATCTCCTTCAAGGCGTCTCGCTGCTGTTGGGTGGAGTGGTAAAAGATCCAGTTCAAATAATTGTAATCGTACCAGGTGGTCTTCTGGCTCGTATCTTCCACGTCCACGCTGTAAGTGGCATAGGGAAGAAAAACTCTGATGTGGCTCGGGTTCGTGGGACTGAACGCGGCCTGAGAAATAAATTCTCCCTCTGAACGATCGAAATAGAAAAATTCATCTCCTTCACTCCATTGGGTCTGGTAGTCACTTCCGCTGCAAATCTCTCCAGAGTCCGTATAGTTCCGATAGCGAAGCTTGACCTTGCCATCCTCTGTCTGGAAACTCACCCTGTGGTGGTCAACGTAGCAGTTATCGGCCTCCTTGGCAAAGACGACGCCCTTTCCCTGGGAAAGGAGGGGGGTGGCAAAGTCAGTCAGAGGATCGTACTCATCGAGCCAAATAATGTTTGACATGCTGCCCGAGGTATCAAAAATGATCATGACATTCGGGGAAACGCCTGCGGTGATGAAAGGCGGCGTTTTGCAGACATTCTGTCCCAGAGCAGTGACACTTATCGCCAAAAGAAGACCGACGTAACCAAGGGCGATCATTATTCGTCCCATGACGCCTCCATGTTTGAGAGAGAGCCCCCCCTGGAGCCGGTTGAACGCATCAGTCGCTCATCCACAAATTGCTCCTATCCTCTATGGGTGAATGTTTTCCTTGGTTTTCCAGGAAGCATAGTTGAAAAAACCTGCATTGTCAACGCGAGTCCCGAATTCCCAAGCCTCGTTTTGCATGATCATCAGTCGACCTTTTTCAGCTTTATTGTCAATTCTTTGACAAAACATGTCAAAGTACTATCTATCAAAGGCACCCCTGCCGAGGAATGCAAGACCACTCACTCAATGGTCTAAGCAGAACCTTGGTATCTCATTTGCAAGCTCGGTAACGGGTTGTTTTGCCTCAGGGAGGTATCAGTGAAACCCTCACAGACGAAGCGACTGGAAAGAGCCATCAAGGAGGAAAGGGACAAACTCAAAGCCATCTTCGAGGGAATCGGAGATGGCATTTCTGTCATAACCCGTGACAGGAAGGTTTCTTACACTAATTCGATTATGAGGAAACTCTTCGGTTCGGGTATCATTGGACAGATTTGCCACTGGGTATATTACGGCACGAAGGAAACATGCACCTGGTGTCCTGCGGCGAAGACATTCGAAGACGGTAAAATCCATACGGCTGAAATGAGCAATCCCGATGGGATAACTTGGGAAATCACTTCTTCGCCGATGTTCGACGAGGATGGTTCCGTCTATTCTGTGGTTGAAATAACACGGGACATGAGCAGCCGAAAGAAAACCGAAAAGGCATTAAGTCAATCCGAACAGCATCTTCAAGCCATTCTTCAAGCCATGCAGGACCTCATCTTTGTGGTCGACAGGCAGGGCAAATGCATTTCCTTTTTTTGGGGAAAAGAAAAATACGATACCAATCCACCCGAACTCATCGGGAAAGGCATTGACAAACTCCTTCCAAAAAATGTGGCGGACTTGTTTCGGGAGAAGAGCGACTGGGTCTTCCAAAACGGCCAAGCCATCGATTATGAAAACTCCCTCACCTGGGGAGGAAAACCCCTCTGGTTTTCCATGACCTTGAGTCCGATATTTGGTCGGGACGGCGCGGTATCCGCGGTTTTGACCACAGGCCGTGACATTACTTATCGAAAGCGGATCGAAGACGCCCTCGACGCGGAGAGACGTCAGTTTCTATCGATATTCGACAGCATCGACGAGATCATCTATGTCTCGGATCCGCACTCTTACGAGTTGCTCTTTGCCAACAAGGCAGCTCGGAAGACGTACGGAGCTGACATCCGAGGCAAGAAATGCTATCGGACCCTCCACGGTGTAAAACGCCCCTGTGAGTTCTGCACAAATAGCAGAATTTTCGGCGAAAATCTAGGGAAGTCTTACATATGGGTTTTTAGAAATGAGAAAAACAACGGTTACTATCGTTGCATCGACAGAGCCATCCGGTGGCCAGATGGCAGATTGGTGCGATACGAGATGGCCATAGACATCACTGAACGTGTGGAGGCTGAGAGAGCGCTTATTGAATCGGAGCAGAAGTACCGCGAGTTGGTCGAGCATGCCAACAGTATTATTATCAAGATGGATTTGAAGGGAAACATCATTTTTTTCAATGAATATGCCCAGAAATTTTTCGGTTTCAAGGCAAGCGAAATCATGGGAAAGAATGTCGTTGGAACCATTGTGCCGTCGGAACTGAAAGATATGATCCTCGATATTCCCAAATACCCGACGAAATACCAGGTCAACGAAAACGTCAACATCACCAAGGACGGGCGAAGGGTCTGGGTTTCCTGGGCCAATAAGCCCATCTTCAACGCTAAAGGAGAGAGCATCGGCACCATCGCAATCGGCCATGATATTACCGATAGAAAGCAGATGGAAGAGCGGTTTCTCCAAACTGAGAAACTCAAAGCCCTTGGGGAGATGGCCGGAGGTGTGGCCCACGATTTCAATAACTTCCTGGCAGCCATCCTCGGCAGGGCTCAGCTCATGAAACTCGCCCTCACCACACATGGGGAGAAGGATAGACGGCTTTCCACCAAAAACCTCCTGCAAGGCCTCGACGTGATCGAGAGAGCGTCCTCGGATGCAGCGGAAACGGTTCGCCGGATTCAAGAATTTACCCGGACCAAGGCAGAGAAGAAATTCGTCCAAATCGATTTGAACCAGATGGTTAAGGAGGTGCTGGAGCTTACCCGACCCCGATGGAAAGACGAATCAGAATCGCGGGGAATTCGATTTAGGATCAAAGAGGAACTCAAAGCGAACCGACCGGTCGAGGGTATCCCCTCTGAACTACGAGAGGTTCTGATCAATCTCGTGATTAATGCACTCGATGCCATGCCTTCTGGCGGTGAATTAACGATCAGGACGGAAACTCATGGCCCTTTCAGCTGTGTCTCGGTCGCGGACACAGGGATAGGGATACCTAGGGAACTACAGAGACAAATATTCGATCCTTTCCTCACGACAAAGGGCCCAAAGAGCAGTGGGCTCGGTCTCAGCGTTTCCTACGGAATCATCGAACGACACGGAGGTGAGATTTCTCTCTTGAGTGGGGAAGGAAGAGGGACGACCTTTCATATCAAGCTTCCAACGGCCGGAGAGTTCCGGGTCGACATTCCTCAGGAAAAAGTTCCGAAAGAAACCGAGAAAGCCAACATTCTCGTCATTGACGATGAACCGGAGATTCGAAACAGTCTATGCGAGATTCTCTCCCTCGAGGGTCACCGTGTGATGGTGGCAAAAAATGGAAAAGAGGGGCTCTCTGCTTTCAGGGCCAACGAGTTTGACATGGTTCTCACCGATCTGGGAATGCCCGGTATGTCCGGCTGGCAGCTGGCAAAGAAGATCAAATCACTAAACCCTCGCACTCCTGTGGCCATCATCACAGGTTGGGGTCTCGAACCCGACCCTCAGCAGATGAAAGAGACTGGGGTCGACCTCTTCATTGCGAAACCCTTTAGAATCGGCGAAATTCGCAAACTTGTAACTGACGTCATGCAACTGGGCTCACGGGCCCGTGCCTGAGGGTGAGGGTAGCGATCGATTCTCGGCAATTCGCTGCCGGCAGATAAGAGAAGAAGAACAGCCTGGGAGTTGCATTACTGATTGGCAAATCGAACAAGCAGCAGAGAAATCCCTGTCACCTAGGTTTTGCCAACCAGAAAACTGTCGGTCAGCTGAATAAAACGCCCCTAACGACGAATCTGAATACAAAAAAGAGATGCAGGTTCACCAATCTGCATCTCTTTCCTGGATTTGAATGCCGAAGGGGGGACTCGAACCCCCACAGGCTCGCGCCCACCACCCCCTCAAGATGGCGTGTCTACCAATTCCACCACTTCGGCACGGCCGTTGGGTCCCTTCGATCTTTCTCCGCTGATCTCCGAATCATCATTCTGGCACTTCGGGTGGGAGGCCCTCTTCGCTGGCTGGAACCGTCTCCTCAGTAACCGGCCCCTCTGGGATCAGGCTCGCCTTCTCCGGAGTGGACCAGAAAGCCAACAGAAGAGATGTGAGCATGAACATGACAGCAATCGCTGTGGTGATTTTCGTCAGGAACCCCGCCGCCCCCGGACTGCCAAAAAGCGTTTGACTCGCACCGCCAAAGGCCGCACCCAGCTGTGCCCCCTTCCCAGACTGAAGCAAAACAATCAGTATGAGAACAATGCACACCACCACATGAATGACGAGAACCAAAAGGGGAAACATGTGGGCCCCTCCTTTGTCCTTTCGGAGGGATTTTATCACTTTTGGCTGAACTTCACAATCCTTGAAAATGAAACGGCCTTCAGACTTGCGCCGCCAACAAGTGCACCATCAATGTCCGATTGCTCCATGAGGTCGCGAATATTTTCCGCGTTGACGCTCCCTCCATACTGTATTCTCACGTTGATTGCCGTATCCTGACTAAACACCTCTTTGAGTACGTTTCGGATCTTCTGGTGCATCTCCTCGGCCTGTAAAGGAGTGGCCGTTCTTCCGGTACCAATGGCCCATACCGGTTCGTAGGCTATGGTGATAGCCTCCATTTCGGTTGGCGAAAGTCCCTTAAGGCAACCTCTGATCTGTGTTTCCACCACTGAAAAAGCCTTTCCCGACTCTCTCTGTTCAAGTGATTCCCCCACGCAGACAATAGGTTGCAAGCCCTCTGCAAGGACGGCTCTGATCTTTTTCCCAACCGATGCATCAGTCTCGCCGAAAACCTGGCGCCTTTCGGAGTGTCCGAGAATAACGAAGCGGCATCCCGTGTCCTTCAGCATCGAAACTGAAATCGCACCCGTGAAGGCTCCCTCCTTCTCCCAAAAGACGTCTTGAGCAGACAGCTGAATGTTGCTGCCCCCAATCTCCCGACCCACGGCCACGAGCGCGGTGAACGGAGGGGCGACGGCGACCTCCACGCCCGACACATCGGCAATGAGAGACTTCAGCTCCGACACGAGATTCACAGCCTCCCCGACTGTCTTGTTCATCTTCCAATTCCCGACGATGATAGGTGTTCTCATGATTTACTCCAGGTTCTGAATAAAGGCCGTTCCATGTTTTTTGTTAAGGGTTAAGGGCTCGAACCATAACGCTTGAGAAAATCCAAAAGCGTCACGACAAGGGACTCCCCGAGCTTATAGCAGGAAGGGTTTCGACGATTCGTGTGTCATCAATAACGGTTCCCTTTTTAAGGGGCACATTGAAATCGACTCGAACAAATACGCGCTTCCCTCTTAAGTCAATCTGTTCTATGGTCAGAATGCTCATACGCGTATTTTTTCCTATTCTTGTTTGAGGATATAGGCAAGAAATTCCGCCATCCGAGTTGAAAAACCCCATTCGTTGTCGTACCACGACAGCACTTTTGCCAGAGTACCACCGATGACTTTCGTTGACGGGGCATCCACAGTAGACGAATAAGGACTTCCCACGTAATCACATGAAACCAACGGTTCATCGGTTACAGCCAGAATTCCCCTCATCGATCCCTCGGCGTATTTCCTGAAGGCCGTATTGACCGAATCGGAGGTGACCGACTTCTTCAGCCTACAGACTAAGTCAACCACCGAAACGGTCGGTGTCGGTACGCGGATGGCCATACCGTCAAGCTTGCCCTCCAGTTCCGGAACAACGAGGGCCAGCGCAACAGCAGCCCCGGTTGTTGTGGGAATCATGGATAGGCCAGCGGCTCTCGCCCTGCGGAGATCCTTGTGAGGGAAGTCGAGTATCACCTGATCGTTTGTATAGGCATGGGTCGTCGTCATGAGACCATATTCGATGCCGAATTCCTCATTGAGCACCTTGGCAATAGGGGCAAGACAGTTCGTCGTACATGACCCCATCGAAAGAATATGATGGAGCCCCCGGTCATACTCCTTCTCATTCACCCCTAAGACCAGCGTCTTGTCGGGATTTTTCGCCGGAGCTGAGATCACCACCTTTTTGGCGCCCGCTTGGAGGTGCTTTGAGGCATTTTCTCTATCCGTGAAACGTCCCGTGCTTTCCAGAACCACATCGACGCCCAGATCTGTCCACGGAAGCGAAGTCGGTTCGCGGAGGGCTAAGACCTTAACCTCTGAACCGTCCACGATGATGGCATCCCCTTTTGCCTCAATGCTGCCATTGTAACGGCCATAGACCGAATCATACTTCAGAAGGTGTGCGAGGGTTTTTGCGTCAGTCAGGTCATTGACCGCCACAAACTGGAGATCTCGCCTCCCTGTTCCGGCCCGAAAAACGAGCCGACCGATTCTCCCGAATCCGTTTATCCCAACCCGAACCGCCATCTTTTTTCCTCCTTAATTGTTTATGGAATTGAATCTTACGCTATTGCAATGCTCAATTATCGTAACTTATAAGCATTCTCGATCCTGAGTCAACCACTTTTTCAGATTTCCTGAGCTATCGGCGGAAGTGAGATAGGCGATGATCCAACGATTCCCGTGCTCCGCCATCCCTTCGGGCAAAGAGCCCCTTGGTCTGAGGAAACATCGGACAGTGCGAGAAGGGAGTCCTCGGTTGACATGGATTGCGGAGAGCATTATAGTTTGTAGTTATAGAGGGGCGTGAAGACGGCTCTAGGTATCAGAGAAAAAGCCCGACCCGTGAATTTTCTGTGAGGAATGAGGAATGCCGATTTACGAGTACCACTGTGCGAAATGTGGCGAAGAATTTGAGAAACTGATTTTGGGTGATACGGAAAGCATATCGTGTCCCGAGTGCCAAGGCACCGAGGTAAGAAAGCTGATGTCCGCCTGCGCCTTTTCGGTTGGAAGCACTTTTAAGAGCACCGCCTCTTCGAGCTGCGGTTCATGTAAGCCCGCCTCGACGGCCTGCTCGGCTTGCAGTGTGAAACACTGATTCAAAGCAGACTCTCAATTACAGCCATTTAGCGATCAGTTCGAGAAAAAGACCCTCCGCGAGTTCCGGCTGAGCAAATCAAGATCGAAGCACCCCAATGGGTGATTCTATCCCCACCTCAACCGGTGAATTCTTGCCCCTTACCTCGCAAATGTCACTCAGGCGCTCGGGGGGGGTCAAAAATCAGGAGGCTTCTCACAGACCGCCGTTCAGAAAACCACGGTTTGCTGTGGCTTAAGCTTTTCCATCAAGTAGTCGATCTCGCGGCGGACCTTTGCTTTTTCTCTCATCTGTCTTTCGATCACTCCAATCGAATGAATGACCGAGGCGTGATCTCGAAAGAAAGCTCTTCCAATGGTATCGAGGGATTCGCCTGTGAGTTTCCGGCAAAAATACATGGCCATTTGCCGAGGATGACAGACACTTCTGCGCCTCGACCGAGAAGTGAGCTGTTCCACCTCTATTTGATACTGCTCGGCGACCCGTTTCTGAATCGAGTCGATCGTGATCTTACGGCTTTCTGCCAGTTGAAACAATCTGACGACTTCTTGAGCCAATTCGATTTTTATCGGTCTGGACAGGAGCGAAGACTTGGCAATCAGATTGATTAGGAGCCCTTCCAGCCTTCGAATGCTTCCACTTACCCGGGATGCGAGTAACTCAACAACGTCATCAGGAAGGACCGTTCCCTCAAATTCTGCCCTACTGCGTAGAATCTTCTTCCGTGTCTCAAGGTCTGGGGGTTGGATGTCAACCACTAGACCACACCCGAGTCGGGATTTCAGACCATCGGTCATATGGCTGAGTTTATGGGGAGGGACATTCGCCGTGAGAATAATTCGCTTTCCGGAGTGATAGAGATGATCGAGCGTGTGGGACAACTCAGACTGGGTTTTCTCTTTTCCGCTGAGGAAATGGACACCATCAATGAAAAGAATGTCACACCTCCGTCGATATTTCTCTTTGAACCCCCACAT